>WNGQ01000003.1_pt1 | contig 357987 bp, 194 predicted proteins | sample 5407661 | NCBI WGS metagenome assembly WNGQ01 (sample SAMN13153382, study PRJNA577476) | soil metagenome | isolation source: 60 cm soil or saprolite under Garry oak tree replicate 2 | place: USA:California | collected 2016-06-15 | reverse complement strand
GTCAGTTGTGGTACAACACTTTGTATCAAGCGATGGATGCTCCGAAAGAGGATGCTGGGTGTGCAAACCCAGTGTTCATCAATCTTTTAGAGCATCCTTTCTTGTTTGGCTACCTAAATCAGTGAATAATCCAGGCTAGCGCGTAGCATTTCGCTTCAGGATAGCTTCGGATCGCCGGTCATCGTGCATGTTAATTTGCGGGTGGGGTGTCCCTTGTCTTGCAAATGCGCACTGGAGGTCCTAAAAAGGCGCTCCTAATATGTCAAGGGTTCCGCGTGAGCGCGCAATTTGTGCTTGACTTATGAGTCCAGCATTCTACAATTCGTCCCGTCCGACGGCGTCCTCCCGGCTTTCGCTGGCTAAAATATTGGCGTGACGTTCTGATAAAGGCAGGTTGCTGTAGGCAAGAATTTGCTTGCCCTGGTCCCACGTTGCCTCGCGCCTTGACTTGAAACGCTCTGAGCGACTTTAGCACTACCTTGTATCTGCAAATACCTGTATGAATCCGAGACGTGAGCATGGCGTGCCAGGACGCGCCAGCAGAAAGGCAAGAAAATCATGCATCGCCTCCCTTGTCTATCGGGTGTAATAGCTGCACTTTTATTAGGATTTTTATCGATCGAGACCAGCGCTCAGACCGTCCTGCCTCATACCGCAAGCATTTATGACAAGAAGGGCATCTCAGTCAGTTACCCTGACGGCTGGTCATTAGCACAGCCCTCACTGAACTCCTGGGTGATATTGAATGTGCCGGCCGATCAGCAAGACACAATTACACCAACCGTTCGGGTGACGATAGGTTATCTGGAGAGGCCGGATCATGGCGACGCCGTGAGCCAGCTCGCAGAGTACGCGAACGAATCCAGCGTAAGTTCGACATTTCTTACCATTGGTGGGTGGCCGGCCTTGCAGCGTGTCCAGCTTGTAGAGCGACACCTGCCGGGCGAACAGGAGGAGGAGTTCTTTCGAGATTTGGACATGGTCCAGGTCACGACTGCGGTAGCGGCCGATAATCTGCTTGTCCGCCTCGAGGCCGACTTGCCGTCAGATGCCGACCAACAGCTCCAGAACCTTGTGCTCGCCATTGGCAAGAGCCTCGTGTTCAGCTCGACGGGCGATCCAACGCAGGTTGAGAAGGAACTGAACCAACTTGGGAGTTCGCCACAACCGCCAGTCGCGCCACAGGGCGCGGCTTCCCTGCCGGCAGTTGTGGGTCCCCTCCTCTTCGCGCCGCTGGCCGGCGCTCCCATCTTCGCTCCATTGCAGCTTAACAACGGGACGAACGGCGAACTGGAGGTTGCCGTCTCCAACAACGGCACGAACATCGTGGTGGTTAAGCAAAGCAGGTTCATCACCTCGAATGACGGCGGCCAGACCTTCCCGTTCACCGGCTTTCTCAGCGTCAGTGACGGCGATAGCTCGATCGCATTCGGGCAAAGCGGGAATTTTTATCACGCCGCGCTCGCATGTTTCGGAACCAGTTGCCGGACGCCCTGTCCGGGAGCGTCCCCAACCGGGACCCCGTCTTCCACCAGCAACTGCGTGGAAGTAGCGGCTTCCAACACCAGCGGCCGAACCTTCGGTCCCTTGGTCAACGCCGCGGTGTGTCCGGATTCTGGCGGGAGCGCGTGTTCTCTCGACCAGGAACACATCGCTGCAGACCCGGTTAACGCGGGCGCCGGAGGCGCCGATCGCGTCTATGCCGGCATCAGAAACTGCCAGGGTAATTGCGGAACAAACGGAGCTTTTGTCACCTGCTCTCCGGACAGTGGTGCGACCTGGGCGCCGCTGCTTGCTCTTGAGCCAGGGTCGGACTTTCCCAGAGTCGCCGTGGGTGGAGACGGGTTCTTCTATGTGGTCTACGAAATCGGCGTTAATCTCAGAGTGGACAAATTCAACGCTTGCACTACCTCAGCAGCTCAAATGACCAGGGCAGCCGGTGGTTTCCCCAGGACAGTGAGCGCCTTCAAGCGCTTCGCGGGCTGCCAGGTCGCCAACGGTTTCGGTGGACTGGACCGCTGCAACAACGGCAACACTCTCTCCGGTCCAACGATCACGGTGGATGACACCAATGCGAACCATGTTTATATTTCCTGGGCGAACAACACCGCTGCAAACAACGAGAATGTCCTGGTGGCGGATTCCACCAATGGCGGCGTGAACTGGCGGGCTCCCGTCACCATCAGCGCGGGCGTCACAGCACGCCGGTATCATCCGTGGGCTTGCGCCACAGGCGGCAACGCCTTCGTTAGCTGGTACGATCGGCGGGCCGCGACTGCCGCCAACAATGACTTGACCGATTACTTCGCAGCGAGCGCCGGGCTTTCCGCGGGAAACCTCGTCGCCAACAACGACGAGTTCCAGATTTCGACCAGCTCCGACGCCCAATGCACTCTGTGGCCGCGTGGCGTCCGTTCCATATTCGACTCGGAGAACTGTTCCGTTCAGCCACAGCTCGCCGGTTTCTGCAAACTCAGCCCGTTACCGAACCCAGATACGTCGTCAAACCAGCGATGCGATTTCACGGGCGCCGATGCCACCGTGTGTCCTGCCAATCCCGCGGGTAAAGAAACCTGTCAACTGGGAAACTTTGGGCAAGCCGTCAAATACGGAGACTACAACGGGAATGCGTGCGTCTTGGGGCGTTTGTACACAGTCTTCGCCTCGAGCGCGGGTCTGAGTAGTGTCCGCAACTTCTTTCAATCCTTCGTGGTCGCTCCGACGCCCACTACGCTTGTCTACAGTGGCGACACGACAGGCGACTTCCACGACTCCGTAGTTCTTTCCGGTGTACTCACACTGAGCGGAACATTCGCGGGAGTCAACGGTCAAAGCGTTACACTCTCGATAGGAGCGCAGAGCTGCTCCGGCGTAACCAATGCAGCCGGCTTCGCGTCCTGCCCTCTCACTCTCAATCAGGTCCCCGGGCCCAACACGGTAACCGCCAGCTTTGCCGGTGCCGGCAATTTCCAGGCCAGCAACGCGTCCACAGGTTTCACCATTACCAAGGAAGAAACGACGCTGAGTTACACAGGCGATACCGTCATCGCCAATAACACGGTTGCGCACATGAAGGGAATTCTGCTGGAGGATGGTTTGGTTCCGATCCAAGGCCGCCAGGTTGTTTTCACGTTAGGTGCGGGCGCCACTGCGCAAACTTGCCCAGGTATGACTGACGCCACGGGCGCCGCCACTTGTACGATCCTCGTGAACCAGCCTCTAGGCCCGGGCGTGGTTTCCGACAACTTCGCCGGGGACGCTTTCTACCTACCGTCTTCGGTGAGCGCCAACGTGATCCTCTTCGCGTTCCTCGATCATGGATCCTTTGTGCTTGGAGACCAAACGGGTGTGGTTGGTCCGAATGCCGTGACTTTCTGGAGCGCCACGTGGTCCAGTCAAAACGTGCTCAGCGGCGGAAGCGCTCCGTATAGCTTTAAGGGTTTCGCTTCCGCGGTAAGCACCAACGCTCCTGTCTGCGGCGACACCTGGACCAGCAGGCCGGGTAATAGCTCAGGTCCACCGGCGACGTTGCCGCCTTTTATGGGCGTGGTGGTCTCAACGACCGTTGGCAAGTCGGGTCCGACACTGTCCGGTGATGTGCCGGAAATCGTTGTCGTACAAACTAACCCGGGCTACGGCCCAAATCCGGGACACTCCGGCACCGGCACCGTGGTGGCTGTGTATTGCCACTAAGCTGTATTCATCGACAAATTCAAGTTGAAGTATGGAATTGCCAGTTGCGCCAGCCTCTGCCATGGGTCTGAGGCGAGCTTGAGCAGATCCAGTTCCTGCTTATAGCTTTTGTTTTTAGATAGTGTGAAAACACGCGCTAATTAATGCAAGATCGATGATGTGAATCTTCTAATCTGCAAACCGCTCTCAATCTCAAATTTAAACCTTCACGGCATTGACAATATTGCTGGTTGTGTAATGCTGTCGGTTCGATCACAAAGCGTTGGGTGCGAGAGCGCCGGCCTCCTTATATTGACCAGATGATTCTTACATCGTCCATGGATCCACATGACTTTCAGATGACTCAGCTGCTGACTCCCAGGCATCGACGGCATATGCTACTTGGCGTATTGGTTTTCCTGTCGTGCCTCGTTATCACGGCAATGGCTTGGCGGGTCAATCAAGCTCATGCTGAGGAGAGCGCAAGAACGCGGTTTCACCAAGAGGTAAACCGGTCCAGGACAGCAATTCTCGCTCATTTGCAGGTATATGAGGATGCGCTGTATGGAACGCGCAGTTTCTTTGCGGCCGAACCTCAAGTGACCCGCGACAGCTTTCATCATTACGTCGCGAGCTTGAGAATTAGTGAGCGATATCCTGGCATCCAGGGAATCGGCTACGCGATGCGAGTTACAGCCGGCGAGAAGGACGACCACGTCAAGCAAATCCGTCGCCAAGGCTTCCTGGAGTACACCATTAAGCCGGCCGGTGAACGCAAAGAATACACCTCCATCATTTACCTGGAGCCCTTCGACTGGCGCAATCAGCGAGCGTTCGGCTACGACATGTTCACCGAATCGGTGCGGCGTGCCGCCATGGAGCGCGCTCGCGACACAGGACTTACGAGTATGTCCGGCAAAGTGACGCTGGTGCAGGAAACCAACAACAACATGCAACACGGTTTTCTCATGTATCTGCCGTTATATAGAAGAGGAGCGGCTCTGGACACGGCGGAGGATCGCCGTGCGTCTTTGGTTGGCTACATATATAGTCCGTTCCGCGCGAATGATTTCCTGCGGGGAGCTGTCCGCGACCCGCTGGCGCTAGCTTTTTTTGAAGTATATTCTGGCAACGAGGAATCACCCGAATGGCTCATCTATCGCTCCGTCGATGGGCCAAGTGGCAACGACGGCCAAGCTCTTATGACGGAGAGCGTTGGGTTAGATTTTGGTGGACAGACCTGGACACTTCGATTCTCAAGTTTGCCGGCTCTCAAGGCAGTGATTCGCGAAGGCCAGAACCCCCTGATTATTCCGGGCGGCCTGCTTAGCGGGGTTTTGCTCGCCGGCCTCATCTTCTTGTCGGGTCGCACTGAGGGTCGAGCCATTCGATTGGCGGCCAACATGACAGCTCGGCTAAGGGAGAGCGAAGAGCGGATGAGGGCGATTACGGAGAGCGCTCCCGACGCCATCATTTCCGCTGATTCCCAGGGAAAGATCATATATTTCAATTCTTCCGCGCATCGCATCTTTGGACACTCCGCCGCCGAGATGACAGGAAAACCGCTGACGGCTCTCATGCCGGAACGGTTTCGTGCAAGTCATCTAAACGGACTGACACGGTTTGTGACTACCGGGGAAACCCGTGTAATCGGAAAGAGCGTCGAGTTGATGGGATTGCGTGCCGATGGCAGCGAATTCCCGGTGAGCCTCTCGCTCTCCAGCTGGAACGCCGGAGGGGCAGCCTGCTTCACAGGCATACTGCAGGATATTACGAAGCGCAAAACGGCCGAGGATGCGTTGCGTCAAAGCGAGGGGCGATACCGGGGTCTGAATCAAGAGCTACAGCTTCGCAATCTGGAATTGACGGCTGTCAACCGCGAGCTGGAGGGCTTCAGCTACTCTGTTTCCCATGATCTGCGCGCTCCTCTTCGTGCGGTAGACGGTTTCAGCGCCGCCCTGCTTGAGGACTACAAGGAGAACCTGGATCAGGAAGGCCGGCAATACCTGGACCGCATCCGCGCAGCCGCAGAACGCATGGGGCAATTGATTGACGATTTACTTAGACTCGCGAGAACGGCCCGGCAACCGCTCAGTCCGGAGCGGATCAACTTGTCGTCCATGGCGCAAGATATTGCTTCGCAGTTGCAGGCCTCGGAGCCGGAACGACGGGGTACCATTGCGATTGCCCCCGATCTGGTGGCTGACGGTGACCGCGGTCTTTTGCGCCTTGCTCTTGAAAACCTGCTCGCTAATGCCTGGAAGTTCACCAGCAAGCAGCAGCATGCCTATATCGAATTTGGCCGGCAGACATCGAGCCGTGAAGGGGCCTACTTCGTGTCTGACAACGGCGCTGGGTTTGATATGCAGTACGCGGACAAATTGTTTGGGGCATTTCAACGGCTGCACGACAACACCGAGTTCTCCGGGACCGGAATTGGATTGGCAACGGTGCAGAGAATCCTGCACCGTCACGGCGGGCGGATTTGGGCCGACGGCGCCGTAGGCAAGGGCGCGACTTTTTACTTTGTCTTAAACGTGGACACAGAGGATCGGGCTAACAGTACCGTTGCATAGTCTTTTTCCACGCTGATGCATTGCTTGCGAGAGGAGTAGACTGCGGAAGTTGCGACGACCGGGTCAAAAGGGACATGGCTGAAGAAAAAGTGATTCTGCTGGTCGAGGACAATGCCGACGATGAGGCGCTTACGCTGCGAGCCTTGAAGAAGAACCATATTCAGAACCAGATCATCGTCGCCCGCAATGGCATTGAGGCGCTCGACTATCTGTTTGCAACGGGCACGCATCAGGGACGCGACCAGACCATCCTGCCGCAGCTGATTCTCCTTGATTTGAAGCTGCCCAAAATAAATGGACTGCAGGTGTTACAGAAAATACGAGCGGACGAGCGTACTCAAATCCTTCCCGTTGTAATTCTCACCTCGTCCAACGAGGAAGAAGATCGACTGAGAGGATACAAATTGGGAGCCAACAGCTACATCCGCAAGCCTGTCAATTTCGACCGCTTCATCGAGGCAGTACGCCAGCTAGGCCTCTATTGGCTGGTACTCAACGAACCCGCACCACGGTTGCGGAAAGAATCGTGACCGGATTCCCAGCGGCTCCTTGACTCTAACGGGGTTGACAGCTCGCTAAACCGGGCATTTTACCTCATCTCTATCTCTCGAGTTGTCCAGAAGGCCTGTTCGAGGGAGTTGAACCTCAAGTCGTGGTTCTAAGATAGAGGGATCTACTCAGGTACCAGAAATGGTGCCTGAGCAGTGTTTTCGTCTGTCCGCAGGAGCGTTTTCAAATCTCGTCGCGGTGCTTATACAACCTCTATTTCCGTTTTTGGATCGGTCTTGATTCGGACCAGGAACGACGCCAGGCTGTGACGTAGATTATGGAAGCCGAATCGCTGTGGGTCATCTAGAGGGAATCACGAAATCGATCAATTGGTCAAAACAACGGTCCGTCCAATCATCAATTTATTATTGTGCTCGAGAGGGGCGGCAGGAGTATTTAAGGTCAGCGGACAAATCAAGAACGCCTTTGGACGGCGATACCACTGATGAATATCGCGTTCTTCTGCTCGAACATGGCTTTCAATAGAGACTCAGCCCAGTTTTCGAAGTCGCAGCTCATCGCGCCCCCTCGCTTGACACGGCTTGACCATCGTGTATTGTTGTGGTTCTGACGGAGCAGAGACATCTTCATGAATATTTTTTTGGGAATTCTCCTCGGCCTTCTCGCCTGGTTTCTTGTGCGCTGCTTCCTGGCCGGTATTTACACGGTGAACCAGAACGAGCGGGCGTTGAAAACCAACTTCGGACGCGCGGAGCGCGTCCCCGGAGTCACCACGCTCAACGATCCCATTTCCGCCGCTCTGGACGTCGAGGAGAAGCAGCGTTACACCTACCCTCAGGTGCGCGTCATCATGCCAGGCGGTCCTTACTTCAAGCTGCCGTGGCAGAAGATCTACAAGGTTTCCGTTGCCACCCAGACCGTCAACATGGCTTTCGACCCGGACTCGCCCGCCGCCAACCAGAGCGGCACCATCGTGGAAGCGGTCACCAAGGACCAGTTGAATACCGGGTTGACCGGGCAGATCCGGTACCGCATCTCCGAGCGGAACCTTTACGCCTACGTGTTTGGAGTGAAGAATCCGATCGCTCACGTGATGGGCTATTTTGTCTCCGTGCTGCGCGAGCGCATTGCGACATTTGAAGCTCCTCCCGATCCCAGCGTGGGTCCCATTGCCGCCGGCAGCGGTATTTCCATTAACGACCTGAGAAAGAACCTGCGCGACCTCAATGAGCACATGGACAGTGAATGCGCATCGTCGGACGCGCGCTACGGCATCGTTCTTGAAGCTTCGCTGATTACCGGAATTGACCCGCCTGCGGAAGTGGAATCGGCGCTGGCGGCCATCAACACGGCGCACAACATGGTTTCCTCAGACGTCAGCCTGGCCCAGGCCGCTGCCGACCAGAGGATTGAGCAATCCAAGCGCGCCGCCGAGATCGAGACGCTCAAGGCGCAGGCGGAAGTCCAGCCGCTGACGGCGCTGGCCAGTCAGTTGTCAGACCTGAAGCGCGCCGGCGACGGGGCCTTGCGTGCCTACGTGCGCAACGTCCGCCTCGGCCTCTTCAGTCAGGCCCAGCAGGCGGTCCTGGAGACCAAGCGATGATTTTCCTATACGCATTAGCGACCTTTGTTCTTAGTTTTGGCCTGGTGCCGGTATTTCTGGGGTTGCTGCGCATGTTCGGCTTCTACACCATTGTCGAAGAGCGACGCTGCCACGTGTACGTCCTGTTTGGCAAGACGGTCGCGGTCATCGATGAGCCTGGGCTGCATATTCTTCTTTTCAAGCTCGGTCTCAAGGCGCCGATCGTCCGCTGGCTGGGACGCCTGTACGTACTGGACATGCGCATTGACCAGCAGTACCTGCGCAGCCAGCCGGTGAACTCCGAAGAAGGCGCACCCATGGGCATCGGCATCTGGTATGAAATGTTCATCAGCGATCCCGTGGCCTTTCTCTTCAAGAACGCTGACCCGCGCGGCTCGCTAAGCGCCAACGTGAGCAACTCAACCGTGCGCTGCCTGAGCAACTTGAAACTGGCGGACATGCTGCAAAACCGCCATGCCATGAGCCAGACGGTGCGCACCGAAGTCTCCCCGCAATCCCACGAATGGGGATACAAACTCGGTTCGGTGTACATCCGCAAGGTCCACTTCCGCGACGTTCAAATGATCGGTCAGATCCAGGAGAAGGTGGTGAACCGTCTGCGCCAGGTCACATCCTCGATCAAGCAGGACGGCGCCAACCAGGTGAGCATCATCACCAGTACGGCCGAGCGCCAAGCGGCTGTCGAGTTCGCGAAAGCGGCGGCAATGCGCCCGCGCATCGTCGGCGAGGCGCTCAACCAGGTGGCCGCCGATCCCGACGTGGAAGCGGCCATGTTCGAAATCCTGGAGATCCAAAAGATCATCGAAGGCAAGGCGCGCATTACACTGATCCCGGAGAACAGCGCAATCCTGCCGGAGTTGCTGGCATCGGCCGCTTCGCGTATCCCGGAACCACCGATCCGGCCGCCGCTGCAAAAGGGAGCGGGAACGAGCTAAGGTCTCTCGATGCAGATCACAGCCCGAGGATGTTGTCTTTACTTTGCTTGCGCCGCCCAGCATTCAAAATCGCTATAGATGACTTCGCAACACGCAAAGACTTTTCAAAGCTACCCCGCGGGATGAGTCATCGCTGGCAGTGGGAGTAACCCTTCGCATAAGCTTAGGCGTCTGGGAAGGGAGTTCATGAAAGTCGAAAATCTGTGCTCGCCGTCGATTCGCGAATGATTGACGGCAACCCTGATAAGACAAGGCGGCTCATGCCGCCAAGCGAGAAGCATTGCTGAGTCCTGAGAGGATCGCCGGAGCTTCCAGCGGAAATTGCGATTCGATTCACCCGTTGGCGCCTGGCAGCAAAGGGCCATGTCTTATGCCTCGACGAAGACGTCGCCGGAGCCGAGTAAAATAGTAGCTATCCATCCCAGACCAGTCTTTTTCATAACTCACTTTTTCGAGTAGTCGGTACGTATGTTGTAAGTGGCTGAAACCACTAGGAGGAACCTTCTAAAGAGAACTGAGCTTCCGGATACTCAATCCCACCAAAGTAATTAGGGAAACTCAACAAAACTTCTTGCTAGGTGCATCCGCATCTGATAGGGTTTCGACATACAGTCTAACTTACGAGCTATTGTGATCCCCGTCACATCAAGAGAACAAAATAATGTAGTAGTTCACTAATTGTTGGCCCAGAATCTGTAAAAGTCTACCCAGAAGATTAAAAACTAGGAATGCTAGTTGCCGCCCGTGGTGTGCCCGCAAGGAGCGCTCTCACGTTATGGTAACGGTCCGTGGCAACACTTTCCGTTGCTTGAGTTAGAAGTCACCTAACTATCGAGTTTTGAACGCTCGATTTTGCAATTTTGTTTTGGGGTTGTGAGGGGGCACCGCGCTTCTGTCTCCAGCCTCTAACGCAGCAGTGTGGCCGCGGGATGCGGTGATCTGCGGAGGACACGAGTGCGCTCACGGACTTTGTTGATCTTTTTAGTGATAGGGCTGCTGAGTAAGTTCGCATTTTCTCAAGTTTCCTTAAGAAAGATCGGGGAAATCGAAACACAGATTCAAGGTCTGTCAGCCGCGGTTCAGCCAGCCAATCCTACCATTCCAAAGAACACTCCTGCAGGCGTTCGTATTGTTGTAAGCACCGCATCGGGCCAGGTGAGTTCTGCCGATGTCGCCAGCCTATTGGGCGGAAGTATCCAGGTAACAGGAGTGCTATCCGGCCCTGGCCTGAATGGCGCGATTACTCTTCCAGTAGCGGCTTCGAGCGGCGGAACGCCGATTGTCGATTCGTTGATCTTGCCGATTCCTGCCATAAATCAAGCAGGTGATTATGTACTGAGCAACCTGCAGATCCAGGTGAACGGAAGCCCCGCGCTGGACATCACTCCGTCTACCGTACCTCTCAAGGTGATCGACCAGGTGCTGATCACTTCCGTCCAGACTCGGCAACTGACCCTGGACGAGATCAAAGCGGCGGGTGTGGTTCTCGATAGCAGCGACTTTACTGGTTTTCAATTCACTATCGGCCTGGCATTAGAGTCTAGTGCTACCGTCATTTCTTTCCCGGTGGTGTTTGATCGGCAGGGCATTCCTATACCTTCGCTGCTGGTTCCCCCATTACCTCCCACAAGGGACTCAGTTCCAATTCCCACGATTGTGCCTGTGATGCTCAACATTGTGGGCCTCGACGGCAAGCTTCTGCTGCCGCACGACATTACATTGCCAGATGGTTCGCCGGCGCCGGTGAAGATTCCCGGCGTATTGGTGATTCCCGGCAACGTCGGCTTCCTCAAGCAGTTCTTTTCCGCCAAGCTCCTTGTCGCTAACGGGGCGCCGGGAGGCACAGGACTGGTTGTTCATCACGTAAGCGCAGCCATCAATCTTCCAACTGGTGACGATGGGGTGACCGGTACCACCGATGATCCGTTGAGTTTGCCCAACCTGCAAAGTGGGCCGGAGCCGGCCATCAAGCCAGTGCTAGGGGTAGGACCCGACGGACAAGCGGGAACTGCGGACGACGTCACTACTTTGAATCCGGCTGATCAAGGCGAGGCGGAGTTCACTATTCGCGGTGATAAAGAGGGCTTCCACCCGATCAGTTTCAATATTCAAGGCACGCTTGAAGGACTGGCCACGGGTCCGGTGAGTGTTACCGGGCTGGCACAGGGAGCCGTGCTCGTACGAAATGCATTCTTTGACATGACGTTTGCTGTTCCGGGCGTGGTGCGTAATGGGGAACAGTTCAAAGTCTTTATCACTGTCAAGAACATAAGCCAGTCCGCGGCAAACCTGGTGACAGTGTCCCTGGACAAGGCGCGGATGAGTGGCGTTCAGCTCTTGAGTGATCCGAGCCAGACCATCAACACCATTGCCGCCGGTGGGTCGCAGACGCTTACCTATTTGTTTCAGAGCCAACGCACCGGACAAGTGATCGCCAGCTACCTGCATTTCGATACGACGGATGGAACCACAGGCGAGCTTAAGTTCACGTTGGGTGTAGGCGAGCGCGGCATCCCGCTCTCTCCGGACACGCTGGTATTGCCGGCTTCGGTGGCGAATCTTCCGGACTCAGTTGTGAACGCGGCCATGCGGGTCCTTGGCGAAGGTTGGAGCATAGCTAACGCGCCTGCAGGGATGCTGCCCGCCAGCGTCATTCGTACCAATAAGTCAGTGGTTACGCAGAAGGCCCTCGCTCTGGCGGAAGCCGGGTTGAGAGTGCAACTTGGGGAAGCCCTGGATGCTACCCTGCGCGATCTGCTTGATGATTTCTACGGCGGCCAGCCATTGGATCCAGGTTTCGACCAGTTGCTCAGATCAACGGATGGCGGCCGGGACTTTGAACGCGCCGTCGGCGCGGCATTGGCCCAGCCAGCTGCTGCAATTGGAGTCCTGGACTTCCAGCAGAAGCTCTCCAAGGTATTTGCATCCGGTCCGGATTCCATTTCGTTCGCTCTCACCAGCGGATTATCCGCTCCCCCCGTTACGTTCAGCCTTACGGATGGCAACGGGAATGTCTCCCAGAGCCTGGGGTCTAGCGCACAAATTTCGACCGATGTTCCTGGTTTCGCGCAAGTTCCACTGGGGGCCGTAGACTCGTCCCCGCTGTTGGGATTGCTGACCGCGCCAAAGTCATTTCCGTACACACTTCGTCTGGTGGCCTCGGGAGCCGGTACCGTCGATTTGGCAGTCGCGATGCCACATGCGGACGGCAATATCATCCGCGGCGAGATCGCGGGAGTCATGGTTTCGCCCGGGCTGCAATCGCGGATCGTCCTGGATTTCTCTCGGCCCAACCGGCTCGTCTTGGAGCAAGACACTAATGGCGATGGCACATTCGCGACCAAGCAGTCGCTCAGTACCAGCATCATCGCACCGCTGGGCCCGCAATTTTTGACAGCCAGTGTGATCGATGGTGCAACGTTGCAAGGCGCCAGCCCGATGGGTGTGCATATGGCGCTTCTGTTTGATCGAGCGGTTGACCGTACCAGTGCGCAGCAGTTGGCCAATTATCAGATTCCATTGAATGTGGTCCAGCATGCGCAGGCGCAGCTTTCTGGGCGAATCGTGATCGCTAATTTACAACAGCCTGAAGGCCCGAACGTGCCGACCTCAATGACTGTCAGCGGCATTGCGGATTTAAGAGGCGTGGTTGGCCCGGGTGGAAGTCAGCCGGCACATTCCAGGCTCCAAGACCCGGGCGCGGTTGTTTCCGGGCGAGTCTTCAACGCAGACGGCACACCGGTGGCGGACGCGATCATAACTTATAGCGCGTTCGATCCGAACGACGCCTGCATTTCTGAGTCTCCGTCGGCTGTTTCCGCGGTCGCCGTAGACGGTCAAGGCCGCTACCAGATTCGTTATGTCCACCAGGACCCATGTGGACGGCCTTTCACGGTATCCACGCAAGATCCCAACACGGGTGGTCTGCGGCAGGTAAATAATTTTGTCCGCTTTGGCGGTGAGGAGCTGATCGTGGACATCGCGCTTTTCGGGCGCGGAGGTGTAAAGGGCACGGTCAAAGACCTCACGGGCAAGGTTGTCCCCGGCGCAAGGGTGCTGGTTTCCAGCAGCACAGATTTTCAGATCGCGGCCCAAACTGTTACCGATGGCAGCGGACAATACGCGGTCACTGGGATCACGGTTGGTCCGGTTTCCGTCCAAGCAGCCAGCGGGAACAGTCTGGGCCATAGCGCAGGCACTATTCCCCGAGCGGGAAGCTCGGTTACTGTTGACGTGACTCTGGATAGCGGAGCCGTCAATGTTTCTGGCACGCTCATGAAGTCGGTCGACGGTGGGCCGCTCACTCCGGTTCCTAACTGGCCGGTAGTTTATGGTCTTGGCCCGCGCCCTCCCTCGCCTCCTGTTACGCCTCTAGCGATCGTGAATACTAACAGTAGCGGCAACTTTGTGTTCAACGGCGTGCCTGAGGGAAACTTTGCTGTGTTCGCACAATTGACCGCCGCCGACTCTGGCCAGGCGACCGGCTTTGCGATCGCTGGGCAGACCCTCCCGCCACAGAACATCACTGTGGCCATCGACGACAAGAGCCGGGGCACCGTGAATGGAAAAGTCTTTTTCCCGGACGGTTCCGCTGCTGGAGGTGTAATTGTCACCGGCCCGATCGGCGGTGTGCTGGCAAATTCTGACGGAACGTATTCCTTGCCCGGCTGGCCGCTCAGTGACGGCAATCAGTCGGTTCGGGCGTTGACCCGCGACGGTCTACAAGCCGGAACAGCTACAGTTCTGATCAATCTTTCCGGACAAGTTCTCAACGGCATCAATATCACACTGTCCGGCAAGGGGTCGGCGCAATTCACGGTGCTGGACGCCAACGGCAAACCGGTTGCGGGGCAGGCGGTCGCATTAACGGGTGGCTGCTCCGCCACGTGTGGATGCAATCCCGTCAAGATCCAGGTCCAGCCAGACGGTTCGGTGAAAGTCTCCGCAGATCCAGTGCTGACTGGTGCTGACGGAGTAGCAACGTTCACGGACTTGCCTGTAGGCGCGGTCTCCGCGAAGGCCGTCTCGGCAGCATTCGACGTGGCCGATGGAACCGCTTCGATTCCGGCCAACAACGCGACCGGCTTTGCAATCCTGCGTTTCCATGGCAGCGGCGCCGTAACCGGAACGGTGGCGGATCCCGACGGCAGGCCATCGTTTGGGGCCAATATCGCGCTTACTGCAAATGTCTTTGATCAGGAGTCGTGCTCGTTGACCCAGGGTGTTGCACAGCAGATACAGACGGACACCAGCGGCGCGTTTAACTTTAAAGCCATCAGGGCAGGCGCCGTCGGCGTGACCGCGTCGCAGACGTTCTTCCCCACACAAGTGGGTGCTCAGGGTAATCTCGGCGCGGGCCAGACGGTCAATTTCAACCTTAAGTTAGTGAACAGCATCTCCGGGGTCTTCTCCGGGACCGTTTTTCTTCCCGATGGCACTACCTCTGCGGGCGCCGGTGTACAAGTTACGGCCAACGGTCCGTTGCCGGACGTGACCGTGAGCACAGATGCGAATGGACACTTCCAGTTTGCCAAGATATTTCCCGAAGGCACCTACTCCGTGACCTTGCGCGATCCTGTCAGCGGCGGCGTGGCGCAAGACAATGTGTTCCTGCGAGCAGGCCAGGACATGAACCGCAACTTCCGTCTCAAGGGCAAGGGAACAGTAACGGTGCGGGTCGTGGACGGGTCAAACAATCCTGTGGCGAACGCCTTCGTCAAGTTGACCGAGAACACGTTCCCGAACAACGAACAGGAAGGCGCAATTCAAGCCGCGAACCAGGGAATGGTGACCTTCCAGCAGGTATTTGAAGGGCAGTTCTCTGTGGTGGTGTCGGACAATGTGGGTCGCGGCGGTAGAACTGCATCGATCTTGTCGGGTCCCGGGGCCACCGTGAATGTCACCGTCCAACTCAGCAGTACGGGCACCGTGAAGGGACACTTCCGCATGCCCGATAACACGACACCGATTCCTTTCGCGAGTGTGAGTTTGATCGCTGCAGGCCGCCAGATCGGCCAGGTGACAACTGACGGCAACACCGATCCTGGTTCATTTAAGTTCACCTTTGTGCCCGCCGGCCCAGTGACGTTGCAGGCGCAGGACCCGGTCACCGGACGCACGGGGATCTCCGCGGGAACGATTGATACGGATGGCCAGGAACTTGTGCTCGACGTGCTGGCCCAGGCGTTGGGGACCGTGCAAGGGCTGGTGACCAGCAATGGAACGCCCCAGCCGGGAGCAAACGTTGAGATCTTCTCCGGCAGCTACCACGCCGCCACATCCTCCGATTCCGGAGGTGTCTACCTGGTTTCAGGAGTACCGGAAGGCCACATTGTGGTCAACGCCAGCATGCAGGACAACTTCTTACTGGGATCAACTTCAGGAATGCTCGCCGGAGAGGGAACCCAGTTGCAGCTGGATGTTGCACTGCGCGGGTCGGGCGCAATCCAAGGGCAAGTGGTCCAGGCGGACGGTGTTACGGTGGCCCCCGCAGTTTTAGTGACCGTGTCCGTCGGCGGGCCGGGAGGTGGCACAGAATCCGTGACCACTGATTTGTCTGGCAATTTTGTTTTCTCCGTTGTCCCAGAAGGATCGGCGGACTTGCACGCATCTGTTCTCGATGGTATTGACCAAGGACAGACTTCCGTCACCGTTACTGCCTCGTCCACCGTGCTGGCCACGGTGCGGCTCAACGGCGTGGGTTCTATTACCGGTCACACTCGTGACGGCGCAGGCAATGCGATCGCCGCCCACTTGGTGATTTCCGGGACCGGAGCGTTCCCCTACACCTTCGTTCTGGACACCAACAGCGATGGCGCCTTCTCTTTCCCGCGGGTGCTCGCAGGTAACTTTACCGCGAGTATAAGCGTGCCTTCGGGCAGCGTGACGCTTTTTGGATCGGCCTTCGCCAGCGTACAGCCGAATGCGAATACTGATATTGATGTTCCACTGCAGCCCACCGGTTCGATCACAGGGACCGTCGTCCGCTCTGATGGTTCAACTCCTGCCGCCGGTGCAAACGTGACCGTGCAACTGCCCGGCGGTTCAATCGTAGTGCAGGTGCCCACCAACGGCATGATTTCCGTAAGCAGCATTCCTCTTGTAAGTTTCGCTGTCGACTTCAGCGATCCGATTACAAGAGGACTGGCATTTGTTAAGAATCTCAGCTTAACCAGCGACGGTCAGAACATCGATCTGGGCAAGATCGTGCTCGTCGTCGACACTACTCCGCCGATGATGCAATTGATTGCGCCGGTGGACGGCACTTTCATCAACACAGCAATCCCATTCGTCAGTGTCACGGCCAGCGATGACCTGTCAGGAGTGAATGAGGCGAGCGTCTCGGTGGTGATCGACCATCAGCAGGTGGCGTCCGGAGCACTTAGCCTGACGTCGCACTTTACCTTCCCGGATGGATTGCATTCGCTGACGGTGTCCGTGGCGGACAACTTGGGCAACACAGCTTCGGTGAGTGGAACTTTTGGCATCGACACCACGCCGCCTTCCGCGCCACTGATCGGCGGCCTTACGGATGGGCAAACGCGCGGCGGCATTGTGCCTCTTACATTGAGTTCGACTGACTTAGGATCGGGCGTTGCAACCATCCAACTTTTCCTGGACAGCGGTGCCCAGGTTACACCTCTGCCTCTAAAGGCGCCGTTTACTTTCAATCTCAATACTCGCCTGTTCCGGGACGGAAACCACGTCCTGAACGCGCAAGCGGTTGACGCCGTTGGCAATATCAGCGCAGTCACATCGGTTCACCTGACGATTCTGAATAATCTCAACTCCGCAACCATCGCCGGGCGTGTGTTCCAGTTCGACGGTACGACTCCCGCGGCGAACGTGATGGTACGGCTTTCGTTGCTCTTCACTTTCCTCACAACGACCACGGGTGCGGATGGCAGCTACAGATTCGATGCCGTCTCGTTGGGGGCGTACACGGTCGAAGCGCTGGACAACGCCGGCCTCGTTCGCGCGCATGCAGGAGTTAATCTTTTCACACGCGGCACTGTAGTCACCCAGAACCTGGTGTTGGTCGCGCTCGGGTCGGTTACCGGCCAAGTATTGAATTCAGAAAGCAGCCCGGCCGCGAACTTAAGTGTTTCCCTGCAAAGCAAGAACAAGCAATTGGGCCTGTTCCTTAGCACCTTTACTGACAACAACGGCCAATACGCCATTGCCGGCGTGCCTGTCGGGGCGTTCACTGTTCTGGCTCAGAATCCTGCGAGCTTGTTCGCCGGAGAAGCTTTGGGAAACATTGCTGCCGAGGGTGACACCGAAACGGTGAACCTCACGCTGCTGGACAACGCAATACCGTTGCCCACGAATCGCTTCGACGGCAATCAAAACCTGTTTGACATTCAGAGAGACGGCTCGGTGCAGCAGGGCTCTGGCGTGTTCCGTGGGAATTTCGCTGATCTGTCGGGTGGGTTCTTCCTGGATCTAATTGCCGGCGGCACTCCGTTAAGGTTCACCGGGTCTGACATCGGCAGAGTACAGCAACAAGGGAATGAAATTGCGATCCAACAAACAGGGCTCGCGGGACTGGATGTAACCCGTAAAGTTTTCGTCCCAGGAGATGGATATTTTGCACGCTACCTGGAGATTCTGAGCAATCCCACATCTGCTCCAATCACTGTGGATGTGCGGATCACCAGCAACTACAACGATGCCGGTGCTCCCAGCAGAATCTTCGCAACGTCCAGCGGCGACGTTCTCCTTGATGTCTCTGACCCTGCCAACCCTGACCGCTGGGCCGATCTGACGGCGCCTTACGCTTTTGTTTTTGACGGAGTCGGCGGTGCGCAGCGGGTTGGTTCAGCAACTGTGAACCACGTAAGCAACGCCGGCCAGGCGATGTTCGCTTGGCAAAATGTAACTGTGCCACCTGGCGGCAAGATGGCATACATGCACTTTGAAATTCAGACGAACAATGACGGGATCGCCCCCACCGAACGCCTGGCGCAGCTGCCACCCGAAGCACTGGCAGGCCTGACTCCCGATGAAATCAGTGAGATCCAGAACTTCGCCGTGCCCGCCGATGGCTTGAGTATTCTACCTCCCTTGCCTCCATTAATCGGCCTGGTGTCTGGCCGGGCATTGACGACGGACGGCCGCCCGCTTTCTGCGAATGTTTCATTCCTGAGCGACAACAAGATATACCCACGTAGCTTGTCCGCACAAACCTTCCAGACCGGTTTCTTCAGCTTCTCTGGCGTGCCGGTGGATTCGTTTACGTTATTTGCAAGCAATTTCCGCGCGGGAAGTATCTTTGTCTCCGGCAATTTCCCCACGGACCAGACCTCCGTCAACCAGGACGTGGTCTTCAGCACAGGGAACGTTCAGGGTGTTGTTCGCCGGGCCAACGGCTCGCTGAATACTTGCGTATCCCAGGTCGAGATCATTGCTCCGAACGGCTTTTCTGTGACGGATTCCCCGGTCGTTGGTGCAGATGGAAGCTATTCGAGCGTCGGACTGGCTCCAGGCGACTACCAGATATCCAATTTGTCCTCGTGCCTGGGGATAGAGAATCGAGTGGTGACGGCAACAGTCGTTGAAGGTCGGACGACCACCGCCGATCTGGTTCTGCCGGCACTGGCGATCGCGCTACAGGTAACCGTGTTGCACACCGACGGCACGCCCTATGCGGGCGCGCAGGTGTTCTTGAACGGAGTTCTCCGGGCCACGACCGACCAGAACGGACTGGTCCTGATTCTGAAAGTGAGTGAAGGTGGCTTCCTCCTCTTTGCCCGTGATGGCAGTACCTTCGCGGGGATCGTAACCGGATCGGGTTCGGTGCTTCCGTCCGACGACGGCCAGGTTGTCCGGGCTACTTTGACCCAGGTCACCGCACCCAGCCAGATTAACGGCACGGTGTTCGCTGGAGATGGTCTAACCCCCATCCCTAATGCACCAGTTCAGTTGATCGATACGAACTCCGGTGCACAGATGGATGCGACATTTTCAGATAACACCGGTGCCTACAGTTTCACAAATATCTTTACTCAGAATCCGACGTTTACAGTGAAGGCTCAACGATTCGGCCTGACCACGCAGCGTGCCGGAAGTTTCACCGGACCAGGCGATACCGAGACGGTTAACCTGACTTTAGCGGCCGGGGTTGTCAAAGGAAGGGCCGCGTATTTCGACGGCAAGCCGGTTCCGTTCCCGAATGTATTTGCCATCCAGACCACCACGATATGCCCAGCGTTGCAGTGCACCGGGAGTGTGTTCGACGTGTTCTTTGCCTCTTCCTCCACGGATGCGGCTGGGAATTTCGCCATAGTCGGATTAACTCCCGCCGATTTCACGGTTACTGACTACGAGAGCTCGCTGACTGCGACTGAGCAAGGCTCGGTCACGGACGTTTCAATTCCGGCCTTTGTCAATGTGACCCTGCCACCCTCCGGCACTGTCAGAGGCACAGTGTTTGATGTGAATGGCGCACCGGCGTTCGCATTCGTCAGCCTGACCAGCAATAACCTGAATTCAAGCCTGAATACAGACACCGTCAATGGGCAGTATGAATTCAATCATGTCCCTGTGGGTTCGTTTGACGTAAGCGGTGCGACGGGTACGCTCTCACAGGACGGTCAGATCGTAACCCTTGACATCAACCTTTTGTCTCCGGGAACTATCACCGGAACCGTCTTTAAGTCCGATGGCGTGACTGCCGCGCCGTTTGCGCGAGTAACGGTTGGCATCGTGTCGACTCAGGCGTCTGCCTCGGGTAACTATGTGCTTACCCTGCCGTCCGGGCCGGCAGTCGTGACGGCAACCGATCTTGCTGGCAACTTCGCTTTCGGAAGCGCTGTCGTCACCACTTCTGGAGCAAATGTGGTGAACCTGACGCTCATGCCAGGGGTCGACTTTAGCGGAGGCTTCAACAGCCTCTTTGACCTGACGGGGGCCGATCAGTTCATCTACTTCATCGGTTGTTCAGGAGAGGTGAGGAACACCTTTGACTGGACGCTCAAAATCAATGGCGTAAGGTTCCCGTGCATCAAAGGCGCTGCGCAAGAAATGGGCGGTCGCGAGCTTAGGATGACCGCAACGGATGATAGTGGTCTGAATATTACTCGCAGGATATTTGTGCCCGCGGCTGGGAAGTTTGCCCGCTACGTCGAGATACTCTCCAACCCAACCACCGCTGCGATAGCCGTTGGAGTGGAGATTGATGGCGAGGAAGGCGGTGCAAATTTTGATGAGCTTCCGCCGCTCCATGTGCTCACCGATCCAGCCACCAATGGCAACACCCTTGCCATTACCAAACAGGAACGCGCTTGCTGCGTGTTATCTGACGTTTTGCAGGATGGCAAGGGTCGAGTTAACGTTACCGGGACGCACTTTGTCGATAATGACAACCATGTTTTGTATCGCTGGAACGACCTTGTCATCCCGCCTGGACTCACGGTTTCGCTCATGCACTTCGCCGTCCAGCGAGACGCCGCCGATCAAGCTGGGGTGCAAGCGCAAGCCGAGGCCCTGGTTAACCTGACCGATCCGGATGCCTTGGCCGGGCTGAGCGCGGCTGACCTTGCTCGGATTTTGAACTTCAACATAGCCACCGTGGGATCGGTCCCTGGCACTGCCAACGTTCAGGTCACAGTGCTGGGGAGCACTGGTTCCGGTTTGGGTGGCGCAGAGGTCGTCTTGCAAAACGCCGGCGGCTCGGTCTTTGCAGGCCCAACAGCAGCAGATGGAACGGCAACGATCTTCAACGTCGCACCAGGTGGCTTTCAGGTAACCGCGTTTAAGAACGGGTTTGCCGGCAGCGTCGCGGGGAACATTCAGCCCGGCGATGCAGGCACGACGGTTGCCGTCACGATTGCGGCGCCGTTCTCGGGCGCTGTTCAGGGTACGGTATTTGCCGGGGACGGAACGACCCCGGTGGTCGGAGCTGAGGTTGAGCTTTTCGATGTTGTCAGCGGCGAACTGATTGCGACGACTGGCACCGATCCCGCAGGATTCTATCAATTCGCCAACGTGGCCGCCGGTGCTCAGGGCTTCACGGTGCGTGCGTTCTCCCATGCGGCACCGAATATCGTGGCGCAACAGACAACGGGCCTCACGGGCAACGGCGGCACCACCATCGTCAATCTGATCCTTCCTCTGTCGGTCATTCGCGGGACCGTGTTCTTCTTCGATGGAACTACTCCAGTGCCCGGCCCGAACGTGTTTTTGACGACTGAAGCATCAGGAAACGTGCAGACGTTCTTCGCGAATTCAACGGACGCGAATGGGAATTACACCGTTTTGGGAATCCCTGCGGGAGAGTTTCTAATGATCGCTCAGGATGGTGCCTCCGGTCTGCAAACCACGGTGACCCTTTCACTTCCGAACATCACCATGCCCGCCACGTTCAACCTGCGACTTCCGGCGGCAGGAATGGTACACGGGACAGTTACGGGCAGTGCTGGAGCCCCAATCGCCTCGGCACAAGTGACAATTGCGGACGCTGGCAATGCTTTTGTCAACACGACTTTTACCGATGATCAGGGTGCGTACCAGTTCGCCAATATCGCGATTGGAGAATTCCTGTTGCGAGCCACAAGCTTCAGTGGTGATGCAAGTCTCCTGGGAGCGCTTACTGAGAACAACCAAGTGGGGACCAGCGATGTCAGGTTCCCTGGTTCTGGCACCGTGACCGGGAGAGTCTTCCAGAGCGACGGCATAACTCCGACGGCTTTTGCCAGAGTGGTTGCACAAAGTGGTTTCTCACAGTTTTCGGGGTTTACCGATAACGTGGGCCACTATCAGATCAATGGGGTCCAGGCCGGTGATCTCCAGGTAAGCAGTGGCTCCGCAGTTGCGGAAGGGGCTTTAGCGTCAGGCCAGAGCGTCACAGTGAATCTGGTTGCGGGCAATTCCGGGGGCTCCTTCACTTTCTTAACCGGTGCGGATGGCTTCGGCTACACGGCAGGTCCAAACGGATCGCTGGGTGGCGGCTCAAGCGATGAAGGATTTACTTTCCAGTCCCCATTTTCTGCCGATACGCTCACCATTGCAACCGATCCCTCAGCGTTCCCGTCTTTCCAGACGAGCAGGACGGAGATCGTTGGGCGTCAGTTGGTCGTTGGGCCGGTCGATATTGATACATTGAAGATTACTCGAAAAGTCTTTGTGCCAACAAGCGGCGGTTTCGCACGCGTGCTCGACGTCATCAAGAACATCGGCACCGCTCCGCTGACATTCGACGCAGGTCAACAAACACAGGCTAGCGGCCGTGCAACCATTAACGCGAGCGCTGGCAGCGATACTTCATTTGTCGTGGAGCCGGACGGCAGCTTTTGTAGTACGTGTCGCCTGCCGAATTTCGCTGAGGTCATGGCTGGCCCGGGCGCTGCACGGCCTGTCAGCAACCTTCAGGTCCAGAGGGGTGCGGGCCTGATCGTGTATCAGTGGAACCGCGTAACCGTTCCCGCGGGCAGCACCGTCATCTTCATGCACTTCGTGGTACAGGGAAATCCCTCTGATCTTGCGGGCTTGCAATTCCAGGTGCAGTCCTTGGAAAACCTGACTGATCCTAACGCTCTGTTCGGCATGAGCACTCAGGAAAAAGCCGAAGTGGTCAATTTTAGTAGTCCTTCTTTAATCGCGATGAATTTGAGGAAGAGGGAATTGAAGGTAAGTTCTCCAGTCGGCACGTTGTGGTCATCAGCCTCGTGGCCCGGGCGCTTCCCGGACAAGAATGCTTGTCTGCTGGTCCAGATCTACTGGCCATCGGTGAGGACCTTCCAGGGATTGATCGCGAATGTCCAATCATTCCACGGGTACGCATGGCCGCTGGCGCTTCACAGTGAAGTTGCTGTCCGAAATGACGTGACCGAGAAGGCGGTAAGGGAGCATGAACCCAATCGCAGAACGGATGCAATGATCGAGAACGAGTGTTGTGTTTTTCAGAGTATTGATGGAGGTCAAAGATGAGGCTGCGTAAATGCCATGCGGTCGTTCTGTGTATGTTCCTTCTGTTCGTGTTGGGTATCGCAATGGCTATTCAGCCGGCGCCGCTTCCTGATTTCGAACTCTCGACGCTTGACGGTCAAACCGTGAAGAGCGCCGATCTTCCCAGCCAGGGTCACTGGTTGTTGCTTTATGTTCAGCCGAACCACCAGTTTTCTGACCGCCTCCTGAAGCTCCTTAGGAAACAGGAATACCCCCATCTGGCAACGAACGCCATTGTGATCGTGTTGGGTACTACGGAAGACGCGAAGGCGATGAAGTTAAATTATCCGGAACTTGAGTCGGCAGGGTGGTATGCCGATAACTCTAGGAGTGTTTTTTCTCAGCTCCACTTGCATGGCATTCCGGTGATCGTAGGCATGGACAAGAAAGTCATGCGCTGGGACCTCAATGGAGTACTTCCTGACGGAAATACTCAGAAGTCGATCTTGAATACCTGGCTCCAGAATTAGGGCCGAGGCGGTCAAGCCCAGGAGGCTTGTATTTCAATGCTGAAAGCGCCCAAGAGTCTAGTGGCTGCGATGACGAGGAAAATCATCGCCTTGATGGTGGCCTATAGTTTCCTCGCGACCTCTGTCTGGTCAGTTACGCTTCCTCTTCCAATCGCCAATCTCCGTGGCGGGAACTCAACCTATCCGATGAACTGGGGCACGATGCGCAGCGCGTTGGCCAATACCATGCCGGCTGCGCTCGTGGCCTCCGCTCGTAACTACGATCCAGCTTCCGGCAGCCTGCCTGCCTCTTCGCCCTCCCCTGTTTTTACCAACTTCGCTGAGCTGACAGCGGCACCAACTGCTTCCGCTGTGATGCCAATCGTCGGGGGCGCCACCGTCAATTTCTTTGGGCCGCAGCAATATGTACGGACTACAGGGCCGCCGAACACCTACACAACAACAATCCAAGTGCCCGCCGGAGTAGGCAGCCCGTTTAATTTGCACATTCAGAACGGCGAGGCCGATGGTTTCAACCGCGTTTCCTCGGCAACTATCACAATCAACAATGTGCAAGTGGCGGGTCCATCGGATTTCAACCAAAATGTATTCACGATCGACCGGGCTGTTACGCTCATTCCAACTACAACGTTGGTCGTCACGCTCGCCAGTAAGCCAGGATCTTATCTTCGCATCAATCTTTCCGGTGCAAACAGTGACGGCACACCGCCAGTCCTGACAATCGCCGCGCCACTTAATGGTTCTGCCATCAACACCCTTCAAGCACATATTGCTATTCAATATCAGGATACTTCCGGTCCGGGTGAACCTGCCGCATCGGGTGTGGATACAGCCACGCTGCAAGTCCTGTTGGATGGGACAGACCGCACCAGTCTCTTTACCAAACGTTCGGGCGACGCGACCGCAGATTTGCCGGCTTCCCTGGCGTTGGCACAAGGTCCGCACACGCTGAGCGCGTTGATTAAGGATTTTGCCGGGAACACGACCCAAGCCACATCGCAGTTCCAGGTGGATACAACGGCGCCAGCGTTGCGGATTGTGCAACCCGCGTCCGGCACTTACAGCAATAATGTCAACGCGCTGGTCCAAATCGCGTATAGCGACAATCTCAACGTGAACGTCGCGTCTTTGAAGGTAACCATCAATGGTGTTGACCAGAGTGCGCAATTTGCAAAAACGGCCACTGGCGCCAGTGCCTCGACTACGCTGCCGCCGGGTTCCAACTCAGTGGTGGCCACCATCAGCGATCTGGCCGGCAATCAAGGCAGCGATTCCAGCAACTTTAATATTGATACCACCGCGCCAACCATCGGTATCCTGCATCCCCTTACGGCTTCTGTGCAGGGCCCCGGGGACGTCGAGTTCTCTGTCCAGTTCAGTGACGACCAGGCGATTGATCCGGGTAGTGTACGGGTAAGCGTGGATGGTACCGCGGTGGCCTTCACGACGGCGGCAGCCTCTGTCTCAGGATCAGTGGCGCTGGCGGATGGCAACCACAATTTAACAGCCTCAGTCAAAGATAAGGCGGGAAATCAGGGCAGCGCATCTGCTCCCTTCTCCGTCGATACCACGGCACCGGACATTCACATCGAGCAGCCCGCGAGCGGGGCCATTCTCAGCAATCCAACGCCGGCGGTGTTGATCCAGGTTGGCAGCAACCTGGATCTCGATCCAGCTACATTCAGGGTGAATATTGACGGAACCGACGCTACCGCATCATTTCCGTTGAACGGACTCAAGGCTTCAGGAACAGCTCCACGGTTAGCTGACGGGGCGCACACTATCACTGCCCAGATTGCCAAAGTCACAGGGAAAACAGGACAAGCCCAGATTGGGTTGGTGATCGATACCCTCCCGCCGCAAGTTACGATTGACCCGCTTGGGTTCACCAACAGCGCAAAACCGGAGGCCGTGGTGCGTTATTCGGACGCCGGGTCAGGGGTGAACCTCTCTACTCTTCATGTGCTGGTGGATGGCGCGGACGTAACCAGCGGCTTTAGCGCGGGAGCATCCACGGCGCAGGGAGTTCTCTCGAGCGGAAGTGGTCTGGCTGAAGGACCGCATACGATCCAGGTCTCGATCGCTGACAAAGCAGGCAATGTCGGTGCCTCGGCCTCGGTGAGTTTCACGGTTGATTTCACGTCCCCCACGGCAACTTTCACTACGCCCGCCAACAACTCCTTTATTAATACAACGCAGCCTGCCTTTACGCTGACTTATTCCGATTCCGGTTCGGGTATTGATGCCAGTTCCATCCACATCTTCCTGCAGCCGGCGAATCAGGCGGAGACGGAGATTACTTCTTTATTTACGGTGGGCGCCAGTCAGGCCACCGGTGTCCTATCTTCGTCGGGAGCGCTAAGCGCGGGCACATATCACCTACGGGCGCAGGTAAGAGACCGGGCTGGAAATCAAAGCGCGCCAACCTCGGCTTTCGCGGTAGACATCACTCCGCCTACATACACCATCGTCTCTCCGGCGGCCAATGCGTTTCTGAAGACCGCAACACCGGATCTTCTGATCACATACCAGGACGACAGCAGTGGTGTTGATCTGTCAAAGTTTGCTCTGCGGGTTGACGGAATAGACCAAACTCGCAGCGTTACCGCAATCGCAACCGGGGCGTCCGGCACCCTGCCTGGGCTAGCGGATGGCACGCACCACGTAGAGGTCACGGTCGTCGACCGCGCCGGGAACATTGCATCTGTCATTCCACAGTCGTTCCTGGTCGATACCATAGCACCGACGCTCAACATTAGTTCACCCGCTCCCGGCATTCTTACCAACAACAGTCGCCTTCCGATCGCTATCTCCTACGCGGATTCTGGAAGCGGGATTGATGTCTCTACGTTGAAAGTGTTAATTGACGGCGTGGATAACACCGCCGCATTCACCGCCACCGGGGCCGCTGCCACCGGAGCGGTGGCAACGGCCTTGGCCGACGGCCCTCACACTATCGCAGTGTCCATCAGCGATCTCGCAGGCAATCCCGCAACGGCCACAACCAGCTTGACTGTAGATACCATTCCCCCGCTGCTCACCATTACGCAACCAGCGGACGGAGGATTTACGAACGCCACCAATATCGTGGTGGTAGGAACCGTAGTGGATGCCTCTCCGGTGACGGTCACGGTAGAAGGAACTGTCGCTCCGGTACAGGGAACGAATTTTACGTCCGCTGGGATCGCGCTCAATCAGGGAGCGGTTCAGGTCATCCATGTTGTGGCGACCGACGCTGCCGGCAACAGCACCCCCGCCACCGCAAAAGTGAACATCGACCGAGCCGCGCCAACCATCAGCGGCAGCATAATTCCAGCGCCCAACGCGGCTGGCTGGAACAACGGCAATGTGACGGTATCCTTTATATGTACAGATGACGCCTCTGGAGTAGCCTCCTGCCCCGATCCCGTCAATGTGACCACGGAAGGCGCCAACCAGGTTGTCACCGGGAAAGCAACGGACCGGGCAGGGAACAGCAGCGATCCAACATCGGTGACTGTCAAGATCGACAAGACTCCGCCCGTGCTGGCCGCGACCTCTGCGCCCGTTCCGAATGCTGCCGGTTGGAATACCTCTGACGTAACCATTACCTACGTCTGTTCCGACAGTTTGTCCGGTATTGCTGAAGGTAGTTGCCCACTGCCAAAGGTTGTGAATACGGAAGGGACGGCGCAGCAGATCACGGCCTCAGTCAGCGACGTGGCAGGAAACCGCACCCCGGCTGTGGTTACACTGAGTATCGAAAAGACCGCCCCGTCGATTGCGGCGAGTATGAACCCCGCGCCCAACGCCGCGGCCTGGAACAACACGGAGGTCACTGTGAACTTTAGTTGCTCCTCCAGTGCCTCCGTCATCGTGGCTTGCTCGCCGCCGGTGTTGGTAACAACGGAGGGCAAAGCGCAGATTATCACCGGGAATGTAACCGATCAGGCGGGGAAGATGGCCAGCGCATCAGCTACGGTCAATCTGGACAAGACGGCGCCGCAGGTCACCGGCAGTCTTACGCCTCCCCCGAACACTGCGGGCTGGAACAACACGGACGTGATTGTCAACTACAGCTGCACGGACAGTTTGTCCGGTATAGCCACTTGCCCACCTCCCACGACCGTCTCTACGGAAGGATTAGCCCAGCAAATCACGGGACAAGCAACAGATATTGCCGGAAACACCGCTTCGGTCAATACATCGCTGAATATCGATAGGACCCCGCCCACGATCAACGTAAGCTCGAGCCCGTCACCGAATGCGACTGGCTGGAACAACAATGATGTCACGGTGAGCTATAGCTGTGATGACAATTTGTCAGGTGTCGTGAGCTGTCCGAGTCCGAGCGTAGTGACGACCGAAAACCAAAATCAACCCGTTAGTGCCCAGATAACCGACAAAGCCGGGAACGTGGCGACAGGGACCATCAACATCAGTATCGACAAGACGAAGCCAACCATCGTGCAGCTTTCCACTCCGGATCATATCTCGCGCTTGCATCCGGGACAGATCATGGTTACTGCGAATGACAACTTTACTGTGACTCAGGTGATCATCAGCGTGAATGGGAGCCCGTTGGGCACGATCAACAACGCACCGTATCAAGCAGCCTTACAGGTACCCGCCGGCGCCAATCCCGGAGACACACTAACCATCACCGCTCAGGCAACGGACGAGGCGGGTAATACGCAAATGGCGACGCGTGGAGTGCAAGTGTCGGCCGATGGAGTGGTGGTCGGGCAGGTATTGTCGGATGTAACCAGCTTCCCCGTCCAGGGAGCGACCGTTCAGGCCATTTCGAAGACAAGCAGTAGCGACCAGACCGACGACCACGGACGTTACACGCTGCAAGTCAGCGATTCGCATTTGTTCCTGTCGGCTTCCAGTGCCACAACCACCACGGTGGAACGTGAAGTTTTTGTGCAGGACAACGTGGGCACCGTGCCGGTGGATGCGAGGCTGACTCCGTTGGCTGCTTCCGTGGCGATTGGGTCGGCAGGCGGAGTCTTGACCGCGGGCAAGACTACCATTACTGTTCCAGCAGGAATGGTCGGTGATGGAACGACCTTCCAGTTGACGCCCTTGACCGGTCAGGGACTTCCTGGATTATTGCCGCTTGGCTGGTCACCCATTGCCGCTTTCGATCTTCGCGCCAGCTCTTCAGCCACGAACCTCTCCGGCGTTGTTGCTCAGGCGCAGAATAATATTGTTTTGCATCTGGTTGTTTACAATCCGGCGTTGCATGCCTGGACGCTGGTGGCCCCAAACCTTCAGGCCGTCAGCGGTAATATTAATGTTGCGTTGCCGAATCCAGGGGCATACGCGCTGGTAGTGCCCGATGGCGCGACTCCACCGATCACGGTCCCCGATGCGGGCGGCCCGCTGACGGGAATTACTATGCAGTTGCTCGACCCCTCAGCATCGAGCACCGGCAGCTCAAGCCCCGCGATCCTGCCTCCGAGCGGCGGTACGGCGACGGCGAATCTTGGAGTGCAGTCGGCGGTATTCGTGCCTTCTGGCACAGTGATTCAGGCAAGAATCTCCGAGAAGTTCTCGCTCAAGTCCGGCGACGTCGTCTCCGAGGAAAACCGGTCGGAGGACATCGTCCTCTATAACGCGCTCGCTCCTGCCAACGCAAGTTTAGGTGCTCAATTCGCTATTACTCCTTCACGCAAGTTCGCCAATGCGGAATTGCTGACGGGGAAAGTCCATCTGGACATACTTGCCGGACGCGAGGGTGTGCGCGGGCAGCCAGGCGGCAGTGATCCGCTCACTCTGACCGATGGTGTGGCCACGCTCTCGGTTCCTGGCGGAGCGCTCAGTCAAGATACGGCAATCTCGGTGTACAGCATTCCTCTCGAGGACTTTATTCCCACCAACGGCACCCTGAGCGCATTGCAGGAGATTCTGGTGGACTTCTCCGGTGAGACTCTGAACACTTCCGGGCAGCTTTCCATTCCAGCGGCAGGTTTGAATCCGGCTGATACCTTCCTGCTCACGCAGGTGCAGCGGATCGATGGAGTACCGCGCCTCGTTCTTATCGCGCTGGCCAATATCAATGGCGCCAACCTTACTTCTGCCGCTTCTCCGGGGTTGCCCGGCGTACTTACCGGCGGTGAGTACGTCTTTTATGACGTGGCCTCGGCTACGCCGGCCGGATTCGTTCAGGGAATCGTCTCCTCGAGTGCGGGGCCGGTCCCGGTCCTTGTCCAAACTGATTCACTGCCGATCGTGGACATTACCGGACCGGATGGACGGTACATTGTTCCGGCGATAGCGGGAACGTCGAACCTGAAAGTCAGTTCGCCACACACCAACTTGTCGGGTAGCGCCTCAGTCCAGGTAGCAGCAGGACAGACCACACAAGCGAATGTTCTTCTTGCAGGCTCCGTGACTAATGCGGCGGTATCACCCGCGGACGGCGCCCTGGGCGTACCACCCAGCACTGTCATTACCATCACCACGACTACACCGCTGAAGCCGGAGTCGATTTCGCAAGCCAATCTTGTACTGAAGCAAACCGCTTCGGGTACGCCGGTGCCGTTGCGGCCATTTGTCCTGTCGATTTCAGGTACGGTGTTGTCATTCGCACCGGTGAAGAATCTTGATCCGGCGACACAGTACACCATTCAAGTGGCTGGTCTCGCAGATATTTTTGAGGTCGCTGTAGTGGTGCCGGTCTCCAGCTTTACCAGCAAGGCTGTGGCTCCGCTGAACTTTGATCCTAACGCGATTACCTTCAGCTTCCCGGACGCGAGTGGCAATATTCATGTGAGCGCTCCTGCAGGTTCGCTGCCACCGGGTAGCACAGTCTTGATCGTGGATGCCTCCAATGGATTTGTTCTCTCATTGACGGCTGGGAATGACGGCTCCCTGTCAGGTTCGATGCAAGCCACCATCAATGACTTGCTTCGTATCACGGTAACCAACCCATTGGGCGCTAGCACGTCGTTCGAACGAAGCCAGTTCGTCGCGGCTGATGGAACCACAGCAATCGGTCCCGGCGGCGGAACCGTAACCGGTTCTGGAGGCGTCGAACTGCGGATCCCATCCGGCGCAGTCGAAGAAAGCTCAACGTTCAAAATAAACGCCTTTGGCCCAGATGCCTTTACAGACCACCCGCAGTTCGCACCTGGCGCGGTCGCTGCTGGTGGGATCCACGTCAGCTTCGACGGAGTCACTCCGTTTAAGCAAGAGGCGAGGCTTGCGTTTCCTAAACCTGCTGGAGCTCCTGACAACGCCATGTATTTTGTATTCCGGCGTCTCCACTCGGTGAGCGGCGACATTGTTTACGAAATCATTGACGAAGCGAGCGTTGAAGGGACTGGAGACGCAGCCAAAGTTGTGACGCATTCGCCACCGTACCGAGGTTTCATGAACTTTACGAATGCATTCAATACTCTTACCAATACAGTGGATTTGACACCAGGGAGGCTTCAGTCACAGGCTGACTTCATGATCGAGTACGTTCAGGCGGTTGTTAACTCGTTCAGGATACAATCCGGCGTGATTACGGGCATCGTGCGGCAGGCTCAGCCTCCCGCAGTAGGAGCCACCGAACCCACATTCAAATTGGTGGAGAATGCAACCGTGATGGGCGCTGATGATCCACAGTTAGTCGATCCCAACACCAAGAAGACAGTCACAACCACGGGCTTGCACGGAGAGTTTGTGTTATGGGATCCAAACTACGGCGGCGGAACTCGGCGCCTGCTGGTCACTGCTCAGGATGGCTCGCAGTCTATTACGGTGGCGGCTTCGGAGATCATTCCCGGCGACGACATATCGGTCATCCCTGACATCATACGTGTCGCCCTCGGTCCGTTCTTCCAAGGTTACCGGAACGTCGCGTACGTTAACGCGACTTTACCAGCAGTACCGCCTAAGCCTTCTGCTCCCACGCTCCAGATCCAACTGTTCCAGCCGACATCGTCTGGTCTGCAGTTATTGAATGGAATCGCCCCCACAGAAACAAACTTAACCGTGCGGGTCCGTTCAACCAAGGCTGGTTTTCCGAATGTCGGAGTTCAGGATCTAGCCATTACAGGTGGCCCGACGCAACTGGCGGTCCAGCCAGCCGGGAATGATGGCGCTATCTTCCTCTTTGACGCAACCTATAACACCGCCCACCAGGGGCTGTTCAGCATTACAGCCATGGTCCTGCCACCGCTCGGCGGCAACCCGGTGACCGCAACCTATGATTTCAGAGCGATTCAGGGCGCGCTCGGGGGAGGCAATGATACCGACGACCCCAACCATGCGCCGACAGTTATCTCCACCATACCGCGCGATGGCGAACAGTTTGTGGATGTGCGCGTGACCCCGCAAGTGTTCTTCAGCGAACCTGTCACCAACATTAGCTCGGATACCGTAATGCTTACCGATGCATCCGGTCAACCTATTGCAGTCCAAATCAGCGGTGTGACCCCGAATGGCATGTTGCAAAACGGCATTAGTGCAAGCAGCATCGTAACGTCGGTTCTCTTGCAACCCAAACAATTGCTCCAATACGGCAAGGTCTACACGCTTGCTTTCTCCAATGCCATCCAGGACACCGACAAGGACCAGGATGGCAAACCAGCTCCCAAGAACCTGGGCACACGGGCACCGATCATGTTCCAGACGCAGAACCCAGAGATTGAGTCTAGGCCCGCAGCCGATGCGTTCCCGTCTCCCGGTGTGTTTGTCGCCAACGATACTGCGTTTCTGGACCAGGTCGGCGCCCTGTATGACTCCGGCACCATGGTCATCTATGACGTTGGGAATCCTGTGCAACCGATCGACATCACTTCGTCGATCTCCTTTCCTTTCAACCCTATTCTTTTTCCTTTTAAACGTATCCTCGGCCGGCCGGTTGCTATCGCTGGAGAGGTCAACAATTCCTTCGTGAACAACAGTGGTCAGGGTTCGAATTCTTTGATTGCGGTGGCAGCATCTTCTTACGCCATGGCCAGACCGTCCAACGTGCACTTGTATGTGGACGACGGAAAGCGGAGCGGCAGACCGAAGTGGATTGGGTCAGTCAGCTTGTCCAACGGTCCCCAAGACGGCATGGTGACTTCAATTGTCGTCCGCGGAGACCGTCTCTATGCCGCTACCTGGTTCAAAGGCATCCAAGTTGTCGATCTTAACTTGGTCGTAGCCGATGTCCAGTCCGCGATAGCTTTGAATCCCTTGTTCACTGGCCTCGATGTCTTGTTTGGCACCAACCTGGGTCCAGTTAATATCGCTCTTTATACTGAAGGCAGGGGATTCGCCACGGACGCGGTGGTCAACTCAGTTCCCATCTCTCAAACCGTACCTTGCCGTCCCGATCAAAACAGCAATGTGGGGACTTGCAACGAGGAGTTTAAGGCCTTGATCTGGAGCATTAAGGTCAGCGATTACGTTGTGGACGGACAAAGTGCAACTTGGGTCATCGGCACGGGCAATGTGCAGCCTCCAAGCGATGCAACTCCCGGCACTAACCCAGCTTCAGTGATCGCCGTGAATCCGCTCACCAACGAAGTGTTCCGAAGCACACCCGACAATGGAAACGGGATCTTCCTTTTTCGTGGTACCGCCATTGCTCTGAGTCAGATACAGAATCCGGACCTACCCACCATCAGTAACATCGCCGTGGCCGTGGGGCAGAGCAGTGCCGCTTCGTCTGTCATGTTCGTCCTCGACATGGCCGACCCCCGATCACCGACGACGCTCTCAATGACGCCCTTGGACCTTCCCAACCCTTCTGACGTGCTGGTGCGGAACAACGTGGCGGCGGTGGCATTCCAGCACGTCACGGTTTTTTACGATATATCCAACCCTAAAAAGCCGCTAAGAATAGGTTCGGTCGGCACGGATGACGATCCCGTGGGTGGCAAGATCGCGTTCAACTCCGATGGCAGCCTCTTGTTTTCCAGTAATTTTGTTCCCGGTAGCGTCGGTGATAAGTCCGGCGGACTGCACATTACCGAGTTTAGTTCTGGTGCCTACGTGAATTTCATTCCTCCTGTGCTGGCGACGGAAGACAAACCGGGGGAAGACAACTCTACTCGTAGCAGTGAAGTTGATTTCAACATTAAGACCGTTATGGTTCCGACCTCGACGCGCGTAGATTCGGCTCAGTTGCAACTCTTTAAAGCCGACGGAAGCCCTTTACAGCTCTCAAGAAAGAATGATGGAACTCCAATCCCGACCGCATACTCCGTTGTCCTCAACGGCACGGCAGGCACGGTCCACTTCGACCGCGAGGCCCTCCAAAACGCGCCTGCCGACCTCAGCGCCCAAGTGACGTACGTCCCGCATGATGGCCAGACGCTCACCAGCAAGAAAGTACGGTTCCATCTTGGGATTGTAAAGATTCTGGTTGATTTGAATAATGACACTGTTGTGGACGATAAGGATCGGCAGGTTCAGATCGCTAACGCGCCGCTCTCCGCGGCAAATGACGCAGACCCGAAAATCAAGCGCTTTGGCTTCTGGGAATCTGACGGCTCCAAACTCAACATTTCTTCGGCGCCGGTTTTCTCAGGCGATCCGACCATGCAGGGAACTCTCCAGCAAGTCACTGCAAGCGCCGAAGAGGATGCACTGCAAGACTACGCAACGTTGAAAATTCATGCCGAAGCCTTGCCTCCCAGCAATTACACGCTCGGTATATTGCTGAAAAGTGCCAGTTGGGCTTTGACGGAAAAAGCCGCCGGGCCGGCCAGTTGTATTGATCCGCCAGCCTGCACCAAGGTCGATATTCCGCAGCTCCTCAGGAGTAAGGAGCACCTTAGCGACGGCACAAGCACAATCAACGCCGTTGCCAAGCAGCTTGCTCTTCTGAATACCGGATCTAACCTTTGTGTGAATCGCAGCAACTCCCTTGGAGCGCCAGGCGAATGCATCTCCGACTCGTCAGGGTTCCTGAAACTTGATAACCTGAAGTTGGGCGATACCGTGGCTCTGTTCCGTTGCATCCATTGCGGGATTACTCCCAAGACAGCTACCGCTGATCCCGCCGCGCCTCCGAACGGTAACCGGGCTATGTTGGCGCAAGTGTTGCCACCCACAGGAGCCCCTGTAGAGTTGGACCGGGTCGATCTGGATGTTAGGCCGATTCCCGACTGGATGGGATTGATGTCCGCGTGGCCGCAGCCAGGTGCTAAAGACACCGTAAAGAACCTGCCTCCAATGGTGTTGCAAGCGGTTCCGGGGTGGGTTGCTACGCCACCAGTCTCGAATGCTCACGTCACCGTCTTAGTGCACGGATTCAACATAGACATAAGCGAAGCGCAAAATAGATGGATGCCGGGGACAATCAAGCGTCTCTATTGGGTCGGCCATCCGGTGCTCCCGGTGCAACTTGATCCAAACGACCAGGCGCCTGCCTTCACTGTTGGTGTGACATGGAATGGCAATATCGGTGGTGCCGCGTTTGGGTACTTCTACTTCCCGGACGATGTATTCAGCGCCCTGCAAACGGGAGCCCCACTCGCAAAGTATCTTAGAGGCCTGAAACAATCTGTTGACCCCAAACATCCCGAGTCTGCGCCACTCGCACAGTCGATCAACGTGCTGGCCCATAGCCTCGGCAATTTGGCTGTAAACAGCGCTCTCAATCAGCCCGACACAGACCTATCGAATCATGCGATAGACGTGTACGTGATGAATGAGCCCGCAGTTCCGGCGGAAGCATTCAAAACAGACTTTACTCCAGACCCTACCTCGGCATATTGGCAGAGGGTGGGGTATCATGCACAAGCCTACGGTTATTCCACCGATCCGACCAAAGTAGACGCCGAATGGCGCCAGGAATGGGCCGCGATGGCAAAGCCCATCTGCATTACGGATCGGGAAGGATTTGTTGTCTGCCAGCCTTCGTTCCAGGAAGATTGGGCATCGATTATGAGTGCAATCGACACCAACGGGGCTCCGTTGCCTGACTTCCAGAAGAGGTGGTCTCAAGGTTCCATCGGACGAAGGTCCTGGACGGGATTCTTCGCCGGCAACCCTGATAAAACAACACTTTACAACACGTGGAGCGCAGAGGATTGTGTGATCAAGTATCTCTTGCCGGCAGAGGCATTGCTCGGCGTGCCCGCATACACTCGCGGTGTGCCGATCTTTACGGTAGCTGGCCAATTCTTGCAAAATGGCGCGCCCGTCGGTGTCTCGTCTTCCGGGCTGCCCATCTGGACTCTTGGTGACTTGACCGTTTCTGAGGCGGATAGCAACCCCTTCTGGGCGAACTTGTGGAACACGGATCCCGCCCAAGATTCGCTCTTTACGGGACAGGCCGGATCGACCCACTGGAACACGACTCGGCAATGGGCAGAGCTGGCTTATTGGTTTCCCTCCATCGCAGGCGGGGCGGGTGGCCAAAGGATCACGACGCTGACCAATGCGGATTTTGGCAGCGTCAGCGCAATTCCATCTTGCATTCAGGAGGGTGCGAATAAAGTCAGCACTGGAAGCACCTTGAGCCATTCTTACTTGTTTGCCAAACCTGGACACGAAGCATGGTGTGCTCTGAAGAGAGTACGAAGCATGTTTGACCCCAATATCTCTGATCCTGACCCGGTCGATGCAAGCTGCGGCCAGAAGATTCCACCGAACGACTAGAGCCTTCAAATGTTCGGGGCGCCGTTACAAATGATTGAACCACTGGACACTTTTATGGATCTCAGTCTAAAAACTATTTCGATTGCTTATGCCGTAATGATGGCCGTACTGTTCCAGGTTCACACGTCTGGTGTCGATTTCTGGTGGAGTCCATTTGCGAAGATTGTTCTTCTTCTGATCAGCTGTTTACCTGCCGTTGCAGCTTTTTTCCCTGGATGGGCTGGCAAACGCCCGATGGTCGCAACGGCCGCGGGCGGTATGCTGGCCGGATACTGCTTCTCGTCCGCGGTCATATTCGTACTGATCGGATTCGGTCCAGGCCAAGGCGGAGTTGGCTTCATGAGAGTCCTGCTGGTTCTCATCCCGTTGGAGGCGCTCCTAGTAGTTTTCTGGTTCATCGTCTGGGTTCGGTCGATTGGCGGGAAATCAGGCAAGATCGTTGGGTCAGTGCTGTTGGCCCCTGTTGTTGCTCTACTGGCCGCACAATTCTTCGTCGACCTCCTGGGACAGGAGCCCCCATGGTACGTAGGCGGAAACAATACTCAGAATATCGTGCCAGAAAATGATCTGGTCAAAATAGATGCGTGTGCCTGGCGGTATCGAAGCAGCAACGGGAGATTTCCCGCGAGGCTTTCCGAACTCGCGCACTGGGATTCTTATTGCCTGGAGGATTTGGCCTCCGGCTCCCATGGGCACTACGCGTACCGATACGAGGGTGCCAACGATCATTTTCGAGTTCGAGCCCAGAGGGCACGCAATATTTGGGTCGTCGACCGTCCTTGGAATGGATATGAGTCCGGAGAATCTGGCCTTGTATGGGAGTGGAACAAACCACAAAGTTTGGTGCCCATATCTATTGGCCCCCACCAATATAAATCCTATTTGGAATGCTTGAGAAACACCCAGGCGGTGGCAAGGGGTACTCTGCGCTCGATTGTGACTCAGCGGAAATGCGAAGTGCTAGACCAATTTGTGAGCGACAACGAAATCAAGACCTACAAGGCACGTATCGTATTGAAGGCCATGACCGCACAAGGTGATTTCATATTGGAGTCGAGGCCCCTGCTTTATGGAGATGTGACCATCAGGAGCTATGTCGCCGATAGAAGTGGCCAGATTCATGCAACCGCGGAAGACCGGCCGGCGACCATGGCAGATCCTCTGGCAGATGAACGCGAGTTTTGGTCGGCGATCCCAGGAACCAAACTGAAGTAAGGTGTCACAGATATTGACGGCTCGCGAAGGAAGTCGTGAACGGTAGTCAGTTCTACCTGGAAACCGTGATGAAGCTGACTCTGAATCCGCGGCTAGTGATGGCCAAGGCCAATCCTACGCAAGGCGCCTAGGACACCCGATTGAACAAAATTAATGTTCTCTGTCTAGTTGCCAGGCTCAAGCCGTCGTATATCTTGGGGGCGTAACTGTCCCAACCCCTATGCTCACCGAGAGGAGCTGCATTTCAGATGACAATGGCGATATCGAAATGCCACCTTCTCTCCAAGCTGGTGATTACGACTTTCTTTTTTCCTGCAATAGGTGCCCGCAAATCTCAGCAGGCGACACTCCGCGCACGATTGAGGTGAGGGCCTTCTTCTCCGATGCGTCGTATAAGATTATCGATCACATTAATGTCGATATCAAGCCAGTCTAGGGATGGATCGGGCTTTATACTGCAAGGCAAGCACCGGGCCAAAAGGACTATGGTACGGATACCGACACTCCCTACTTCGCTACCAGATGTCGCTACTTGCTGTTGTGGATAACGTTGTCGCCCCCGTCTGCATACTATCTGGTCTACACTCCAAAGGGGTTGATAACTCCTTTGTTCGTCTATCGATATCTTGATTAATAATTGCCGGCGCGGCCCACCCGCTTGCCCCCGGTCGATCAACTTCCCTGAAGTCTGGAGACAGGAGATCGGCAGTTTGAGGCTCATCCGATAATCCACCACCGGAGGGCCCGCCTGATCTTCCCGAATCTTCACATTGAATATTCTTGCATATGTCGATGTTCTATGTGTAATATGTAGTACATCTACCTATGAGCCAAAACGACTCGAAAACCGAATTCCTCAAGGGCACTCTGGACATGCTGGTCCTGAAAGTGGTGGCACTGGGGCCCATTCACGGATATGCAATCTCGCAGCGAATCCAGCAGGTTTCAAAAGACTGCTTCCAGGTCCAGCAAGGGTCGCTGTATCCCGCGTTGCACCGGCTGGAAGACCGCGGCTGGCTGGAAGCCGAATGGCGGCAAACTGAAACTGGCCGTGAGGCCAAGTTCTATACCTTGACCCGAAAAGGTCGGAAACAACTGGAAGCTGAGGTACGTAACTGGGAGCAGGTTTCCGATGCGGTGGCGCTTATCCTTCGCACCGTAGAGTAGGAGGTGGTCTATGTACTGGCTGCGCCGATTATTTCACCAAGAAAAGACCGAACGGCAACTTGACTCTGAATTGCGTTTCCACCTGGAACAACAGGCCGCGGAATATGTCGACGCTGGCATGAACCCAGACCAGGCCCGGCGTCGAGCACTGCTGGAGTTTGGCGGGATGGAGGGAGTGAAGGAAGAATGCCGGGAATCGCGCCGCGTACATATGGTGGAAACTTTGCTGCAAGATGTGCGTTATGGCCTGCGTATGTTGCGCAAGAGTCCTGGTTTTACGTTGGTGACAGTGCTGACTCTGGCGCTGGGCATGGGCGCCAACACCGCGATGTTCAGCACGATGGACGCGATGCTGCTGCACCCGCTCAGTTTCCCGGACCTCGACCGGTTAGTCGCCCTGTCGGAAACTCTGCCGCACAGCGTTACCGGATCAGAGACTGTGGCGTCCGCCGATTATCTGGATTGGACAAAGCAAGCGACCGTATTTGACGGCGTGGCTGCGTATCAGTCGTGGGGATCGGATCTCACGGGTGTAGGAGAACCGGAACACCTTGAAGGCGCACGCGTGTCTACAGGCTTTTTCCCGACCATCGGAATAGGAACGACACTGGGAAGGGCGTTTACGCCAGAAGAGCAGCAGCCCGGGCGTGATCAAGTGGCTGTGATCAGCTATGGACTCTGGCAGAACCGTTTTTCCGGCGATCCGCGCGTCCTCGATGCAACTATAAATCTGAACGGAGTGCCCCACAGAATCGTGGGGGTCATGCCCCAGGATTTCAACTTTCCCAGGGCGACCCAGGTGTGGGCCCCGCTGCCGCTTTCCGCCAGCTTTATCCAGGAACGCGAGAAGCAAACCGTACTCACTCTGGCGCGGCTTAAGCTTGCGGTCGTCCCTGCCCAGGCGCAGGCGGAAATGAATACGATTGCCGCGCGGCTGGAACAACTCTATCCGCAGACCAACACCGGACGCAGGGCCGCGGTGGTGCTGTTGCGCGACCAGGTGGCGGGCGACTTTACTCCCGTGTTTCTCTGGATATCCATGGGCGCGGCCCTGTTCGTCCTGCTGATTGCTTGTGTCAATGTCGCGAATATGCAGGTTGCACGGGCCGCAGGACGGCAGAGAGAGATGGCAGTTCGAGCCTCACTCGGCGCCACGCGCAAGCGAATCGTCCGCCAGCTCCTGACGGAAAATGTGATGCTGGCTTTGCTCGGAGGCGCCGCTGGCATCGTCGTTGCGAAGTTGCTGCTCCATCTTTTGAAAGTTGGCATGCCGACCGAGATCACGCGGCTTATCCCTGGCTGGCAGAGCATGGCCATCAATACGCGCACGCTTGTTTTTACTTTTGCGATTGCGCTCGCGACCGGCATTGTTTTCGGCTTGGCGCCCGCGCTCGGCGCGTCCAAGCCGGATTTAACGGGCGCGCTCAAGGAAGGAGAAAAAAACTCCCTGCTTGGGTCGCGTTATCGGCTGCGCCGCTTACTGGTGGTTTTTGAAGTTGCCCTTGCGCTGGTGCTGCTGGTTGGGGCCGGCTTGATGGTCCAGGGGTTCAATCATTTGGTGGAAACCCAAAAGCAAGGATACAGCCCGGACAACGTGCTGACCTTGGGTGTTTCACTCAATCAAACCCGCTATCACGAAGATCATCATATTGTTGCTTTCTATGAGCAATCGCTGGACCGAATTGTCGCGCTTCCAGAAGTAATTTCGGCCTCCGTGGTGCACCACATTCCCGCTACGGGCGGCTGGTCCACGGAAAAGTTCCTGATTGAAGGACACTCCGGTCCTGCTCCTGGTAAACCTCAGGCCGCCAATTTCCAAGTCGCCGCGCCGCATTACTTCTACACCATGCGAATTCCGATCATCAACGGGCGTGATTTCTCCAGCCATGATCGTGCGGAATCGCCGAAAGTAGCAATCATCAGCGCCGAATTTGCACGTCGCTACTTTCCCGGAATTGACCCGCTGGGCCAGCGCATCAGGTTAGGCTCGCTGCCAGAGGAGCCGGCGATGATCGTGGGCGTCGTGGGCGATGTCAGGCGCTTCATGTTCGATCGGGACCAGAGACCAACGGTGTACGTGCCCCATTCGCAGTACCCCGCACTTGCCATGGGCCTGGTCATGCGCACTTCAGGAGACCCCCAGAACATTATTTCTCAAGTCCGGGCGCAGCTACTCGAGGTGGACAAACAGCAACCGGTGTTCGATATCAAGACCATGAACGGAATCGTCAGCGAACAGGTCTCCGGCGTACGGATGGGGGCGGTATCAATGTTCATGCTCGGCCTGCTGGCGCTGCTGCTTTCAGCGATCGGAGTGTACGGAGTCGTGGCTTATTCAGTCGAGCAGCGCACGCATGAAATCGGCATACGCATGGCGGTGGGCGCCCAGGCGCGCGACATCCTGGGTATGGTTCTCGGTCAGACAGTGCGGCTCACTGCGATGGGACTGAGCGCTGGCTTGCTGGGGGCCTTTTTCATGAGCCGCGCGATGGTAAAAGCGATGTTCGGGATGATCGCTCTCGACTTTACAACGTTTGCCGTTTTCACTGCATTGCTGGCTTTCGTTGCGCTTTTGGCCAGTTATGTCCCGGCCCGGAGAGCGTCCAGAGTAAATCCCACGATCGCGCTGCGGCACGAATAGCTGGGATTACTCAGGACAAAAATCACGGTTGTATATATTTTGATTTGGGAGCATGCATGAGCCAACGAACGCAATACATGTCCTTATTTGCCGGAGCGATCAAACGTGACCTGGCCAAGGTTGCCTTGATTCCAGTTTTGATCGCCAGCATTCTCGCGGGCCAGATGACTTTGGCTCAGACTGACTCCAGTGCCTCGATCACTCCTGACGTGGTGCGCCCCATCGTGGTCAAACTGTCCGGCGATGACTTGGAAGGACGCGGCGCAGGTTATCCCGGCGAGAAGAAGGCAGCGGAATTCATCGCCGCGGAATTCAAGAAGCTGGGCCTGGAAGCGGCAGGCGACGGGTCCGGCAAGAACCGAAGTTATTTTCAGGAATTCAGGTTTCATCCCCGCCATCCCGTGGTTCAGTGGGAGATGCTCACATCACGCAATGTGTTGGGCTTCATCGAAGGGAGTGATCCAGTCCTCAAGAAGGAAATCGTCGTGGTCGGAGCGCATTACGATGGTCAAGGCCGCACCGGTCAGGCGGATCCGTTCCGCGTTTATCCAAAGGACGCTGAGGTGCGGGACCATCTTCTATGGAACAGCGCCAATGATAATGCAACTTCCGTAGCCGCAATCCTCGCGGTGGCGCGTGCCATCAGGAGCGGGGCCGTGAGGCCGAAGAGGACCATTCTGTTCATTGCCTTTGGTTGCGAAGAGCACGGGATGTCAGGCTCGATCCAGTATGTGACCCATCCCGCTTTTGAGCTAAGCCGCCACGTGGCCATGATCAACCTTGAAAAGCTGGGCCGGGCGCCCGATAAACTACTGCGAGCGCAAGCCACCGGGACCAGCCCCGTCTGGGCTGAAGTAATCCAAAAGGCATCCTCGGTGACAGGGACGCAAGTAAAACCTCTGATTCCCTACATTATCCCGGACAGCGATCATTACCCGTTCGCCGCCTCTGGTGTCCCCGCCGTCGTATTTTCGGTGGCTACAAGCGACGACATGCATCAGCCAACCGACGTAGAAGAAAAGATTGATTACACGAAAGTCGCTGAGTACGCGCGTTATAGCCTTGTCGTCGTGCTGGCATTGGCGGACCGACCAGAACGAATGCCCTACACCGACGTTCGTGGACGCGATCCAGGCCTGATTGCGCATCTCGCTTCTGACGAAGAAGCCGATAGCGTGCAGATAAAACCCCCCGACAGTGGATTGAAGGTGACAGGAATCATCCCTGGGCGTCCTGCGGACCGCGCCGGCTTGAAAGTTGGTGATCTGATATTGGTGATCGCAGGTACGCCGATTCGTCGCGACATGACTCTAGAGCAACTGCAACAAATGCAGATGCAGACTTTGATGGGAAAGCAAGAACAACTGCCCGTCACGATTGTGAGAGGCGGGAAACAACTCGCGTTGACAGTGGATCTCGGTCCGTCCATGCCTCGATAGGAACTCCAGGGAGACAGGCTAACATGACCCGAAAATCGGTTCTCTTGCTGCTCTCATTTCTCGCCCCGGTGTTGTTTGCGACAGCTGCCGACGTATCACCTGAAACATTGCAGGAAGCCGACAGAAGGTAACGGTAATTCGTTAGGATAGGAATCAGACTTCTTTTTGCCGCGAGGGAAGATAAGAACCGGTCGGTCACATCTGTTCAGCTTCCCAGTCAATGGGTTCCTTCATTTCCTGCCCTGGCAAGCCTCTCCAAGCCTCGCTTCCTTCGTCAAAGTAATCGGTAGCAGTACGCAGGCGGACGTGAAGCACGGCCCTGTCTAAGGAAGACTAGATGCCGTCTACGACGACCTCGCCGGCGACCAGCAGATATTGGCCAAGATGGCGCTCTTGAATTTACTTGCCGTGGAACGGCAATTTCTCCCCTGGTGCAAGGACCGCAACCCTACCATCGCCTATTATTCCAATCCCTCGCTGAACGTGCCGGCGCGCAACTCAAGACGCCGCGTCCGGCTTTTCTAGCGATACCCGCGAGCAGCGCCCTTGGATTTTTCAGGCTTTGAAGGTTGGTTCGCGGGAATCGTGAGAAAGGCACTCAAGCTGGGGATCGCTCGGTAGGTTTTTGATAGCACAGAGGCGGCGTTTTTTGTCGTATTTCCAAGTTCGCGTACAATACGCCCCAAAGCCAGGTCCTGAATAAAAGCAAAGCGCTCATTCAAAACGAATCAGTCAATGCGGAAACGAGCGACTTCAGACTGGCAGCGGCGGAAGAAGTAAAACTTCGACTTTGGATTAAATTCGAAATCAAAATGAATGAGGTAGCGATGCGATTTTCAAGCACGAGGATTTACCTCGGCGTGATGTGCGCCCTTTTCGCCACTGGTCTCCTGCAAGCGCAACGTGGCTCCCAAGCGCAGGGCCATCCTAGCCCGTACAAGGCGGTGCTCGATCGCCTGGAGTCCATGACTTCCGTGCCCCTGAATCAGTGGCATTATCACGCGGCCAACTTTCCCCACCCCGAAGATCCCGCGCTGGATGATTCCAATTGGAGCGCCGTAATGTTCGGCAGAAATGCTGCTGCGCCAGATTCGACAGACGAACCTCGTTGGTATCGTACGTGGGTTGAGGTCCCCTCTGCTGCCGGCGGAAGGGATGTTCGAGGCGCTCGTATACATTTGGTCCTGCATGCATCTTCGCTGGCCCGCGTGTTTTTCAACGGTACGATGGTAGCTCAGGGAAGCGGTAGGCTGCTGCTGCCGATTCTGATTACGGAAAAGGCCGCGCCAGGGGAACGACTGCTGGTCGCCGTCGCTACCAGTCGTCTGACCAGTGCCAGGCTCTCCATCGACTATCCCGGGAAAGCGGATGCCTACCTGCTGCGCCGCGAGATCATGTCCGCCGAAGCCTTGCTGGCAGGTTTTCCCGAAGGCGGTTCCGAGCGTGAGCGGCTCCTCGATACGGCGGTGCACGCCATCGATATTGCGGCGCTGGATCGCGGCGACCAGCAGGTTTTCGCCGCGTCACTGGAGGCGGCCAACCTCGACTTGCAGCCTCTGCATGAGTGGATGAAGCAATTCTCGATTCAAGCGGTTGGCAACTCGCACATTGACATGGCTTGGCTCTGGCCCTGGACGGAAACTGTAGAAGTTGTTCGCGATACGTTTACCACGGTCCTGCAATTGATGCGTGAGTACCCGGAGTTCACTTACACACAATCGACCGCGCAGGACTTTGAGTGGCTCGAGGAGAAATACCCTGACCTGTTCCGTCAGATTCAGCAGCGCGTAAAAGAGGGGCGCTGGGAGATCGTGGGGGGCATGTGGGTCGAACCCGACCTGAACATGCCCGACGGCGAATCGCTGGTGCGGCAGCTTTTGGTCGGCAAGCGATACTTTCGCAACAAGCTGGGTGTAGACGTGAACATCGGCTGGAACCCGGACTCTTTCGGATACAACTGGCAGTTGCCGCAAATCTACAAGAAATCCGGCATCGACTACTTCGTGACGCAAAAGATGTCGTGGAACGAAACTACAGAGTTTCCATACAAACTGTTTTGGTGGCAGTCGCCGGACGGAAGCCGCGTCCTCACATATTTTCCACATGACTACGATAATCCCCGTACCGTGGACAATGGCATCGACCCGGTCAGCATCGCGAAAGACGTGGCTACGTATGTCCCGGCCATGAAATTTCCGAAAATCATGCACCTGTATGGCGTGGGCGATCACGGCGGCGGGCCGACCCGCGCCATGCTGGACGACATGCTCAGCCTGCGTGATCCGTCTGTGGCCTTCCCGCCAATTTCATTCAGCACGTCCAAGGCATTCTTTGACGATCTGCAACGGAGTCTGAACACGGGCGCTTTGAAGCCGCCGGTCTGGAATGACGAGCTATATCTTGAATACCACCGCGGGTGCTACACCACGCAGTCTGAAACCAAGAAGCTGGTGCGCCAGAGTGAAGAGCTGCTGCAAAACGCGGAAAAATTTGCCGCGCTGTCATTTCTTGCGGGCCACACCTACCCCCAGAGCATCATCGAAGAATCCTGGAAGAAAGTCTTATTCGACCAGTTTCACGACATCTTGCCTGGCTCCGGCGTTGCCGTGAACTACACGGATGCTGCGCGCAATCTGGGAGAAGTCAGTCTCAATGGAGAGAAAGTCCTGGGCGAATCGCTGGCAGTGCTGACGGCACGCGCCAACACGGCTGGGGTGGGAGCACCCTTCGTCATTTTCAATCCGCTTTCTTGGGCGAGAACGGGTTCTGTCGTCGTGGAGACGGATACGCCCGGTCCTGGCCGGCATTTGGAGGTTCGTAATGCCGCTGGTGAACTGTTGCCTTCGCAGGCCGCTTCTACGCATGCCGTAACAGGCACCACGAAGATGCGTGTACTTGTGCGAGCCGTGCCACCGCTCGGCTACGAAGTGATTCACTTGGTGCCGGTGGCCAACGTCCGCACCTCTGCCTCCATGCTGCGGGCTACCGGGACTACGCTGGAAAACGAATTTGTGCGCGTGGAAGTAGATCCTCAAACGGGCTGCATCACCAGTTTGGTGAACAAAGCGGACGGCAAAAATGTGATCGCCACCGGTGGTTGCGGCAATCTGCTTCAGACGTTCGTAGACAAGCCACTCAAACAGGATGCCTGGGAGATCAGGTTCGACCAGCAGTTTTGGGACCTGAAGCAGCCACAAGAGGTCAAGGTCGTCGAAAGCGGTCCGGTGCGGGCAGTAATCCGAGTGAAAAACAAATTTCAGAACTCAACCTTCGTGCAGGATATCTGCCTTTATGCGGGCGTGCCGCGCGTGGATGTGGAGATGCAAGTTGAGTGGCACGAGCAACACATCCTGCTGAAAGTTGGTGTTCCGGTGGATGTGCAAACCGATGTGGCCACTTATGAGATTCCTTATGGCACGATCCAGCGTCCCACGACGCGCCGTACTCCGGCCGAGCAGGCGAAATTTGAAGTCCCGGCATTGCGCTGGGGCGATCTGAGTAATGCGAACCACGGTCTCAGCCTGTTGAATGCCAGCAAGTATGGATATGACGCTAAGGACAACGTCATTCGGCTATCCTTGCTGCGAGCGGCGACCTATCCCGGCGTTGGCGGTGAATGCTGCACCGACCAGGGGTTCCATGAATTAACCTATTCTCTCTTCGCGCACAAGGGCGGCTGGGAAGCAGGTGGCACGACGCAGCAAGCCTACGAACTTAATTTTCCGCTGATGGCGATCGCGGCCGGCGCGCACACGGGAGTCCTGCCAGCGAAGCATTCCTTTGTTCAAGTTGAGCCAGGCAATGTGGTTCTTACGGCCGTCAAGAAAGCGGAAGATGACGATGGGCTGATCTTGCGATTCTATGAGTCAAACGGCAAACCGAGCCAGGTGCGACTGCACCTGCCGGACAAAGCGGTGCGAGCCTTTGAGACCAGTCTTATGGAAAAGCAGCAGGATTCACTCCCTCTAACGGCAGATGGGCGGGAAGTGGCAATTCCCATAGGCGCGTACGAAATCAAAACGGTGAAGGTTTTATTTGCGGTTTCAACTGGCCAAGGTTCTAAGCTTGGCCAGGAGTAATCATGAGGGCATTCTGAAGACCAAATTGCGCTGGTGCATAGCGGGACTCGTGTTTCTTGCGACGATGGTCAACTTTCTTGACCGGCTGACGATTTCAGTGCTGGCCCCTGTTATTGCGACGCAGTTTGGTTTAACCAATCTCCAGTTTGCCGGCATCAGTATTTGGTTTCTTGTGGCCTATACGGTGAGCCAGGGATTGTCGGGCAAGCTCTACGACCGCATTGGGACTCGGCGCGGCTTCAGCATTTCGATTCTGATATGGTCCTGCGCTGCCATGGCCCACGCGTTTGCTTGGGGACTGGGCAGTCTGAGTTTTTTTCGTTTTCTGCTGGGTCTTGGTGAAGCGGGCAATTGGCCTGGAGCGGCGAAGGTCATGACGGAATGGTTTCCCATCCGCGAACGCGCCTTCGGGATGGCCATCTTCAACAGCGGCGTTTCGATCGGCTCTATCCTGGCGCCTCCACTGATCGTCTGGCTGCAATTGGCGTTCGGCTGGAAGGCGGCGTTCCTGGTCACAGGAGGACTCGGATTCGGCTTGCTGGTGTTGTGGCTTCTTTTTTATCAGACACCGGAACGGCATCCCTCAATCACGCGTGAAGAGTATCAGCTCATCCAAGAAGGCCGGGAGCCCTTGCATCCCGCTGATTCTGTCCGCTGGTGGACGCTTCTGAAGTATCGCCAGGTCTGGGCGATCGTGCTTTCTCGATTTATCACAGATCCAGTTTGGTGGCTCTACATCACGTGGCTTCCACTGTATCTCTACCAAGTCCGCGGCTTCAGCCTGAAACAGATCGGGCTCTTTGTCTGGCTGCCCTATGTTGCGGCGGACTTAGGAAGCCTGCTCGGAGGATGGATCTCAGGTCACTGGATTGCCCGCGGATGGAGCGTAAACAAGGCCCGTAAAGTGGTGCTTGTGGCTGGCGCGGTGTTTATGTCGGCGGGGATTCTGGCCGTGACGGCAGATAGCGCAATGCTTGCGCTTGCATTCATCGGTGTGGTGATGTTTGGATTCCAGGCATGGATCAACAACGTGCAAACCTTGCCCAGTGATTTTTTTCCAGACGATGCGGTTGCTTCCGTCGCCGGACTCGGAGGCGTCGGAGCGGGCGCGGGCGCCATTCTGTTTACACTGACCACGGGTTTTGTAGTGGACCATTTTCACTCCTATACACCAATTTTGGTAGTCGCCGCCCTGCTGCCAGCGGTGGGTACCGTTGTCCTGTTTCTCGTAGGGGGGGCGGTTCACCGTTTGTCGTTTACAAAATGAGCCAGGAGAAACCATGCAGAATTATTTGGATCTAAGCGGCAAAATCGCTCTCGTCACAGGGGCGTCCTCGGGCATCGGGGCCGCGACCGCGGTTACGCTCGCCCAATTGGGAGCCAGCGTTGCCATCGGGTACCACCAGAACCAGAAAGGGGCTGAAGAGGTTCAACGAGACATCGCCGCATCGGGTGGCAAAGCTATCGTCATCCGCGCGGACATGCGGCAGTCCGAAGAGGTGCGGTCGTTAGTCAGGCAGGCGACCGCGCAGCTTGGTCCGATCGACATTCTTGTCAACAACGCGGGCTCTCTGCTGGAGCGCATGCGAATCCTCGAGATGACCGAAGAGCGGTGGGACGAAGTTATGAACCTGAACTTGAAGAGCGCCATGCTTTGTTCGCAAGCCGTAGCCAAGTCCATGATCGAGCGCAAATCAGGAGTGATCATCAATCTTGGATCCATCGCGGGGCGGAATGGAGGCGGTCTTGGAGCAGGCGCTTACTCCACCGCGAAGGGTGGACTGATTACCTTCACCAAATCACTGGCGAAGGAACTCGCGCCCCACGGGGTCCGCGTCAACGCCATATCGCCGGGCGTGATCGACACGCCTTTTCACGAGGTGTTTTCCACTCCGGAGATGATCCGCGGTTTTTTGGCTGCCATTCCGCTCGCCCGAATGGGAAAGCCCAGCGAGTGTGCAACGGTCATAGCGTTTCTTGCCTCCGAAGCCGCCAGCTACATTGTTGGCCAGACGATTGAGGTCAACGGCGGGCAATTCATGTTCTGAGTTCGAACAGTTTCCCTTTACCATGGTCAGCGTATGCATCGCCGATCAACCCTTCCATCGTCGCGCCGGAGGCGCTGGAGCTTTCGAATCGGCAACCAAGCCCGTTACATCGTGGCTGCGATACGTTGTCGGGGTCACCTGGCTGATTTTCTTGAATACTTTGCAAAAATAAGCCACATCACTGTATCCGCACTTGGCAGTGATCTCTTTCAAAGTCCTCACGCGGACAAAGTTCAGATAGTCGTTAAACCGCATGAGACCTTCCTGCCGAAATAGACGCGAGACGTGGTTGGGAGCCAGGCCAAAGTGCTGGGCCACAGTGTCTCTGGTAATCGGCCTCTGAAAGTTCTCCTGCACATAGAGGCAAAGGGATTCGTAGGTTCGGCTGGCTTTACGCGAATGATGTTGCTGCGGTGTCTTCAACCGTCGCAGGCAGGAATGCAGCAGTGACTCGGTCAGAAGCCGGGAGAGCGGCCCTTTCGGGTTCTCAGTCGCACAAAACATCAGAGAAGTGAGCACGCCATGGGTCAAGCCGTCATAGGCTCCAAAGATGCTGGTCTTCAATGCGCTGACTGGGACTTCGGTCCGGCCGTTGTGGCGGACAAGGCTGACCCCAATCTGCTTGGCGCCAAACAAAAACGTAAGCACATGAACGGCGCTGGACCAATCCGGATTGTTCCAGGCATTGTCCGGGACAAAGACCGCATGGCCTCGAACGGGCAAAATGGTCTCACTACGCCCGTTGTGTGCCATCTCCATCTTGTGACACCCATGAAGGGGGATGGACAATCGCGGAAACGTGGTGACATAGGCAAACGCCGGCGGAGCAACACTGAACTCCGCGAAGTGTACCCGGCGAATTCGCGTACCGCGAAGGAATTCTTCCAATGCGGCCACAATCACTTTGTGCGCTTGGAGCTCCGTTGCCAGCGAATGTCGATGAGGCCGTTTCATAAATTGTTACATTAGTGCAATAAATGTTTCATGTCTACTATTTCTCTGGAAGCCATTGCGGACGCATACTTGCGCCCGCGAAAGTTTATGCGGCGACTTACCCGAGACGTGATCGCGAACGCAGACTCCCCCTGGAGGTGGAACATGAACCAGACCCCAATCATTGCTCCTGCTGCTAAGGTGTTGCCACAAACAGCATCGAAAAACGTTCAACCAGCGACAGCGATGTCCGTCCGGTGCCGAGGGATATCGCGCGGGGCGCTGCTGTTCACGCTATTCTTCCTGCACACAATCCTAGCGATCCCTGCGCTGGGACAGGAATTCCGCGGCTTGATTATTGGCAGCGTTGCTGACCCCACTGGCGCCGTGGTTTCCAATGCCACCGTCACGGCCAAAGGGCCGCAGCAAACGTACAAGACCACAACCAGCAGCGGAGGGAACTTTAGTATTCCGTTCGTGCAACCAGGGATCTACGACGTTACGGTGGAAGCGAAGGGGTTCAAGAGAGAGTTGCGGCAGGGCGTAAGCATCGATGTGTCGCAAAAAGTAAATTTGAATTTCTCTTTGCAGCTTGGAGCCGTATCGGAAGAGGTGACAGTGAAAGCCGACGCGGTCGGAGTCAATACCGTGGACGCTTCCGGCGGATCGGTCATGGATCCGGAAAAAATACAGAACTTGCCTCTCAATGGACGACAAGTCTACCAACTGCTGCCGCTTTTACCGGGCACCCGGTTTACGAACACAGGATTAGGCGCCTCGGGAGCTGGGAATACCGGGACCTGGGGCCAGACCAACTCCTACGAGATTAACGGCGTACAGAACAGTTTGAATCAATTCACCTTGAATGGCGCAAACATCTCGCAACAGACCAGCACGGGGCGGGGATCGTGGTTTATCGCTCCCAATGTGGACTCAGTGCAGGAATTCAAAGTCCAGACCAATACCTACGATGCCACGTATGGACGGACGGGTGGAGGCACAATCAACGTCGTCACCAAAAGCGGGGGCGAGGCGTTCCACGGCACAGCTTATGATTACTGGCGTAATGCGGTTTTCGACGCGAACTTTTACCAGCTCAATCAGCGGGTAGATCCGGCGACCGGGAAGGGCCAGCCACGGGGCGGCCACAACCAGCACCAGTTTGGCGGCACCATCGGCGGCCCGATCAAAAAGGGCAAGACCTTTTTTTTCTTCAGTCTTGAATGGGACAAAGAAGTCCTGCCGATTCCCGTTGCAAGCACGGTTCCGGCCGGAGTCGTTATGAATCCCGACGGCAGCGTGGATATGAACGGGTGGCTCACCGGAAGGGCCATCAACGGAATTTATAACCCGTTTGTTTGCGTGGGACCCACCAATGCCGATGGAAGCTGCAAAACACGCCAGCAGTTTTCCTGGAATGGAAAGAACAACGTGATTCCCCCGAGCCTGGTCAGCCCGATTGGCTTAAAGATTCTCGGTCTCTATCCTCAGGCGAACGCAGCCGGTTTTAACGGCAATCTGGTTGGCACCAGCCGCGGGCTCTACCAGTACAAACAGCCGATGGTTCGCATCGACCACAATTTTTCCGATCAAACCAGACTTTACGGCATGTACACCTGGTGGTCGGGAACCGAGTTTCGGAATGGCTCCGGGTACACTGACCCGCGCATCCAGACCGGCAATATTAATAATTACCGTTCCTTTCAGAATGAGATGGTCGATCTCACCCACACCTTCAGCCCAACGATGCTGAGCGATCTGCGCTTTTCCTTCAGCCGATCCAAAGACCGTTCACCAAATGGCGGCCTGGCTGCGGGATTGGCCAAGCTGACGCCACAAGACTTAGGGATTACAACCTGGCCCGTACCTCCAACTACAACGAAGACCCTGGCGCCACAGATTCAAGTGGGGGGCTTGAGCAACATTATTGGCAACAGCGAGTTCTCGGATTTTACACATCCCCCGCTGAACGAGGTGTATGAACTGGCGGGCTCAGTCAGTAAATCTCACGGCAACCACAGTTTCAGAATGGGTGGCGCGTTCTGGCAGATTTATGCTGTTCCTTGCTGCGGCACCGGCGACTCCCAAGGTAACGGATTCGGTGCTGGTGGCCGTCTCACTTTTGATAGTTTCTTTACTCAGCAGAATACCAACGCCGCCAACAACACCGGGACGGGAGTTGCCAGCCTTCTGCTGGGCTTGCCCGCAAGCGGGAATATACCTTTTACTAATCCTATTTACGAAGGCTACCCCTATTTCGGCTTTTATTTTCAGGATGATTGGAAGGTAAGGAAGAACCTTACTCTCAATCTGGGTACGCGCTGGGACGTAGAACTATCTCCGGATGAGCGCAACAACAATCTCAACGGAGGTTTCTGCGCGACCTGTGTGAGTCCTCTCACGAACCTGATCACGCCTCCCGTGCTTCCTCCGGGCATCACCATGACGACTCCAGTCGTGGGTGGGTTCACTTTCATCGGTAACGGCAGGTCGCCTTACGATACACAGTGGAACCATTGGGCGCCGAAAGTTGGCGTGTCCTGGGGCATAACACCAAAGACAGTGATACGCGGCGGCTATGGAGTCTCATGGGCGTTTGGTTTTGAGTTAGGTGGGAACACTACCTTCACTCAGACAACCAACATGCTAACAACCCTGAACAACAACGGCATCACACCCAGCAACTTACTGAACACGGGCAACCCGTTCCCAGGCGGGCTGACGCCGCCGGCCGGATCTTCGCTGGGGCTGCTGTCTTCTGCTGGTGACGGCCAGTCGTTTGATCAGCGGAACCGCCATATTGGCCGTATCCAACAGTTCTCCCTGGGCTTTCAGCGAGAGCTTCCCGGCCAGATTGTGGTGGATGCAGCCTATGTTGGAACCTACAGTTCCAACCTTCGCGTAGGCACTAATTTGGAGAGCATGTCAGACGCTTTCAATGCTATGTGCCAGGCTAACCCGGTCCCCTGTAGCCAGGTGGTAACCAACCCGTATTTTGGCATCCTTCCGAAAACCACTACGCTGGGCGCTTCGCAGACGATTCGTGCCTACCTGCTTGCGGAGCCGTTCTCGCAGTTCAATGGCAACGTGTCCTCCAATACCGAGCCGGTGGGTTACTCCGATTACAACTCCTTGCAAGTGAGAGTGAACAAAAGAGTCTCGGGAGGCGGTGCTGTGATTCGTGGCTTGAGCTTCCTCACCTCTTTCACCTGGTCTAAAACCATGGTCGCCACTAGTTATCTGAACAATCTTAATGGCAACTGCCCCACGTGCCTGGATACTCATCCCCAATATGTGCTTGGCGGCAATGACCGTACTTTGGATTTGGCCTTTAGCGGCATTTATGGACTACCTGTCGGGAAGGGTGGCTTGGTTGGGCGCAATGCCTCAGGGATACTGGGTATGCTCATCAACAACTGGAACACGGAGTGGATACTGACCGCTGATACTGGCACGCCCATCAATCTGGGGACAAACCTCTCAGCAGATACTTTCAACTGCCCGCAGAACAACAACAACCTTCTGCCGGCACACCAAACCCCTACCGAGTGGCTCTACAACGAGACTCCGAGTTGTTTTGCCGCCATTCCCACCAGGTCATGGATACCGCGAACGATCCTTGCAAGATCGGGCGCGATCCGGGCGCCGTATGCGCCGCAGCTTACCATGGCCTTGGGGAAACAGTTTGTCGTCAGGGAAGGCTTAAACCTGCAATTCAAAGCTGAGGCCTTCAACTTGACCAACACGCCGATCTTCGGCGGCCCGGACACGAGTCCAATTAACAACGCTGTTACACCGGTTGCGGGGGTTATTCCCGGCACGCCGGGCTCGATGACCGGCTATGGGACCATTGGCTCACAGCAACAGAACTTCCCCCGACAACTTCAGCTCTCCCTGAAGGTCTTATTCTGACCAATGGGGATAAGGGGTGCGAATGGCGCACCCCTTATGCAGTTACTCTCATCAAAAAAAAGCTAGGAGAAATCGAGTAGCACGGCCGCTCCATGGAGACCTAGCAATTGTTCTGCCCGTGGTGGATCGCAAATGGGAATACGTGGTTGCGATTCTCAGCGCTGCTCTGTTAACTGCTGTCTGTATCACTACGGTAAAGTCTTTCTCTAAAACATCGACAGCCAAGAAGACAGCATGAAAATTGTCGCGGTGACTGCATGTCCGACTGTTATTGCGCATACTTACATGGCCGCTGCGATACTGAAAAAAACCGCGAAAAATTTAAGGCACAAAACCAAGGTGAAAACGCAAGGAGTTTGGAGATTGAAAACCGATTGTCGGAGGCCGATATCCGATAGGCGCAGGCGTCATCTTCGCGGTGGCCATCGGAAGCGAAGGCCGCGAGCGTTTCCGGAGCATGCAAGTGATTGAAGTGCCTTTGCAGGAAGCGCTCATGAATACGCGGGGTATCTTCGCCAAGATACAGAGTTAAATCCATGAACAACGCCTGCATGGCATTAGAGTTCACATTTATCTGTCCTTTGTCTAACGGTTTTCATGCCCGGCCGGCCAGTCATCTGGCTGGGATGGCCAGCGACTTCATTGCCGATTGTGCTTTGACCAACCTGCGCAACGGAGCCACGGCCAACATGAAGAGCGTCTTGTCGATCATTGCCGCCGACATCCGCTTGAACGATAAATGCTCCATCCTGATACAAGGGCCCGATGAACAGATCGCACGGGCGACGCTACGCCATTTTGTGGGGAAAGATTTGCCTGCCTACGATGCGCCCCTGGCGCTCTTACAGGAGCAGAAAAGCCGGGGACTGCCGTGCTTCCTTCGATCCGCTGGAGTCACGGCCTACTTCGGCCAAGCAGTGAGTCGGGGCATTGGACAGGGCAAGACGGTCATCATCGGGACCGTAGGACCCCCGTCCCGGGAGGTCCCCGCGAAAGGGCTGGACCGGACTTGGGAGGAAGAGCAAGTCAAACGGTCGATTTCTGCGGAGCGGGCGCGCATTGAGAACAAAATGTTGGAGCACCTGTCGGCGACGGAAGCAGGGATTCTGCACGCGCACCTCGCCATTCTGGGTGATGTTTCTCTTCTGGACAAAATCCTTGAAGGGGTCGCGCAAGGATATTCCGCGGCCCAAGCCGTAATGGATGCCAGCAGGTTCTTTGCCGGTCTCTTGCCAGTCGGACAATCCGTACACGCGCGAGCGGGCCCTGGATATTCAGGACATCTGTTTTCAATTGCTCGAAGATGTTTCCGGCCCAAAATTAAAATCCGTGGTGGAGTTGAAAGGCCCGTCGGTGGTGATCGCCGAAAACCTGACGCCGCAACAACTGCTGGCGCTGGATCGGCGATGGCTGGCCGCCCTGGTGCTGGAGTCGGCCGGGGCCACGTCCCACTCGATTATTTTGGCGCGCTCCTTTGGTATTCCCACTCTGGTTGGGGCCAAGGAAGTGCAGGACCTGTCTCCGGGGCAGGAGGTTCTGGTAGATGCCAATCGAGGGTTTCTGATTGCCGAGTGCACGGCCCCAGTCCGCAAGTTTTATGAGATTGAAGCAAGGACCATGCAGAAAAGACGGACATCATTGGAACGCTATGCCTTGCGGCCTGCGGTCACTCGTGACGGACGGGCGGTTGAGGTGGCGGCCAATGAGTCTTCGTCCGAAGAGCTGACCTCGGTTTTCCAGAATGGCGCGGATGGTATTGGGTTGTTTCGCACAGAGATGTTGTTCTTTGGACGGGAATGTATTCCTTGCGCGTGTTTACACCTCCCATCAAGAACTGCTGTGCACGCAACTGCGCGCGATCCTCCGGGCTGTAGATGCTCCGGGCTTCCGCGTTTGGCCGCGTTCAGCTTATGATTCCCATGGTCACGGCCATGGAAGAAGTCCTGTGGGTGAAAGCGCAAATCAAACAGATACAGCACGACCTGGAAGCCGAGCACATCGCCTTCGATCCATCGATGCCGATCGGAATCATGATTGAAGTTCCCTCGATTGCTTTTATTTTGGACCAGCTCTGTGCCGAGGTCGACTTTTTCAGCATCGGCACGAACGATCTCAGCCAGTATTTTTTTGCCGCCGATCGCGGTAACGCCAGAGTGGCGGGGCTCTCTAATGTGAAGCATCCGGGCTTCCTCAACTTTTTGCGGGGCATTGTCGCGGGCGTGCACAAACATAAACGCTGGGTGGGCATGTGCGGAGACATGGCTGCGGACCTGCGTCATCTTCCACTGCTGCTGGGGCTTGGACTCGACGAGATCAGCGTTCTGTCCTCGGAGATACCAACGATCAAAGAACGCCTTGCCCGTCTCTCGCTCCCCGACTGTCAGAAATTACTCATGCACGCCATCACCTGCCGGCAGTCTGCTGACGTTGCGTCATTACTCAATCGCGAAACCAATGGCGCCAGCCGCGGTTTGCTGGAGCGCGAACTGGTCTTTCTGGAGAGCGAGATCGACAGTAAAGAGGAAGCCATCCGCGAACTGGTAGACGCGTTCTATGTGAAAGGCAGGACAGACGACCCCGACCGCCTGGAAGAAGCAATATGGACGCGCGAACTAGCCTACTCGACCGGCCTGGGCCACGGCTTCGCCATTCCCCATTGTAAAACCGACGCTGTGAGTACCGGCTCCATCGGCGTTCTCAGATTCCGCACACCGGTTGACTGGGACGCGGTCGATGGCAATCCGGTCCGGGTCATGATTCTACTGGCAGTGCGCGAGTCCGACGGCAATGACGCACACCTGCGCGTGTTTTCCAAACTGGCACGCAATCTGATGAACGAAGAATTCCGCCAGCAACTTCTGGAAGCTGAAGACCGCGATGCCGTGCTGTCGCGGTTGACGGAAGAGCTCGATCGCTCCGGCTAGAAAACCGGCCAGGCCGGTTACCCGAATACGTTCTTGAAACAGAAGATTTCCATTTGGGGAGATACACATATGCTACGAAAGCTCGCGTTCCTGAATCGAAGCGATTCCCGAGCCGTCGTAGGTCTCCTTTTACCGCGAAGGCGTGTAATGTTTGGTGCTTTGTGTTCGCGAATTGAAGACTTCAAGATTGCCGTCTGGCCAAACCGATAGTTTCAGATAGTTGCCCGCATCCGGTTCCGCTAAGTTGGCGACAAAGGGTCCGGCGGAACTGTGTGCCACACCGCCTTCATTCGAAAAATGAAGCTGCCAGAGGTCCTCGAGCTTTGGAGAGTTTTTGATGGTGTCCCACGACGAGGGTGAACCTCCTTTGTCCGCACCGTTATCCATAATGGCAATGCGGGGCGAAATGGCGGCAAGCAGAGCGGGGCTATTGCTTTGCAACGAGCCATGGTGCGAGACGATAAAGATATCGACGTGCCCCAGCTTGTTCGCGGGGCAAACGAGTTCCATTTCTTTGTCCCACGTAAGATCGCCCAGGTCAAGAATCCGGGCCTTGCCGAAGGTGATGATTGTGCCGAGCGAGCGGGCGTTTTCGGTTTGATCCGCCGGCCGTTTGTCGGTTGTTGAGCACACAGGATTCTGCGCGCCAGCATTGGGGAGAGGTTTTCGGAGTAGTTCGCCATCGGAACTCACGACTTGCGCACGAAATCCCCGGATTGGCAGTATGTCCCCAACCTTTGCGGTGATTCGTTTCGCACCCTGGTCTGCAATCACTTTCTGGTAGGCCACCCAACCCTGTTCTGTTTCCTGATTGTCCGGCTCGCGGTTCGGCCCGTGATCAATGAACGCGCCAATAGGAATCCTGGCAAGGAGTTGTGGGGCACCGCCAATATGGTCTCTGTGATAGTGAGTGAGCAGAACAAAATCAATTTTAGAGATCCCCGATTTCTTGGCGGCGGCGACAATTCGGTCCGCATCACGTCCAGCATTTCCGGGCCAGCCGGTATCGACCAGCAGCGATCGGCCTTCAGGAGTGACGAAGAGAGTCGCCTGCCCGCCCTCGACGTCTACAAAGTAGATCTCCAGGGCCTTGCCTGACGGCACCGCTTGGGACGTCTGTGCCAGCGCGAAGAATGCGCTACCGAAAAGAAGGGCGGATGCTATTCCAAGGAGACTAAGCCTACTTTTAAGAACCAAGAAATCTGAAAAGACTCGCAACATTTGTACGCTCCTAATCCAGGCTCGGTCTTCTGACCTGTTTTTCTTACTTTGACGGCTGCTGAAAACACTGGGTGGAGGCCGCAAATTTTGCGGTTCACCCCGGGAATGCAATCTCATCATAAGATCGTCTTCATTCGGTTGCAATCGGGCGTGAGACGAAGCGACATGGCTTGGAGGAGCCCCGGATTTTTTTACGCCAACAATCTGGGCCACCGAAGGTCATTTTGCCGACGCTCTCTCGCGGCTCTAACGCGGTGGAGCGCTTTGCACTTCGCGATAAAATTTCTGCAGGACATAGAAAGCTTTCTTTTTCTCACCATGCTCGGTTACCAGACCTTTGCGATTGAAGTAATCCTGAATTCCCGGCAGGGTGCGTCGCGGGCTGCGAAAATCTTTCAGAATCCATGGTGCGGTTCCACGCAGAAATGGAATGCGTTTCAGCATGGCAATCTGGCGCACGTAAAGGTTTTCCTGATACTCCTCGCTCCAGCGCGTGAGCGCGTCGCCGTGGAAGCCGAAGCGAGCATCGCCTCCGAATTCGCTCATGATGAGCGGCTTATTGTACTTTGAGGTCCAATCGACTGAATCCGCATCCGCGGGGGTATGCGTATACCAGCCGATATATTCATTATTGCCCAGCACGTCGAGATCGTCAGCGATGGGGTCCTCAATGCTGATTGCTATGCGGTCCCCCTGAGCGGACTCATGGTCCTGAAGAGCGGCAGAGACCAGCCGCGTGGGATCCAACGAATGCGCATCCTGAATGAGCTGGCGCAGAAAACGGTTCCGCGCATCGTTGACGGGAGTCTCATTGGCCACGGAATAGATGATGACCGAAGCGCGATTATGGTCCCGCGTAATCATTTCCTGTAACTGGTTTTCGGCATTGCGCAAAGTTTGGGAATTTTCCCATTGGATGTTCCAGTAAACCGGCACCTCGGCCCAGACCATTATTCCCATTTGGTCCGCCATGCGCAGCATGGCCTCGTTGTGGGGATAGTGCGCCAGCCGTATGAAGTTACAGCCCAGGTCTTTTGCCCAGCTCAATAGCGTTCGTGCATCGTCCTCGTTCCAGGAGCGGCCGGGCCGCACCGGTGATTCTTCATGGATGTTGATTCCGCGCAGAAAAACCGGCGCTCCGTTGAGTAGAATATCCGTGCCCTTCGTTTCAATCGAACGAAATCCGATGCTCTCTGTAACCCGGTCGGTCTCGCTGGCAATCTCAACCTTATACAGCCTGGGGTTTTCAGGAGACCAAAGCGCCACCTTCACGTCAAACGATATCTCAGCGCGTCCCCTGGAATCAGTCGGGAACACCTTGCTGATTCCCGCTTCCGGAATTCGAATCGTGACTTGCTGCTGAAGTTTTGGCCCGTTCAGTTGCACCCAACCCTTGATGTTGCGAGTTGATCCTTTATCCAGCTGAACAACGTAGTCCTGAATGAACGTTTGGGGAACTTGGACCAACGTCACGGGACGGGTAATCCCCCCATAATTCCACCAATCTGTCGTAAGGGCGGGGACCCGGTCGCTCTCACGGCGGTCATTGACTCTGACTACGACAAAATTATCCTGCGGCCGGACCCGGTCCGTGATCTCAAAATCAAAAGGTGTAAACCCGCCTTCGTGATGACCCAACGCTTCGCCATTTAGATACACGTCGGCCAGATAATTGGCCGCTCCGAAATGCAAAAACAACCTTCCTTGGGCCGGTTTCGCATAGTCAAAAGATTGCTTATACCAGACGCTCCCCTCATAAAAAAGAAGGGACTCACGCTGGCTATTCCAATCGCCGGGGACATTGAGCTGGCCTGAATGATCGAAATCGTATTCCACCAACTCAGACTTGGATTGAGGTTTGTAGTTCTTGAAAAACGCGTTGTTGTTGTCCAAAGGCCCGGCACGGTAGTTCAGCTTCCCGACATCATACGGATCGACGATCACCTGCCACGCGCCATTCAGGCTCCGCACCTGGCGCCCATCGATATTGGCAATCAGGGGAGCGACCTGAGCCACCACAGGATTGGCAAGAAGATGAGCAAGAAGAAGACCGCAAAAGAAGAATTTCAGGAGATTACAGCGCGGTTCAGTCATCATAAGATAGGTAGTATCGATTCTGGTTACACGCGGTTATGCGTCGTCCGCCCGTTCCGGGTCTTGAATATCTTAAGCCCTCGCCGCCTCGGGAGCCAACCGCGAGCCCGGAGCTAGTAGAGTCAGAAGCCGAACCTGGCGCCGAACTGAAGCTGGCGCGGCGGGTTGGAGTTGGCGATGATCCCCAAGCCTCCGCCTACGTTGGTTCCAGGGTTCTGCCAATTGGTCCGGTTGAACACGTTGAACGCATCCGCCTGGAACATGAGGCTCGTGCCTTCTTTGGGCAACCGGAAACTCTTGCGCAGTGACATGTCCCAGTTATAGAAGCCCGGGCCGATGATGCTTCCCAGAGGCGCGGTGCCCACGCTGCTGTTCGGCGCAAAAATGAAAGCGGCGCCTGTTCCGCTGGTCGCGGGATTGAACCAGCAAACCTTTCCCGCCGGGCAGGCAGATAAATCATTCAGCGCGCCAGGTCCCAGACTCGCGCGGCGGGTGAACCCTGAGCCACCTCCAATGCCCGAGCTACCGGAGATCGTGAGTGGCTGGCCGGACTGCGCCCGGGTTATACCGCTGAATGCCCAGCCACCCAGGGCTTGGCCGGAGAAGCCCTTTTGGTTCCGGAAGAACGGAAGGCTATACGTGTAGGTAGCGACGAAGGCCTGCCGCCGGTCAAAGGTCAGCGGCCCGTAATAAAAGCTTCGCCAGCTCACGGTTTGTCCACTGGCAAGCTGGCAGCTGAACGGGCATTCCGGCTCAGGATTGTCATTGATTCCGCCGGTTTGCCCAAGCACCTTCGAATACGTGTAACTGACGGTGACCGCCAGATCGCCCTTGCGCTTGGAAGCTGAAAGCTGCAGAGCATTGTAGTTGGAGTTGCTGTCGCTTCGAAATTGGGTGATGTCTGTGTAGCCCAGGAAGGGACGAATCTGGTTCGTTGTTTTCCCGGGATTTGCGGCCGCGGTCGCAAAGGTGGGCACATTGATGTTGGGCTGGCGAACCTCATGCCGTCCCAGGTTCCCTACGTAAGCTGTCTCCAGAAGTACACCGTAGGGCAACTCATGCTGGACACTCAGGCTGTATTGCATGGTCCGGGCAACCACAAAGTTGGGATCAACGGCACTCATGTTGAAGATGGTGCGCACCCCTGCCGTACCGGCGGAGGGATTCGACAAATTGGCGTTCGAGAAGGTGGCCGCCTGCAAAAACGGGACGATGCCGGGCTGGCCGAACCAGACGTTGCCTTCCGGTTTGTCATAGAAGATGCCAAAGCCGCCGCGCAGAACGGTTTTGTCCCCACTCAACGGCGACCAGGAAAATCCAACGCGCGGCGCAAACAGGTTTTCCGCTTTGAATAAGCCGCGCTCCCCGGTAGCGGGGACGGCCTGCACGAAAGCGCTGTTGCCACCGGGCACTCTGCCCAACTGGTCGGATGGCACGCCCCCTGGTCGTACCAATCCATCAATAACAAACCCCTGATCAAGACATGTGCTGGTAGGAACATTGATATTGCTCACTGAAGTTGTGCAACCAGTGAAGCGACTCGGGTCGAAGTTCACCATGTTGTTTCCCTGGGTGTAAGTCGGCCCTATATGTTGATAACGAACCCCCAACTCCAGATTCAACCTGCGGGTGATCTTCCAGCTATCGTTGACATAACCCTCGGTGTCGTTGAAGCGGAAATGGCCAACCGGGTCCGCCGATTGTTGTGAAAAAGATGAAAAGTTCCCGATTAGCGCATCGGCGAACGGATCGCAAGTGCTGTTCGGGTTACTAGCAAGCCCGCAATTAGTCGCGCTGAAGTTGATGGCGCCGTTGTACGAATTCGGGCGGGAATTCTGGTCCTTCCGGTTGCGGGCATACATGAACCCGAACTTGAAGGTGTGCCTTCCCGTCTGCCAAACAAAGTTGTCTGAGGGCGAGATGTCCGTGGTGGGCGCAAGCAGAGAGAAATACGGTCCCGAAAACTGAAACGGCGCCGCCGTCGGGAAAGCGCTTCCGATCCCCGAGAACGTAACGTGCGGTATTCCGTTGGGATAGGTCCCGGCATTGGGGAACGGCAGTGGGATATTGAAGCCGTAAGTGGCAACCTCCCACGTGTTACCGGTTGGGGGGATTCTCTGTTTGTTCCAGGATACGTTGAGTTTTGCCTCGTTGAGTAGATGGGGAGAAATCGTCCACACGTGGCCGCCCTGATAGCTGTATCCCGGGCGAATGCGGTTGGTGGGCGTTGTTGGCAGACTGTTCGCGTTGTTGAAGGTCCCAAACCCATCGACCAGGTTCAGGTTATCGTGAAGATAGCGGAAGTATATACTCTGCTTCTCGTTGATCTGATAGTCGATGCGGATAATATCCTCGCGCCAGTTCTGCGGGTTGAACGGCTGGAAGGTCGTATTGTTGGCAGTATCGGTGTTCTTGAACGAAGACGCCTGCTTCTCCATCAGGGCATAGACGTTGGCAATGGCCTGCCCGTTAGGCGTGATGCACTGCGGGGACAGCACATTGGCCACGATGGTGCATCCGGCGGGGGCGTTCGGCGGCAATTTGAGGGTGATTGGCGTCCCCCCAGGAGGTGGAGTCAACAATGAACTGTGGAGTCAACAATGAACTGAAGTTGCCAGCAAGTTCAGCGCTAGTGGGAAGCGTCTGATTCTGCGGTTGTGCAGAGATACGAAGGACCTTCCATTCCTGACCCGCAAAAAAGAACAGCTTGCTCCGCTTGATGGGTCCGCCAAAGCTCCAGCCGAAATCGTTGTAACGGAGAGGTCCCTTGATCGAGTTGGAAGACGCTCCCGGGGCTGCATTCAGCTTGGCGCTGGCGAATGCGGCATCAAAGATATCGTTGCGGACGTATTCGAAAAGACTTCCGTGGAATTTGTCTCCTCCACTCTTTGTTACCACATTGACCGACGCGCCATCGTTACGTCCATACTCGGCGGAATAGTTTGAAGTTTGGACGGAGACTTCACGGATAAAATCAATGCCCACGTTGTCGAGTTGCGTGGAGTTCGAGCCGGAATCCATGTTGAACCCGCCATCGACGGTAAACAAGTTACCGTCAGCGCGCAGGCCATTGACGCTTGAACCAGTGGTGGACATTCCCGTGGTCAACGCAGTCTGATCAAAGCCAGTCAGCACCGCGCCAGGGATGAAAGAAATTAATTGCGCGTAGTTCCGCTCGTTGAGCGCCAGGCTCTGTACTTGCTGAGAATCGATGGTTCGCGAAATCTCTCCGGAGATCGTATTGACGGTTTCGCCCGTTGAAGTCACCTCTATTTTTTCTGTGACGTCGCCAATTTGCAAAATCAAGTCCACAGTCAGGCGTCCGCCGGCCACCAGATCGTTTCCAGCCTTGGTAATCGTCTTGAAGCCCTTTTCCTCGACGGTCACCGTGTACGTGCCGACCGCTAACTCTGGGGCTACGTAGAACCCCCGATCGTCGGTCTTGACTGTGCGACTGAGCTTTGTATCCTGATTGGTTATCATGACTTTGGCGTTAGTAACGGCAGCGCCTGATGGATCCGTAACAGCGCCGGAGATTCGCCCAAAGATGTCTTGCGCTCCGGCTGATTTCGCCGGCAAAAGCAATAGCAGCGCCGCGGTGAGCAACACCAAGCTCCTAAGAACAGCCTGATGAGGGTGCCGGATCTTCGCAAAATTCATACGGCAGGAAAGCGAGGGACGATAGGCCAGTCTCATCTTGGAGGCTCCTCATGTTGTCTGATCGTGATTTGGAATGTGGCTCCGTCAGACCGGAACCCGTCAGAAGCTGGACAACCAACAAAGCCGGTGAACCCGGCCACACCCCACGGATTTAATGTATTAAACAATATTGCTTACCACCAGTGAAGTTACTAACTGTGAATTCACGGTTAGAATTTTGAGCTTACCGATCATGAAATAGATGCCCTTCGTGACCTGGCGTGCTTCCCGGTCCGTTACGCGCCGATTAGCAGCGCTACGGACAGGAAGAAAATAATTCTCCAAAACCTCTGTCTAACTATATGAAAAATAAAGGGTTTTCGTTCTGATTCCACGTTTCACATTTGGGTTATACTTCCCCCTGGCAAATTTGTGGTGGGGACTCGAAGAGCCCATTTTTGAGGGATGCGTACTTGCAATCCGTAATCAACAGGCTTGAGGCCGAGCGGGCTGAAGTTGAGTCGGTTTTGACATCTGGGGTGCTTGGCCGTACGAACAATCTTGGCCGATTTCTACGTTTTGTTTGCGAAAAGTACTTTGACGGAACAATCAACGAAGTCAAGGAGTACAGCATTGCCGTCCAGGCCCTGGGGCGGCCGCAGGATTTTGATCCGCAGGTAGATACGATCGTGCGCGTCACGGCGCACACGCTTCGAAAGCGACTGGAAGACTACTACCGGACCGCCGGGGCATCGCACTCGGTCCATATTTGCTTGCCCGCGGGCCACTACGCGCCCAAGTTCATTCATACGGGCGATCTGGACTCGGCAGTCCTCTTGGATTCCCATGAAAATCATGCTGGCCAATCTCGGGATAGCGCGCCCGGTCCGCTAACCGGTTTGCTCCAGTCGGGTCAAAGCGAACTGTCGTCGCTACTCCCCGTACCAATTCCGGAAAACGGCGGACAGCGCCTTGTTGGCGCAAAACCCGCAACGGGATTGAAGCTTCATGCCGGAAAGTTGAGATTCTCGGCTGTCATGGTGGTCTCGGTCTGCCTCCTGACGGCATTTGTGTGGTATAGATCGAATCGTGCTGTTGACCGTGAGAATCGAGTACACGCCCAGGATGCGCTAGTTCCAACTGGTATTTTCGGAAAAGCCCTCCGTGCGATGGCGGGGAATGGTCGTGCTCCATATTCGGACCGGAGCGGGCTTACCTGGGAGAAAGATCGGTTCTGCTCTGGCGGAAGTTCCTTCTCTGTTGCTGGCCATTCAATCCAAGGTACAGATGATCCGCAGCTCTTTTCCAGCGGGCGGCGCGGCGCTTTTCACTGTGAGTATCCAGTGGCGCCCGGGATTTACGAAGTCCATCTCTTGTTCGCCGAAACCGCAGGGCTCCTGGAAAACAGCCGCATCATGACATTCTCGATCAATGGAGCACTGCTTAACAATCTGGATGTCGTGGATGACGCTGGTGGAAATGACATTGCTACCACCAAAGTGTTTACAGATGTTCAGCCGGAGAGCGACGGGAAGATCCATCTGGAATTCACCTCTTCCGAATCATTTTTAAATGCAGTTGAAATCCTGCCTGGCACCCCGCATCATATGCTTCCAGTCCGTGTTATCGTCGGTCCTTCTCTCTACGGGGATGCCAACGATAATACCTGGATGCCCGATCGCTACTTCTCCGGTGGACGTGCTAGCCGCTTGGGGAGCGATCTATCGAAAATCCCGGACGGACGTCTCTTCGAATGGCATCGTTATGGGCACTTCCATTATGCGATGCCGGTTGCAACCAATGGCAAATATACTCTGAAGCTCTATTTCATGGAGCACTGGTTTGGCGCTGAAAATGGCTCCATTGGAGGCGTGGGCAGCCGCGTGTTCGATGTTTCATGCAATGGATCTGTGCTCTTAAAGCGATTTGATATTTTCCAGGAAGCCGGCACCGGGCCGTTGGTGAAAACCTTCCCGCACATTGAACCCACTGCTCAGGGCAAACTCGAGATCTATTTCACTCCTGTGACGAACTACCCGTCCATTAGCGCCATTGAAGTCATACCCGAATAGTATGGTCAAAAACTCTTCGCTGCAAATTTCCTTGAAAGCAATGTCGTCCTATGTTTCGGTCTGCTTGGCCATTTTCGATAATCTCCCAGCCGTCCGCGCTCGGCTTTGGCCCGCTGTCATTGTAGTCCCGGGTGTGCGGTACGGCATGATCTCCGATTCGACAGGTGCCGCGCTATCCGGAACTGATTTCCTTATTGCAGCCGCGACGCGCTCCTTATTGCTACCATTCTCCTTATGTTGAGTCGCAGAGATTTCGCCAGGCTGATCGCAACTGCATTCACCACGCCTTTAGTTACGCTCCGCGCGCCCAGCATACAGGTGCTGGCCCAACCTCGCGAAGCAACGCCCAAGACGTCCTTCATGATGTGGACGCTGAACAAGAGCGGTACATTCGAGCAGAACCTTGAACGCGTCGCTCTGGCCGGATACAACCAAGTAGAACTGGTCAGTGAGTTCAAGAATTGGTCTGAGCCCGATGCCCGCCGGATTCTGGCTCGCATGCGAGCACTCGGAATCATCGTGGATGCTATGGCCGGCATGACTCTTGGTTTCGCAGACTCCATGGGCGGTGAAGCCTTTGTCGCCGAACTGAAGACCCTCATCCCCACAGCCCAGCGGCTCGGATGCCATCAAATCATCTTGCTTTCGGGCAAGCGGATGGAAAACGCCTCCTCCCCAAGCCATGATGCCTCAATTCAGAATCCGTCTCAGTACTCAGCATCCGTCGAGACGCTCAAGCGTGCTGGACAGGTGCTCACCGCTGCGGGGCTCGTCGGCGTGATCGAGCCGATCGATCGCCTGGAGAATCCCTCCATCTATCTCGATAGCGTGACTGAAGCGTTCTCCATCGTCAGGGCCGTGGACAACCCCTCCATTCGGGTGCTGTACGATCTCTACCACGAGCAGCGCACCCACGGGAACCTCATCGAAAAGCTCGAAAACAACATCGCGTGGGTCGGCCTCATCCATGTCGCCGATGTTCCCGGACGCCACGAGCCCGGCACTGGCGAGGTGAACTTCGGCAACATCTATCGCAAACTCGCTCAGCTCAAATACAAGGACACGATCGCAATGGAGTTCTACCCGACCGGCGACCTGGTTACAACGCTTCGGAGTGCGCGGGAGCAGGTCTTGCGCGGCTTTGACCCCGGCAGCTCGATGCGGTAGAGTTTCATCCCATGAAATAAGCCTTCGTTCTAGCGTGCGCGCTGAAGAAGACAAGCAAGAATAGGCAGGTAAGAATCGAGATGAAGCCGGTCACTGCTACCACCCATTCGAGACGAAGCTTTCTGAAGGCTGCGCTTACCGCAGCCGCCGCGGGGTGCCTGCTGCGAGGAACCCACTCTGTCTTCGCGGACGTTAGCGGCATGACTTTCGGCGTGCAGCTTTACATGCTCCGTCGCCAGGCGCAGAGCGATCTCGCCGCCGCGTTCCGCGAGATCCGCGATGCAGGCTTCCCACAGGTCGAACTCTACCCCATCGCCTACAGCCACCCTGCGGGAGAGATTCGCCGCATGATGCAAGACGCCGGCCTCGGAGCCGTCGCTGGCCACTTCGACTACGCAGGTCTCGAAGACAAACTTGACTTTGCCCATCAGCTCGGCCTCAAGTATGTCGTCTGTCCCATGATCCCGAAAGATCAATGGACCTCGCTCGAAGGCTTCGGCAAAACCGCCAATTTTTTCACGCGGATTGGCAAGCAAGCACAATCGCAGGGCATGGAATTCGTCTTTCATAATCACTGCTACGAATTCAGGCCTATCGACGGTACCAACGGGTTCACCTACCTCATGCAGCACACCGATCCCGCTTTGGTAAAGCTCGAGCTGGATATGTACTGGCTCACTCAGGGTGGCCAGGATCCGATGGCTGTGCTCAAGAGTCACGCCGGCCGTGTCCGCCTCATCCACCTGAAGGACCGCACCCCGGGCGCGCCAATCAGTTACAACACGGACCCACCCCAATACTTCACCGAACTCGGTCGAGGAACTATCGACTGGCCGGCTCTTCTTGCACAGGCGCGAGTCGAGGGCGTACAGTATGCCTTCCTCGATCAGGACGAAACCCAACTACCCATACCGCAGAGCATGAAGGTCAGCCGGGCCTACCTCCGCAAGCTTCGCTTGTAAGCTCTCACTGCTCGGTTTTCCATGCGGTGCTGCCGTGCTCCGCACGCTGTGGCAGCAAACGCGATGACGCAATGTGGTTCGTTGATGAGTACCCTGACGGCAACAGTCATTTAGTCAGTGCAACGCCGCAAGGAATGCGTGCATTTCTGCAAGAACATCTGTTTCATTTGAGATAAATACGAAGTGATTCGCACCGGGAAGCGTGATCACCCGCGCAGTAGGTACAGCTTCTCTGATAGCCTGCTCCTGTTTGCCTGTGTATGCCTCGACCTTGGCCGAGTAAGCCTTGACTGCCGTGCGCACAGAGGCATCGTGATTATCGTCCAGCCACGGCCCAAGGCTGTGCGGGTTGGCGAAAATCAAAAGTGCGGGCACCGGAATATCCGTGAACTTCTTTGTACCCTTCATCAATGCGGAAGAACCCGGGAAGCTTCGTCGCTGCCCGACCCGCCCTTCGGGCATGGCCTCCCACTTCTGACGGAGTTCCGCTTCCGGCAAACGGATTCCATCCATACGCTCATAGTAGGCTTGTAGTGCAATGAAGCTGGCCAGATCCGCGGCTCCGGGCGTCGGAACAGGTGGCTCCTGGACTATCTCCTGGAATTCCGCCATGGACATGCCCTTGCCGTTGTCGAAGGCGACCGGGTATGCAGCGTCGAGATAAATCACGCCGGCGACGCGATTCGGGTGTCTCATTGCCACGGAGCTCAGTTCCCCGCCGGCGAAAGAATGCCCCACCAGCACCGGCCTATCAAGCTTAAGCGTAGCGATGACTGCGAGAACGTCATTGCCGAGGACATCGATGCCGTATTCGCCAGCTATGTAACCCGAGGAACCGAAGCCACGTCGCGTGATGCCGTAGACGTGATAACGCTCCGTCAGCTTTGGTGCAAAGTCGTCAAATTCATGAGCTGTGCCCCCGCTCGCGGCTAATAACGATTGCTCGACCCGAGCCTCCCCAATCGAGCACTTCCAATTGAAGGCCCTTTTCGACACTAACAAATCGCACTCGATGTGGCGAGGGGTCCTGCCAATCGCTTATTGGACTTGCAAGGTTGACGTTGGTGCGTGCGTTTTCAGCAGATCCACTGGCCGTCCATGTCAGTCCGAGCAGCAATGTGAAAACAACTATACCCCGCGTAATTCCACCCCCTGTGCTCGCCGGAGTTGGTGCACTCTCGCAATTATGACATCATTGCCATGCCTTCTCTAGGCCAACTCAGTTAGTGGAGACCGGCAAACCGGAACTCATTCCGGGCCAGAAGTCCTCTTGGGAGAAGCGTGGTGCTGATTGAGTGCCGCGTTCGTCGGTCTTCTCCAAACCCGTTTGTAGACAACTATCTCAAGGTCATCTTTGCTAGCGCCATGGATCACGTTTTGCAAGATACTCGAGCGGCGGGCGGAAAGCGTCTTCGCCGTCCGATCCATGCCAGCAACTCCAGGGTTACGATCGCCCAACCGCTCGACATGCCCGGTTTGGGTCCAGCACTCAGCGCTTGGAGATGATCTCTGCTGTTGGTAGCGTTGCCTCCCAGCTCCGACGGAGGAGCTCGGGTGTAGAACTATCAAGTATCGGATATCCAATACAGAGATATGCAATCAATTTCCAGTCTTTTGGGACACTCAAGTCATGGTTGATTTTCACTGGATCAAGAATCGAGACCCAACCAACCCCCAATCCATGGCTACGTGCCGCTAACCAGAACGTGTAAACGGCCAGAACTGCCGAGTATTCCAGAGTTTCCGGCATTGTGGCTCTGCCCAGGCCACTCCCAGAAGCTGTGTACGGGGCCAGGAATACTGCCAGGTGAACCGGAGCATCACGAAGGCCGGCCAGCTTCAAATTGGCGTATAGTTCTGCTTTCTCGCCCGAATAAAATTGCAAGGCTTCCCGATTACACTGCTCAAAGTTCGCGCGCACGGATTCACGGCACTCACATGACTCGACCAGCACGAACCGCCACGGCTGACTGTATCCGACGGATGGCGCGAGCGATGCTAATCCTATCAAGTGTTCGATGAGTTGAGCATCAACTGGATCGCTACGAAAGCTTCGAACATCCCGCCTCCACTTGAACAGCTCTTCGAGCTGCTTTCGAAACGTCTCATCGAATTCTGGTGCGTCATCCATAGCTATTCTCAGGCAAGAGGCCGTTGTTCCACAATACGCGCTGCGGTACCGTTGGCATGCCAGCGTTTTTGTAAGTAATTGAGCTCTGTGAGTGATCCGTATTCTAGCGGCAGGCTCCAGGCACCCGCTGCATCAAATCCGGCACCTAAGACAAGGGCAGCACGGATAAAACCCGCATGGGCAACAACCGCGATGCTGGTATGCTGGGCCTCCCTCGCCAGCTCTTGAAATTCATTTAACACTCGTTGCTGGAAATCTACGAGCAATTCGCCGCCAGTCGCCGTGCCGGCGGGGTGATCATGCAGCCATCGAGCGGCGTCGGCTGGATAAAGAGCTTCAATTTCATCCCATGACCTCCCTTCCCAGGCCCCAAAACTCATCTCGTTGAGGCCGGAGCGAACGTTGACTTTGAGACATCTCGAAGCTGCGATGGCCTCAGCCGTGCGGCGAGCTCTGATCAGGCTGCTTGAATAGACTCTAGTAAAAGGCCACGTTCCAATTCGCTGCACGATTTCCGGTAGTTGCTGCTGTCCCAAGATGCTGAGATCGGGATCGGCGCGCCCACAAAACCGGCCTGCCATATCTGTGTGGGCATGGCGCACAAGCAATATTGTAGATCGAATGGCGGAAACGTTCATGCTGCTACTAGCCCACAAAAGTAAATTGCGATTTCAGTAAGCTGATTGGTCGCCCCAAAGCAATCGCCTGTTACTCCGCCGAGTTGGCTGCGATAATAAGCCGCTGTGAGCAGGGTCAAGGCTACTGCGACGATAGTAGGCAGCCACATCTGCCTCCGCAATAGCAAGTAACAGACCACAAGAGTTATGCCCGTAGCAAAAACGAGTGAGAACACTGAAGTTCGCTGGGCCAATTGGGTCGCCTGTCCTTCCTGGCGCGCGGGCCGCAGGAGCATCCCAAGTGGCAAAGTCGTCCAGCGGCACAGGACATGCGCCACGATCACATAAGACGAAAACCGCACCACGGCAAGCTCGCTCAGCAAAACGTACCGGGCCAGCAGCGACAAAATAAGCGCGACTGCTCCAAACGTGCCAATGCGACTATCGTGCATGATGAGGAGAATTTTGTCTTTCGCCCACCCACCCCCGAATCCATCGGCGGCATCGGCAAGGCCATCCTCATGAAATCCTCCGGTTATCAGGACCAGATAAATAAGTACCATGAGGGCAATTACTGAGTGGCTGAAATGGCCGCTCAGCACCCGATTAAGCGCGACGGCTCCCAGTCCAATCACCAGCCCAACGACAGGGAAAAATTTGGCCGCGCGCGAGAGCTGCTCCGGTTCTGACAGAGCTGATGGCAGCGGCAGCCTGGTCATGAACTGAAACGCCGACAGCAAATCCCGTAGTCCTCTAATCATGTTTTTTCTCGATTTCGCAGCAGGTTGCGTCAGCTTAAACCTCTGTCATGAGAACTTGATTGTTGCTCACTCCGGCCGATTCAAAGGTTGCCATTCCTGTGAAAGCACTCACTGCGGCGTCGATGATGTTCATTGCCAAAGCTGCTCCGGTACCTTCGCCTAACCGCATGTCAAGTTTGAGTAGAGGCTCGTGGCCAATGATATGGAGCAGCGGCGCGTGCCCCGGTTCAGACGAGAGATGAGCCGCAAAGATATAGTCAGCGCTTGGCGGACACAGTCGCACGGCCAATGCAGCACTTGCAGTGGCGATGAAGCCGTCACAAACAATAGCAATTTTTGCCGCGGCTGCTCCCAGGCACACACCAACGAGCCCCGCTACCTCCAAGCCTCCGAGCGTTTGAAGGATGCTGAGTGGATCATCAGCCTTCAGCCCGTGCAGTCGTAGTGCTTGGTCCACAACGGAACGTTTCTTGGCCATGACCTCTTCATCTGCTCCAGTGCCGCGACCTGTAACTCTTGCTGCGGCCAAGCCGCTAAGTGCAGCGGTAATGGCGGCCGCCACCGTCGTGTTGCCAATGCCCATTTCTCCTATTCCGACCAGCTTCACTCCGGCAATTTTCGCCTCCGCAGCAACTTCAAGACCAAGCCTGATTGCAGAATTAGTCTCATCTGCGGTAAGCGCCGGCTCCTTGATGAAATTACGGCTTCCTTGACGAACTGGTTTTTGAATGAACTGAATTTGTTTGCTGGAGATTTCTGTGGCGGGAATTGCAGATTTCACGCCGGCATCGACAATCACTAAATCAGCTCCGGCAGTCTTGGCCAATGCGTTGATTGCGGCGCCGCCACGCAGGAAATTTGCAACCATCTGAGCGGTGACTTCCGCCGGATAGGGGCTGACTCCCTCTTCTGCAACGCCATGGTCGGCGGCAAAAACCGCAATGCGCTTGTGATCGACACTGGGCGAAAGCGTCTGTTGGATCGCCGCCATTCTGCAGGCAATTTCTTCGAGCCTACCCAAGCTGCCCGGAGGCTTGGTCAAGTGATCCTGCCGCTCCCGGGCTTGGGCGATCCAGCTTGGCTCGACACGCGCGATCTGCGCAATGGTTTTCAGAAGATCATCCATCATGCCAGTACCTCTTTCAGAGCGTGAATCAGTTTCAGGTTTGCAGGACCGTCCTTTACCGCTACACGTAGGTACATTTCAGGCTCAAGGCCCTCATACCTCCCGCAATCGCGGACCAGAATATGATGTTCAACGATCAGCCGCTCATAAAGGGAAGATGCTGAGCAAGCCGCCCCAGAGCGTTTCATCAGTAAGAAGTTCGCTGCTGAAGGAAAGACCCGGAATCCGAGTTGACCCAGCATTTCAGAAAGCCGCTTGCGCTCGATCTGGCAGACCAGGCGGGCTCGTTCCAACTCCTCAACAGCTTTACCAATCAGGCGGACTGGATGCGGAAACCACTCTGGATCTCCGCAAAGAAGATCAAGAAGAAAGCTGCCCATAAGTGCTGTTGGCGTGATCATAGGCCTGCTTTTGAAGCCACCTTTTCTTGGTAATCATCCACTGAGACTCCCAGCCAACCGCGGATTGCATCCATGTCCACGGACTGTTCTACGATATCGGCGAGGCGATTGATCTCGGCTTGCTTCTGCTTTGCGCGAAAAACGACGTCGGTTGACGGGGCGAGCTGGCGCGCGGCCCGCGCATTGGCCAGGAAACTATGTCGAAAGTCATCGTGATCGAACAGTCCATGCAGATAGGTGCCAAAGCACCGGCCTGCTTGGTCCTGGACTCCATCTGGATGCGTCCGCGATTCATGACGCCTGCAAATCTGAAAGACCGGCTGTGCTCCGCCCTCGTACGTGGTTTCGCCCAGATGGATTTCGTAACCGGCCGTCTCCTGCGTCCGGTTCACGAGTCCAAACAGAGTTTTTGAGACCAGCTTAGCTTTGACCTGAGCTGTTACCTTTTCCCGCGCGAGTACTGTATGTATCGGAAGGAGGCCGAAACCTGCGACCTGGCCTCCACCTTCCATGTCATAAGGATCAGCAATGCTGATACCCATCATCTGCATACCGCCGCAAATGCCCACCACCAACGGATGGTTCGCGCGCCTTTCTAGCGCGTCCGCTAATCCTGAGTTTTTTAGCCAACGGAAATCTTGAATTGTTTGTTTCGTGCCTGGAATAATAATGAGATCAGCGTGCCGGATTTGTTCAGGAACGTTCACAAAATCCAAGGAAACACCTGGCTCAGCCGCCAGAGCATCGAAGTCGGTAAAGTTTGAAAGATAGGGAAGCGCAATGACGGCGATGCGCAGCGGGCGTCCTCTATCCGTGGTTACCTGCCAGCCGGTTTCGGCGCCCTTGATTCTTCTTGAGTCCAGGCTGACGCTGTCCTCTTCATCAAGATCCAGATGAGGAATGTAAGGAACAACTCCAACGCACGGCTTTTGTATCCTGTTTTCAATCTCACGAATGCCGGGCTTCAGCAGGCTGACGTCGCCACGGAATTTGTTAATCACAAAGCCGCGAATGCGTTCGCGCTCGTCAGCGGAAAGCAGCTCCATCGTTCCCAGGAGCGAGGCGAACACCCCGCCGCGATCAATGTCTCCCACCAGCAAACATGCGGCATTTGTCGCAGCGGCCATACGCATGTTTACGATATCGTGGGCCTTCAAATTAATTTCTGCTGGAGACCCCGCGCCTTCAAGCACGACAAGATCATTTTCGGCGGCCAGTTTGTGATAGCTCTTAAGCACAAGCGGGAACAGCTCTTCGACGCGATGCTGGTGATAGTCGCGTGCTGATAGATGCCCCCAAACGCGGCCGTCGGCGATGATTTGGCAGGTGGCATCGGAATCCGGCTTCAGAAGAATTGGATTCATCTCCCGGGTGGCAAAAATCCCGGCGGCCTCGGCCTGGAGAGCTTGCGCGCGTCCAATCTCATAGCCATCGATTGTGGCGGCGGAATTCAGTGACATGTTTTGTGCCTTAAACGGAGCCACACGGCAGCCAAGACGCATAAAGATACGGCAGAAGGCCGCCGTCATGAGCGATTTGCCAACGTGTGATGCTGTTCCCAATACCATGAGAGAACGCGCAGCCATGGATTAGCCTCTGAAAGATTAGCCTCTGAATTGCGTTACCACGCACGTGACCAGCGCGGACCTTTGTGCTGGTCGTCGCGCAGTCGAGCACTGACTCCCACGCGCAGTTCAAGTAATCGCCCAAAAAGCCACAGTAAATCGGAGAGACGGTTCAAGTACACCACGACAACAGCATCCACCTCTTCGCCTGACTCAACCAGCCGCACAACACTGCGTTCCGCGCGGCGGCACACGGTGCGGGCCACATCGTAGGCCGCTGCGGCAGTGTGTTCACCAGGCAGTGACCAATCGGAAAGCACGCCTTCCATGGATTCAATCCTGTGTACGTGGTCGGTAAGCGAATCCACCATCTCTTGACTGACCGGAGGTTCCTTCTTGCGCGATTGTGGATGCGTTGCCAAAGCTGAACCTACGTGAAAAAGCTCTTTCTGAATCGATTTGGTCAGCTCAGCGATTTCTTTGTCCTCACAAATGGAACGGGCAAACCCAAGGACAGAGTTCAACTCGTCCACGGTGCCGTAGGTTTCAACGCGCAAACTGCTTTTAGAAACGCGTATTCCGCCAACCAGCGCTGTCTGGCCACCATCGCCGCTCTTCGTTGCTATGCTCATAATCACCTCAATGTACCGGGTAGTTCGTTCTCACACATGAATTGTTGGCCTTCTTCGGGAGAGGAGCCACACGAAGTAGAAGTTTGCGTGCCAGTGTGGGAAGCCCCGCGCTCAGGTAGATTCACGCCAAAGACCTCTTGAATCGCCTGGGACGTCAATATCGCCGCAGGAGGTCCAAACATAAGTGTAGAATTCGGCCGCAAAAGAATTGCCGAAGAAAAATGCGCCTGCGCGCTTTGCAGATCATGTACGGCTGCGATGATCGTAATGCCTGCTTGATTCATCCGATGGAGCACGGAGAATACTTCAGCTTGCCGTCCAATATCCAGGTGCTGCGCGGGTTCATCCAGCAAAAGAAGCTGCGGTTCTTGCGCGAGTCCCAGGGCAATCTTGACTCGCTGGCGTTCCCCGCCGCTCAGTTCGTTGAAATTGCGCTCTGCCAAATGTTCCACACTTGCGAGTTCCATTGCCCTCTTGACCGCAGTCCGGTCCGATTGCTGCAAGCTGCCTCCCAGCCACGACAAATACGGTGTGCGGCCGTGCTCCACCAATTGCTGCACCGTGAAATCGAATGAAATCTGGACTTCTTGTGGGACCAACGCAATGCATTTGGCCAGATCGCGGCGCTTATACTCGGTCAAACGCTTGCCGGCAAAAACCACTTCTCCAGCCTGCGGCGCTAATAGTCCAGCACAGATCTTAAGCAGCGTGGTCTTGCCCGAACCATTGGCTCCGATCACGGCCACAGTCTCCCCCGCCGGCACAGCAATGTTTATCTCTTCGAGCACCGGCCTGGTTCTATAGCCAAAAGACAGCTTGCGAATATCAAGAAGCGGCCTCACAGGGCATACTCCCGTTTGCTGCGGCGCAGAAGATAGAGCAGTACGGGACCGCCGAGAAACGCCGTGATGATTCCAACCGGTAATTCAGAAGGCGCAATGACGATCCGCGCAAAGGCGTCACAAATGATGAGATAGCTTGCCCCGCAAATTGCGGACAGCAGCAGCAACCGGCCATGCTCCGGCCCCACAATCAAGCGCACAATGTGAGGCACGAGCAAGCCAACAAACATGATGAGCCCTCCCAGGAGTACCGCGGAGGCGGTAAGCAACGAAGCCACGATGATGACTGCCGCGCGCGCAAGCTCGACCGGTAGCCCCAACTGTTGTGCGTATTCTTCGCCCAGCGCAAAGACGTTCAGCACCCGGCGCAACGGAATACAGAGCAATGCTCCCAACAGCAGCATTCCACCGGCAAGAACCAGTTGGGTCCACTCAATCACGCTAATGGAACCATGCAGCCACAAAGCAAGGTTGCGCGCGCTCCAGGAAATTTCGTCACGCAAGTAAATCAGAAATGAGCTGGCCTCAGTCAGAATCATGCTGACAGCCAGCCCGGCAAGTAACAAGGGAACAATTGGCGTCTTGCCGCCGGCGCGTGCCAAAGCATAGACAAAAGAGATGGATCCAATCGATCCTAAGAACGCAAAGCTTGCCCCGGCACTGAAACCAAGAATCGAGCTGTGGGGGAAAAGAAACATCCCGAGAGCAGCGCCGACCGCCGCTCCTCCCGAGGTCCCGAGAACATAGGGCTCCGCCATGGGATTGCGAAAAAGTCCCTGGAAGAGTACACCCGCCAGAGACAGTGCCGCGCCAATGATTCCCGCCGTAAAGATCCGGGGCAAACGCACATGGAGAAGGATCGTCTGCTCCGCAGGTGAGACGGACGTGTGGTTTCCCAGCAGCGTGGCGAAGATCGTCCGCGGTGCAATATGTACGGCACCGACAATTGTGCTAGCGATTACGCTTGCCAGGAGCAAGACTAGAGCAATGGGGAGCGCGACGGCGACGGCGCGAGATTTTCGCGGCCACCGCTCCGCAACTCTCGTCTTGTTGCCGGAAGGCAATTTGCCGGCGGTAATTACCTCAGTCGCCAGGATTCACCTCCGAACGTGATTTTGATGCCGGAGCGAAATGTGAACGGTAGAGCTGGAAACCCAAAGGCCGCATCGTACCGTTGGCTCAGGAGGTTTTCCATGGAAGCGTACAAACTCAGGTGCGTGTTGACCCGGAAGTTTCCCGAAAGATCGAGCTTCTGATAGGCGCTGTCCAGATTTCTGTTAGGCAACAAGAGCGTATTCCCGAAATCTGCATCGGAGAGAAATGTTGAGTCGTCCCGTCGACCGACAAATGTGCCCTGGAAGAGCGCAGACCAGCGGGCATGGTTGTATGTAATCGCCAGGAATCCAGTATGAGGAGCACGGCGAAACGGGCGTGCCCCGACGAGCGGCGAGAATGCTCCAATGGGGACATTGGGGAACGCTGGATTGATTGCCGGAAAAAGTGCATCGCCCGAAAATGAACGTTGCACCCGCGCATCCAGATAGGTATAACCACCGCGAGCAAAGATTGAATGCGAAATCCTGTATTCAATCTCGGTCTCTACGCCCTGAGCGCGAAAATCGGACGAGTTGATGGTTGCGCCAAAACCACTGGCCGCCGCGACATCGGGTGAAACTCCAAGCCGGGGCAGCGCAGTGCTGCTAACGAACTCAATTTCATTGGTGAACTGGTTGTGAAACACGTTTAATTTCAATTGGGCGCGATCGGTGATCCCCTGTTCCAGGCCAAAGTCATAACTGCGCGAGCGCTCAGCATCAATCGGTTTGATCCCAAACTTCTGGATGAGCTGCCGGCCTCCCGGTTGCTGGAGCAACAAATCGAACAACGAACTGCTTTCATCAAATATGCTCGGCTCCTTGATGCCTTTGCCAAAATTGAATTTCAGCTTTGTCCCCCGAAAGAACCCTGCACTTGGATGGAACGGATAGTAAGCAAAGCTGACGCGGGGAGTGGCTTCCACTCCAAACACAGCATTTCTCTCAATCCCTCCACCCAGAGAATAGAAGAACCTGTTCCAGAGATCACCATGCGTCTCCAGGATGAAGCTCATATTGCGCCGATCGACAGGGTTGTTCGAACCAAAGGTGGGAGAATCAAATCGCGACGCTCCGCGCTCTGCCTCGTAGCGGTATCCGAAGAGCGATGTCACATGCGAGTTGAAGCGATAATCCGTTTGTGCGTAAACAACGTCCCGATTCGCCGTTGAGACCGTACTCTCAGGACAGCAATCGCTGGAACTAAAAAACGCCTTGCCATTCGCCGTAAATCCATTTGCGCCCTTAATGGTCACGGGCAATCCGACAAATTCGAATCCATTTTCAAAGATTCCAACCGGGGAGGCCTTAGTGAACTTGCTGTCAAGCCGCGAAGCTCCATAGCGAATAAGGTTGTGCCATTTCGATGTGGGCTCGAAGTCGTAGGTGGCAGTGATGAAAGTGTCGCGGTCCTTGGACTGTCCGTTATCAGGGATGCCAAAGAAATCGATGGCATTGGGCAAACCCAATGCGGTTGCAACTCGCCGAACAGTTACACGAACTCTGTTACCGGTAGAGGGCGACCAGCCAAAATTCCCCGCATAAGTACCGTTATGGAAGGCGTTGTTGGGCAGGCTGTTGGAACTGTCGAGGCGCACAAAGCTGGAAAGGTAGTCGAATCGGCGCCAGACGCCCCCCAGCGAGCCCTCTTGCCGGTAGGAGTTGAAATTGCCACCGTCGACCGCATAAGTAAGCTCCGGCAGCGGCGTCGTTCCGCGGCGCGTAGTCAAATTGACTACCCCTGCCAACGCGTCAGAACCATAGAGAATACTGTCGGGCCCGCGAAAGACCTCAATGCGGTCAAAAGCGGTGGCCGACAGATCGCCGAATTCAAAGCCGCCGCCGATGTCATTGGCGGGAACACCATCAATCAGTACCTTGTTTGCATTGGAATTGCCGCCGCGAATAAATAAAGCCGTTGTTCCACCATGTTGTCCGGTCTGCGTAACTTGCAATCCTGATATCGAGCGCAGCGGTTCAAGCACATCCAGCCTGTTCAGATAATCCTGGGGCGAGAGGACTGTGACTGCAGTTCCTACCTGTGCCCCAGACATCGGCACTCCCGTTGCCGTTACAACTATTTCTTCGGAAATGTTCGGAGTACGTAATGTAACGGATTGGGTAGTCGTTTCCGTGCTGCCTAGGTAGAACAATTCGCTATCCGTCGGAGCAAACGAAGGCGCAGCGGCCCGTACATAAAAGCGCCCTGATTGTGAAGTCTCAAGCCGATATTTGCCATCTGGGCCGGTCACTGCATTAGCAATTACTTGACTTCGGGAGAACAGCTGCACTTGGGCGTTGACTACGACCGCACCCAGAGGATCTGTAACAGTGCCGCGAACCGTTGCACCGTGGCTGGGAACGACGAATAGGAAAGACAAAATACAAAGTAGAATGAATCGATGTCCGGGCAGATGATGTTTCATCGTTACTTCCCCCTCGGAAGTGGTTGTGATGGATGGAGCAAGACCGGTCTCCTGACTTACGCATCTTCGACCTTCAGCCGCCTTCCCGAAGCGCTTGCTCCAGTGGCCTGCGTGGCTTGTGTCTACGCGTTTACAGTTGCGGGGCAGTGGCGGGTTTTCACCGCGCTTCCCGTGCGTCCTGTTCCAATGTTTTTCTTTGAACACCAGCACACAACCTGGCGCTCGCCTATGGGTGAAATTGTTTTGCTAGATCCTCCAATGCGTCGAAGGCAAGCGGGCTGGGAAAGTCAATGCGATCATCCACATAAAAAACCTTCCCTTGTTTGACGGCCACCAGCCGCTGCCATGGGCCCTGGTGTTGCAGGGTTTGCAGTGACGTCGGCGATCCCCGCACCAACAGCAGATACTCCGGCTGGCGCGCAACCATCGTTTCAAAACCCAGGCGAGGCCATTCGTTTGCTAAATCGTCGCTGACTGACTTGCCTCCAGCAATACCAATCAGTTCCGTGATGAAGGCCCCGCGTCCGGCAGTAATAATTGGATCGCTCCATACCAGGAAAAGAACAGAGGGCGTCTTTTTGCCCGCCACCCGCTTTCGAACAGCCTGTTCTCGCGCTCGCAAACGCGTAATCAATGCGGATGCCTGCGCCTCTTGATCGATTGCTATCCCAATGCTGCCGATCGAGTGGTAGATGCCTTCCACTCCGTGAGGAGAAATTACAAATACTGGTATCCCTAGATGTTCAATGGACCGGACGAGATCAGAGTTGTTGAGATCTCCAATGGCCAATACCAGATCAGGCTTCAGAGCGACAAGTATTTCGAGTGATGGATTAATGACTCCGCCCACGCTTGGCTTTTGCTTTGCTTCTGAAGGATACTTGGTGTAATCGGTGATACCGACGATGTCGTCGCCGCGCCCAAGCTGATAGACCGTATCAGTAATGCTAGGCGCCAGGCAGACCAATCGATGGGGGTGGTCCGGGACCGCAATGTCCCGGCCAAGCTCATCGCGTATGCCCCGGCTTGCCGACGCAACCGCGCATAGCAACAAGCAAACGAAAAACAATCGGAACAATTTGCTCATCCGCTTACTTCCTGTTGCCAGCGGGCCGAGCGCGCAAGCGATACAAAGTGGTCCGCAAAAGCTGGATGACCGGCAAAGTGCAGATGAATGTAACTGCCAAAGGTATTGCCCATCGCAAATCCCTCTCGCTGCTTTTCTCCCGAGAGAGAGTAGTAAACGGTTGTCTTCTTATCAACGCTTTCATTGTCTACAACCCGGGAGCAGTGAAAGCTGTGGCCCCGGAGTCGGATATCTTCCGGGGCCACGCCGTCTTTTTCGAAATGGACATCAACATAACCGAAATGGACTAGGCGATCGGTCATTTCGATGGAGAGTGGCAGTAGCCCCGCCATGGGCCAGCGGTTCCCGTCACGGGTCGTCAATTCGCGGCTCAAGAAAATGAGGCCGCCACATTCGCCGTAAATCAGCTTGCCCGCAACAGCAAACTCACGCAGTTTCGAGAGCAGATTCGTGTTATTGCTCAGGACCTCAGCATAGAGTTCAGGATAGCCGCCTCCGAAGTAGAGCGCATCCAAATTATCAGGAAGATGCGAACTCGCTAGGGGGCTGAACTCAACCAGCTCCGCGCCTCGTTTGCGAAGCTCGTCAAGCCCAGCTTCATAGTAAAAGCAGAATGCGCTATCACGGGCAATTCCTATCCGCACTTGCTCCTTGAACGCAGTTGCGGTCCAACTGGAGCTGGCAGGCAATTGAATCGCACAGGCTGCCAGAAGGTCATCGAGAGGAATATTTTGCTCGACGAGAGAGGCCAGCAGTTCGATCTGATCGCTCGACCATGATCGTTCTTGCGCTGTTTGCAAACCCAGATAACGCTCTTTAAGTTTTATCTGCTCCTCATTTGGAAGCCACCCAACCACCAATTTTTTATCGTGCTCTTTCAGCGCTTCGACCAGCATTTGCGCATGGCGGGCGTTAGCGACACGATTCAAGATGACTCCGGCAATCCGAATCTGCGGATCAAAGCTTTGAAATCCGTGGACCAGGGCGGCAACGCTGCGCGCGGCCGAAGAAGCATCTACAACCAGGAGGACCGGCAGGCCGAGCAGCTTAGAGATTTCAGCGCTGCTGCCCTCTTCGCTGGTTCCACGGACGCCGTCAAACAGCCCCATCATTCCTTCCGCTACCGCGACGTCCGCATCATGGCATGCGGCAGCAAAGATTCTTTGGTTCACTTTTGGAGGAAGCATCCATGTATCAAGGTTGTGGGAGGGACGTCCACTGACTCGTGCATGGTGACCCGGATCAATAAAGTCCGGCCCGCATTTGAACGCCTGAACGCGTAGTCCACGTCTTTTGAGGGCCGCCATCATTGCAGCTGTGACCGTGGTCTTGCCCACTCCACTTGCTGGCCCTGCAATCATGAAACCTTTCATCGCCGCACCTCCGCCAGCCCTTTGACCGCAAGGGGGCACCCGGCAATCATCAGAATCACGTTGTCAGAAATTCGCGCCATCTTCTGATTGACTTCGCCAAGAAGATCGCGAAATTGGCGTCCCGATGGGAAAGCCGGCACAATGCCACTTCCGACTTCGTTGGATACCAAGGCCACGGAAGCCGGCGTTGCTTGGATCGCGTTGCATACCTGATCAACCCGTGCCATTAGTTTCTCGCTGTCGTCTCCCTCGGACGTGAGGAGGTTCGCAGTAAAGGTGGTTAGGCAGTCGATCAGCAGAAATGAAAACCTGCCTCCTTGTTCAGCGATTGCCGTATCGAGGGTAAGCGGAACTTCTATTGTTTCCCAATGAGCGGGACGCTCTTCACGATGACGTGCGATCTTGGCGCGCATTTCGTCGTCGGACGGCTGTGCCGTCGCCAGGAAAGCCACGTCCTTCGCGGTCATCGCAAGTGCTTGAGCGTACCGGCTTTTGCCGCTTCGGACGCCCCCAATTACCAGGGTGATCAATTTCGCTCCACAATTGGAACGGAAGTTTCCGCCAATTCAAAGAGTCGGGATAAAAACATAAACTGGCAGGTGGCTGCGCAAAAAAACACCAGACGCCGTCCGGCTCTCCCATCGAAGCCGGAATAGCCCAAAAAGATTGGGGTCTGATCGGTCTCCTGACTCTCGCGTCCACGAGCTGTTGAGCAGCCTTCCCAGGTAACAACCTCAGTGGCAACAGCGCTCAGCTCTCTGCGATTACAGTTGCGGGGCAGTGGCGGATTCTCACCGCTCTTCCCATACATCAGACAGTTTGAATTTATAAGCGCGTGCGTTCGCAAAGTCAAGGTATCGTGCTTGGATAGAGTAGACTGTCTCGGTAAGGCCGCAGAAAATCTCAAAGCCGGAGATGTTGCCTGGGAGCCTAAAAGGAAAGCTTGCGGGCGAGCTTCGCGGGACTCACGTAAATGACCATGCAACGAATCGTTTCGTTTCTTCCTTCCGCAACGGAAATGGCGTGCGCGCTAGGGTTGGAGGGCCGCCTGGTTGGGATTACGCACGAGTGCGATTACCCCTCTTCAGTTGCCGGAAAACCAATTGTTGTTCGCAGCGCTGTTCCCGTAGAAACCATGACTCAAGCCGAGATTGACAAGTCCGTCAGCGAACGGTTGCAAAATGGCCTGAGCGTTTACGCCGTGGATGAACAACTGTTGCAAGAACTCGCCCCTGACCTGATTTTGACGCAGGATCTGTGCCAGGTTTGTGCGCCTTCAGGAAATGAAGTTACTCAAGCTTTGAATCTACTGCCCAAAAAACCGCAAGTGTTGTGGCTGACGCCAAAATCCTTGCAAGAGATCGAAGGCAATTTGCGCGAGATTGGCGAAGCAACCGGTTGTCTTGAGAGGGCCAATGAGTTGATTGCGGCCAGTCGAACGACCCTGGAAAAGATTGCGGATGTGACAAGCAGACTCCCTGCACGCCCCCGCGTTTTTTGCATGGAATGGCTGGATCCTATTTATTGCAGCGGACATTGGGTCCCGGAGATGGTGAGGATCGCCGGCGGCGTGGATGAGCTGGCACGTGAGGGAACGGATTCCATCCGCATTGCCTGGCGGGACGTTCAGAAGTGGGCACCGGAAGTCCTTATCATTATGCCGTGTGGCTGCCATCTGGATAAGGTGTTGGAATTGGTTCCTGGCCTTGCCCGTCTGCCTGGTTGGTCTGATCTTCCGGCAGTTCGTCAGGGAAGGGTATATGCGGTGGATGCAAGTTCCTATTTCGCACGGCCTGGGCCGAGGGTAGTGAACGGAACAGAGCTTTTAGCGCACCTCATCCATCCTGAACTGTTTCCGTGGAGCGGTCCCGAAACAGCGTACCGGTGCTTGCCGGTCCGATGAAACGCAGCGTTGATATCGAGCAGCTGTGCATATTGAAATCGTGTGGCGTGATTAGTTTCACGCGGGATCGTTAACATTTCGCGACGCGAAGCAAGCCAGCTTGGCGATTTCTAGAATGCCGCTGGCCAGGTCCTGAGCATGAAATACCGGCATCCGCCGGCCAAGCCGCGTTACTTCCTTAACTCGGCGGATTCCGATTGCCAACTCCGGGCTCCAACCGCTCTCTGCAGATTCATCGGTCAGGCGCCGGAGCTGCCTCTTCGTCGGCAAACTGCTTGATCGAACCCAGGACGAAAGCGGAGGGAGTATTATGCTGATGACTAGTGGAATTAATGAAGACGGGGTAGAGAGCATTGCCTGAATCCATTGATTGGCCGCGTCCGCTGCGGTGGCGTCGTCGTCTCCTTCTCATTCTCGTCGTTCTCGTCGGCGTTGCCTTGGTCAGCCGGGTAACGTCCTCGTATTACGTCGACGCTCTCTGGTTTGGGTCACTCGGCTACGGAGACGTGTTCTGGAAAAAACAGGGCATTCAGTGTGCGGTCTTCGCGGTGTTTGCGGCAGCCACATTTCTGGTTCTGTACGGAACGTTCTGGGCTCTGAAGCGAGCGTATGTTACCGAGTTGGGAAGCAGTCCAACGATCTTCATCGGTGGGCAGGCGCTGAAGCTGCCGGTCGAGCCTGTCATGCGCCTCATCGCTCTCGGCGTCTCGCTTGCCATCGCCGTAGGAACCGGCGCCAGCATGATGGCGGAGTGGCCGGCGCTCGCGCTCTATTGGCACGCTCCGCACGCCACCGGTGGCGTTGTGGATCCTATCTTTGGCAAGCCACTGAACTTCTATCTGTTTACTCTTCCCGCGTGGCAGCTCATCGCCGGCTGGCTGATGACGCTCGCAGTGATTACCTGCGTGGTCGCCGTTGTCTTTATCCTCATCAGCGGAGGAGCCCGTGCTCTCGCTGGACGTGGCGCCCCGTTACGCTGGCGTGGGTTCTCGATCACGTTTGCGTTCCTGTTGCTGACCCTCGCGATGCGTGTCTATATCGTGCGCTTCGAGCGACTGCTCGAAGATCACACCATCTTCGCCGGCGTGACCTACACGGATGCTCATGTCCGGCTTCCAGGCTTGCTGGCCATCTCTGTGGGACTGGTTCTCGGCGCGGTGGTCGCCGCCGTTAATGCTGTATCCGTGGGACGTATGCGCCGGCTGGTCGCAGCGGTCCTTCCGGCGGCAGGGTGTTATCTTGTCTTCCAGGTGTACGGCTGGTACGTCAGCAACTTTATTGTCAAACCGAACGAGCTTGTACGCGAGCAGCCCTTCATTGCCCACAACATCGAGTTGACGCGGCAGGCTTACGGATTGAGCCAGGTTTCGCAGCGTGAGTTTCCGGCTGAGACGACCGTCGAGGCTGCCGATGCAGCGAACAATCAGGCTACCCTGCAAAACATCCGGCTATGGGACTGGCGGGCGCTGCAAGACACCCTCCGGCAGATTCAGGAAATCCGCACTTACTATGATTTTCCCGACATCGACATTGACCGCTACGAAATCGACGGGACGATTCGCCAGGTGATGCTCGCGACGCGGGAGTTGAACGTTGAGAAGCTCCCGGAGAGCAGCCGCAACTGGATCAACGAAAAGCTGATTTACACTCACGGCTACGGCATCACAATGAATCCTGTCAATGGCTTCACGTCAGAAGGGCTGCCGACGCTGATTCTGAGCAACATGCCCGTCCAAAGTACGGTGCGCAATATCGCAGTAACGCGTCCAGAGATCTATTTCGGCGAGCTGACGAACACGGACGTGTACGTGAATACACGGCAGCAGGAGTTCAACTACCCGCAGGGCCAAACCAACAGTCTTACGTCGTACCAAGGCAAGGGCGGCATCGTCCTCGGCGGCCTGCTGCGACGGCTCTTCGTCGCGCTCGACCGCGGCGATCTTGCCAAGCTGCCGTTCAGCGATGATGTCAGCAAGGATAGCCGGCTGTTGATGCGTCGCAACGTACGCGATCGCGTATCGGCGTTGGCGCCGTTCCTCACCTACGATCCGGATCCGTATATCGTAATCGGTAACGATGGCCGCTTGTCGTGGATCATGGATGCATTCACGATCTCAGACAGCTACCCGTATTCACGCCACTATCATCTCGACGGCGATCTCATCAACTATATGCGTAATAGCGTTAAGGTCGTCGTCGATGCCTACGATGGAACGACGACGTTTTACGTGTTCGATGCGGAAGACCCGATCATCGCGGCATACCGCCGCGTCTTTCCCGTCCTTTTCAAGGACGCATCGGAGATGCCGCCAGAGTTGCGTAAACATGTGCGCTATCCTGAGTTGCTGCTCACGCTGCAGGCCACCGTGTACGGCCTGTATCACATGACGGATCCGCAAGTGTTCTACAACCGTGAGGACCTCTGGACTGTCGCCAGCGAAGCTGGCGTGGACGCCGGTGGCGCGGCAACCACGCAACCAATGGAACCAAATTTCGTGCTGATGAAATTACCCGGCGAAAGCGGTATGGAGTTCGTCGAAATTCTGCCGTTCACGCCGGCCAACCGGAATAATCTGATTGGCTGGATCGCCGGGCGGAGCGACGGCGTGCACTACGGCACATCGGTGGTCTATGACTTTCCGAAAACCAGGCTTGTCGACGGACCGCAGCAGATTGAGGCGCGAATCGACCAAAACGCGCAGCTTGCGGGACAATTGACGCTTTGGAATCAGCAGGGCTCCCACGTGCGGCGTGGGGCCCTGCTTGTGATTCCGTGCGGACGCGCACTATTGTATGCTGAGCCGATCTACCTGCAGGCCGAACGTAGCCCCATGCCGGAGTTGCGCCTGGTCGTACTCGCGCTACAAGATCGGCTCGCTTATGGACCAACCTTCGAATCGGCCATGACGGCCCTTTTTGGCGGAGGGACCTCGTCGATGAGTCCCGCGGCTGCTTCTGCGGAGCCGGCGCCACGCGCATCGGCATCCGCGCCGCCGCTAACCGATCTCCACGCACTCATCGCGGAAGCCGCCAAAGACCTTGCCGACTACCAGCGGCTGACAGCGGAAGGCAAGCTCGGCGAGGCCGGGCAGAAGCTGGAGCAGTTGAAGCGCGTTCTCGACAAGCTAAACACGCATGCAAGATGATTTCGCTACGGGTGATCCAATGAGGAAGCTGGATCAGCGAGAGCAGGGAATGGGAGCCAGAATCGTTAACGCTCATTAAACTCGCCCAGTGACGACTGTTGGGAAGACCGAAATGTTCGCCTGCTTGGTATCGTCTCCTTTCCACGCTCACCCGATCCGCAGTCAGGGCTCTCGAAGATTGTGAAGACGGACAAGATTCTTTTGCCACTTCAATTTGCATACTTTACAATCTGGAAACTCCACCACCGGATCGGAGTGAGCATGATTCACGCACTGAAATCCAGCGTCCTCACGGTACTCGGAATTATGGTCGCGGTTCTTGTCCTCGCGAGCCGGCGCGGCCTGGAATCGGGCCCGCGACATAGTCAGGAGGCGGGTCCAGTGGCAGGAACGGTACTCGTGCATCACGCAATGAAATACGACGTCTCGCGGCCGCTCGCGACCATGCGCGAGTCGAACGATACAACCGCGTTGGCTGATTGCGAAGGCGCGGCGTGCGGCACGTCACCTGGTGCGTCAGCCGATGACCCAGATGCCGGGCAAGACCGAAGGCCCGATGAGCCCATACCTTCGCCGGCATCACCGCCAACTTTGAGTCCTGCCGGTATTGCGGTTGAGCAAACGCAGCAAGGTACGCGGCCTGCCGTGCCACTGCTCGAGAGCTTTGACGGACTAGGCGCCGGGTTTGAAGGTCCGCAAGGCACGGCCAGCCTCCGCAACCCGTCCGATAACAGCCTTGCTGTCGGCCCCGATCACATCGTCCAGATTGTTAATTCCAGAATCGCAATTTATTCGAAAAGAGCCAAGAAATACGACAAGAGCGGAACTGTGTTGTACGGGGCGGTGGCTACGAAATCCGTGTGGACAGGGTTCGGCGGGGTATGCGAGGCGCGCAATAACGGTGACGCAGTCGTCCGTTACGACCAGCTTGCAGGACGATGGTTGATTGTGATGCCGATATTCTCGCGAATTGGCCCCGGCGAATTTCCAGGAAACCCCGGTCTGGTTCGGGGCGAACCCGTCGTGCCGGGGCAGCTGGCAAAAACCGGTGAGGCGTCTTCACCGGGCGCGGCGGCGGCGCTTCCCGCTCATCCAGCGGAACCGCTTCCGCAGGAACGCGGTCCAAGGCCACCCGAGCAGAAAGAGGGAGTGTGGGCCATGTGCTATGCGATCAGCACAGGGTCGGACCCGCTCGGCCCGTACTATCGTTATGCCTTCGAGCGGCCGTTGTTTCCGGACTACCCGCGGCCTGCAGTCTGGACCGATGGCTACTACTTGGCAACCAGTACGGGCGACGACGTGATCCAGAAGCACGTGTGCATTGCAGACCGCGCTAAGATGCTCATGGGCCGGCCAGCTACGGAGCAGTGTATCGTGATCGATGGCGTGAATTTCCTGAACAACGCCGACATCGACGGCCGGAAATTGCCGCCAGCGGGAGCGCCGAACATCATGATGGCGGCCGGGGGCAAGCAGCTCAAAAAGATCTTCGATGACGACGGCATCTACTTCTGGAAGGTCCATGTCGACTGGAATAATCCGGCGAATACCAAGGCAAATGGTCCCGTGAAGATCAATGTTGCACCGTATCACTACCTGTGTAACGGGCAGTTGACGAGTTGCGTCCCGCAGCCCAATACCGAACGCCGGCTCGACGTGCAGGGCGACAAGATCATGCAGCGACTTGTCTATCGCAAGATCGGAACACACGAGTCGATCGTCGCTGCGCACTCCGTCGCCACCGTGGGAGGTGGCGGTGTGCGCTGGTACGAGTTTCGCCTCGACAAAGAAGGTAATCCGGCACTGTATCAGGAAGGTACGTATGCGCCGGAAGGGTTCTACCGTTGGATGCCCAGTATCGCGATGGATAAGGCGGGCGACATCGGCATCGGATACTCGTTTGGCGGTGCGCCGAATTTCGCGGGGCAGCGCTTCGTCGCGCGGCAGGCCGGTGATCCAACGGGCCAGTTGACGTTGCACGAGACCGTACTCGCGAAAGGGGAAGCTTCGCAGACGAACACACTACGTTGGGAAGATTATGCAACGACTGCGATGGACCCGAGCGACGACTGCACGTTTTGGTATGTCGGCGATTACCTGAAAGAAGGCGACACCGCCTACCGAACCAGAATCGGTTCGTTCCGCTTGCCGAATTGCAAAGGCCGACGCTGATCATTGTTTTTCGGAGAGGGAACGTGACTAAGAACCACGGCCTTTTCTTTTAAATGCTGCCCCTGGTGATTGAAATGCGGTTGAATCGATTAAGCATAGTTTGATTTCATCGTTAACCTGAATGTGCCTCATTTTTTGCAACCTTAAGATTTTCTTAATCAGCTACACCGATGCACGCCTTTAAGAATTTCCAAAATTTGCCGACATAATGAAAGAGGTGGGTCGAAGAACGTCTGGGCTGAAACTACAAGCCTGGAGAAACGGCCTCAGCAATGGCGAGATTCGGCAAGAGCAAAACCAAGTGGCTTTTGACCGTGGTGGCGGGAGCTCTGGTTCTCCTGGCGGGGGTGTGGCTCTTGCCTTCGTCAGGCTTCCACACAATTGACAACCTGGAGAGCTTTGCCGTGGGCAGTAACGTGCGGCTACGAGGGATCGTCACCTATTACGATTTCTCGGGCAAGCAGTTTTACATTCAGGATGAAACCGGAGCAATCAAGCTCGTTCTGAATAATCAAGACTACGCGCTGCATGCAGGCCAGACTGTCGAGCTAAACGGTACCGTTACCCACCCTTATGACCGGCTTGGTGGGATAAGCAGTCTGGGGATAACGATCAAAGAGGTGAAAGTAAGAGGAGAGAGGAAGCTTCCACCGGCTATCCTGTCTTCCTTACGTGACATGCCTCGCGGCGACAAAGCCGGGGTTCGCGTCGAGGTGCATGGGATTGTACGAACCGTGCAGTGGCAGGACGGCCATCTTCTATTAGCTTTAGCAGCGGACGGGGCGGAAATTCCAGTAACGGTAACACCCGTATCCCCCAACTCGATGCTGGATGGCTTGGCCCCTGACGCAAAAGTCATGGTACGCGGTCCTGCTCAAGCTGGACTTGACAGATCTACTCACACGCACCCAGCAACCGCGCTCTATGTGGCTGGTCTATCTGATCTGGCGATTGAGGAAATGCCTCGTGCTGAACCGACTGTTCCCCAATCTATCCGCTCGTTCTATTCCGATGATTCATGGAAAAGTCTGGGACACCGTGTCCGGTTCCGCGGCCGCCTTATCGCCAAGCTGGGTAAAGGGCAGTATTTGCTCTACGACGGGTGGGGCGTTGCTATTTTGGAACTGGCCTCGAAGCAAGACCTTCCTTTGAATCAAATCGTGGAGGCAAGCGGATTCCCCACTTTTGTCAAGAAGGCCCTGACTCTGTCGTATGCGACAGTTACAAGAGACGGTGAAGCAGGGCCGAACGGTCATCAGGAAAACGCCGTTGAGATGCCCGTCCTCACTACAACGGCTCAAATTCGTCATCTTAGCGAGGACGAAGCTCGGCACGCGCCGCGAGTCAGCATTCGCGGAGTGGTTACTTACTACGACCCGAACTGGGGTTTCTTTTTTGTCCAGGACAAAACCGGCGGCATCTTCGTTGCGTATGGCAATTCCGGACTGACGCTGGGACAAGACGTGCAAATCACGGGGTTGACCGGGCCGGGCAACTTTGCGCCTGTCATCATGGTTCCTCAAGTCACGTTACTGGGTAAAGCGCCGTTACCTCACTCCATCACCGTGACAGCAGAAAACGCCCCCTCCGGTCTCTTGGATTCACAATGGGTGGATGTCACCGGAATAATTCACCCCATTCACCCTGGCAACGAAGGACACTGTGAGTTCGAGCTGTTCACCGCGTTCGGCCAGGTGCACGTTTTTTCGGTGACAATACCGCCGGAACATTTGCAGAAATTGGTGGACGCCAAAGTCAAGCTGTGGGGAGCACTCGGAACTGTCTTCAACGATCGCCGGCAGTTGATTGGCTATTCCCTGTTTCTTACGGACGAAGACCACATCAGTGTTCTCACGCCGGCCCCACCCGATCCACTTCACGCAGCAGCCGTTCACATCAGCGAGCTAATGGGCTTTTCAAAGGCGGATTTCAGCCGGCGGGTGAAGGTTCAGGGCACGGTGACGATGAATTCCGGAGACGGAACCTTGTATCTCCAGGATGAATCTGGGGGGCTGGAGATTCGTGCGGAGCCATCTTCTCTGAAGACCGGAGATAGCGCGCTAGCCGTGGGTTACGTTTCCTACGGAGAGTATTCGCCAGTGATGAAGGAGGCGCTAATTGCTAAACAGAAGGAAGGGAGCACTGCCGCCCCAGTCCCCAGGTCAATTAGTCCTGGTTCCGCGCTAGAAGGGCAGGCCGATAGTGAACTCGTCCAGATGGAGGGCCGCCTGCTGAGCATCATGAACCGTCCGGGCGGGACCACACTGGTTTTGCAAAATGGAGCGCACACATTCAATGCCGAGATCAACGATGCGTCTTTCCATGCCGGTGAGCAGCTGAGTGAAGGCAGCACCCTTCGTCTGGTGGGAGTATGCGCGGTCGAGGTTGACTCCTCGCGAGTCTACATGATGAATGTAGAGACGCCTAAAGGTTTCAAGCTCTTGCTGCGCTCGTCACGTGACCTCCAGGTTCTCCGTGATCCGCCTTGGCTTAATTCACGGCGGGCGGCCACAGTACTAGGTCTACTCGGACTGAGTATCTGTCTTTCCTTGGCCTGGGCCACCATGTTGCGTCGCAGGGTCCGGAAACAGACGGCCAAACTGTTGCAGACAACTCTGGTGGCGGAACAGGCAACTCTGGCGGCAGAACAAGCCAGTCAAGCCAAGAGTGAATTCCTTGCCAACATGAGTCATGAGATTCGTACACCCATGAATGGCATTATCGGTATGACCGAGTTGACGCTAGGCACTCATCTAAATACGGAGCAGCGGGATTATCTGTCCATGGTCAAATCTTCGGCAGATTCGTTGCTCGTCATATTGAATGACATTCTTGATTACTCGAAGATCGAAGCCGGCCGGGTCACTCTGGATCCGGTGCTCTTTAACCTCGCTGACTTGATGGGTAATGCCGTAAAAAGCATGGCTTTGCCGGCTCAGAAGAGAGGTCTTGAATTGTCTTTAGATCTAAGTCCTGACGTGCCGCTTGAACTGATAGGGGACGCAGCCCGCCTACGCCAGGTGTTCTTGAACCTGATCGGCAACGCCACTAAATTCACTCACCAGGGAAAAATCGTAGTTCGGGCAAAGGTAGAAGAAGTCGTCGCCGACCGGCTCCAGTTGCACTTTTCAGTGCAGGATACCGGGATTGGAATCGCTCCCGAAAAACTGACAAGACTATTCCGGGCATTCGTACAAGCAGATTCGTCCACTACCCGCCAGTACGGAGGCACCGGGCTCGGTTTGGCGATCTCCACCAAGATTGTAGAGCTGATGGGGGGACGCATTTGGGCGCAGAGCACCCCAGGCGCGGGTTCGACCTTTCATTTTACGGCGGGATTCACGACCCATGGTCCCTTCGCAGAGCAACCCTCTCGCACAGAGGATCCAGCGGGACTCGCGTTGCCGTCGCCTGCTCTGCTAGGTCCAGCGGTTCGTGAGCGAACGCGCGGTAGCTTAGATATCCTGGTGGCCGAAGACAATCTTGTTAATCAGAGACTGATCCTCGCCTTACTCCGCAAAAGAGGCCATGCTGTCGTCGTGGCCGCGAATGGTCTTGAGGCGTTGTCGCAATGGAAGACCGGCAAATTCGACCTGATCTTCATGGACGTGCAAATGCCGGAGATGGACGGCCTGACAGTGACACGGCAGATTCGCCAGGAAGAAAAGGTAAGTGGTTCCCATATTCCTATTATCGCCATGACAGCGCATGCTATGGCTGGAGACCGTGAGCGTTGTCTTGAGACAGGAATGGATGACTACATTTCCAAACCGCTCAGTGGCCTTAGTTTGGACATGGTCCTCACCACTTGTATGCAAAACGCGATCAACCTGCCTGCTAATTCCCGCGTCGAGGTTCCTCATGACGAAAACTCGTTGTCTGCCAAGCGAGAGGCCCTCCAACAAGTTCTCAATGTCATGCTTACAGCGGGTGAGCAAAGGACAGACGCTCCACATTCCACCAGCGAAGGTTAGACCAATGCGAAACGCAAGTCATCGAAGCGCTCCCATGCTGAATCAATCTCGGCTGACTATTTAGGCCCCACTTCATTGTGGCTGCGAGCCTGGCCAGCCTGCTGCCTGGGTGTCGCCAGGCAAACGGGTTGCAACGCGAGGCAAAGAACGTCAGTAAGCCATCGCAAGGCGGAGTGCAAGAAACTACGCTAGCGCGGGCGATAGCGGCTGGTTCTCGAAGTTCTAGCATGGAGCGAGAGCCTCGGGAGCTGTCGCGTAACTCTCTACGACCTGTGGGCCGTAGCTGTAACGCAGGGTGCGGTGCAGTCTTCGGTTGAGGCCACCTGCAGGTATCTTGCTCTGGGGAAAGGAAGCCTCTGCATGGCTGGAGCTAACATCGGCGACGTCGCCAGTTCACTCGACGAGGCGCACGGTGAAGTGTCTAATCGCACGATCCTTTTACCTTGTGGAATCTCCGAGCCGTACAAGGAAGGCAAAAGTTTGTTGTTGAAAAACTTCAATGCATGGTTGCGGGTATAGGCCGCATCAAACTTGCGAGGCGGCAATCCAACGCCCAGGAAAAGTGTGCATACATCCGATTGCGAACAGCGTGTAAGCACTTGGTGCGTCGGTGGAGGGTTGGGGCCCGTGTTCTCCGGAGCATCCATTTCTTGCCAGAGTCTCATGTATTGTTCGTGCAAATCGTCACAGGTAAGGGGGGTGCAGTCATCCAGTTGATTTGAATGCAACACCACTTTGCAGCCTTCTTTAACCCTGTATTCCAGCACATGGTTCATCGGCAGCGAAGCAAATTGCCCGTAGGGAAACTCGGGGGACGCTTCAAATTGCACTGGCTCAAGCGGAGTCATATAGCTGATCACCCTGGGTGCCGGAAGATCGAGCGAGATAAAAGAGTCGGATGGTGCCTTCCATTGGGCAAGTTCCACGTTGAAGCCGTCAAATCCGTGGTCAATATAAGGCTGGCTGGAGGGTTCCACGCTTTCTTCATCGAGCGTGAACTGGTAGGCCTTATATTTCTTTTCCGGTACCAGAAGGGTCTGGAAACGGAATTCGTGCGCTTCGTCATAAGGTACATAGGCCTTGATCCGATAGTTCTTGTCCTTTTGCAGGACTACGGCAAATGGACCATTGAGATAGAGCCGAAGGGTGCGGACTTTGGAAGGTCCTGTGTGGTTTTCAGATTTTCCATCCTTATCCTTGTCATGCTGCTTGCTGGGGCAGCCGGCGAAAGCTGCCATGATCGGCAGGGCCGCCAGCCCCTGAAGTACTTTGCGTCTATTCATTCAAATCTCCCTCAAACCCGGCAAATTGCTTTGCTGTAGAAGAGAACGGCGGCTCGACGATTTTTCCTTATGCTAAAAACAGATTGCTATGCTCTGCCATTCAGGACAAAGCCGGCCCAATAGTAAGGATGGCGGTGGTCAGGGTTGCGAAAGATTTTTTTCCTGGCTTCCAGAAGGGCGCGAGAAACTGATTTGTCGGTTTTGTCGTTCTTAAGATGTGCATAGAAGCTAATCATGAGTTCGGTCGTAGTGTTCGAGTCCACATCCCATCGGCTGGCAATCACACGAGGCGTTCCGCCGGCCTGGAAAGCTGAGACCAGGCTGGTGGTATCGAGAGGTTTGTTGGATGGCACTCCAGTGGAGCAAGCTGCCAGCACTGCCAATTTCAGGTTACTGAGGTATTCCGGCGCGAAATCTTTCGCGTGCAAAGGCCTGTTGTTCGGTAGAAGCAATTTTCCGGATTCCCCGTGACCGATGAAGACGAAGAGTTCACTGGGTGCGAGTTGTGCCGCCAATGCTTGCGTCGTCATGTCCGGGTCATCCAGAACCGTGACCTCAGGAAACATCTTGATGGTTTCGTCCCGCTCGCTCCAGGCCGTTCCCAAAGCGGCCACGAGCAGCCCGGAACGCGGCGGGTCCTGCAAGGGTTGCCGCAGTTCGTTCTCGCGAACATAGCCCGGAGAATAAGTCACCGGATATTTCTGGCCAAAATACCATCCTTCAGGGCTCTTCAAGGCTTCCACCAGAAGCCCTTCCATTCCCATGTCGAGGTCGACGACAACGGAGCTGGAATCTCTCAGGTCGGCTATTACTGGCTGGAGCAGCAGCGAAAAGAGCTCCCGGCTGTCCCCGTCGGGCTCTGGTAAGGGCTGATCAGGGTCTTGCGGGGTACTGCATTCCCGGATGAACCGGCTTATCTTGCGCTGCAAGGCGTCCCGTTTTACCGGGACCCAGACGGTCTTGATGTCGGTACTGGAGATGATCCAGATATACAGACGATCTCTGGCGCTGGTATACACCAGCCGGGTATCAGTCGCCGGCGGCACCGGCTGGGCCAGGATTTTTTTCTCAATTTCCGTCCATTGAACGTCACTGGCCTGGCCGATGGGCTGGGACCGCTTGAGCAAAGAGTGCTCCTGAAACCATCCCCAAACCTGTAGTGCTTCTCTGTTTCTCTGCTGTAAAAGGAGGACTGCCACGAAGCCGCGGCATAGTTCAGCTGTCTCCTGGATCCAGTGCGCGCGGTCGTTGCCATCCTCCAGGTGCCGAAAGTGATCCTCAGCGATTCTCAACCCCTCTTTGTAGTCATCTTCAGCTTCAGCCCATTCCTGTCTTCCTAGGTGGACATCACCTCGTGCTCGCAGAACGTTCAGCTTCAGCAACGGGTCATCAGCCTTAGCCCTAAGACGTTCCATAGCGTCGTTGACTGTGGCCAGAGAGGCTTCCGTGTCGCCACGATCCAACTGCAGGTCCGCAAGCTCGACCATGTAGGGTATTTCATAGGTTCGAGCAACGTCGCGATCGACGTTCCCTAACAACAGGATCGCAATTCGTGCCTGGTCTTCCGCGGCGCCATCGTCATCCAGTTCCCTCAGGATCTGTTCCAGGGATTTATGGGCTGTTGCCTCCAGAACCGGAATTGCATCGCTGCGATCAATCTCCTTTTCCAGGATGGTGATCATGCGCCGTTCGGTGGCCTCGGCCGCATGCCAGAACTTCTGTTTTTCCAGGCACCGTTTGATCGGCGGGTAAAACTCATACAGCCGCCCCGGCGCGCTTGGTCCCTCCCAGTACTGGTTCAGGCCAGCCTGCGTCAGCCGCCAGGTCTCATCGCAGTCGAGCAATGACTGCATGCTGGCTTCCAGGGCAGCGGCCCGAAGTGAGAGGATGCGAAAGTTCTCATCTTTGGCTTTTTGCTGTCCGACCTTAAGTTGCTGCATCGCTTCGTCCGTCTTGCCTTTGAAATTAAGGCAAACGGCCCTGATTAGCGCGGTCTGGATCTCCAGCCAGCGGTACCCGTGATCCTGAAGTCTCATACCGAGAGCCTCAGCCTGCTTGATGCATTTCCCGGCGTTCAGCAGTCGCTGATTGCCATAGAGGGCTTCGAAGGTAGCTCGTTCTGTTCCTGCACCATTGTTGTGTTCGGCAAACATGGCAGCCGCCTCGCTTGCTTTTTGTCCCGCCTCGTTATACTCCCCATGCTTGTTGTCAGTAATCGCTGCGCTGAGCAGTTCCACTGCTTGTGACTGGTCGGGACGAAGGTCTTTCAGGAAGTCGTTCAGCCAGGAATCGCCGTGACGCACCTGCATCAGCTCTGCCAGTTTGTGCGTGGCCGGGTAGGCGTCAGACTGTGGGTCTTTCATTGCAACCGCCAGCCAGGAGCGCAGAGCAAAGTCCTGGTAGTCCTCGAGGCTTTGCTGCACGTCAGGGTCGGCAGAGTGTTGGAGGAAGAAAAACGGCTCTCTATACCCTTGTCTTTTAGGCGGCTGGATTTTTTTTTGCGCATCCTTCGCGTGGATTACCGCCTGTTCATGCCAGGGACCTGACGTATCCAGTTGGAGATATTCATCCCAGGTTGATGCGGCCTGGTCCCACATAAGCATCTTTTCGTAAACGATCGCCAGGTCGAATTTGCACACAGCTCTCTGTTCCTGGCTCAGATTCGGATGCCTGAGTACCTTGGTCAAGAGTTCCAGACTTTCGCTGATGTTGCGTGGTGTCTCGTTGCCGGAATCCGATGGGACATTCCGGGTATCCAGTTCAAAGTGCGCAACCGCCTGATCGATTTGCGTTTCCGGGTCATTCAACCCCTGCGCGACAGCGGAATCCAAAAGCTTGACGGCGTCGGCATTTTCGCCCAACAACAACTTGACACGGCCCCGAGCTCTTATCCACGCGGGATCAGAAGAATACTTCTTTTCCGCAACACGCTGGGCCGCAGCACCCAGGCTGGGGTTATCGGCAGCCGAGGATGGCTTGTCTCCTCGCACGCCGCTTTTGGGAAAAGGAGACCAACTTAGTCGCATATCTCCGGCCCCGTTTTCCAGGAACGCGGTAAAAATCAGTTTTTGGGTAGAGTACAAGCTAAAGGCGTTCAGAATGGGCAGGCCAACTGCCACACACAGCACAGCCATCACGGGAAGAGCGAGCACGGTCAAGGCTTTGCGCAAAGTGATCGGGAAAAAGAATTTGGCCACCCGCGTCCACAGAGAGGGTCGTGGTATGGCAACCGGCTCGTCGATTGGCCCCCGCGAAGATACCGCTTCGGGTTCTTCTTCGAGTGCCTCCAGGTAGGTCCGCACCAAAGGCGCGCAGTGCCCACAATCTACCAAATGTGACAGAACCTGCCGTGCCGTCGACTCGGAGCATACCCCTGCGGCAAAAGCTTCCAGGACTTCGTCCTCCGGACATTCCGGAGTTGCCTCAGCTATCCCCCCGGTTTCTAAAATACCAAATTCAGCGTGCTCTGATGGTGCACCTTGGTTCGTCCTCCAGCGCCGCCGAACCAGATAATCCGTTAATTGATCCAGTATATTCACTGTATGGCTCCTTACCTTAAGAACGCACGACCGTCCATGAAGCCTGACTAACGGTTCGCAGCTTCACCTGTCCCTACCATTTCAATTCTCGTTTCACTTCGACCACCAATTGGCGTCGAATATTTTCAACTTTCTTCGTGGAAAGATTGATGGAAGGCAGAGCGGCAATCGCTTTGTCGGTGTAGCCCCAACGATAGAACAGCATGAAAATATTTCGGTCGCGCACGTAGTCGGGCTTTGATTTGCGGCTCAGCAGGTATTTATCAATTTTCGCAAGTACAATTCTTGCCTCAGCCTTTTTGGGATAATTTGTCCCGTCGCCCAGGTTGAGTACCTCCGGGCTCAGGCCAGATGTTTGATCGAATTTGCGATTTTTCCGGATCCAGTCGATTGCCAGGTTACGGGCCATCACTTTCAGATACCTGTAAATGGCGTCTTCGTGCGTCCAGGCCAAGTTTCGCAGGCGGTCATCTTCGAACAGCTTAATAAACAAATCATTGATGAGATCTTTACGTGTTTCGGCCAAAGAAGGAGAGCGAAGGAGCCGGAAAATGTTGGCTTCAATGACCGGGCGTATCTTACGCTCCAATTCTTTCCACGCATCAGGGTCGCCGGTGCGAAGGAAGTACTCCAGTAGCTCCCGAATTGGACCACCCGCCTGAGGAGGTTTGTAATTGCATCCTTCCCATTCAATCGCCATGTCTCGGGCCAGCCCTCGCAAGAAACTGTAAATGGCTTCGTCGTCGGGCCAGACGAAGTTTCTCAGGAGGCGATAGTCATCTTCAATCAGCCTCTCAAGCAAACCATTGACAAGGCCTTGACGCGCATCAGCCTGAAAAGGAGAGTAGAGACGCTTGAGAAAGATGCCCTCAATGAACGGGTGTACTCTGTGCTCAAACTTTTGCCACGCATCAGGGTCGCGGGTGCGGAGGAAGTACTCCAGCAACTCCCGAATTGAGAGGTGGTTTAGATCCATGTCAAAACTTGCAGACTGCGGCATTCTACTCCCCTCATAGGGCCCATAGTGAGCCATCACAAGGCCTTTGCGATCACGGTCATTAGACCGCGAGGCGAACGAGTTCTCTCCATTTTCCGGGCAGCTATGGGTTTTGCCCCTGTGCTCAACTGCCAGGCATCAAGTGTCCTATCAACGGGAACGGAGCTGAAGCTAAGGCAGGGTGGCATAAGGCACGAGAGGAGACCCAATAGAATCGAGCTGCATTTGATTGGCTTGCCGAAACCAGGCCAAACACTCATTGCATCCTCCGGTCCAGCCTGACGAAAGACTTCGTCAGGAACTGCCTGTACGGATCTAAAAATAGAGAACGTGGGTTGGGGATTTTGCCTAAATTTATTTTTGAGTGGATTGGCTTGGCACCCAAAGCCGATTTCAGAATCGGGTTGGACCTTGCAGAACTAAGTTCGGAGAGCCCCAAAGGCTGGTGTCCGGATCGTTCATAATAAGGGGGTTATCTTTTTAAGGGGCTTATCAGGGGCGACGTTGCCTGCGCTTTCCTCACGGATGGCAGCCCCTGGTGCTGGGGGCAGAAGCTGTAAGCCGAAATGAGCCGCCTGTTTGCGGAGGCGGATTACGGCTCGCTGCCATGCCTGTTCAAGCCAAGGGAATGATCCGGATACCAGATTATGTGAGACCTCTCATTTTTCGCCGCTGAAGGTATAGCGGATGCCCCCGGCGTACGTTGGTTTGTAGTATTCGCGCTGGACTACGTATTGAGGACTTCCGTTGTAAAAACCGAAGACCTCATTATTCAGATTCAATCCGTACGCGTAGGCCGAAAAGTGGCGGGTGATCTTGTAGCTCCCCTGCACATCCAGTTGGAAGTGCGCATACAGGTAGTTGTCGCCGCCCGGACCTTTTACGCCTCCTACGGCCGATAGGGCCAGGTCGGCTGGGGCAATGGGAATGATGCCGTTCGGGCCTGTTGTCAGGTCCTTAAACTGATACGCAAAGATCATGGCATCGTTGTAGGTCATACCGATGCGCATGGAGAAACGCTTTGTGTCGAAGGTTGGGCTGATGTTCCAGGTATTGGGCGCCTGGCGCAACAGCGCCGGATGGTCATCGCGAAACAGTCCTTGCAAGCCGCTGGCTTCAGAGCTGGTGCGGCTGTAGTTGGAGGAGATGCCTAATCCCTTCAGCACGCCCGGCAGAAAACTCAAACGCTGCGAATAGCCGATTTCAAAACCGAGCACATGCGCACTACCAATGTTCTGCACCTGCGACACCAGCACAAACGGTGAAGTCGGATTCTGGCTGGCAAACAAGCTGGGGTTCTCCGCGAACTGGCCGTTCACGATTGGGGCGCCAAGTTGCTTATAGAAGAAACCTGCCTGGATGATGCCGACAGGATTCAGATACTGCTCAAAGAGTAAGTCGTAGTTGTTCGAGTGTTCTGCTTTCAAGTTGGGGTTACCGAGGGTGATGACATTCGGAGTAGGTGTTGTGTCCAGCGTGCTGCTGGCTTGTGCGATGTCCTGAGGGTCGGGGCGCGCAAGGCCGCGGCTATAAACCAGGCGCAAAGCGCTGTCTTTTTTCAAGCCGATGCGCAGGGAAACACTGGGCAGAACATCCAGGTAATCGCCGCCGCCGGGAATAGTTACTGTATTCGTTGCGGAATCAAAGCTCCGGGTGTCAACATGTGTGGCTTCGAAGCGAACGCCGGCAACCAGGCGCAAGCGTCCGGTCAGATCCAGAGTGTTCATCAGATAACCGGCTGAGACGCGCTCGATCAGATTGTAATTGGCGCCGTTGACTCCCGAGGCGCTGATCGCGCCGCTGGCAATTGCGAAAGAGCGGACCTTGGTGTAGTCAGGAGTGTTGGTGAAGTGATAGGTCTGATCGTAGTATCCCGGGTCTGTAAAAGTCCCCAGGAACTGGGCTGCCGGAACAACACTCGTGAATCTCGCGGTCAGCGCCTGAGTGTCGTCAAATTTATGAGCGTTGCGGATTTTACCGCCAAACTCAAACGTCCCGTAGTGTGAACCCAGGTGATACTGCTGGGCGAAGGAGGCCGACGCCTGTAAGTTCAACTGAGCAGACAGACCTGTTGACGGCAGGGAGAAACGGGTGAGGTTATAGTTTCTGATGTCGGTCGCATCCAACGCGCCAGGCGTGAAGCACCCCGAGGAGAAGATCGGGCGGAATGCATCTTTGGTATTTGTGGGATCGTCGAAGCAATTGCTGGATATAGCGGCCTGGCTGGCGTCATCGCCGGCCCACGAGAAGTTGGCGCCGCCACTTCCGTTCAGCGCACGGGAACGCGCAACGGAGGTGTCCCAACTAAGCCATGAAGTGCGGAAGAGATGTCTGCCGCCCAGCACCAGGTTGCCAATCGCAAAATCCGGGCGCCGCCAGTCCTGGCTGGCTTTAGGAACGTCGCCATCATTCAGGGTGTAGACCCACTTGTGGCCCCAATTGCGAAAAGTGGAATACAACCCACGAAGGTAGACGCTCGAGCCTTCGCCGAGTTTGTAATCTGTGCTGCCCGCCAGTCCCCAGCGTGTGCGGTAGTACTGGTAGTCGCGCAGGTCAATGCTGTCGTAATGAGGGGCCAGGCTGCTGGTGGTGGGAGAAGGTTCAATATCATTGATGCCGCGGCCGTTCCAATCGTAGGTCCCGCCGAACAGTATGCCCAGTTTTTTACTTGTACCAAAACGATGACCGACTGTGCCGCCGAACTGGTCAACGCCGCGTCCGCCGATGATGGGCGTGTAGCCACCCAGTCCGTACAGGCTAACGGAGGGGACGTCTCCCGCAGTCTTGGTCTTGAGATTCACGGAGCCGCCAATGCCGTCACCGTCTTGGTTTGCCTGGAGAGTCTTATTCACCTCAACCGATTCGACCAAGTCTGAAGCCAGTGTATCGAGCTTGATCTGGCGGACGCCGCTTTCCGGCGAAGGGACGTTAACGCCGTCAATGGTCACGTTGCTCAAGCGCGGTTCCGTGCCGCGAATCTGGACGTACTTGCCTTCACCTTCATCACGTTCAATCGTGACCGAAGGGAGGCGCCCCAGAGCATCAGCAATGTTGGCGTTGGGAAGCGAAGTAATCACGTCAGAGGGAATGACCTGCAAGATATTGTCAGCGCCGCGGGTGCGATTGATGGCTTCGGCCTCTCCGTGAGCACGCGGGGCAATCACAATGATCTCTTCATTCTTCGATTTCACTTTGAGCGAAGCATTGATCGATTCAGCCGGAGTGGAAGAAACCGTCACGTTCTTGCTGAAGGTCTCAAACCCGACGCAAGAAATGGTTATGGTATATTCGCCCTGCGGAACATTGGTGAATGTGAATTCACCCTGTGCGTTGGTGGTAACGGTAACGCCTTTGGGCTGCAATTCCACGAAAGCACCTTGAAGTACGGCTCCGCTGGAATCCGATGCCCGGCCGGTGATGATGCCTTTGTTCTGAGCAAACATCGTGGGGGTGAAAAGCGCGAACGCCAGTCCAACCCACAACACAAATGCTAAGTGATGATGAAAAGGGGCATGCTTCTTCATAAGCGCTCCGTTTGACCGAAGAATCGGAATTAATGGGCGATACTAGCTTCGGTAGTTGAATGGGGTGTGAAGAAATCATCAAAATCTGGTAAAGATTGAAATATGGAATACAGAATCATGTGGCGGGGGTACAAAAGAAGTGCAGCTTTTTAACAGAGCGTTTACAGAGTGGCGCATTAGGATATGGGCTATGTTCCAGTCGCCAAAGAATTTCCTTTTTGTGTTTGCGATCTTGCTTACTGGCATGACTTTGCTGGCGCAGACGAAGCCGGCTGATTTGCACCTTTCCCAGAGCAATCAGGTTCACTTCATAGCGTACGGGGATACTCGTTTCACTGATCCTGCTGATACCAACGCGGCCAATCCGGAAGCACGCCGTGAACTGGTCAAGGCCATTGCCAATGCTCATCCTGACTTTGTCACGTTCGGCGGCGACATCACGTACAACGGAAATGATCCCGACGATTGGAAGGTCTATGACAGTGAGACCGCGATCTGGCGCGAGAAACACATTCGCGTCTATCCGGCACTAGGCAATCACGATCTTCACGGCGACTTGAAGGTGAGCTTGGCGAATTACTTCCTGCGCTATCCGGAACTGGATCACAGCCTTTATTATTCCGTAAGCACAGGCAACATGTTGATGCTCACGCTGGATAGCGCGCTGGACGAGACGTCCGGCGCTCAAGGCGATTGGCTAAAGAGCAAGGTGGGCGCTGTTTCCGCCAGCGTGGATTTTGTAGTGATTGTTCTGCACCACCCGCCGTACACCAGTTCGTCTGACGACAAAAAGTTTGGTGGCGGACACTCCGCCCGCGCAGCGGAGCAAGCCCTCGCCCGGTTCCTGGAAGAATGCCAGAAGAAGATGCGTGCACGTATTGTGGTTTTTGCCGGACATGTACACAACTACGAACACCACGAACACGGTGGTGTCACATACTTTGTTACCGGTGGCGGAGGCGCCCATGCCTATCCCATCGAGCGCCAACCGGCCGACCTGTTTCAGAGCAAGGAAATCAACTACCACTATATTGACGTCAACGTGGAGACGAGAAAAATGGTGGTAACCATGAACCGGCTTGAGCTAAAGAGCGGTATTGCTTCCTGGATCCAGCCCGAAACTGTGACTATCACCGCGATGTTTCCAACGAAGAACGCCGCAATCAAGTGAAGGCAAGCGTCAGTCGGGATTTTAATATGCCTATCATCATTCATTACGGGCATATCGCGGTCTGTCCAAGAGCGAAGATTACGATTACTTACTCGATCACGACAGATTTTGAAAGATGCCGCGGCCGGTCGATGTTCCGCCCGCAGAGTACGGCGATGTGGTAAGCCAGAAACTGCAGAGGGACCACTTCAACTATCGGTTGCAGCAGGACCGGCGCTTCGGGTACGCGCAAGATGCACGGCGCGATCTTCTCCACCTGGTTGTCGGTTTCGCTTACGATCGCAAGCACGGGAATTTCACGATCAATGAACTCACGAATGCTGGCGATGGTCTTGCCGTAGCGCAGCACGGAATCAGAGTCCTGACGGTCGTGGGTCGCCAGCACGACGATCGGCAAGTGTTCATTCACCAGCGCGGTGGGGCCATGCTTCAGCTCGCCTGTGGGATACCCTTCGGCATGAATGTAGGAGACTTCTTTCAGTTTCAATGCGCCTTCCAGAGCAATGGGATAGTCAATATCCCGGCCCATGTAGATGAAGTCCTTGTATCCATGGAGGTGCCTGGCGAATTCAAGACATGGCGTGTCGGTTTCCATGGCTTTCTCGATCAGTTCCGGCAACCTGGGCAGGGCATGCAGGGCCAGGTCAGTCGCGTTGTTCACGGTGGAGCGTACTTGAGCAAGATGCGCGGAGAAAAGGAACAGCGCGGTCAGTTGCGTCGTGAAACTCTTGGTTGCGGCGATGGCGACCTCGACGCCGGCATGCGTGAGTAAAGTGGCGTCCGCAAGTTGTGTGAGCGGCGTCTCCGGCACGTTGCAGATAGCAAGAGACAGCGCGCCTTTACGCCGCGCTACCTGCAACGCTGTGATGGTGTCGATCGTGGTGCCGGATTGCGAAGGGAAGATGGTAAGCTCGTGCGGGGCGACTACAGGATCGCGATAACAGTACTGACTGGCAAAATCCACTTCCACGTCCAGCCCCACCATTCGCTCAATCATGAACTCGCCAACCATTCCCGCATGCCGGCTGGACCCGCTTGCGGCGATCGTGATCTTACTGAACGACCGGATCAACTCCGCTGAGAGCCCGAGCTGCGGCATGCCGATGTTCCCGTTGCGGTCGCGGTTATCTTCGATGACGGTGCGCACCGCTTCAGGCTGATCATAAATCTCCTTGATCATGTAATGCGCGAAGCCATTTTTCCCCTTGCCTTTGCTCTTGTCCGCATTCACGCTCCCGCTCCTCGCACCATTTGCTCGTACCACGGAGTACTCCTATTGCTGCTATGTTAATCCCGCACAGCTTGGATCTCGTCAATGTTCATCGCGCCGGCATTCTGCTGGGCACCGGAAAGGGACTGCCACCCTCGCTGCGAGAGGTGCCAGAAGAGCAAGCATGCTGACACTGCTGCAATCAGCAACAGCGGCAACCCAACTTGTGGCTCACCGAATATCATCTTGCCCACGCCGAACAAAGCCGCGTAGACAAACACGCAGCCCAGCACCCAATCAACGCCATTGGCAGCCAAATCCAGAACTGGGGGAAGCTCGGGAACTTTTTCGGCCACGCGTCTCCAGCCATACACAGCAGGATGCACACGCCGGTAGAACTCGACCAGCGTTTTTTCCGGTTCAGGTCGCGTCAGGAAAGTCGCCAGGACCCAACTAACCGTTGTTCCCATAGCGGTGATCAATGCTGTCTTGGTGAAGACAACAGAATCATTGCCGGCAAAGTGCACCCAGCTCAATGCCAAAGTGATTGCGGCAGCCACGCTCATGGCAACAATTTCGCTCCACGCGTTGATGCGCCACCAGTACCAGCGCAGAATGTATACAGCCCCAGTACCCATTCCCAGATTGAGCACGATCTGCCAGCCCTGCCGTATCGAGGTAAGCTGCCCCGCTACATAACCACTGACCAGGACCAGAACAATGGTGAATATCTGGCCAACTCTCACGTAGTGCCGCTCAGTTTTCTGCGGCATGAGAAAGCGCCGGTAGAAATCACTTACCAGATAAGAGACGCCCCAGTTCAGCTGTGTTCCGAGCGTTGACATGTACGCGGCCAGAAAAGCCGCGACCATGAATCCGCGCAGCGCGGGAGGGAGATAGTCGCGCAGCACCATTACGTACCCTTGCTGTGGGTTTGCGCCAAATGCCGCGCTGGGATGAAGGCCTCCATGCGGCGAGTACACTGCCACGGCCACAAGGCCGGTGATGATCCACGGCCATGGACGTACCGCGTAATGAGCGATGTTGAACCATAGAGTAGCTCCCAGCGAGTGCTTTTCATTTTTCGCGGAAAACATGCGCTGCGCCACATAACCACCACCGCCCGGTTCGGCGCCGGGATACCAGGCGGACCACCACTGCACCGCCAGATAGGTTGCGAAGGTCAGAAGGGGAAGCGTCCAGAGGGAATCACTTGCCCAGCCTTGATGCATGTTGGGCAGAAACGCCAATGGATCGGACACGGACGTTCCGCCTTGCTGCGCCCCGTGGCTTACATTGCTGAGTTGTAATTTCAATGCCGCCATCCCGCCGATCTTGACGACTGCCACCCATGCCAGCACCACCACCATTACCATCTTTAGTACGAACTGAAACAAATCTGTGACGAGCACGCCCCACAATCCGCCCAAGGACGTATAAATCCCGGTGAACGGCACCAGGATGAACACGCATATAAACAGGGCCGTATGCTCGGGTGGCCCAAACGCATATTGAAAAAAATTGTGACCGCCGATGGCGATTTGCAGCACTCGCCCTTCGGCGATTGCAGGTCCCAGAAGCACAGAGATGATGCTCACCATGGCGTTGGTTACCCAGCCAAGAATGATGCAGTTCATGATCAGGCCAAGATAGACGGCTTTGAATCCGCGCAGAAACGATGCCGGCTTGCCGCTGTAACGCACCTCTGCCAGCTCTACGTCGGTCAAAACTTCGGCGCGCCGCCAGTAACGCGCGAAGAAGAAGACGGTGAGCATTCCGCTCAGGCACATGCTCCACCAGATCCAGTTGCCAGCGATGCCTTGCGTGGCAACAATTCCGGTCACCAGCAACGGAGTGTCCGCGGCGAATGTGGTTGCTACCATGGACGTGCCTGCGAGCCACCAGGAAATCTCTCGTCCGGATAGAAAGAATTCTTCGGTGCTGCCGCTGGCCCGTCTCCGGTAGTACATGCCGATTACCATGTTGACCAGCAGATACCCAACGATCACAAGCCAATCAATCCAGGTCAGCGGCATTTTTTCTCTCCGATGCGGAATCGTCGATCTGACGAACTTCCATTCTGTATGGTGCGCGACGCAGGATTAAAGTTAAGTTCACCGAAAGGGCGCCTCTTTTATTGGGAGGAGTGAAGGTTGACCGATGAATTCGGCTCAATGCGGAGCTCTTACCCCGTGGTGTAATAGCCCCGCACCGCCGCTCTGACGAATTTTTCGTCGCCAGAAATTGTGTCATATCTTCAGGAGCTTCCCCTTGCGGTCAGCCGACGTCATAGTTCCTGACGCTGGCCTGGATGAGCGGCCGCAATTGGAGAATCCGCTAGAAGTTGTAGGTCACTGCCAATCGGGTCCCTTTCGGCGGTTGAATCAAGTCAGGGCCATTTCTGTTTTGCAAAATGGCTCTGCTTGATTGGCCACACGACGGCGGTGGTTTGCCAATCAGAAGTTAAGTTTCAATCCAAACTGGACCTGGCGGCCAGGGTTCGTCGACGTGACGAACCCAAATGTGCCCGCATGATTCTGTCCAGCGCCGGGCCCGTTGCCCGTCGTAATGGTGCCGTCGCAAGCCGGGCTGCAATCGGCGTTAGGCGCGCCAAAGATCGGCGTGTTGGTAAGGTTGATGAATTGTGTGATGAATTGGAAGTTCGTTCTCTCCGAGATGGAGAACGTCTTCACTACGCTGAGGTCCGAAGTGCGCAGCCCAGGCCCGCGGAAGACACCCGCGGCGCAATTCCCAAAGGTACCGGCAGCCGGCAAACTAACCGCGGCGGGATTCAGGAACTCAATACCAACCGTACCTGCAATCGGCACAATCTGCCCGTTGCCGTCTGGAGAGACCCCAGGGACGCAGTTCGGACGTGGCGAAGCACTACCTGTGCCAGACACGTCCGGCCCGTGCGGATAAAGAGCAAAACCAGAATGGAAGGTAAAGGTAGAGGCGAGGCTCCAGCCTCCAATGACGCTATTCACCACGGGGTCGACAGCGCTGCCAAACTTGCGGCCTTTTCCAAATGGCAAGTCATAGGTCATGTAGCCATTGAACGAGCTGGAGACATCGGAGATGCAGCGTCCATAGTCCGCTTTGGCATTGTAAGCATTCTGAAAAAAGAACCCGAAATTGGTCTGGCTGATGGCTCCGGGAAGTGCTTCTTCATCACCGAATGGCCCGAAGTAACCCAGGCTATTCGTCAGACACTTGGACCATGTGTAATTTGCCTGAAACTGGAGTCCCTCCCAGGCGCGTTGCGTCAAGCTGATTTGCATGGCGTTGTAGCGCTGAATCCCGCTGGAATCGTTATAACGTATGGTGGGAGCGTTCACGCCGCAGCAGTTGATCAAAGACTGAGCAAACGGCCCGGGCACAGCAACGCCTGCGACCAGCTGTTTCTGATTGAAAATGAAAATGTCAGACATATGGTCGATCTTGTTGCCCACGTAGCTGACCTGCACTGAGGTTTTTGTGCCGAGTTGGCGCTGGATGCTCAGGTTCCACTGCTGGTCCACCGCCGGCTGCAGATTGGGGTTGGTCAGATGCAGCGTGGCTCCCTGAATACATGCGGGTGAAAGCGCTTGTAACGCAGCCACTGTGCATCCAGAGGCCGGAAAGCCATTGAAACCTTGATTCAGCGTACTGCTTGGCAAAGCTTGCGTAATGAGGTTAGTGACCTGATGCGCTTGGATAAAGGGAGGGTTCTGGTAAGGCAGATTGTTGACGCCGTTGGCTTCCATGAAGCTGGAGATGCCGTAAGCGGCGCGAATGACCATGTTCCTCAGCCAGGGTGAAGTCCAGCGTGGCTGCCAAGCTACGCCGAGGCGAGGCTGGAAGTTGTCAATGCCAGTGTAGGTGTTGTAGCCCGAGCCGATCATCGGAGCGCCGGTAACCAGATCAAAGTTTACGTCTTGTCCATTGTTGGTCTGCCGGGCCGTGGTCAATTCGTAGCGGAGACCAAGGTTTAACGTCAGATTGTCTTTAATGCGCCAGTTGTCCTGCGCAAAGATCCCAAAGAGACTGTTGCGCAGATACTTGTTACCGCCCCCGCCCCCGCCTTGCTGGACCACCTGGGGCAGACCGAGTACAAAGTCTGCGATCGGGTTCCCTGGGGCCGTGGCGATAGGACCATTACCGGTAAATTGCCCGCTAAAATCGAACTCTCCGGCGAGACCGGCATTGCCCGGATACAGATCATTCATCTTGTAGTGATACGCCTGGAAGCCACCGTGAATCGAATGTTTGCCATGCGACCAGCTGAGCGTGTCCTCGAATTGCAGCGTGGTGTCATGAAACGATTGGACGAGATCGTTATTGCCAATCTTGTCAACTATTCCGGGTGTGCCGGCCGGGCCGAAGTTAATCAGGGGAAGGAAACTGACTCCGACCCCGGCGATTCCAAACGTGGTTCCCAGGTTCTGTCCGGTGGGATTGGAGAAACCCTCAGTCACTGGAAAATATTGGAAGCCTGCGCGGGCATCGTTTACCAGGGAGGGGGAGAAGGTATGGGTCTCGTCCACCACGACGTTCTTCAAAGGGAAGGTCTTGGCGGTATCTCCAAGCAACTGGAAGCTATTCGCGGTTGGCGCGGTCACGAACTGCTGTGACCAGCGGCCCATCACACGGTCCCTGTCGGACGGAACAAAATCAATCTTCAGGTCGCCCTGGTAAGAGTTAGTCCTGAACTGGTTAATGTTGTTGACTTTGGGAGAATTAGGATAGAACGGAGAGTTGATGATCGCGTTGGCGGCGGAATTGAACCTTCCGGTCGGGATCTGGTTGTTAGCAAATGCCGTTCGTGTTGCAGGATTGGCGCTGGAAGCAGGATCAAACAGCTGCCCTGAAATGGAGTTGCAAATGCCGCCGGTAAATCCTGCCGTACAGAGGCCGGAAAAGTCGCCCAGCCGCTCCGCCGCCGGGATCAGGTTCAATTGGTTGACCGTCGCCGGCTGGGAGAAGAGCGATTCGGCGTAATCTGCGAAGAAGAACAGCTTGTTCTTGATGATGGGACCACCGAACGTGAAACCGAAATTGTCATAGTGCAGCGCGGGTCGTGGCGCGATTTGTGTTCCGTCCGCATTGTTACCACAGATGAAACCAGATCCATTAGGTGCGCAGGCCGTGTTTCTTTGCCAGCTATTGGCATTCAACCCGCCTCGGCGAAGATAATCGTAAAGTCCGCCGTGGAAATCATTGGTGCCCGACTTAACAGATACGTTTACTACACCGCCAAGGTAGTTGCCAAAGTCCGCGGGCGCGCTCCCTGTGATGAGGTTGTATTCCTCAATTGCGTCCGGCGCCGGAACATAACCCACGTCATTATTGTCCGGTTGGTTGTTGTCCATCCCATCGAGAATGAAGTTGTTCTCCTGCTCGCGAGCGCCGTTGACGTAGGGCCGGCCGGTGCCAAAAGAATTCTGGGCCGCCTGAAAACCAAACAGATTCGGCGTAATCACCCCTGGGCTTGTTACCAGCGTCAATTGATTGATGTTGTGGGTCGACAGCGGAAGGGCTTTAGCGATCCGACCATCGACCACGGAGCCGAGCAATGTTGTATCCGTCTGAAGGATAGGCGCAGTAGCGCTTACCTCGACGGTTTCAGTCACGCTTCCGACCTTCAATTGAAAAGTCAGCCGGGCCGTCTGGTTGAGCACAAGGGTAAACTGCGGAAACATCGCACGCCCAAAGCCTTTGGCCTGGGCTGTGACCTGATAGGTACCCACAGGGACGCGGGGCAGAAAAAAAGCCCCGGTGTCATTGGACTGTGTAGTCAACACGGTACCGCGCTCCGTGTCTTTGGCAGTGATGTCAGCGCCTTGCACCGGCGCACCATTAGGGTCAAGCACGGTGCCGGTGATGGCTCCGCCAGCTTCCTGAGCATAGGCGGCAGTGACGCCGGCAATGATGATCCAGCAACAAAGGAATAGGGCGCCCGCTGTGAGTGCCCTGTGAAAGTTGTTTCGCCCGTTGCCTGCTGTGATGTGGCAGCAGGAGGAGTGGAGACTTCTTTTCGAAACTTGAGAACGCAGCATTTAACCTCCAGGGAGTGCGGGTCGTCCCCCATATTGCGGCATGTCTATCTCGGCCGCGCGGGGTTTACTAAACAAGCTTTGGTGTTTATTGAAACGATTTCATAAACACGGGCGGCATTTTCACAAAGAAGTCCATGACTGTCAAGCAATTGTTAAATAATTGTTTACGATTTTCGAAGTCCGAGTTCCATTTTGGAGCTTCTGGGCTCGGTAAAGCAAATGTTTTGTTTAGCTTGGCGCTTTTATCAGCCTGCCAGCGAGGGCCGGCACTTTGCTCCACAGACAATCATGGGAAGACGGGCAGCGCCAAGCAAACCTGCACGGTCTTGCAATAGGGCGGGTTGCACCTCTGTGCGGCGACGGTGGTGTTTCTCCTCTTCACTCGCGCGAAAAACAACCGACCTCTCATGTAATTCCCGGAACATCGCCGGGGAGAACAAGTCCCACGCTTTTGCTACGCCTCCGCCGATGATGTACATGGGAAGGTTGAAGGCGTTGATGAGGTTCGCCAAAGCGATCCCCAGCGCCACTCCGGCTACATTGAAAATCTCGATTGCGGCTGCATCGCCTGCTTGTGCGCAAGCATAGGCCGATTGTGCGCTCAAGCCGGGATCGGCCCTCCGTGCTTCCGCCAGGCATGGAGAGCGACCTTCATCAACGGCTGCGGCCGCCATGCGATGGATTGCTGTGGCGGACGCATATTGCTCCAGGCAGCCGTGGTTCCCGCATCCACACGCTCTGCCCTCGGCAATCACCGTCATGTGCCCGAGCTCGCCCGCCATGCCCATGACTCCGTGCCACGGTTTTCCGTTTACGACAAACCCGCCGCCCACACCGGTGCCGAGCGTGATCATGCATAGATCGTTTGTGTCGTGCCCCGCTCCCAGCCATTTTTCACCGAGGGCCGCGCAGTTGGCATCATTCTCAAGGACCACGGTCGTGCCTAGCTTCGCTTCCAGATCTTCACGAGCGGCATACCCGCTCCATCCCGGTAAGTTCGCGGCGGAGTGCAGCGTGCCCGCTTCAAGATCGATGATCCCCGGCAGCCCTACGCCTACGCCCTTGAAGCTGTAACTGCTGGAATATTTGCGGGAAAGAAGCCGCACCGCGTCGGTTAGACGGACCACAACACTTTCTCTTCCCTGACGGATTCCGCTGGGCGAGTCCATGGATTCCAGGATTTCTCCTTTGTCGTCCACGGCGGCAACACGCAGGTTGGTGCCTCCCAGGTCCACTCCAATAGCGAATGCATCCATGGTCCACCTCCTGGCACGCAGAGCAGCGGCAATTTTGGCCGGAACCCTAATCGCGCATTATAGCGAATCGTTTCAATAAAACAACTGCCTGACCCAAAAACAAAGCTCCTTTTACAATTATTGAACGGATTTTATAAAAAAGATGCGAAAATGGGGCAGCGAGAAAATCCAGATCTAATTTCTCCTCGATTCCCAGGAGACCCAAGGTGGTTTGTGAGACAGCGTGATCCGCACAAAACTACGGTGACGATCCGTGATGTCGCCAAAACGAGCGGCTTTTCCGCCAGCACTGTTTCCATTGTCCTGAACAATGCTCCTCTCGCGCGTTATATCCCGCCGCAGACCAAGGCGCGCATCCAGAAAGCGGCCAAGACGCTGGGATATCACCCCAACGTTTTTGCCAAGTCTTTGCGCAGCAAGCGCAATCACACCGTGGGTGTCATGGTCTTCGATATCACCGATCCCTATTGCACGTTGATCCTTCGGGGGATCGAGAACTCGCTGTATCAAGCGTCGTATCTGCAGATCCTCGCGGACGCGCACAATGAGCGTGGGCGTTTTGAACGTTATCTGGAAATGCTGCTGGAGCGCCGGATCGAAGGCCTGATCGTGCTCGCCAACTGGCTCTACCTTGACATCAATCTCCTGGCCGACATCGAGCGCGGCAAGATACCAACCGTCATCATTGGACGCGAGCTTGAATCGAACGCCACCAGTTCCGTGATCGTAGACGATGAAGCCGGCGCCTACTCAGCGGTTTCGCATCTGTACAGTCTCGGCCATCGCAAGATCGCTTTTGTGCGTGGTCCCAACGCGCTTTCCAGTGGCAAAGCCCGTTGGCGCGGAGTCCAACGCTTTGCCAAAGATACAGGTCTGGAACTGGATCCTCGGTTGATTGTGGACCTTCCTGACCAGCTTAATCCCAATGTTGGCGTGGACGACGGCTTCCGCATGACGGAGGAGTTACTCAAGAGAAAGCGTCCATTTACGGCCCTGATGGCCTATGACGATATGACCGCGTTTGGCGCGTTGCGAGCTTTGGCCAAGGCCGGTATCAAGGTGCCGGGTAACTGTTCGGTCGTGGGATTTGATGACATCAACCCTTCTCAGCTCTTTGTGCCTGCTCTCACCACCGTGCGTCAGCCGATGGAAGCCATGGGCGCGGCCGCCGTGGTCATTGTGAATGACGCAATCACCGCGGCCTCAGAGAACCGCTCGTTCGGCGTGGTCCATCGCAAACTTGCGGCGGAATTGGTGGTCCGCGAATCTACCCGCGCCGTGCGGAACGAATCCGGCAGCTGAGACTACTGCGCGCCCGCTGCCGAGCGTGTGCGCTGTAATCCGAACCCACGTTTCGCGATTCCTGGTAGCGTGACCGGCAAATGTCCGGAAGTTGCTGCCTCTCCAAAAAGCACTTTCACTGCGCCAGTCTCAGAACTCGTCGCGCTGGAAAACGTACATAGGTAGTTTTCAACATTAGGAAAACTCTGCGCGACATACGGGTTTCCCATCGCCACAAGTGCGGTTTTGTGGCCGGCTACATCCAGGATGTTTTGCAGTAACGCTCCTGTTGCGTCTTCGAGCCCGACGCTGTTTGCCATCTGTCCGTTGACCATCACCTGCTTGGCCGGTGTGGGCACGATGTAAGCTGCTACCACTACTTTGTCCGCATCAGTTACCGCGCGCAATATCTGGCTGCTTAGTGCACTAGCCAATGACTTATCCACATAGAAAACGGTCGCATCGGCCCGCCGTGTTTTCAGCGCTTTCTCAAACGCGCGTCCCCAGTCGCCATGAATTGTGTCTGTGATGATGACGGTCACAACATGCATGCTGGGCTTTACTTCAGCCTGGAAGGTCTCGCTCTCAGTGACCGCCGGAGTTAGCTTGGTCAGGGGCAAGACGAGTCCATTGTCACGGACCAGCGTGATGGCTGCTTCCGCCATTTGCTGCCCGAAGTCCATGTTCTCCTGCTTGCTCAAGTGGTGCGAGATCTGGTCAAGATCGACCATGCGCGTCCGATGCAATCCGATGGAAGCTTTCATGGCTAAAATCTTGCGCGCGGAATCGTCGATTCGCGACTCCGGGATTTCTCCCCGCTTCACCGCGGAAACAATACCCTGAAAGGCCCCATCAAGGTCTGTCGGCCACAAAATCACGTCGTTGCCTGCTTTCACGGCGTCCACCGCCGCTCGCGCCGTGGGGCTAACGGGGCCTGGCGGATAGATGCTTGTCAGGCCGCGCATTTCCAACGCATCCGTCACCACCACACCGTGAAAGCCCAACTGGTTCTTCAGCACCTCCGTCACCACCTTGGGCGATATCGTGGCGACACGGTCAGCATCATTGTCGAGGGCCGGCACGGCCAGGTGTGCAACCATTACTGCCGCTACGCCTGCCGATATCGCTTGCTGAAACGGCGGTAACTCGATCGATTTCAAGTGCTCCAAATTTCCTTCGACCCGGGCCACACCCAGATGAGAGTCTGTGCCTGTATCGCCGTGACCCGGAAAGTGCTTCACTGTAGTCAGCATTCCGTGTTCCGCTGCGCCTTTGATGTAGGCCGACACCATTTTGCCCACCTGCTCTGGATCTTCTCCAAAAGAGCGTGTGTTGATGATTGGGTTATTGGGGTTGCTGTTTACATCGGCGACAGGAAAAAAATTCCAGTGGATACCCACCGCTCGCGCCTCTTCTGCGACGATCGCTCCATACTTCTCTGCGCGGTCCGAAGCGCCCGCTGCACCGAAGGCCATGGCATCCGGAAAAGAAGGTGTGCCATTCACGCGGGAATCAAGCCCGCGTTCCAGATCGGCTGCTACCAGCAGCGGCAATTTCGAGTCTCGTTGTAACTGATTGGCGACCGCCGCTGTCTCCAGCGGACCATTTTTTAGCAGAATTGGGCCATCCGTGTGCACGGTGAGAACCACCGACCCCAGGTGGTACTTCTGCATTTGTTCACGAAATTGCTGGTAGCCGGCGCAATCAAAATTCTGGAAGTCCGTAAAATAACGAACATTCAGCATCTGCCCGACCTTTTCTTCAAGAGAAAGCGACTTCAGCGTGTGTTCCACCCAGCGTTGTCCATCGGCCGTCAGGTGGACCGGTTCAGCTTTGGAAAAGTGATCTGCTGCGCCCAGTGATGACGTCAACAAACATGTCAACATTAGTCCAATAAAAGGCCTCGTCAAAAAGTTCGACATAAGAGATTTCAAGATATCAGAGCTCATTTGTTTTCATCTACCCTGCAAGCCAAAACTAGCGGAGGCAAAAGGCTGTGGGCGCTTCCACCTCCGCCGCTTCAAGCAGAGACAGCTGTTTGCATCGCTGCGTTCTCCTCTGCTTGAAAGCGAAAAAGATAATACACTGAATGAAACGATTCAATAGCCAAATTCAAACGATTTAGTAAAATCAGGCCAAAGCATTTTTATTGTTCAGCTTGGAGCGTTGTCCCAGAGCGGTGTTTTACTAGAACGGCAATTCAGCAAACTACGCAGAACGAGAGAGTTTATCGATGGCGCAGTATACTTTTTGACGAAACACATCCCCGAAACTCATGAAGACTGTTATCACAGCAATGCGCCTCCTGACTCCCGCGGAGGTTATCGAGCATCCGGTGCTGGTGGTTGAAGATAAACGGATTGTTGCGCTGGGGAACCGGGACCATGTAGCCGTTCCCAACGGCGCGCGTCATCGTAATTTTCCGGATAAGATCCTCGCCCCTGGTTTCATTGACGTCCACATTCACGGCGGCTCCGGTCGTGATGTGATGGAACTCGATCGTTCAGCTCTGGCCGCGGTTGAGCGCGGCATTGTGAAACACGGAGTGACGAGCTACTTGCCCACCACCGTGTCGGCGCCATTGCCGGACACATTGCGGGCTCTTGAGCACCTGGGCAAAGCAATTCGTGCAGAATCTAGCGATGTAGGACGGTCGCGTCCACTCGGTATTCATCTTGAAGGTCCTTTTGTCAGTCATGCCAAGCGGGGCGTTCATCCGCCGCAAAATCTTCTTCCACCATCTCCGGAGGTATTGCGCCAGCTTCACGAAGCATCAGAAGAGACGGTGCGCATGCTGACGATTGCTCCTGAGCTGGAGGGCGGCATCGAAACCATTATTGAAGCCGTCAAGCTTGGCATCCGTGCCAGTCTTGGGCACTCGAATGCAACTTTCGTTGAGGCCAAAGCCGGCATCGACGCCGGGGCCTGTCATGCCACTCACACGTTCAACGCAATGCGCCCATTGGACCACCGCGAGCCAGGTATTCTTGGTGCGGTCCTAAGTGACGATCGGGTTACCGCAGACCTGATTGCTGACGGTCTGCACGTGGCTTCTGATGTTATTAAGCTTTTCCTGCGACTGAAGGGCACTGATCGTGCAATCCTGATTACAGATGCCATCAGCGCTACAGGCATGCCCGATGGCAAATACAAGCTCGGTGGATTTGAAGTGACAGTAACAGGCGACCGGTGTGATTTAAATGGCAAGCTTGCGGGAAGCGTGCTCACCCTGGATCGTGCTGTGCGCAATGTTATGAATTTTGTTCCTCTCTCCCTTGAGAATGCAGTCAAGTTAGTGACCCTGAATCCCGCGCGGCTCGTCGGCGCCAGCGATACGCACGGAATGCTCTTGCCCGGTCGCGTGGCGGATGTTGTCGTGCTAACACCGTCAGGGGAAGTGGTAGCCACCATGGTTGCGGGCCAGTTTGCGTAAGCGATCTCTATCAACAAAAGCACCGGGGAGACAGCGCCAGCGCGAAATTTTCCTGGCGACACCGAATCCAATCCCTCTGAAGAAGAAAGAACCGCGGTTGTCGATGCCAACCGACACTGTCGCAGCGTGTCCGACAAGTGCGGACTAGTCCTGATCGTGCCGGTCTGGGCGCAATCCGAGGTGAAGCGGATTGCCGGCTTGACCGGCCATGACGAACCATGATGTTGCTCCGATATGTCGATTCGGATCGAACGAAAATCCGAATCCAGTATTTAACACACTGGACGCGGCCACAACACCTTCGCCGTCTGGTATTGTTTTTCCGCCGGACGTCTGACCTTTAGCCAGAGTTTCCTGAGAAGCGCCGATGTTATCGAGCAGCATCCGCGCGGTGTCTACATCTCCGTGAAAGCCGGGAAGGTCGCGTCTTGCTGGTAACCTGCGGGCCAGCAATGCCGCAGCCAAATGCCCGGTTCCTTCGAACCACACTGCATTGGGGCTCGGCGCAGCGGAGAACTGATCGGACGGAGCGAGGGCGCGCAGACTCTGGCTTGCGAAAGTCACCCCGGAAAACCGGCTATTGCCTGTCAATTGGCTATTGATGGTCTGCGGCGTGTCGGTAGTCGCCAGATTTGTCTTGGCCCAGTCGATGGACTGCGCGTGGGTTTCATCCAATGTCGCCAGGAAAGACCATGTCTGCACGTCTTCGGGAATGTTGCTGGAATTGATGGTGACGCCATCGTCCGTTGTCCCGGTAAAAAAGAAACCTCCATCCACAGAATCAAACATAGCATTGACGAAGGTGCGCGCATGTTCTGCCTGGGCCAGCCAACTGCCGTCCCCGGTCAACCGTGCAAGCATAGTAAACAGGGCAATGCAGTCGATGTTGTGCTCGGTGGACTTGAACAACAACTTAGCGTCGTTGTTGTCGACGCCAAAGTTGAAGCCACCCGCTCCCCGCACATCAAAAGTGTTATTTATGATCCAGCGGCCGAGTTTCACGGCTCCGTCCAGAAACTGCCGATCGCCGGTGCGATGGAAGAGCTGGGCCAGCCCAATTCCACTCCAGGCCATGTCGCCAACCGCTGAGCCCAAAAAGAAGAACGGAAATAAGGCCGGCAGAACGAACACGCCTTGCGCATCCGGCTGGTTTACAAAGTAGGCCTGCCGGACCCGCCCATCACCAATTGAGTCAACCTGCTGGGCATGCAGCAAGGCTTTGCCGAGCACAATCGCCCTGGCAATGTCTTCTGGTTGGCCACGCAGAAGATGGGCATTGATGACCAGCGAGTTGTCATAAACAAAAGCCGTACTCTCAAGACCCTGCTGATCGGTGTAACTCTGTGAGAGACGGAGGACTGGACCCTGCGCGTAAGCATCCATCATGTTGTTCAAGAAGGAATAGGCTTTGTTGATCGAGCCTGTCAAAGCTGGTTTGTCGACGCACGGCGGCTCTTCTTCCAATGATTCCTGGGCTCGCGCCACTGAAACAAGTTTAAGGCCTGGCAAAGAGGTAACGCCGGCCACGGCGGCCATGCCGAGGCCGAATTTGCCCAGTTGGCGTCGCGAAATTCCTTGGTTTGTCATGTCGAGGCTCCTTCCTGAAATGAATATGAGGCGGGTTGCAAACCGATAAGCAGAAGACTTAAAACTTCAGCGGCACTATACACATCTAAAACGTTTTAGTAAATAAAAAAAGCGAGATTTGCAAGCCAATCTCACTTTCATCTGAGTTGCCGGAAGCTTGATTGGGTAACCGAATGGGCGGCGCTAACAGCTCTCAGCGCTTCAGGGACATAGACTCATCGAACACCTTGCGGCGTTTGGAGGGAGCTGTAAGCAGATCTCTCGCTGAACCAGAAGATTCACGAATAACCAGTTCGGGTTCCACAATGACTTCCTCCGGATCTTCACCGCCATTCAGGCGTTCCAACAAAACGCGGGCGGCAGTCCGTCCCATCATCCGGAGCGGCTGGCGAACTGTTGTAAGGCTGGGGTTCTGAAAAGCTGCGCTGGCAATATCGTCAAAGCCCACAACCGAAATATCTTCCGGCACGCGCAGTCCGCGTTCGCGAATAGCACGAATGGCCCCAATGGCTGAAAGATCGTTGTAGGCGAAGAGCGCGGTGAAATCCGTGGTGCGAGACAATAGCTGGTGAGTTACAGGATATCCGACGACTGGCGAGAACGTATTGTCCTGCAGTTGGACAGTAAGTTCGGGCCGCACAGGTATGGAAAAGCCGCGAGCAACCTCCTGGATTGCCTGCCATCGAACCTCGGAATCGGAACTGAACGGCTGGCCTTTCATGAATGCGATACGTTGATGGCCCAGGCCAACCAGGTGTTCCAGTGCCAATTTGGCCGCCAAATGATGGTTGAGGACCACATTGGTCACTCCCTGCAGGCCGGTGTGACCGGAAATATTGACCGTCGGCAGCGGCAGACTATTCTGCAACACCGTGTCGATCACAATAAAACCTTCCACCGATCGCTCCATCAGCATCCTGGCATATTCTTCAAGAAGGTCCATTCGCCGCCGATGGCTGGCGACAAAATAGAAATAACCTTCCTGCGAAAGATAATCATCCAGAGCGTTCAAAAGGAGCGCACCATATCCCTCGCTGATTTCATGAACGAGGATCCCGATAGCGAAGGTGCGTTTGCTCTTTAAACTGCGCGCCCAGACATTAGGGCGATAATTGAATTTTTTGACAGCAGCCAGGACGCGATCTTTGGTTTGCTGGGGGATCTCCCGGGCCGTGGGTGAGTCGTTGAGGACGACCGAAATGGTAGCCGGAGACAAGTCCAGGTGCTTTGCCAGAAATTTCAAGCCGATTGGCCGTTGAGTCCCGTTTTGCCCTTTGCGCTTGTGGGCCATTGTGTTTGTGTGAATCTTACACTACCTCAATCCTCTTCTAAATTACAAAACGTGCTGCTGGTCCGCGAACCAGCTCCTAACCTGCCGGCTTTCCGTTTTGTAGACCGGCAGGCTTGAAGGCTCTCAAAAAAATTGCTGTAGGAGCGTTGAATATTTTACTAAAACGTTTTAGTATTCACAAACGCAAAGCAGTGACCCGTTAAGTACGGGAGGCACACAGGCGTGCCTGCCTGGCTCCGCCAACTCACAGAGCCAGGATGGTTTGCAGGTAAGGGCCGATTTCATCCCGGCCAGGAAAGGAATTACCATGCACCGCGTCTCATTCCAGTCACTCACCAGAATTCAATCTTCGATTTACACCCCCCTGTGGCTTATCCTGATGCGTGTTTTGTTGCTCTTTGCTTTGTCAAACCAGGCTTTGCTACTCCAGGCACAAACGGTCCGAGTGGGTGCTGGCAGCTATACAACGACGCTTCCGGCCGGAGCCGCCGCTCCTTCAAGCCAGGTGTTCAGCACCGTGGCAGGCCCCAAACCTACTCATAGGTTTTGGACGGCGAAGAACTGGTACGCCGACAACATCGTGAATGGCGCTGTCACTTTCGGTGGTGGTGGCGGTGGTCCTTTCAACATGTTTCCGCAGCCTTTGGGAATGCAGACCGCATCCAACGGTCTCTTGATGGGTTTTGATGCCGCGGTGCTCAATGGCGGCACGTTTTTCAACCAGCCATTCGAGGGCGATCTCACTCTTGGAGTAGCCGGCCTGAACACAGCGGCTGTGACGGTGAGTGCTTTTACTGACTGGACTGTGGATTTCAATTTTGGTCCGATGACAGCGCGAGTTGGTCGAGGCATGCCATTCGTCTACGTGACGACCAACGGCAGTAATCCGGTAATTACTTTTGCCGGCCAGCCGACAGTATTTGCCAACAACGGCAACATTCTGGGTGTCAGCATCGCGAACAACAACTATGGTCTGTTTTGCCCAAGCGGTGGGAGCTGGAGCGGAGTTGGCGGCACGGTTCTGACGTGCAATCTTCCTGCCGGACGCCATTATTTCTCGCTTGCGCTGCTGCCTAACCAAGCAGCTCTTGGAACATATTCGCAGTTTGCATTCTCGTTTCCGGCCAACACCCAAGTCACGTGGAACTATAACCAGAGCACCAGCCAGGTGACCACTACCTATACCGTAACAACGCAAGCGCAGGAAGGAACGCAAACTGGATTCCTGATGGCGCTGTATCCTCACCAGTATGCCACGCTGCAAGGCACGATCAACACCACCTTTACGTATCCTTCAAGCCGAGGAACGCTGAAGGTCCTGCAAGGTGTTTCTTTTACGACGGTGAATACCTTCCCTGGCGTTCTGCCATTTTTGCCGAACACCGGGAATTTCAGCAATGCAACGTTGACATCATTCATCAACGCTGTTGCTAATGAGCCGAATCATTTCTCCGTCAGCCAGAGCGGAGGCGGTACAAACACTTACGATATCGGCAAAGACCTGGCCCGGGTCGCGCACCTTCTCCCGATCGCCAAAGTCGCAGGGGACACAACGGCTCTGAACAGCATGCAAACAAGCCTGCAAAACGAGTTGCAGAACTGGTTCAACGGCGCGGCCAACAACCAAAGCACCAATGTGTTTTATTACAACAATAACTGGGGCACGCTGATCGGATACCCCGCGGCGTTTGGCAGTGACATTGCGTTAAACGATCACCATTTTCATTACGGTTACTTTATTCATTCTTCCGCCATTCTTGGCCTTTTTAACCCGACCTGGATTCAGTCGGGGACTTGGGGAGGAATGGTCAATTTGCTGGCCCGCGATGTTGCCGCGCCGGCGCGCAACGACACTCTTTTTCCATTCATGCGCCACTTTGATGTTTATGGAGGACACTCCTGGGCGTCAGGTCAGGCGCCTTTTGGAGACGGGGAAAATCAGGAATCCAGTTCGGAGGCCGTCAACGCCTGGACTGGAATGATCTTGTTTGCGGTTGAAACCGGCAATACCCAGCTTCGAGACGCGGCCATCTGGATGTATACGCAGGAAACCAACTCCATTTTCGATTATTGGTTCAATGATGGCCCGGTGGCTACCTTTCCGCCTGGTTTCAACCGCGTGGAAATAGCCAATGTTTTCGATGGTAAGGGAGACACAGGAACGTTTTTCAGCGGGCAGATCGAACTGGAGCACGGCATTGAGTTCTTGCCGTTTCACGGCGGGTCGTTGTATTTGGGACGTGACCCTGCTTACGTCCAGAGAAATCTTGCGGAAATGACGAGCATCGATCCCAACGCCTTTGCTGCTGGAAGTCCAAACTGGCCTGACCTTATGGAGGAATATGAAGCGCTTGTAGATCCCGCCACGGCCCTCAACCAGTTCAACAATACGTCATTCGTATTCGATGGCGAGAGCAAGGCGCATGAATACTATTGGATCACCAACTTACAGGCCCTGGGGCGCGTTGATGAGACCGTGACGGCAAACACTCCGCTCTATCGTGTCTTCAGGACTGCTAGCGGTATTCGAACGCACGCCGCATTCAATCCGGGGTCGACCACCATGACCGTCAGTTTTTCCGATGGCACAAACCTTACCGTTCCTGCCAACAGCATGACCAGTGAATTTGGCACCGTGAACATTGGAGGAAATGGTGTCGCACCTTCAGCCACTTTGAGTGCAAACAGCCTGGCATTCGGCAATCAGAATGTCAGCACGACCAGCGCCGCCAGGACACTTACCCTTACCAACAACGGACCCGGGGGGCTGACGATCAGCAGCATCGGCGTGACCGGTGATTATTCTCAGACAAATAATTGCGGTGCATCCCTGGCGGCAAATGCCAGCTGCGTTATCAATGTGAGCTTCAGGCCGACCGCGGCGGGATCGAGAACAGGCACATTGACCGTAAGTGACAATGCTTCCAACAGTCAGCAGATTGCTTCCCTCAGCGGCACCGGAGTGACTCAAGGTCCAGCCGCCCCCAGCAATTTAAGCGCGACGGCGGTCTCCAGCAGCCAGATCAACCTGAGTTGGACAGCCAGTAGCACCTCCGGCGTTACATACAACATCTACCGCAGCACGAGTTCCGGTTTCGCCATATCAGCGGCAAGCCGTATCGCGAGCGGGATTAGCGGTACTACTTTTTCCAATGCCGGCCTCAGCGCTTCGACCACCTTCTTTTATCTTGTAACGGCTGCCAATGCCAACGGTGAATCCGCTCCTTCCAACCAGGCAAGTGCCTCTACTCAGTCAGGCGGCGGAGCCGCAACCGGACCTATCTCGATCAATGCTGGCGGCGGCGCCAGCGGCGCCTTCGTTGCTGATATTGGGTTTTCCGGCGGAAGTACGGTTTCAACCACAGCGGCGATCAACGTAGCCTTGATTCCCGCTCCTGTGCCGACACAAGCCGTATACCAGACAGGTCGGTCCGGCGTTTCTACGTATACGATTGGCGGCTTCACCGCCGGGAGTTCGCATCAGGTGCAACTGCATTTTGCCGAGATCGTGTTTACCGTTGCCCAACAGAGAGCGTTTAACATCATCATCAATGGGTCCACAGTGCTCAGCAACTTCGACATCATTGCAAACACGGGAGCGGCCAATAAAGCCATCGAAGAGAATTTTGGCGCCACAGCCAACAACAGCGGTCAGATTGTGATTCAATTTACCACCGGTTCGGCAGGCACGCCCTTGATCAACGGGGTCAAAGTCCAGTAGGTGGCAGGCGCGACTCCGCAGAAACTGTCTTTGGCGTTTGCGCTTCTCCTGACCGTGCCCGGCATTCCGCAGATCTATGCAAAAAATGGCGGATGCGGGTGGGATGCTTGCTGAGCAAGTGTGGGACCGGACAGACTCTCCAGACCGTGGTTGAAAAGCAGGTCAAGGCACGGCTCGGCTACACCGCTGGCCTGGACCAATGCCCAGTTCATACGACTGGCAGGTGCGATTAAGGAACGCAGACTGCCGGAGTTGCCCGACGTTGTCCGAACGCACTTTCATAAATAAATAGTGGTTCCACTCCAGACAGGGTTCAATTAACGTCGCGTTCCAGCTTGAAAATTCGGGTCATCAAGATCCATTTTTCTCCGGGGCGGGATTGGGCCAACGGCTGCTGAAACTTCCACATGAGTTGTTCCCATTCCTGGACTTTTGGGTCGCTCCGATCGGCTTCGCTCTTCGCTTCAAAAGAGAAGCTGTCATTCACTTCCATAATCATGAACATGCGCGTGCCGAGCAGATAAATCTCCAGGTCTTCGATCCCCGAGCCCTTAATGCTCTGTGTGATTTCCGGCCAGATGTGTTCATGATGCTTCTTGTATTCCGCAATCAGCTTCGGATCGTCCTTCAGATCGAGTGTGAGACAGAAGCGCCGGTTCTGATCCTTACCACTCCGCTGAGATTTCATCTGTCGTCACTCTCCCTTCCCGTTGCTCATTGGCCTAGTACGGTACTTGCATCCGGCAGATTGGTTGTTGTGCTCGGCTTGTATCCTGCAACGGCAAAATATAGAACATAGGCATAGCAGATCAGCGGTACGATAAAAGCCCTTTGGATATTACTCAAATCGGATACGTAGCCCATGATCGCCGGGAAGATCGCTCCGCCCACAATCGCCATTACCAGGAACGATGATCCCAGTTTGGTAAGTGGACCAAGGTTCTTGATGCTTAAGGCAAAGATCGTAGGGAACATGATGGAGTGAAAGAAACCAATCGCCACGACCGCCCATACACTGACCGGCCCCGTCATGGTGATGGCGATGACTCCACAAACCACCGAGCCGCCAGCGAACAAGGCAAGCAGTTTTGTCGGAGACACTTTTTGCATCACAAGCGAACCCAGCACCCTCCCGATCATGAATCCGAACAGGTGCCATCCTAAATAATCGGAGGCTTCTCGCGAAGATAGACCAGCTGAGTGTTGCGCGAACCGGATTACAAAACTGGTTACGCCTACCTGCGCACCGACGTAGAAAAACTGCGCCACCGTTCCTAAGACCAGATGCCGGTGGCGTAGCGCCTGCCGCAACGCATCTTTCGGTGGGGCCTGGTTCGCTTCTGCTGACCTCTCGCGAACGTCGGGCATCGGAGAAAAATAGATAAGCGCAGCCACAAAGAGAAGTAGCCCCGTAATCACCAGGTAGGGTATTTTGACGGTACTGGCTTCGCTCAGTTGGAAGGCCCGGAACTGCGCTGGAGACATGGCCTTGATCTGTGCTGCGGAGTAGACAGCCGCCGTCAGAATAAAAAGTTTGCCGATCTTCGGCGTAATCCATGCACCAAAGCCATTGAAAGATTGCGCCAGGTTCAGCCGCCGTTCTGAACTTTCGGGCGGGCCGAGGACCGTGACATAGGGGTTCGCAGCCACCTCCAGGAACGACTGCCCGCACGCCATGATAAAAAGCGCTGCCAGAAAGACCCAGTACTTGAGGACATAGGCGGCTGGAATAAAAAGAAAGGCACCGGTTGCGCACAACACCAGACCGAACACGATGCCGTTCTTGTAACCCACGCGCTCCATCAGTCTTCCTGCGGGAAAAGCTGCTAAGCAATAGCCACCAAAAAATGCCGTCTGGATCAAAGATGACTGTAGATCAGTCAACTGAAATGCATTCTTCAGATGGGGAATCAGCACATCATTGAGATTCACACCCAAAGCCCACAGGAAGAACAGGCTGGTGATCAAGATGAATGGACGGAGATATCGACGCTCAGTCAATGGAACGGATTGTTGGCTCATAGGTTCTCTAGGGAAAAAGATCTTAGATCAAAGCTCGATCCAGATGGGTATAGCCTCCATCCACAAAAATGTGCTGTCCGGTGATATGCCCGGCTTTTGCCGACAGCAAAAAAACCGCCATGGACGCGATTTCTTCCGGTTGCGTCATTCGATGGCCGAGAGGGATCTTTGAGGTAATGGTCTTAAGCTTTTCTTCCGGGTCTGGAAATGTGCTCAGCCATTGGCGATAGAGCGGCGTCATTACCTCTGCCGGTACAATCGCGTTCACCCGAATCCCATAGGGCAGCAACTCAACCGCCCATTCGCGCGTGAGCGCAAGCACCGCTCCTTTTGCTGAAGCATATCCGGACGTGCCTCCTTGTCCGGTAACAGCGGTCTTGGAGCCGATGTTGACGATAGGTCCTTGTGATTTTTTCAAATACGGCAGGCAGAAGTGAGCCATATCATAGTAGTGCAGAAGGTTCCGCTTCAGCGACGCCCGGTATTCGTCGGGGTTGCCGTGCTCCAGCCCAACACGATCGTTCACGCCGGCGTTATTAACCAGTCCGTCGATCTGGCCAAGCTGTTCCGCTGCCGTCGCAACTGCACGGCGGCAATCATCCGCTGCAGACAACTCTGCGGCGACCCACGTGCTGTTGACGCCCGCGCCCCGCAGTTCATGGTTGATTTTCTTCCCCGCTTCTTCGTCGCGGTCGATCACTACTGGAATGCCACCTTCGTCGGCCACGGCCCGCGAGATGGCTGCGCCAATCCCCTTTGCTCCGCCGGTAATCAGGATAACTTTGTCCTTAAGTTGTAACTGCATGATGCGAAGCCCTCTGTCCGTAGAATCGCGCGGCGTTTAATCCAAAGATCTTGTCCACGTCCGTTTTTGACAAATCGCGCATGTAATCTGTTACCAGTGCAACCACCTGATGGTAACCGGCGGCCAGGAGACAGACAGGCCAGTCAGAACCAAAGATCAGCCGGTCCACTCCAAACGCTTCGAACACAGCATCAAGATAGGGCTTGAAAACGTCGGGAGTCCATTGATGCCAATCCGCTTCCGTCACCAGTCCGGAAATTTTGCAGTAAACATTGGGGTTCATCGCAATCGCGCACAGATCAGACGCCCACGGGAGGCGAAGGTTCTTTTTGATGGAAGGTTTGGCGATATGATCGATCACAAAAAGCTGGTTGGAAAATCTGGACACCAGTTCGAGCGCTGCCGGAAGCTGCCGGGGATAGATCAGGATGTCATAAGTAAAACCAAATTCCTCCAGGCACTTCATCCCGTGCAGAAATCCCGGTTGCAACATGAACCTGTCATCCGCTTCCGCCTGAACGATATGCCGGAACCCGCAGAGCTTTGGATGCGGGGAAAGAGCTTGCAGCCGTTGTGCAACGTCGTTGCTGCACAAATCAACCCAACCCACGACTCCCTGGATCATATCGTGCCGCTCCGCCAGGTCCAGTAGGAAATGGGTTTCCGTCTCTGACTGGTCGGCTTGTACAGCGATGCAGCCTTGCATGTTGCTCCCAGCCAGTTCGGTCATGAGTTGTGCAGGAAGAAAGTCTTTTTTCAGCACGGCCATTTCGTCGGTGATCCATGTGTCGCGTGCCGGATTGTATCGCCAGAAATGCTGGTGCGCGTCAATTCTCATATAAGGGCACGCTCAGTTCACCGAAGATTCAGGAACCCTCCGTCCAGAGGGTAGTCGGTCCCAGTGACAAAATCGGCCTGCCCGGAACAGAGAAACAAGGCCAGGGCAGCTACTTCTCTTGGCTCTCCCATTCGGCCGATCGGCTGCGATTCGTTGAGCTTTTGCAGCATCTCTTTCTCATTCCCCGGGTAGTTTTTCTGCAAGAACCCATCAACAAACGGGGTGTGGATGCGGGCGGGAGAAATGCAATTACAGCGAATGTTATACGCCAGATAATCGCGGGCCACGGAGAGAGTCATCGAACGCACAGCGCCTTTGCTCATGGAATAAGCGAAACGGTCCGGCAGCCCTGACGAACTCGCAATGGAAGCAAGGTTCAGGATCACGCCCCGACGCCTGTTTTTCATAGGTTCAATGCAAGCGGACATGCAGTTATACGTGCCCTTCACGTTTACAGAGTAGACCGCGTCAAAGTCCTGCTCGCTGGTGTCCTCCAACTTTCCCACATGCGCAATGCCGGCGCAGTTCACCAGCATGTCGATTGGCCCTTCCGAAGTAATCCGGCGGAAGACATCTACTACGTTCTCGCGGACTGAGACATCGCAGATATGCGCTTTAGCGGCGCCGTGAGAACCACGAATGTTCGCTGCAACACTCTCAGCCTGGGTTCCGTTCAAATCAAGAATGTGGACACAGGCCCCCTGGCAGGCAAACATCTCCGCTACGGCCCGCCCGATGCCACTTGCCGCGCCGGTAACGACCGCCACCTGGCCATCCAGCCTGAATATTCCATTTTCATTGCCTGACGTACTCAGAGGGAGACTCCTCGCTTTCAGAGAATCAAATCAGCTTCTGAAATTACGCTTCTGTGTCAAAGAAAGAATTAAGGATATCTCATCTGATGAAATCGCGCTTTCATATTTTGCGATATGGCAAAAATGGGCTTTTGATACGAATTAACATTATCGTAATCAATTCGCGCTGAGTTTCTGGGTAATTGTCCTATCTCCACATAGAGAACATTGCCGACTCGCTGACCAATGTGATCAACGATCCCAAAAAATTGCAACGCGGGAAGCCGTGCTGCTGCGGTCGCTCCTTCAGAGACAAGCCATCAAAATGTCATCCGGGAGGGCCGCACGTGCTTTCACTTTGTCTTCAACCCGAGCGATATATAAGAGATTATGATGAATATCATAATTATTATCAATTTGACTAATACATTGTCGGCGGCGAAGATGGTGTCCGGCAATCCTGGAGCTGTGCTGGCTACTGGGAGCGAGGGAACAACAGGTCGGCGACGGCCTTCGACGAAAGGGTTCAATTTGAACTGTTCTTCAACTGCCAACGCGATGTCCGCGCACGCACTCGGTAGCGGTCCTCGGCATTTCCCTTTGAATCTGTGGTGGAACCTGTGCGCTGTTCTTGCAGTGCTGATCTTTGTTGTCGTTGTAGTTCCTCCTATTCCCATTATTGCCCTCGTTGCCATACCGGGGATGGGATAACGGCCTGAAAAGTAGGAACAAATTCAAGGCCGTCATCCTGAAAATGACGGCCTTTGTACTTTAGGAGAACAAATGCTAACTACGGCGAGCGCCCCTCGCGAAGCAGTGGCTGCAGCGTATCAATATTCATCCGAGCCCATGCGTGGGGCCCGTATCCTGCTGGAGGCACTGATTCGGGAGGGTGTTGACACAGTCTTTGGTTATCCCGGTGGAGCTATACTTCACGTTTACGACGAATTGCCAAAGGTTGAGCCACGCTTGCGTCATGTTCTCGCGCGACATGAGCAGGGCGCCATCCACATGGCGGAAGGATACAGTCGTGCCAGCGGCAAAGTTGGTGTAGCCATTGTAACTTCCGGTCCCGGCGCAACCAATGCCGTTACTGGTATTGCAAACGCATATATGGATTCCACTCCCCTGGTGGTCATAGCAGGGCAGGTTCCACTCAAAATGATTGGAACCGATGCGTTTCAGGAAATCGATACTGTCGGCATCACGCGGCCCTGCACAAAGTACAACTACATCGTGCGTGACGTAAGTGAGCTCGCCGGTATTGTGCATGAGGCCTTCTATCTGGCGCGCACAGGCCGTCCTGGGCCAGTTCTCATTGACTTGCCTAAGGACGTGTCCGCGCAAATGGCTACTCTGCCGTCTGCCGTTGAAGTGCGGCTTCCTGGATATCACCCCTCACTTCCCGCTGACCCACAACAGGTCGAGCGTGCGCTAGATAGATTGCTCACAGCGAAACGTCCTGTGCTCTACGTTGGCGGCGGCATCATCCATGCCGGAGCCTCAGACGAACTCTTTAGTCTCGCGGAAGCTCTGCGGCTTCCCGTTACACCAACACTCATGGGTCTTGGATGTTTTCCCAGCGGGCACCCGCTTTGTCTTGGCATGCTCGGCATGCACGGGACGTACTGGGCCAACATGGCCATGTCCAATGCTGACCTGATCTTTGCCATCGGCGCGCGATTCGATGACCGTGTGACTGGAGCGCTGGAGAAATTTGCCCCTGAAGCTGAGATCGTACATGTTGACATTGACCCGTCCTCGGTAAGCAAAAATGTCCGGGCCCATCATGCAATTGTTGGCGACGCCAAAAGCGTGCTTATTCAAATGCTGCATGCTCTCGAAGAAGCGCCACCGAGCCACTCTGATAATCTCCGGAATGAATGGTGGGAACAAATTGCGCGCTGGAAGGAACACGCCCCACTCACCTACGTACGGTCCGAGCAGGTCATCAAACCACAACAGCTTTGCCAGGAGCTTGAACGCCTCACCGGAGGCAACGCCATCATGGCAACGGACGTGGGCCAGCACCAGATGTGGCTCGCACAATATTACGGATTCCGCACGCCGCGACAGCTGCTCACCTCCGGCGGCCTGGGCGCGATGGGATATGGATTCCCCGCCGCTCTGGGGGCCCAGTTTGCGTTTCCGGAGCGCCAGGTCATCGCTTTCGTGGGCGATGGTGGTTTTCAAATGACCGCACAGGAACTTGCGACGGCGGTCCAGTACCGTACCAACACCAAGATCGTGATCATGAACAACAACTCGCTGGGCATGGTGCGGCAGTGGCAGGAGATTTTTTACCAGCGCAATTATTCCCACGTGGGCATGGAGTGGACCCCGGACTTTGTCAAGCTGGCGGACGCGTATGGAGCGCTTGGGTTTAGAGCGACCCGTCCATCCGAGTTGACGGCAGTGCTGGAAAAAGGCCTGGGAACGCCTGGAGTGGTGATCATGGATATTGTGGTTGAGGTGGAGGAAAACGTGTATCCCATGATACCGCCCGGAGCCGGGATCAACGAGATGGTGCTGGGATGAGGCACACTCTTTCCGTCCTTGTCGAAAACCGTTTCGGCGAGCTCGCCCGGATCGTCGGCTTGTTCAGCGCGCGCGGTTACAATATCGCAAGTCTGACTGTGGCCGAGACCCTTGATGCTTCCGTCTCATGCGTCACCATTGTTACAGAAGGGGACGATCAAAAAATCGAACAGATTGTAAAACAATTGGGCCGTCTGGTCCGGGTCCTGCAGATCACGAACTTTACCAGCACCTCGCATGTGGAACGGGAGCTGGTGCTCATCCACGTGAAAACGAAAACAGATGCTACCTTCCAGAAAGTACTGTCGCTTCTTTCGGATTCCCCAATGCGAATCGCGGAAGTGATGGAAGGCGGTCTCATCCTTGAGGCAAGCGGAACATGGGATGAGGTCAACGAACTTATTCTTGAGCTCACGCCCTTCGGCATTCATTCCATTGTCCGCACCGGCACCGTGGCCCTGGCCACGAATCCCTGCGGCAGTGAGAAAGCCCTCAATCCTGGTGCTTGATGGCTTGCTGCCAAGGCATTGAAGCGCGTGCAACTCTTGTACACAGGACCTTGGTACAAATGAAAATTAGATCATAAGAAGAGAGACAATAATCATGAATGTTTACTATGAAAAAGACGCGCAATCCCAGTTTCTGACAGGAAAGAAAATTGCCATCATCGGCCACGGAAGCCAGGGGCATGCGCACGCCAACAACCTGAAAGACGCGGGACACGACGTAATCGTGGGTCTCCGTCCTGAGAGTCCATCATGGGCAAAAGCCGGGAATGCGGGACACAAAGTCCTTCCCACCGCCGAAGCCGCAAGCGTCGCAGACATTGTGATGATGCTGGTACCGGACGAAACAGCGGCTGGCATTTACAAGGACCAGGTCGCACCCGGGTTGCGTGCGGGAAAATATCTGGCGTTCGCGCATGGATTTTCCATACACTTTAAGACAGTTGTGCCGCCAGCGGACGTGAATGTCTTCATGGTTGCGCCTAAGTCGCCGGGGCATTTGTTGCGATTTGAATACACGCAAGGTCGTGGCGTGCCCTGCCTGCTGGCCGTCCATCAGGACCCGTCGGGAGATTCGCGTGAAGTAGGACTGGCGTATGCATCGGCGCTGGGTGGCGGACGCGCCGGCATTCTGGAAACATCCTTTAAGGAAGAAACGGAGACGGATCTCTTCGGCGAACAGGCGGTGTTATGCGGTGGGATAACGGCTCTAATTCAGGCGGGATTTGAGACGCTGGTCAATGCGGGCTACGCGCCGGAGATGGCGTATTTTGAATGCCTCCACGAAATGAAATTGATTGTCGACCTGATCTACGAAGGCGGCATCGGCAACATGCGGTATTCGGTTTCCAATACCGCCGAGTATGGCGACCTGACACGCGGCCCGCTGGTTATCAACAAGTGCGTCCGCGAAGAGATGAAAAAATTGCTGATGGACATCCAGTCGGGCCGTTTTGCTGACGAGTGGATTGCGGAATGTGAATCCGGCAAACCGAAATTCACTCAATTGGAGAATGATGGTCTGGAACACCCTATCGAAGTTGTGGGAGCGCGCTTACGCAAAATGATGCCGTGGCTCAATCAGCGGCGGTTGGTGGACAAAGCGCTCAACTAAGAATCACGAACAAGGGGCAAGCACTATGGACTTTGATCAAGCTCAATGGGTTTGGAGGAACGGAAAATGCGTGCGCTGGCAGGACGCAACGGTGCACATTTCCGCGCATGCTCTGCACTATGGCACCGGTGTATTTGAGGGAATTCGCTGCTATGAAACAAAGGACGGCCCGGCGGTTTTCCGCATGGATGCCCATCTTAACAGGCTCTATGCCTCTGCCGAATGCCATGGAATGAAGATTCCGTACACGCAAGCTGAGATCGCGTCCGCCATCTGCGAAACCATCGCGCGCAATCAATTCAGCAAGTGCTATGTGCGCCCTATTTGCTTTTTCGGAAGCTCCAGTCTCAACATCAACCCCCGCAGATGTCCGGTAGAAGTGGCGGTTCTTGCCTGGCCGTGGGGAGCGTATCTGGGTGAAGAGGGTTTGGAGCGTGGGATACGCGTCACCATTTCTCCCTGGCAAAAGTTTCATTCCAGGATGATGCCTACAACCGCAAAAGCTTGCGGACAGTATATTAACTCTGTGCTTGCGGTGCGCGACGCGTCCGAGCGTGGCTTTGCCGAGGCGCTGTTGCTCGATGCGGCGGGAAAGATCGCGGAAGGCTCGGGTGAAAACATTTTTCTCGTGCGCCGTGGCATGTTGGTGACGAATGCCGAACAAGACTCAATCCTGCTTGGAATCACACGCGACTGCGTGATTGAAATTGCCCAGGCCCTTGGCCTTAAGGTTGAAATCGAGTCGATTACGGTTGACGATCTGCTGCAATGCGATGAAGCTTTTTTTACCGGCACGGCAGCAGAAGTTACTCCGATTTGCGAACTGGATGGAAAAACGATCGGGCCCGGCAAACGCGGGCCGGTTACCAAACAAATCCAGCAAATATTTATGGACGCGACCGCCGGACGCAATGAGCGGTATCGTAAATGGCTTCGTTTCGTAGAACAGTTCAAGGAAGCAACCGCATGAATAATCGCAGCCGGCAAGTCACTGGGGGCATGCAGCGTGCGCCCAACCGGGCGATGCTCCGCGCCGTTGGATTTCAGGATGGGGATTTTACCAAGCCGATTGTGGGCGTTGCCAATGCTTATAGCACGATTACGCCGTGCAACCTTGGGCTCAATGATCTGGCCATGGAAGCGGCGTCCGCGCTGCGCGAAGCCGGAGCCATGCCGCAGACGTTTGGAACGATTACCGTAAGCGACGGCATTTCCATGGGTACGTCGGGGATGCGTTACAGTCTGGTGTCCCGGGAAATCATCGCGGATTCAATTGAGACCGTGTGCCAGGCGCAATGTTTGGATGGAATTCTTGCCGTCGGCGGTTGTGACAAGAACATGCCGGGCGCGATGATTGCAATCGCCCGCATGAACATTCCAGCCATCTTTGTGTATGGCGGGACCATCAAAGCCGGTCACCATCAGGGCAAAGACCTGACCGTGGTCAGCGTGTTTGAGGCAGTGGGAGAGCGGGGCGCAGGCAAGATCGGCGACCAGGATTTGGCCGAAGTAGAACGACGGGCCTGCCCAGGCGCTGGATCGTGTGGAGGCATGTACACCGCCAACACGATGTCGTCTGCAATTGAAGCCATGGGTCTGTCTTTGCCTTATTCTTCCACTATGGCTGCGGAAGACGACGAAAAGCTGCAAGACGCAAAACGGTCGGCGCAAGCCCTGGCCGTCGCAATCCGGAAACAGATTCTGCCCAGCCATCTGCTCACACGCAAGGCCTTTGAAAATGCGATTAGTGTAGTCATGGCTGTGGGAGGTTCCACCAACGCCGTCCTTCATTTGCTGGCGATTGCTCATGCTGCGCAGGTCCCGCTCACTCTCGATGATTTTTCCGCGATTGGCGCGCGCGTCCCTGTGCTGTGCGATCTGAAGCCGTCAGGCAGGTACGTGGCAACGGACCTCCATCGCGCCGGGGGAATACCGCAGGTCATGAAAATGCTGTTGGTCAATGGGCTTATCCATGGCAGCGAACTCACGGTAACGGGAGCAACAATCTCTGAGGTGTTGGCCACTGTTTCTGATTCACCTCCGGGCGGTCAGGATGTGATTCGTCCGTTTAAGGCTCCGGTATACCCCAACGGCCACTTGAGCGTGCTACGGGGCAATCTTGCTTTGGAAGGCGCGGTGGCGAAGACCAGTGGCGTTCATCGCGAGCAAATTGCAGGCCCAGCGCGCGTCTTCAATTCAGAGGAAGAATGCATGGCCGTGATCTTGAGCGGCAGCATCAAGGCCGGCGACGTGCTTGTGATTCGCTATGAAGGTCCCAAAGGCGGCCCCGGAATGCGCGAGATGCTTTCACCAACCTCCGCTTTGATTGGCGCCGGTCTGGGCGATTCGGTTGGTTTGATCACTGATGGCCGGTTTTCTGGCGGAACCTACGGTATGGTTGTCGGTCATATCTCGCCTGAAGCGGCAGCAGGAGGGACCATAGCTCTTGTACAGGAAGGCGATCTCATCACAATTGACGCACATCGGCAATTGCTGCAGTTGCACGTATCCGATGACGAATTGTCGCGACGTAGAGCTGCCTGGAAGCCTGTTGTAAAACCAGCGACCGGAGTTCTAGCTAAGTACGCGAGATGCGTATCCGCCAGCAGCCAGGGAGCCGTTACGATCTGAGCATCGGAGCCCCCCGTGGTTTGCCTGCCAGAATGATTGCTCGGGCCGTTCTGCAACGTGCATTGATCTGCCCATTCGCGCCAGGAGTTGGCGCGAATGGGCGCCCAAAGCGCGCTCTCGCGGACGCGGTTCGGGATAGCGAAGCTCGTAAGACTCGTAATCGAAACATTTAGGAACGCCGAGTAACGCTGGCTCGTTTCAGGAAGTAGTCCACTAACTCGCTGGACGAGTTGTCCATCTCAACGTCGAACGCCTTGATCTTTGAAGTGAAGTAGTTAAACATCATCACCGCGGGGATGGCCACGAACAGGCCCAGTGCTGTGGTCATAAGTGCCTCAGAAATGCCGCCGGAAACCGCGGTTATGTTGCTGGTCTGGTTCTCTCGGATCTGGCCGAACGCATCGATGATGCCGATCACCGTTCCCAGCAACCCGACGAAAGGTGCGGTTGAGCCAATCGTAGCCAGGCCGCTGAGCCCACGCTCGAGTTCCGCGTGGACGATCGCTTCCGTCCGCTCCAGCGCGCGCTTGCTGGCCTCAATTTTTTCTTCCGGAACCTCCGCGGATTCGCGGCGGCGGAATTCCTGCAGGCCCGAGATCACAACCCTGGCCAGATGGCTCTTCTTGTTACGGTCTGCCACGCGGATGGCTTCGTCCAGTTTGCCTTCATGCAGAGCGCCGGCAACGATCGGCGCGAACTGGCGGGACTGCTTGCGCGCAGCACGAAACGCAATCCAGCGGTCAATCATCACGCCAATCGACCATGCTGACATGACGAGCAGAGTGATAGCTACCGAGCGGGCCGGCCACAACATGCGCCCCCACATATCCAGCAGATCGAAGTGCCCACCTTTCGCCTGGAGCAGCAATACCGCCGCTAATTGCGCTTTGACGAGCATGAGATTTAGAGTTGCAGCAACCACTTTTGTCCTCCTAGGGAAGCTCTCGGGACCGCCGAAAGCTTTGCTCTTATCCGGAACTGCCAGACCCTCTTCGGGCCATAGCATCTTTGGACACCGGGACCGAGGGTTTTGCTCCCAACCGGAAAACTATTTTCCTGGCCTGCGCTGCTGCGCACAGAGATAGACAGTGTTTTCTTGATGTTGTGTGGGGCCTTCTCATTTCTCCGCGAGCTTTCGTCCTGTATTCAGGCTATCGAAATTGAGAATGGTATTAAGAACGAGCGAATAGCTCCCCAGTGTCTCAGCGCGGTAGATTGGATTGGTGGAGAACAGGACCACATGGCCGGCATCCACGGGAACGTCGACTACAGCCGCATGTTGGGCAATTTCGGCGCCACCTTCCACCAGCCCGGAAATCAGTAGTTCCTTGTTGTCCGCGTAGCGAAAAATGACACGCGGCCGGTTTACCGGAGGAATCACGCTGAGATTATTACGACGCTGTTCATCCGTCAGCGGTTGTGCTTCCCAGGCTTCTCCATGAAGTTCTTCCGGGGCTTCTGCCAGGGGGCGTCCGGGGGTGAAGTCAGGATCTTCCAGTCCTCCGCGGCCGGTGGGACGCGGACCCGGTTCGAAACCAAACCGGCGCGGACCGCCGCGGCCTCCCGTCAGGTTTGAAATATCAAAGATCGGACCATTGTCACAATAGACAGGAAGGTTGTCTCCGTAGCCGTAGGTGATTGGGCTGGCGATGTCCATGTTCACCGATTTCAGGATCGCTCCAACGATCTTCATTTGCTTGGGTGGTTCAACCGAGATACCCGCCGTCAGGCGAAGGGTGATGGCCAGATTCGCTGTGTCCATTACGGTCAAGAGCACGCCGCCACGGCGCACAAAATCCTGCAGGTGAGATACACCGTTCCATCCCAGCCCTGGCCTCATGTCGTCGGTGGAGTCTTCTTTGCCGATGTTCGGTGTCTCAGGCGTATTTTTCCAGGGCAACGGGTTTCCCCAGTTCATGGGCAAGCCGTTGACGACCGCCATCGGGTCTCCCCGGCCGGTCGGTGGAAACAGGATTACGTCATACTTAGAGCGAAGGTCGTCTTCGCGCGCTGCTTGCTGGGTGCTGATGTAGCTGTATGGGATTCGCATCTGATCAAGCGCCAGCCGCCACCAGCCTTCGGTCTGAGTGCTGAGCCAGGTGTGCAGCAGAGCTACTCGGGCCGCGCGAACCGGATGAGATTTTACTGACGGCGCCCTGGGCAGTCCCACTGCCTGCAACCCCAGGTCAGTTACGGCATTCCGGAGTTCAGTGACATCCACGTTTTTGATGATGAAAGAGCCGCGATTGAATTTGTGTCCGGCTTCTTCAAATGGTTCTTCCGCGGCCTCGATGGCGGCGTCTTTCAATTGGTAGCGCAGTGTTGCCAGCGCTGTTTCCGCATTGGCGTTAATCACGAAGACAGAGCTGCCGCCGCTGACGCCACCGGAGACTTTGACCGTGGTCACTCGCGTCATGGGAGTGTCGAGAACCTTCGCGTCGGCTACACGCAGAACGCGGACGTTAAAGAGTTCGCCGAAAGTCCAGGCGGTATCGTCGTAGGGTGTTTTCTGCGGATCGTTCGGACTCCAATATTGATGGTCGAGCAGCGCGTCCGCGACGCGCGAATACGGCTGGTCCATGCGAACGATGTAACTGTTGGCCGCCAACTGGACCGTGATCGGCGCCGGCGTGGCCTTCTCTTTCGCGCTCGACTCTTTCTGTTGATTTTCAGTGGGCGTGGTGCTTTCCGTGGTTGTAGCTGCTTTTTGCTGCGCGTCGCCGGTTTGCGGTTCGCCGCTCCTGGGTTCCTTTGCGTCCGGATTGGCGCCGGATGGCTTCTGCGGTTTCTTGCCGGGCATTTTCACCGAGAACGCCGTGGTGGCGCGGGAGATCTCGCACCCTTGTTTGCGCAGGACTTCGAGGAGTGCAGCCTGCGCGCCGGGGCGCGGATCATCCGCGGGAAATACATAGGCCGCGGGGCCTTCTTTTGAAGGTTTCGTGATCGAGCGTTTGGCCTTGAGGTAGAAGTTCTTGAGAAAGAATTTCTTTTCCGCGGAGAAATAGTGCAATGACGTCAGCAGCCCGGTCTGTTCGTAATTGTTGTTGTTGCGCTGTGACCAGGACGCCTTCGGAAGTGGCGGGTCCTGGCGAAACCATGTGCGCGAGTACTCCTGCGGAGAAAGCGTGCGTTCCAGCGTGTCCGCGCCACCATTGCCAAAAGTTTCGTAGAGACGGCTGATCCCATTGTGCATGGCCGCAATAAACATGAGATATCCAGGCGACCAGGTATCAAAATTGCCGTGGGTAAAAACGCCGGGCATGCCAAGCCTGGTCATGTCCGCCACGTCGCGCCAGCCGAGGATCTCCCATTCGTTGGTCAGGATGGGATCGACCCAGGCGTTGAAGGGGCCGTCGCCGGCGGTGTTGTCGTAGAGATAAGGAACGGACTCGTGCAGATCGTGCAGCACCTGAGCATTCCAGGAAACAAACGTATTCAGGACGTTTTCAGTGAGCTTGAGACTGACCGCCATCGCGTCACGGTTATTGTCGTGCGCCACATATTTGCCCCAGTAGATCAGCGGCGGATAAAACTCTTTGGGATGGGCCAGGTGCCAGCGGTAAATGTCCACCATACGGTCGCGGCCGTCAACTTCGACAATGGGAGTAATCAAGGTGATGAGGTTATTGCGGATGTCCTTGATGTAAGGGCTCTCGTCGACGGCCAATCGATACGCCAGTTCCATGAGCGCGGTGGGGGCCCCGGTTTCCGGCGAATGAATCGTGCCGGTGATGTAGTAGACCGGGACCGCGGCATCAATGAGGCGGTCGGCTTCGTCATCGTCAAGTTTGATGGTGCGTGGGTCAGCAAGCTTCGCCAGTCGCGCGCGGTTTTCTTCCAGATGGGCAAAGTTGGCTTCAGACGATACGGCCACAGCGATCATTTCGCGGCCTTCTTCGGTACGGCCAATCGAGTAGACCTTCACTCGAGGAGAGTTTTTTTCCAGCATCCGGAAATAGCTGTAGACCTGCTGAGAGTAGGGAAGTATGCCCGGCGCCCCGGCAATGTCCCCGAGCACAGCCTTGGGAGTAGGGACCGTCCTGGAAGCCGGCAGGTAGTCTACCAGCGGCGACGCGAAGAGTGGCTGCGTGGTATATTCGCGGATCTTTCTGGTGTACTCTTCGTCGATTGGCTGTCTGGGATCGCGTACCGGTGCAGCATCTTTCAACTGTGCTACAGCGCCAGAAGCCATAAGAAGTATTGCCACCAGCAGGCGGATAAAACGCGCCGTACCTGTCGATCTCCCGAACTCCATTGATCCTCCATGCCTTGCCCGATTCACGCCGCATTCTAACAGCAGCGAAAGAACCACTTTGCCGCGATTCGAAGCAAGAGTGTAAATGGAAGCAACAGGACATTTCCAGCAACTGTCTTTGACCGGCTGGTTACTTACCACGCGGGTAATCTGTTCGACCATGGTCTCTGCTGCGCTTTCCGTCCGTCTGTACCCCCTGATTGGCGTGCCGCCCCCCTCCCCCCTTGATCCCAATAAACAAAGACTTTAAGTGCAAGCATCCCAAGGGATCCCAATGGGCTTGTCACCAAGTACATGTACCTGATTTCCCTAAAACACAAAACGCAACGGAGGTTCCTCCGTTGCGCCAGTCGTCATTATAACTCAATGCGGCGATGTCGGTGAAAACTTATAGCATTTTCATCGTCGGTGTAGACCAGCTTCAACAGAGATGTAGCAAGGTGCGAGAGAGCCTTCCGGGTGTGGGCTCGTGCCCTGACACAAACCATTGTGCATGGTTAGTTCAACAGCCTGGATTCCCTAATGGTTTACACCAACTCTGCAAATGCTCTCGTCGTAAGAAAACTCTAAGAAAACTTTCGCAAATCTTTTTCGATTTCCAACTGACAAATCTAAATCGAGCACGCCATGCTCGCCTATAATCCCTGCAGGGGGAGAGCGTTTCATCCGACGATGTGTAGCTTCCTTCCACGTTGCCCGGTACGTTTCATCGTTGCAACGGTCCCAACCACGGTCCATGCAAGTCGCCTCTCGACAAACGACAGAGATTTTGTGAGTAGTGAGGTCCTCGGGCCTCGATCGCAGTTTTCTCAGCGACGAAGGAAGTTCCGTTAAGCCTCCTCTCCGCTCGACTGGGTTTGCCCCGATCATTCAAGCAAGGCGGAACCGCGATGAAGAATGAACTTATCAAACAACTGCTGGACGAAACTCCAGACGCGATCATTGCGGCTTCCACCGAAGGTCTGGTGATATTTTGGAACAAAGGGGCGGAATCCATCTTTGGATATTCAAGCGCCGAGGCCGAAGGCCGTTTGCTCACGGAGTTGGTTGTTCCTGATGACCGCATCAGCGAGGAGAAGAGAATTCTACAAGAAGCGTTAACTTCAGAAGTGGTCATCCACGAAACGATCCGGCGAAAAAAAGACAGTTCACTGATTTACGTGGATGTTTCCACAAGGGCAGTCCGGGATTCGACGGGGACGGTCGAGTACATCCTGTCGCACAAGAAAGATGTCACCCAATTGAAGGCGCTGCGCGATGCCAAGCTGGTTGAGGCCAAGTTTCGCGATTTGCTGGAATCCACGCCGGACGCCATCGTCATCGCCAATCTGACGGGACGGATCGTGCTGGCCAATGGGCAAGCCGAGAAGCTCTTCCACTACCAGCGCAAAGAGTTGCTGGGGAAGCCGGTGGAGATCCTGCTGCCCGCTCGCTTTGGAAAAGGCCACGTCGGCCACCGGGCCCATTATTTTTCCCAACCACGGACACGCTCCATGGGCGCGGGCCTGGAACTCTACGGCCGGCAACAGAGCGGCAAAGAATTTCCGGTGGAGATCAGTCTGAGCCCCATCGAAACCGAGGAAGGCGTGATGGTGATGAGCGCGATCCGCGACATTACCGAACGCAAGCAGGCCGAACAAAAATTTAAAGGCGTGCTGGAGTCGGCGCCGGACGCCATTGTGATCGTCAACGGTGGAGGAGATATTGTACTGGTGAATTCGCAAACCGAAAAACTGTTTGGCCATCCGCGCGAGGAACTGGTGGGAAAAAAAGTTGAAGTTCTGGTGCCGGAACGGTACCGGGCCAGGCACCCCGGACACCGCAGCGGCTTCTCCTCGGCCCCCCGGCCGCGGTCCATGGGCGCCGGTCTGCAACTCCACGGTTTGCACAAGAACGGCTCTGAATTTCCGGTGGAGATCAGCCTGAGCCCCCTGGAAACGGAAGAGGGCACGCTGACCATGAGCGCCATCCGGGACATCAGCGACCGTAAGCGCGCGGAAGAAAAATTCCGAGGACTGCTGGAGTCCGCGCCGGATGCCATCATCATCATGAACCGTGTAGGCGTCGTCGTCCTGGTCAATTCGCAGACGGAAAAATTGTTTGGTTATTCCCGCGCGGAGATCCTGGGCCAGAAAGTGGAGATGCTTCTGCCGGAGCGGTTCCGTGGGAAACATCCCGAGCACCGCAGCCAATTTTTCGGTGACCCCAAGATCCGTCCCATGGGGGCGGGATTGGAGCTTTATGGCCGGCGCAAAGATGGTAGTGAGTTCCCGGTGGAGATCAGCCTAAGTCCTTTGCAGACGGAGGAAGGCACGCTGGTCTCCAGCGCCATTCGCGATATTACCGAGCGCAAGCGCTTTGAGCAGGCCTTGCAGGAGAAAAATGTCGAACTGGCAAGCGCCAACCAGGCCAAAGACCGTTTTCTGGCCACCATGTCCCATGAGCTGCGCACGCCCTTGAATGCCATCATCGGCTTTACCGGGACCCTGCTGATGAAGCTTCCCGGACCTCTGACCAGCGATCAGGACAAACAGCTCCAGACCATCCAGACCAGCGCCCGCCACCTGCTTTCACTCATTAATGATTTGCTTGATCTGGCGAAAATCGAGTCTGGCAAGGTGCAGATCGAGTTCGAGCCGGTAGCGTGCAACGGCGTCCTGGAAGAAGTGGTTTCCGCCCTGCGGCCGATGGCGGAGATAAAAGGATTGAAGTTTGAACTGATCGTTCCCAGCGGGGACCCGATTGTCATGACGGACCGGCGCGCCCTGAGCCAGATTGTGATCAACCTGGCCAACAACGCCATTAAGTTTACGGAGCGCGGTTCGGTCACACTGGAAATCAGCCAACGGAGTGATAACGGTGCGGTGCGCACCGAAATCTCTGTTACAGATACGGGCGTCGGAGTGCGTCACGAGGACCAGGCCAAGCTCTTTCACGCATTTGCCAGGTTGAATTCCGCCGGAGTGAGGCACTCTGAAGGCACGGGGCTGGGATTGCATCTAAGCCAGAAGCTGGCCGAGTTGCTGGGTGGCAGCATCACCATGGAGAGCGAGTACGGAAGAGGCAGCCGGTTTACGCTGATGCTGGCGAAACACTGAGGAAAGGACGCTAAAGGGTGGCCACGCGGATCCTGATCATCGAGGACAACCAGACCAACATGGAGCTCATGGTCTACCTGCTGACCGCATTTGGTTATGAAATGTTGACTGCCCAGGACGGTAGCGAAGGCGTTGAGCGAGCGGTTCGCGACCGGCCTGACCTGATCATCTGCGACCTTCAGATGCCGGGCTTCAACGGCTTCCAGGTGGCACAGGAGTTGAAGGGCCGGGCCGAACTACAAGGCATTCCTCTGATCGCCGTGACCGCTTACGCCATGGTGGGCGATCGCGACAAAGTCCTGAAAGCCGGCTTTGATGGATACCTTGCCAAGCCGATCTATCCGGAAATGTTCGTCAAGCAAATCGAGGGGTTCCTCAATGCGGCAAAACGTTCGGGAGCGCCGCCGGTTTATTCCGACAAAGAGAGCGTACCCGCGGTGGTACCGGAGAGAAAGGTGGCGGCCGTCCTTGTGGTGGATGATTCTCCGGTCAACCTGCATCTGGTTTGCAGCACGCTGGAACCCAGTGGATATCGCGTGACGCCCGCGGAGTCGGCGACAAAAGCGCTGGAGGAGATAAGCAGGGCCTCTTTCGATCTGATCCTGTCCGACCTGCACATGCCGGAGACGAGCGGGTTTGAGTTTCTCCGCCAGGTCAAGGCCGATCCCCGGATGCGGGATGTGCCGTTCATCATGTTTACCAACTCAACGAACGAGCCGGCAGGCGAATCGCGCGAGCATGCTCTCAGGCTGGGTGCGGAACGATTTATCGTTCGGCCCATTGAACCGGCGTCGCTCCTGACATTGGTCGATTCTATTTTGCAGGCGCCGCGAGTCAGGTAATTATGGCAAAAATATTGATTGCTGACGATCGACCGATCAACCGGGAGTTCCTGACCACATTGCTTGGTTACGGCGGACATCAGCTGCTGGAGGCCGGCGATGGCGCGGAGGCGCTGGTGCAGGTCCGCAGCGAGCACCCTGACCTGGTAATTGCCGATGTGCTGATGCCGGTGATGGACGGTTATGAGTTTGTCCGGCAGATGCGCCTGGACCCGGACATTTCCGGTACTCCAGTTATTTTTTTTACGGCCAGTTATCATGAACGCGAAGCGCGCAAGCTGGCCGCATCCTGCGGCGTGGACCATGTGATTACCAAGCCGGCGGAACCAGCGCAGATCCTGATCGCGGTGAGCCAGGCGCTCGGCGCCACCCAGCAACCGGTCCTCGCTCCGAAACAAGATTTTGAACAGGAGCACCTGCGACTGCTGACAGACAAGCTTTCCTTGAGCGCAAATGAACTGGAGGCAAGCAATCAACGGCTGGCCGACCTGCTGGAAGCGAGCGGGTTATTGGCGGCGGAACGCGACAGCGAGCACATCCTGGCCAAGCTCTGTTCCACTGCCCGAGACATTATCGGCGCCAGGTTCGCCTTTCTTGGCGTCCTGCCCGAGGACAAGAGGTTGATGAAGCCCCTCTTCGTCAGCGGCCTGGACACAAAGACAGCGGAAGCCCTCGGGCCTATCGATGCCGGTCACGGACTTCTCGCGCGACTCCTGGAACAAAGCATGCCTTTGCGTTTCTCGGACTCCGCCACTACGCCGTCGCCAACCGATTTTCCCACGCCCGGCGTGACAGCGCACTCTTTTATGGGCATACGCTTGAGTACAAGTACCGGCATTTATGGATTGCTGTGGTTTTTGGAAAAGCTTGGCGGCGGCGAATTTAACGACGCGGATGAACGCGTGCTTGCCAGCCTGTCAAACCAGGCTGGCGTTGCTTATGAAAATGCCCAGCGTTACCAGGAAATCCAGAGGTATGCCGCTGAGTTGGAACATCGTGTAGAAGAACGGACCGCGAAACTGCGCGACGCAAACAAAGACCTGGAGGCCTTCAATTATTCAGTGGCGCATGATCTGCGGGGCCCTCTCCGGCACATCAAGGGGTTTTCTGAAATTTTGGAAGAAGATTGCGGCGAGGAGATGGAACCGGAGGCCCGAGGGTGCCTGGGCAAAATCCAACAGAGCGCCAGCAGAATGAGTCTTCTGATAGATGATTTGCTGCGCCTGTCCCAGGTCGGGCGGCAGGATTTGAGTCGCCAGCCGACCGACCTCAGTCTGGTGGTGCGGGAAACCGCGCAGGAGATTGAGTCCGACAACAAGGGCCGGTCCATCGAATGGAAGATCGAGCCGCTGCCTCAGGTCGACTGCGATCCAGTCCTGATCAAACAGGTGTTTGTTAATCTTCTTGCGAACGCCGTCAAATACAGCCGCCCGCGTCCTCTCGCCATCATTGAGGTCGGCACGATCCAGGAAAAAGATTCGCCGGTTTTTTTTGTTCGCGACAATGGCGTCGGCTTCGACATGAAATATGCTGACAAATTATTCGGCGTCTTCCAGCGCCTGCATCGTCAGGAAGAATTTGAAGGCACCGGAGCGGGACTGGCGATCGTGCAAAGGGTCATCGGCAGGCATCACGGACGCATCTGGGCGGAAGCCGCCGTGGATCAGGGGGCAACGTTCTACTTCACGATAGGGGCACGATCATCGGGAGACGGCCCGTCCAATCAAGCTGCTTGAAACGTACGGGCCTGGGCCACTCCGATAATTTTTATGGCAAGAGTGGATCGCCGCGGGCAAAACTCTCATGGCGCGTATGCTTCCGGATGTTTTTGCAAATATGTGTTTACGAACGGGCAGACCGGGACGATTTTGAGTTGGTTGAAATGAGCATAGTCCAGCGCGGCACGGACAAGTTGGTTCCCCAGTCCTTTACCTCTTAAAGCTTCCGGCACTTCCGTATGGATCAGGCTGATATGTTCGTGCGTGCGGCGGTATTGAAGAAAGGCAGTGTTGTTCTCCTGCGTGATTTCAAACTGGCCCTTGGCCTCATTGTGCGTGACAGGAGTGTGATCCATAATCCTGGCTGCCCTAGGGGGAGCTTTTTCCGAATTCTAAATGATTATCCAGGCCGGCAAACGAACAGTTTTTGTTATAAATCCGGACCTGTCTGCGGCCGGAAAATTCCGGATCAGGTTTCCGCTGCTATGGGATCGTTCACTTCGGCCGGGCCGGGATCCTTGACAGGCCACGATCCAGCTACGCAGGACAGAAGGTAGATCATTCCTACGATGGCAAATCCTGCGGCCAAACTCCTGGTGTGGGACACCGTGCCTACCGTGAACGAAAAAACAAGCTGAAGACAGGTGCCAAGAAAATAGAAAGTATTCTGCACGCGTCCCATAAAGTGCTTCGGGACCAGGTCCATCATCGTGCTGGTGATGGCGACACCTCCCAGGGCGCGGCAGCAGCCCATGAGTCCATACACCAGCACGGCGACAACCAGGGCCAGGCTGACCAGCACAGTGCCCAGATGAACGGAGTGGTGCAAATGAGCGCCCAAAAATGGAAGAGCAATCAGGCACGATCCCAGCAATGCCATGGAAATGCCAACCGCGCGACGATGTCCTGTGCCTCGGATCAAAGCGGGTGTAAAGACCGCGCTCAGGCACGCTCCGATCGCCCATCCTGAATTCAGCCAGCCAAAGCCGACTGCGCCTGCGTTCAGGATACGGTCGCTGAACGGAGCGGTAATCACGCCCTGCGTGAGCATGCCGCCGATAAACAGCGCCCAGCAAGTTCCGGTCAACAACAGCCGTGGACGCAAACGGATGTAAGCCAGTCCTTCCTTCAATTCATGGAAGAAGCGAGCGACCTCGCTTTCATGCGGCGTGGTTTCAGGAGCTACAGCCACGGTGTGGCGTCCTTTGCGGACAAAGAGGTAGCAGGTAAACGAAAGCACGTAGCTGGCAAAGTCGATGAACAGGACGCCGCTCAGTCCAATCTTGTTGTAGACGAACCCAACAATCGCGCCTGCGACCAGCCATCCTCCCTGCACTCCGGCCAGGAGAAAGCTGTTCGAATGCACGAACTGTGAATCCGGTGTTAACTCCTGGATCAGCGCTGTAATCGTAGGCCAGAACATCCAGAATCCGGCTGCGACCAGGATGCTCATCAAATAAACTTCCCAGACCGTGGCCAGGCCGCGATAAGCCAGCACAGCTACTACCAGGATGACCAGACCGCGCGCGGCATCCAGCACCATGAGAAGGCGCCGGCGGTCTTCGCGGTCAATGACCACGCCCGTGAACGGCAACATGAGAAGCGCAGGGATTGTCTGGAGCATCAGAAGCGTGCCCAGGGCCATCTCCGAGTGTGTTTTTTGCAGGACAAACCAGGTCACGCCGGCCGAGTTCATGCCGCTGCCGATCATGGAGATCAAGTTAGCGGCAAAGATCAGCCGCATTCCGCGGTTCTGCAGCAGGTTACGCACGTCTATTCACTTTAGCATCTTCGGGGCACGACTTTGGGACCCTTGCTCCGGGCAAAAGGAGTTGACATAATCGTCCCAGTGTTCAACCGCCACATTCGTACCCTGTCGACCATCGGCATTGTTGCCGGGACCCTGGGCTTTGCGCCGCCTGCGCGCGACGTGATCAAGCCGTATTCCGTGTACCACAACGGCGCCGATATCCTGTTTACTCCGGAAGCCGCGGGTACACGCCGCGCAGCCAGTTTTGGCCCATGGAACCTGGGGGAGCGGCTTGGCGACGACAAACCCCTGGATGGGCGCTTGAATTTGTATGTGGTTGTTCCCGGGAGCCAATATCATTCATCTCACACCGAGTATGATCACAATCGCGTTGTAAACAAGTACATGGTGGACGGAAGAGTCCGCGACTGGGACATCTTCTGGTGCTTCATTCTCGATCCCGGCCTGCGCGATGATCTGCGCGGTGAACGCGAATTGCTGATGGCCAAGCATGAGACTTTTCGGCCCGCCGATTTGTTTGACATAAAAGATGTGCCGGCCCATGCGCTCATGAAGGAGCGTCTGGGCGTAAAAAACATTGGCGATTTAAAGCGTTTCCGCCGCCGGGACGGCTCTTTGCCGCGCCTGCTCATTCTTCCCGCCCGCCTGGCCGTACGGGCCACAGCGGTGCGCCCGGCCATGGGTCCGCCGCGCCCGCCGCAATAGCATTTCCCTCCGCTCGGTTATACTGAGGCGTACATTCTTCCATCGAGGAAACCGACTGCTTCCTTATATTCACATAGGGCAATTCAATCTACCCACGTTCGGCCTTTTCATGTGCCTGGCGTTTATCGCCGCCTATTTTGCGCTGGAGACGGAGATCAAACGGCGCAAGGTCGGATTTACCGCTGCCGATTTCGCCTTGGATGCGGAAAACAAACGGCGCAAGCTGGTGAAGGTAGATCCCTACAACGTGATTGCGGTTGTCGCTCTCGCCGGGATCCTGGGCGCGAAGGTCTGGCATGTCATCGACACGCCGGCCGACCGCCTCACCCCAGAAATCCTGAGCAGTTTCTGGAACGTGGTTGGGTGGTTCCGTGGCGGCTTTGCCTGGTTCGGAGGTTTTGTCGCGGGTATTACGGCCCTTCTGCTGCTCGCACGAAAATACCGGATCGGCATGTTGACCATGCTTGATGTATCCAGTTCGGCGGCTGCCATTGGTTACGCCGTGGGAAGGATCGGCTGCCTGGTGTCCGGCGACGGCGACTACGGAATCCCTACAAGCCTGCCCTGGGGAATGGCTTTCCCGAACGGGCTGGTGCCAACCATGCAGCGTGTGCATCCCACGCCGATTTATGAGTTCCTCGCGGGCGTGCTGATCTATTGGTACATATGGCGCAGAGGCACCCGGGCGGTCCAGCATCCTCTGGCCGCTGGGGTGATTACAGGAGAGTTCCTTATCCTCAGTGGCATTGAGCGTTTCCTGGTGGAGTTTATCCGCATCAACCGGATCACTCAACCGCTCATTCTGGGGATGAGCAATGCTCAGCTTGCAGCTCTGCTTACAACCATCGCCGGGGCGGTTCTCCTGATCGTGGTACGGCGGCAGTTTCGCGGCAAAGATCCTGTACACAAAGTTCTGGACCACGTGACCCAGCACGGCAATGAGTCCACCAAGCCGGAGTATCATCGCGCAACTCCGGAATGCCCTAACCCCGAGCGCTGGAGGATGTTCGACACCATGACCGCTGAAGTTGAAGTGCTGGAATTTTTGCAGTGCCTGATGACCACGGTAAAACCCAACCTGGTGGTTGAGACCGGGACCTTTCTGGCCGTCAGCACGCTGTATATGGCGGAGGGCCTGAAGCAGAACGGTTCGGGCAAGATCATTACCTGCGAGCCCGATAAAGAGGTCTTTGCCAAGGCCAAAGAAAAGATCGATGCTTCGGGGCTCAAGAAGTGGGTGGACTACCGCTGCGAATCAAGTTTGGAAACCAAAGTGTCAGGCACGATTGACGTTCTGTTTTGCGATTCGCTTCCTGAGCTGCGCGAGCCTGAGGTCCGTCACTTTCTTCCTCAGATCAATCCGAACGGCCTGATTCTGATGCACGATGCCAGTTCTCATCTCAAGACTGTACGGGAAGCTGCCTTGCGCATGGACCAGGAAGGGCTCATCTCGGTGGTGTTGTTGCCCACGCCCCGAGGGCTAGTTGTAGCGCAAAAGCGCGAAGGCAGAAAGTAAGAAATAGAAAGTAAGAAACTAGGAACGATGACTCTGCCTTGTACTTTGGGCTTTGCTTTTCATCTGCCGCCATTTCTCTAAAGCAATCCTGATCGCCGCGTACAAATGAATAGGCCCGGCGATTTTATAGTCGGAGGACATTTCATCTTTAGTTGTCCGCGGATTTCCGGCTGGGTGAAAAAGGGGGGAGGGGGGAGATAAAGCCGAAAAGCTATTTGAATTCAAATCTTACTTCGATCGTACTTTCCTTGTCGGCCGCTTCGTAGCGCCACTTCTTGACTGCCTGAACCAGCGACGATACCAGGACCGGATTTCCACCAAGCTCTTTAACGTCTGAAACCCTGCCATCAGCAGCTACCGTCAGCAGGACCCGGGCCACGCCTTGAATGTTCATGCGTTTTGCAAGTTCCGGATACTGGGGCGGCACGCTCTGCTTAATTTTTCGCGTCGACGTCTGAAATTGTCCTGCTTGAAGTCCGGCCACTGGCGCTGCTGTGAGACCCAGCAGAACAACGCAAAAGAAAAAGAATGTACCTGGGAAACGTTGTTGACGCTTTTGTTTGAACTTTGTCTTGCTTTGTGCAACGTACATTGCAGCTCCCCGTAAAAACGAACTTTGCCTTGAATTAAGTGATGATATCGGCGTTATGGTCTAAAGCAAACCTCTCGAAAGAACAGCACAGTAAATATCTAAAGTTTGCTCTAGTTTCATGAAAGCTCTCTAATGATCCATGTTTCCGGAAAACAGAACAAACTTGGTAACTAAGAAGGTGCAGATACCCACGTAACATTTTCTTTTGCTACCGAACTGCGGATAATCCCATTGAAAGTCATCTATGTAGCTTTGGTCCGCTCGTCCCCCAGGCCGGCATTCACACAGATAACTATGTCATCTAGCTGTACTGAACGTTGGGCCCAACGGTAGCACGGTCGATCATGGCCTATTCAGACAAGAAGGAATAAAGAAATGCTGCACGCCAGACTCTCTCGTCTCCAGATCTTTCTCTGGTCAACCCTCTTACTCATGTTCATGCCTGTTTCGGTCATGCATGCACAATCGGGCGCGGGCGCTGGGGCGCTTCGCGGTTCCGTAAGCTCTCTCGACGGGAGACCTGCCGTGAACGCAGCCGTCATTGTGCGTAATGCCGAAACCGGGCATGCGCGCGAACTGCAAACCGACGGTGCAGGCCGCTTTGATGCCCAGGCGCTTCCGGTCGGCCTGTATTTCGTCCAGGCCACCGCGGGGGAGCAGAATACAGCGGAGATTGAAGCCGTAGTTACCGTGGGTCGGACACACAACATGGAACTGGTCTTAAGGGGCGCAGCTTCGCCGGCGGCGCTCGAAGCCAAACAGACAGAGACCATGTCAATGAACACGGAAGGCGCTATTGACACCAGCGAGACTGCAATCTCTGCCAGCGTCTATCTTCGGTCCATCACCAGCGCGCCAATTCGCGGTCGCGCTTTCCCTGACTTTGTGCAGATGACGCCGGGCATTTACCAGGAATCGAACCGCAACGGGCTTGTCGTTTCCGGGCAGCGTGCCATCAACTCCAATGTTGCGCTGGATGGCACGGACTTCAATGATCCATTGCAAGGCAATCAACGCGGCGGCAACGACTCCGTTTTTTTCTTTCCTCTTTCCGCTGTGCGGGAGTTTCAGGTGATCCGCAGTGGCGCCTATGCTGAGGTCGGCAGGACCAATGCCGGATTCGTCAATGCCGTTACCAGGTCCGGGACCAATGACTGGCACGGTGAATTGTTTTACATGAACCGCAATTCTGATTTCACGTCAAATGATCCCTTCGGTGATCCGGCCGTCAACATGCAGCATCAGTTCGGCGGTGCTTTCGGAGGGCCGATCAAGAAAGACCGTACGTCGTTCTTCCTGGCGGTGGAACAGAACTTTCTAAACTTGCCGTTTACGGTCCGATTCCAGCCTCAGCCTGGAGGAACAACGCTTCCGGCCGCTCTGCTTGCACTGCAAGGCAGTAAGGAAGGCACGAACAATACAACGTCAATTTTTGCGCGGTTTGACCATTCACTGACGTCCAAGCACATGCTCAACGTTGAACTTCTTTTTGCCAGTCTTGATGCGCAGAATTTCGGGCTGGTGCAGCGGAGCGACGACCAGGCCGACACCGCGAACTTTGACCGGCAGGGGTCGAGCGCGGCAGTCAAGGCCAGCCTGGTTTCTGCTGTGAGCTCGTCTCTGCTGAACGAACTTCGTGGGCAGGTGGCGACCGACCATCGTTTTGAACAAGCAAATACATCGGCGCCCATGATCGTGATCACAGGGGTGGGGACCATTGGCGGTGAGGTCTCGCATCCGCGGGTCTTCGACAACACGCGTTATGAATTGACGGACAACGTGAGCATCACCAAGGGCCGCCATTCGGTCCGTTTCGGCGTGGACAGTAACTTCTCTCCGGCGCACGAGCAGCGAGAGACATTTACGGCCGGCCGCTATGATTTCAAGTCGCTGTCCGATTTCAATGCGGGAAAGGTCACGCGCTATCGCGGCACGATTTCCACCGCCGCCGATCCCAGCCAACTCATGTTCCGCGGCACCCAGGAAGAGTTTGGCCTGTTCATCCAAGATAAATTCGTGCTGACAAAAAACTTTACAGTCAATGCCGGAATGCGCTGGGATGGGCAGTGGAACCCGCAGCCTCTCCATCCGAACCCCGCATTTTTCCAGACGGTGCGTATCCCGAACGATCTGGCCATGTGGCAGCCGCGTCTGGGCATTGCCTGGGACCCCTGGGGCCATGGAGCAACCGTAATTCGCGCCTCCGCCGGTCTCTATGATGCGCGCACGCCCGCTAACTTGTTCCAGCGCGCGTTCACTGACAACGGCCTGGTGACCGCCGTGCTCGACAGCAAGTTTGACAAGAAGGTCCTCAATTTCGTTAGCTTCCCGAACGCGCTGAGTTTTATTCCCGCAGGCGTCAGCCCCGCTCCTCAAAAAGTAATCGGCGTCTCGCCGGACTATCACAACCCGCGGTCGTTTCAGGCTGCTCTAACTGTGGAAACCGCCTTCAGTGACACCTGGTCACTTTCCGCAGGTTTCACGCGCAACTCCACCTGGGGCTTGCAGCGGAGGCTGGACCAAAATCTTTTTGCTCCAACATTCGACGCCACGGGCATGCCGATCTTCCCACTCACGCGGCCGATTCAGTCTATTGCGCAATTGTCCGTCAATGAATCAGAGGCCCACTCCAGTTACGATGCTTTTGATTTTGTTCTGACCAAACGGATGAGCCGGCGGTTGCAATTCCAGGCTGGCTATACCCTGGCATGGAACCACGACGATGAATCGGGCGAGCATGTTTTTAATCGCGAGCCGGCGCTCGATCCGCAGCTTCCGGAATTGGACGCTTCCTGGTCCAAGAATGACGTGCGAAACAACTTCAGGCTGACCGGCATTCTTGATTTGCCCCACGGATTTACGGTGAGCGCCATTGCGCTCGCGCTCTCGGCTACGCCCTTCACACCCGTCATCGGCTTCGATACGCAGAATGACGGTAATGAGGACAATGACCGCGCGATCATCAACGGACACGTGGTTGGACGGAACAGCGCGCGCGGCAGGCCTTTTGCCGACCTCGACATGCGCATTGTGAAGTCCTTCCAGGTCAGAGAAAGGGCCAAGCTGGAAACGTTCGCCGAATTTTTCAACGTCACGCACAACAGCAACAGAGGCTACGGGCCGGACTCGGTGAGTTCGTTTGGGACTCCAGCCGCGCCCACGGCAACGGCCGGACAGGCCCTGTTTGCGCCGCTCACTACACGTTTTGGCGGACCTCGTCAGGTCCAGATGGGAGCACGCTTTGTCTTTTAGGGCTTCTGCGAGGTTTGCTTAGGACCTTCAAGCCACGGTCATCGAACCCGGGGCAGCTCTTCCGTGGATGGATTGCTTGGCGGTTCCCTGAGGGTCGTGAAATTTGACTACCGGCCGCGTACCCAGCAATGAAGCCGTGGGTGGCTGCCCTCGTCGAATGATGGTGGTTTGGCTTGGCAGTTGAGCGGGAAGTGGGTTAACGTCCGGCGTTTTTCGACACTTCCCACGCCTTGGCATACTTCCAACTCACGTAAGCCGCATGGTTCATCAGTACCAGCAGACCTTCACGTCCGTCGAGAAAACCCAGGCGGAAGAAATATGCCCAAACGAACCTCACCATGGGCCGAAGCACAATGTTGATAAAACTAAATCCAACCTTGCGCTCGGTGGTGACCATCTCCGCGCCTAAAGACGAGTACCGGTTGGCATGTTCAATAAAGCTCTCCAGCGTCGGATAGGCATGATGGACCATGTCTCCCGCAACGTGGCCCAGGGGGCCTTGCATCTTCATGTCCTCATGGACGGGGCGCAGTTCGAACTCAGCGGCGCCGCGTTTGATTAACCTGAGTTTGGGATCAGGATAATAGCCGGCGCGTTTGATCCATTTGCCAAAGTACAGGTTTCTGCGGTTCATGGTGTAGCCGGCAAACTGTGGCGCCGGATGGGACTTCAGCAGCGCTTTGATGGCGGCGGCCAGTTCGGGGCTGGCTTCTTCGTCGGCGTCGAGGGACAAGATCCAGTCGCAACTGGCTTTGGCCAGGCATGAATTTTTTTGCGCGGCGAATCCCTTCCAGACTTCCGCAAAGACTTTGGCGCCGTGGGATTGCGCAATGCTCACGGTGGAATCTGTGCTGCCTGAATCCACAATGATGATTTCGTCGGCTATGTCCTTGACGCTCTTCAACGTGCGGCCAAGATTGGCTTCCTCATTGAAGGTGATGATGCATACAGAAAGAGTCATGGGCGGAAGGATATCAGGAGTAAAGGATTGGCAAAAAGCGCGGCTTCACCTACACTCGCCCTATCACGAGCTTGAATTGCGGGCCCGGGCAAACAGGAAAGTATTTGGCTTCTGAACCACAAGGCGACGCTTTTCCGCTGACGCGGCATTCCGTGGTTTCGTCCGCGCAGAGCGACGATCCCCAGGAGCGGGCCAGGGCGCTGGATGCGATCGCGGCTGCTTATTGGAGGCCGGTGTACAAATATGTCCGCATGCGCTGGCGCGTGGACCGGGAAGATGCTCAGGATTTCACCCAGGATTTCTTCACCCGCCTTCTGGAAAATGAGGTCCTTGATTCTTACGATCCGGAAAAAGGACGGTTGCGGACTTTTCTACGCACGTGCGCTGACCGGCTTTTCATGAACCAGGAACGCGACGCCCACCGGTTGAAGCGGGGAAGCGGCGCCTTCCATGTATCGCTGAATGTCGATGAAGCCGAACAGGAACTGGCGGCGGCCCCGAGCAACGACTCACCGGAGGACTATTTCGAAAAAGAATGGGTACGTACTTTGTTTGCGCTGGCGGTGGAACGACTGCGCTCACTATGTAATTCGGAAGGCAAGGAAGTACAGTTTGAGTTGTTTGAACGCTATGACCTGGGCGACTCCGAAGCCAGGCCGTCGTATGCCGAGTTGGGCGCGTGTTTTGGCCTTGCTGTCACCGACGTCACCAATTATCTGGCGTTCGCCCGCCGTGAGTTCAGGCGATGTGTTCTTAACCAGCTGCGTGAGATGACGGGCAGCGAAGACGAGTTTCGCCGCGAAGCGCTGTCGCTGCTGGGAGTGGACGCAAAATGAAGTATCTCTCGGACCAGGTCGTATCACGGCTTCAGGCTGCGGTGCAGTCGCTGGACCTTGCGGGTACACGATACCGGGCGCTCAAGTTTCTGGGCCGAGGAGGCATGGGTACGGTTTGGCTGGTGGAGGACGCGGTTCTGAATCGCAGGGTCGCGCTCAAGGTGCTTACTCTGGGCAGCGGCTCGGAATACCTGGCATCGCGCCTGATGCGTGAGGCGGTTGTGCTGGCGCGGCTGGAGCATCCGGGGATCGTCCCGGTGCACGATGCCGGCACACTTGCTGACGGCGCCGTCTTCTATTGCATGAAGTATGTTGAAGGGCAGACGCTGGACCAGCATATTGCCAACGTCGGCCTGCGCGAGCGATTGCAGTTGTTGCAGCGCATCGCGGAACCACTGGCTTTCGCTCATGCGCGCGGGATCGTCCACCGCGACCTGAAACCCAGCAATGTCATGGTGGGCGCATTCGGAGAAGTGTTGGTAATGGACTGGGGGCTGGCCAAGGTAATGGCCACGCCCGGAGACATTCAGAATAATAATAATGATAGCGGCCCGACAGCACTGGTCAATGTCGCAGCCGGATCGTCCACTACGGTTCACGGGACAGTTCTAGGGACTCCTGGTTATATGGCTCCGGAGCAGGCACGCGGGCAATTGGATTTGATCGGCGAGCGCACGGACGTTTACGGCCTGGGCGCGATTCTAAGCTTCATGCTTGGCGACCCCATGGGAGAGCAGCGCGAGTCGCCGGCGCCGAAGCAATTACGGGCGATTTGCCAGAAGGCAATGGCGGCTGAAATCTCCGCGCGGTACAAGACGGTGCGGGAGATAGCGGCTGACATCGGGAGCTTCCTCGAAGGGCTGCCTGTCAGTGCTTATCGGGAAAACATCCTGGAAAGGACGGTCCGGCTGTTAGCGCGGCACCGCGCAGCCGTGGTTCTGGTGGCGGCTTACCTGCTCATGCGCATGCTATTCATTCTTTTTTCCCGCCGATAACTTAAAGGAATTTTGGCCGGCGGGTAATAGAACAGTAGGGAGATAATCCCTCAGGAGATTGGACAATCATGAACAAGATTTTGCTGGGTTTGGTGTTGGGCGGGATTCTGGGGATACTGGACGGGCTGACGGCATGGTTTACTCCAGCGGCGCGGAGCGGCATTGTCGGCATCGTCATTGGGTCGACATTCAAAGGGATTATCGCCGGAGTTCTGATCGGCCTGTTTTCCCGCAAAGTGCGCTCGCTCGCGCTGGGCATTGTGTTTGGATCAATCGTTGGCCTGTTTTTCGCTTTTCTGATCGCGTATATGCAGCATGGATATTATTTTCAGATCATGCTGCCGGGCGGGATGGTCGGACTGATTGTCGGTTATGCGACGCAAAAATATGGAGCGCCGGCACAGTTGCAACGGACGTAATTAGCGCTGTTTCGCAAGCTCGTCTGAAAGCAGGCGTGCCTTCACGGCGAGGTTATGCGCTCGCACCGTGTCGTTCTCGGTTGTCGCCTTGCGGCTTTGAGCGATGAATTCTTTTGTTTGCGCCAGCATTGCCTCTTCGTCTTTGGAGAGCTGGCGCTTAATGCCGTTCAACCGCGCCTCTGTGCTCAGCAAGAGCTGTTCCGTCGCGGTCTGGTCCTGGGCTGTGTCGGAAGGAGTTGGCGCGGGCGAAATCTGCCCAGAGCTGGTGTTCTGTCCAGAACCCGGCGGAGGATCGGTCTTGTCGTCTCGGATGATTTGCTTTGACCCGGAGTTCCTGGCGACCTCGGCAGTCTTTTCACCATTCGTTGCGGGCGCGGCAGCGGCCTTCTTGACAGCAGCGTGTCGCCTGGTGTGCTGGGCTTTGTTCTTGTCGGGTTCCTGTTGTTCCGGTTGATTTTGGCTGTCATTCGCAGCTGGTGCTTGGGGATCTGTAGCTTGCTGCGGCTCCGCGGGCTGGGGTGTAGGTTCCGGAACCGCGACGGACGGCGGCTCCTGCGGCATGACCAATATCGGTTTTTTTCGCGTGCAGCCGAAGAGAAGTGCCACAGCAAATAAGACTACAAAAACGGCCGGGTTGGTTTGGAGTCTCTTCATGTTTTGCTGACCGAGTCTTCCGAGGGTGTGCGCGCAGGCTCTCCTATGATTGTATTGTCGGTCAGAGGCAAACGCATGGAAAAGGTAGTACCGGCGCCGGCGGCGGAAGTGAACTCCACCGATCCGTGATGCAACTGCACCACGCGGTATGTCATCGCCAACCCGATTCCGGTACCGCCTGTTTTTGTCGTGAAGTAGAGATTAAAAACCTTGTCCTGGATGTCCGGTGGAATGCCAGGACCCTGATCACGCACGGTGATCAGAGCACCGTCGCTTTCGCGCTTCGTGGCGATGCGCAGAGTTCCGCCTTCGGGCATGGCCTGCACGCCGTTCAGAACAATATTCAGTACCGCTTGTTTGACCAGATCAGCATCAATGCGAACCGGCAGCGGATCATGGCTGGTTTGGCGTTCCACGTGGACGTTGTGTTTTCCCGCTGCCGGCGACGCCAGCATCACCACGTCATCCACCAGTTTGCGCAAATCAACGTCGCTCAGCCGAAGTTCGACCGGACGGGTGAAGTCCACCAGGGTCTGCACCACGCGGTCAAGGCGCTGGATCTCACTGCCGATTACGTCCATGTGGCGGCGCGTGTCCGGATCGATCTCTTTCATTTTCTGACGCAGCACTTCAAGGTGCACCACGATGGCATTGATGGGGTTCTTTACCTCATGGGCCACGCCGGATGTAAGACGGCCGATAGCGGCGAGCCGGCGAGAGAGTTCGATCTCATCTTCAATACGATGGACCGATTCAGCATCACGCAGCGTCAGCAGGGCGCCAATACGCTCTCCACGCTCTTCGATGAAATCCAGTGAAATCTGGATGTGGTGGCCTTGTTCGGTTTCGATTTCTTCCTGCCCTATGGGTTGGCGCGCAGTGAAGGCCTGCAGAATGGCGTCCCCCAGGCGTGAATCCGCGGAAAAAATCTCCGGTGGACGACGGCCCAGCATTTCTCCGCGTGGCTTGCCGATGAAACGTTCGGCGGACGCGCTCACCAGGACCACGTTGAAGTCGCTGGTAAAGAGCATGACGCCGTCCTGAAGGTTGGCCATCATCTGGTCCAGATTTTCCTTCAGGGCGGAGAAGACTTCTTTGACGTCGCGCATCTGGCGGCCCAGGCGTTCAATCTTGGTGGAGACGGTCCCGAATTCGTCAGTGCGCTTTGACGGAGCCTCAGTCAGCTCGGCATGGCCTGAGCTGATCAAATCAAGACGGCGGCTGATGGCGGCCAGAGGGCGAAGCGTGAAGTTGGAAAGGCCGGCGGCCAAAATGAGCGAGATCAAGATGGCCCCACCGGAAAGGCCCAGCGCTTTCTTTAGTAGTGGCTGGATTTCATTTTTCAGAAAAACCGTTGAAACGCCCACACGCACTTCACCAAAGGCCAAACCGTCGCGGACCAGGGGCACGCGCACATCGTAGACCTGCGGCGGGCCGTAAATCACTTTGAGTTGCTGGCGAATGCCGGCGTGGACCACCGAATCAAAATCTTCGCGACGGGCCACCGGACGGCCCAACAGGGACGGACTGGTATGCAGGATCGTCTGTCCTTTAGTGTCAGTAATCGCGGCATCGTAAATAAGGCGCGAGTCGCCAAGAGCGGACTCCAGTAAGGCGTTTACCACCCAGTCTGTTTGCAAAACTTCTTGCCACGCCTGCTCCACCTGTTTGGGATCGTTGAGGTCGATTTTAGAGCTGGTGAGGTCTACCTGAAACGCGCCACGCGCAACGGAGATGAGTTCCAAACCGATGTTGTGGGAAATGTCAGAGGCTTCCTGGAGCCGCTGCTGCACCACCTCAGAGATATAGAGGGTGGCCAGCACAGCCACAATCGCCACAACCATCAGGGTGATGGCGAACACCAGCTTGGTTTTGAGACGCAGAGCAGGCATGGGTCACTTTGACAAAATCTTTACTTTGACAATCTTTACTTTGACAATCTTCACTTCGACGATCTTAGGGGGTGCTTGGTCTTGCAGCCCTATCAATATTCAGCCATTACAGCCCGAAATGCAAAGGGTGATTTCAGCTTGCCGCTTCATTGGCCAGAGCGGATGCGTTGCCGTATTCCTTGAGCTTGTTGTGCAACGTCTTCAAGCTGATGCCCAGGATTTCCGCCGCCCTCGTCTTATTGTTATTGGTGGCAGCCAGCGTCTTTACGATCAGCATTTTTTCCGCTTCTTCCACCGTTGTGCCCACATCCAGGTGGATGCCTTCACCGCTACCGGCGGAGACTTTGAGTCCGGAACTGCCGAAATTCGGCGGCAGATGGCGCTGTTCCACCAGCGGCGCATCGCACACGATTACCGCGCGCTCCAGCGTATTACGCAACTCGCGGATGTTCCCGGGCCAGTTATAGCTCTGGAACATCTGCAAAACGGTTTCACTTACGCCGCCAACTTTGCGTCCATGCTTGGCATTCATGTCGGCCAGCAGCGCTTCCACTAACTGGGGGACGTCGTCCTTATGTTCCCGCAGCGGCGGAAGATGAAGATTGAAAACGTTGAGCCGGTAATAAAGATCGCCGCGTAGCTCGCCCTTGGCTACGGCTTCTTCCGGAACTTTATTCGTAGCGGCCAGCACACGCACGTCAACCGGTGTTTCCACTTTGCTGCCCAGGCGGCGCAGTTTGTGGTCTTCAAGGACACGCAAAAGCTTGGCCTGCGTAGCGATCGGCATCTCGCCGATCTCATCGAGCAGCAGGGTACCTTCTTCGGCCAACTCGAAGCATCCTGCACGGCGCTCCATGGCGCCGGTGAAAGCGCCTTTCTCGTGGCCGAAGATTTCACTTTCAATCAGGGTTTCCGGAATCGCCGAGCAGTTGATGGCCACAAACGGTTTGTTCTTGCGCGGGCTGAGATCGTGAATGGAGCGCGCTACCATCTCCTTGCCGGTGCCGCTTTCACCGGTGATCAGCACCGAGGCTGTACTCGGCGCGACCATCTCGACAAGATGGAAAACTTCCTGCATGACCCGTGAAGAACCGACCATGTGGCCGAAGTGCCCGCTGTCACGCAGCTTCCGCCGGGAGGCTTCGAGTTCCAGCGCCGTGCCCCGCTGGCGGGCCGCATTCTGCAGTATCTGCTTAAGACGGGCGGGATCAACTGGCTTCTGAAGAAAGTCGTAGGCGCCGGCCTTCATGGCGTCCACGGCCACGTCAATGCTTCCCTGAGCTGTAAGGAGTACCACAGCTAGTTGCGGATGTTCCGCGAGTCGTTGCAGAAGTTCCATGCCGTCCATACGCGGCATGCGGAAATCAGTCACTACGATGCCCGGCGACCACGTAGCCACCTTGTCCAGCCCTTCCAGGCCGTCTTTTGCCGTTTCTGTCCGGTAGCCCCAGGCCGAAATGAGCTCGGCCAATCCGGAACGTTCGTTTTCTTCGTCCTCCACGATAAGGACCTTTTCCTGTAGGCTCAAAACTCGGTTCCCCTTTCAGATGAAGACTACACTAGGTTACTCGCAATTCTTTGCACAGTTAGATGTCAAACTGTGTAAAAAAGTCTATATGCATGTAAATTGATGAAAACAATGTATTTAGTGTGCAAGCAAACGCTTTTGTTACAATTTGCATCTGAGCACTGGACAGGGGCCATTCACCGGGTTCGCATTTTCTGGTTCAAAAATTTCGATTACATCTGATTAAGGAGCGAAAGGAAACGCATGATGAAGAATTATTGGATAGCCTTAGTAGTTGCGGGAGTACTGACGATGGGTGCGATGGCGCAAACCTCGGCCAGTGGTTCGGCGTCGGGTAATGCCACAGTGCAACCCGGTCAGGCTGGGGCAGGTGTGAGTGCAAGCCAAAGTGCGCAGACGCCCGGCGCTTCGGTCAACGCTGATGCATCAGCCGATGCCAAAGCTTCCAACGAACATGGGAAGAAGAAGGAATCATCCTCAGGCGCAAGCGCAAACTCCAGCGGTGCAAGTGCAGTCAACACAGGCGGCGCTTCGACCGCTTTGAGCAGCGGTACTTCTTTGCAGGCTGAGCTGACAAAACCAGTGGACGCCAAAAAAGCAAAAGCCGGCGATGAAGTCACTGCAAGGGTCACGCAGGACGTGAAATCCGATGGCAGAGTCGTGGTGCACAAGGGCTCGAAGCTGGTCGGTCATGTGACGGAAGCCAAGGCGCGCACCAAGGAAGATTCTGAATCCAAGCTCGGCATTGTTTTTGACAAGGCCGTTCTCAAGGGTGGGCAGGAAGTTGCGTTTAACGGTGTAATCCAGGCACTGGCTCCGCCCGCGCAGGGAGCGGTCGCTCTCAGCGGCGATGAGAGCAGCGGGCTCAGCGCACCGGTGGGCGGAGGCGGGTCAGCAGGCGGCGGTGCGCGTAGCAGCGGCGGAGCTCTTGGCGGAGTGACTGGCGCAGCTACCTCCACTGTCGGTTCAACTGTGGGAGGCACGACCGGTGCCGTGGGAAATGTTGCCGGATCAGCCACAGGTACAGTGAGTGGGGCGGCAGGTGGCGTTGCGAACGGAACGCTTAGCACGGCAAGCCACGGCGTCGTAGGACTACAGGGTCTGGCGTTGAATTCCAGCGCCACTGGCAGCGCTCAGGGTTCGGTGGTCAGCTCTGCCACCCGGAACGTAAAGCTAGATAGTGGTACCCAAATGGTGTTGCAAGTGGCTGGTTCGGCCTCCGCGCACTAAATCAAAGGAAAACCAGCTTTTCGATGCGGCCAAGTTATACCATTGGCCGCATTCTATTTTTCCCTAAACCATAGAAGCGACAACACTTTCATTGGGAACGATCGAAACAAGTACAACCCGTACTGGCCTTTTGGCTATCTTTATGGATGCAGGTTGGTGCACAATGCAAGACTACGGGCCCTCAGGTTTAAGAGGTGCAAAATGAAGAGATATTCGATCATAGCTGCTATCGTGGCTATTTTGTTTGCAGCAGGCACGAGAGAATCCAGGGCGTATGCTGTTGGCGTACAGCAGCCCATAACGGATGTAAAACCGTCTGAGACGCAGCTTCCCGTCAACATCAGCGCAACACCAGATTCGGACAGGCAGCAAGCTTCAACCGAGAAGCAGAACATCACAGCCAAGGTCGAGACTCCGAAAGTCACAGTTCCAAATTCTGAACCCCAGAGCGTGTTCTACATCCTGGCTGAATTCAAAGGGACGTTGAATGTCAAAAAATTGAAGCCAGGGGACCAGATCAAGGCGGAGGTGACCCAGGATGTCCTCGCGCATGGCAAGATCGTTATCCCTGTTGAATCCAGGTTGCTAGGTCATGTCACCGAGGTCAAGGCGAGCGACACAAAAGGCCGCGAATCGTGGCTGGGAGTCGTCTTCGACAAAGTCGTGCTCAAGAACCACAGTGAAATGGGTTTCCAGGGTGTGATTCAGGCGCTTTCACCTCCTGCACCCAAAAGATCGAGACTAGACGAGCCTGATCCGATGGCTCCTCCCGTTGTAATAACCCAAAGCCAAGTCCAATCCAGTATACCGATGGGTGGGACGCCAACTCGGGCAGGCGCGCCCACACAGCCGAACGCAGCCGTGCCGAATTCAACCGTGCAGTCTTTGCCGGATCCAAATTTGCCCAGTACCGGTTCAAGATTGCCGAGCGCGAATATGACCACTGTGGTTAACCGGCCCAATGGATCACTCGTTGTGCGCGGTGCTCCAAGCGATAACATCGGAACCATTTCAAAAGTTGACTTGAACGCTGGAGGGCTAGCGGTACCGCAACAGATGAGCGCTGGAATGCCGCGAGGCGTTTTCGGATTGAAAGGATTGAGCCTGGCCACTGGGTCCCGCAAAACACCTGGCCCGATCGTCTTTTCGGGAACCGGCAACGTAAAGCTCGATGATGGCACGCAGGTGCTGCTGCGAATTACAGACGTACCCATGCCGTGACTATCATTTGAATTTGGCCCGTTCGGAGTGCTTTTCCGCGAATTGTCGTGGGAGCACCGTGTTACTAACCCCTTGAACTTCAGTAACTTGTCGATCAAAGGCCAGCGTGGCAATCTCATGAAAACTGGTCAAGGAGAGTACTGTTTACCCGTTCCATGCGCCTGGATATGAAACCCGTCCGCGTACTGGTTGTACTGTTGTGTCTTCTCCATGTCCATGGATGGGCCATGGCCCAGCAGTGGCAGACCATTGGGCCCGACGGCGGTACCGTACGCAGCCTCACTCTCGATCCAAAAAATCCAGACCGTATTTTTCTTGGGACCAGCGCCGGCCGGTTATACCTTTCCACCGATAATGGCGCCAACTGGTCGCGCTATGCGCAATTAGGCACCGCAGCTGAGATGGTGCTCGACCACGTAGTGATCGATCCCAACAACTCCAGACTCGTCTATGTGGCGGCCTGGAACGCGCAATCACCGAACAACGGAGATCTTTTCCGCAGTACCGACGGTGGCAGGAATTGGGAAACAATTTCAGAACTGCACGGCAAGTCCATCCGCGCTCTGGCACTGGCTCCGTCTGATTCCAGGATACTGGTTGCAGGAGCGCTCGATGGTATCTATCGCAGCCGCAACGGAGGCGACACATGGGAGCGCATCTCACCGGAGAACCATGCGGAAATCAAGAATGTGGAATCTATCGCCGTTGACCCCATCAACCCCAATATCATTTATGCCGGAACCTGGCACCTGCCGTGGAAGACCGAGGACGGCGGCAAGAGCTGGCACAACATCAAGAAGGGCGTGATCGACGATTCTGACGTCTTCTCTATCGTGATCGATCCGGCGAACCCGGCCAGCATTTTCATGGGCGCCTGCTCGGGGATGTACCGCAGCGAATCCGCGGGCGAACTGTTTCGTAAGATTCCCGGCCTGCCTTATTCCGCCCGGCGCACGCGCAAACTGCAAATAGATCCTGTCAATCACAACGTGGTGTACGCGGGCACAACCGAAGGGCTGTGGAAGACCACGAATGCAGGAGCAACATGGGACCGCATCACCGGTCCCAATATTGTGGTCAATGATGTGGTGATCGATCCGCGGCATCCTGCGCGCGTCCTGCTGGCGACCGACCGCAGCGGCGTTCTGGCCAGTGATGATGCCGGCATAAGTTTTGCGCTTTCCAATCATGGCTTCGCGCACCGCCAGGCGGCGGCATTGCTGGTCGACCGCAATGATAGCTCTGTCCTGTATGCGGGCTTGCTCAATGACAAAGAATTCGGCGGCGTGTTTGTTTCCCGCGACGCGGGTCAGATGTGGAACCAGATCAGCAAAGGCCTTGATGGACGCGACATATTTGTTCTCCGCCAGGCCAGCGATGACTCCATCATCGCCGGCACCGACCGAGGCGTGTTTGAACTTAAACCGAATAGCTCCCGCTGGCTGCATTCGGGTGCGGGTACGAATGCGGACCCTGCCGCCGACAATGACGAGCAACCGGGAGCGGAACGCCAGGCCGGTGGTGTGCAGGTCATTTCGGCGTTGTCCCACAAATCTGCTCCTGCGCCTGTAACTGGTTTGAATGCTCGAGTGAACGCCCTGGAAGTTACTCCGCAAAAATGGTATGCAGTTACTTCATCGGGCCTGTTTGTCAGTGCAGGCTCAGGTCATGGCTGGCGGAAACAGGAGCTTCCGGCCGTAAGCAATCCAATCGGCATCAGTGTGTTCGACCGCATGGTGGTTACCGCAAGCCGGACTGCCGTCGCTATCTCCGTTAACGGTGGCGATAGGTGGCTTACCTCTAAATCCCTGGAGCCCGGGCTGTTCATCAACTCGGTTTTAGCGGATCCGGCCGGCAACATCTGGGTGGCAGCGCGGGAGGGCTTGTTTCGCAGCACGGATGTGGGTGAAACCTGGAAGCGAGTTAGCTTGCTCTATCAAGCCAATATTCTCACCATTCAGTTCGACCAGGAAAGCCACCGCATTCTTGCCACCGGCGGTGCTTCCTCCAACATTTTTGAAACCATGGACAACGGGCACAACTGGACGCCAATCCATTCCAGTTGGCAGGTGAGCAACTTGATTTCCGCTCATGGCCGTCTGCTTGGTACAACTGCGTTTGACGGCGTGGTGATTCAACGGGATTCCTCTGCCGAGACGCAGGTTATTTCCGCTACGGGAACGCGCTAGGCCTGCCAAACGTGCCCGACGGTATCGGTAAAAACTACATGCCTCTTCCCTCGATAGTCTTCTAAGCCATAGAAAACGCAACGTCTCGCTTGGCAACCGCCGTGCATTCCACCCAGGCACAGTGGATCTCCTGCTGCCGAGCGATTTATGAAACAGCGCGGTTTCAACCAGGATTCAGTTCTTGCCCTCCTTTTATCTCTGTTGGCCCTTGCAATATTAGCGCTTGCGGTCGGATGTAACGTCAGCGCCCGAACGTCGCAAGATAAGCCGAACGCGTCCGGCTCACAGCAACTGCCATTTACTGAAGGTAAGCCTCTGATGGTTCCAGCGAATACGGTCATCAATGTTCGCTTGCAGCAAAACATCTCCAGTGTGACAGCCCGGCCCGGGCAGGACTTTGCAGCAGTTCTGGATGAGCCCCTGGTGGTTGACGGCCAGACGATGGCGCCAGAGGGAACGGCAGTGACGGGAAAGATTGCGGCAGCGAGCCAGTCGTCGCCGGCACACGGCGCCAGCTACCTTCGCATCACCCTTTCTTCGTTGATCATGAACGGAAAGACGGCGCCGATCCACACCAATAGCGTCTTCGTTGGCGGTGGCGGGTTCAAGAAACGCAACCTTGCTTTCACCGGGGGAGGAGCGAACGCATCCTTCGGGATCGCTGGAAAATCAACAGCCGCGTACACGACGGATAAAAAAGAAGTCGGTTTCGTCGCCGATCGTCGCCTGGGCTTCCGGCTCACCCAGCCGATCGTCACTCAGCCGATCAATGTCCCGTAATCTCCAGCTGCCAGAACAAAAAACTCCACACCTCCGCAGCATCTTCCACCAGCTTATGAATTGGTTTGCCAACGCCGTGGCCAGCTTTGGTATCAACGCGCAACAAAACAGGGCGCTCAGGCCCATTGGCTGCTTCCGTCTGGAGCAACGCCGCCATTTTCTTGGCGTGCATGGGATCAACACGTGTATCGCTTTCCGCGGTCATGAACAAAATGGCAGGATACAGAGTGCCTTGACGCACGTGGTGGTAGGGTGAGTACGCGTAAAGATACTCGAACTGTTTGGGATTGTCGGATGATCCGTACTCCGGAATCCACAGCCTGGCGATCTGGAACTGCTGGTAGCGCAGCATGTCGAGCAGAGGCACCTGGCAAACCACGGCGCGGAACAACTCCGGACGCTGCGTGAGCGCGGCGCCCACCAGCAGTCCGCCATTGCTGCCACCCTGGATGGCCAGATGTTCCTGGTCCGTGTACTTCTGCTCAATCAGGTGTTCCGCAGCGGCGATGAAATCGTCAAAGACGTTTTGCTTTTTCTCCAGCATGCCGTTGCGGTGCCAATCCTCGCCAAATTCATTGCCTCCCCGCAGCTGGACATCAACGTACACGCCTCCATGCTCCAGCAGCAACAGCATCACGTTGCGGTTGAAAAACGGCATGCGCCCCAGGTTGAATCCGCCATATCCTGAGAGCAACGTTGGGTTTCTTCCGTCCCTGACCAGCCCTTTATTGCTTACAACAAACATGGGTATGCGCGTGCCATCCTTGGAGTTGAACCAGAGCTGCTCCACCTGATATTGGTCAGGATCAATCCCGGATTCCACGCGCGCCCACAACGTTGGCTTTCCCTCCAGGCTGACTTCATAGATGGTGGGTGGAACAGCATAGGAAATAAAACCAAAGAAAGCGGTGTCACTGTTCCAACTGCCGCCAAGATCAAAAATACTGCCCAGCGACGGCATGGGCACATCGGCTACTGGATGGCCATCGAGCTGAAAAATCCTGAGTTGCGAAGCTGCATTCTTTACGTAGTGAACAAAAAGCTTTCTGCCGATGATGGTTGCTTGCTCCTCAATCACGGCGTCTGCCTGTGAAATAATTTCTTTCCAGTTCGATCGCTGCGGGTGAGCGCAGTCCGCCTTGAACACCCGATGCCTGGGAGCGCCTTCATTCGTCGTGATGTAGAGCTGGCTATCCAGGATTACACCGTGATAAAGGCAATTCTCTCCCGTAGTGAGCCGCAGAAATCCGCCGGGTTCAAGCGCTGACAAATCTTTGAGGTAGAGTTCAGTCTTGGTCCAGCCCTCACTTACATCGACTAAGAGCCACCTGCCATCCTTTGAAATAGAAATATTGGGCCAATGCTGCGGATCAACGGTCAGGTCCTGGCTTGAAGAAGCGTCGGCAGGAAAAACCAGCGCATCCTGATGCCCGTTTTCATTGCCAAGGCCGCTGATCTTGTGGAAGAAAACCCTGCGGTTGTACATCTCCTGGCCCGGAGGCACATCGCCCGGGCGCGGATACCGTGTGTAATAAAAGCCGGAACTGTCCGGCAGCCAGGCTACGCTGGCAGCGCGCGTGCGTTCAATTTTCTCCGGGAGCAGTGCTCCGGTAGAAGTCTCAACTATGTAGAGCGTGCTGAGCTCCGAGCCGTCCGCTGAAATGCCGTAGGCAACGTACATGCCGTCGTCGGAAGGGAACCACCAGTCCAGAGAAATGGTTCCATCTGGTGACAGAGCGTTTACATCCACCAAGATGTGTTCTTGGTTTTGCAAGCCCGCGTCATTGTGCGATATGGGGCGAGTGACCCTGCGAACGTAAATGATCGGCTGGTTCTCGCGGCCATCGCGGCGTTCATAAAAATACTGATCACCAGCCACTCTGGGGGATGCGACTCGGCCGATGACAAGCAGTTGCTCTATGCGCGCACGCAGGTTCTCGCGGCCGGGAACACGATCAAGTACGCGTCGGGTAGCATCATTCTGCTGCTCGACAAACTGCTTTGTCTCCGCCGATTCACCATCTTCCAGCCAGCGATATGTGTCTGTGATCCTGTGACCGTGATAATCGTCGAAGGCGGGTGCAGCCACAGTTGATGGCGGGATGGCTTTTGCTTTATGCATAATCAGGGCTTATGAATATTACTTACAGCAAGGCGATCATATCGTCTTATCGTGGGGCCTGGTTTTTGAAAAGTAAATTATTTAAATCCTCAAATCTGGGGCCGGGTTCTTCGTTTTTCCCAGCAGGTATGAGGTGTGCTCGCAGGCAGGAGGCAGGGTCGTGATTGGGCTCAAAAAATCTCATCTCGCCTGGCGACCCGAAGCCAATGAGCAATTGCTAAACGACTGCATTTGATGCTATTTTTAAAGAAGCTAAATTCAATCTGGCGGCTCCTGTGAGCCGCCAGATTGTCCACTCCTCAGTAGCTCAATGGCAGAGCATCCGGCTGTTAACCGGAGGGTTGTAGGTTCGAGTCCTACCTGAGGAGCCATTCTTTTTAACCACCTGCAGGAACGGCCTCTTCCGATTGGGACACGTTGGGACACGTTGTACCTTCCCCTTTTGCGACAACTTCCCGCCGCTTTGCCAGAATTGCCCGCGTCCGCGAGTTGATCGCTGCCATGACACTTGCCGGTATTTGCTGCATGTACACATTGCCGGTAGTTGTTATGCTCGCGTGCCTCAGGATTCCTTGGGCATCTTTCATGGTTCCATGGTTCTGCATGTCCGTACCCAGCGTGCGCCGCATCACTTGAAACGTGACCAGGTTTCTGGGGATACCCAGTCTGTCGGTAATTGGGTGGATTCTCCACTTGAGGAAGTTCCTCGCCTGTCGAGGCACCTTTTTGCCGATACGCTCGTCCCGTCCGAGGGTCGGAAACATGAGCGCCTCGGGTGAGGTGTCTGGGCAGGTCTGCCGCCAAGCGTCAACGATGGGCTGAATGTCCTCCGGAATAGGAACTGCATTCCGGCTGGCCTTGGTTTTCAATTTTCCCGCATAGAGATGCCCTTCATATGCGGTGCCATGGATCACCAATTTGTCCCCGCCGTACGACTTCCATTGCAGGCCCAATGTCTCACTCGTCCGAGTGGCACAGAACAAGCCAATACTCATGAGGCACAAATCGTGCGGATAAAACCCTGGAATTCGGCTATATGGGGTGGAAATTGTTGACAACAGGCGATTCTATTGACAGTAAGAAAAGACAGGAAAATCAACGGGTTAGCCATAACCCGATGAAAACAAAGTGGGGACGTAGTTCAGTTGGTTAGAACGCTGCCCTGCCACAGACCTAAGTCCAATGCCAAACTCTTAGATCTACCCTCACGCCCTGAAACTTAAACCGGCGAATCATTAGCTCCGCTAGCTTTCAGGCTGAACATGCGCTCCAGTTCGTCATTGTAACGGGCCTTGCTACGTCTATCACCGCTGGACTTTTGGCCGTACTTTGCCCCGCTGGGTCAAACGCAACACGGGGCCACTCACGAACAGCTTGCCTAATAATGCTTATGTTCGATAACTGCTTATGGCTGTCAGCTATTTGGACGAACGGCTGTATCGATGGATTTCAATAGCTAACGAAAGCGCGGAGCGTTTCGACTTCCCGCCGGGTCTGATAGAAGAAAGCATTCAGTCCCTAAAGACTTATCTCGGCGAAGAGTTTTTGACAGACATTTTCAAGGGCTGCCAGTCCCTACACATGCTTGGCCTTCGGGGGCAGGTATTGGATCTCTGGTTACGCGGCGGTGCTAGTGTTGATGACCACGTGATACAGATCATCGATCTGGTTTCAGTTCTCGCGGATTTTAAGGCCGACGCTTGTCTGGGCGACAAACTCGAGCGACTCAAACGCAGTGCCTTTTGGCCTTCGCAATTTGAGCTGGCAATGGCTCAGAGAGCGAAACGCACTATCGTAGGTGATGGCAGTGTGCGACTGAGTTGTGAAACGAATACTGCCGTTGGCGATTTCAGCATCAATATGAAGGACGGGGCGATTGCATGTGAATGCGCACGTCTGGACTTCGGGGACGAGGAGGAAGAACAGTTTAGATTGGTCGGTGATCTTTATAGGTATCTCGATCAACGTCTGAAGGAGATGACGCGTGCATGCTGCATTAAGATTCGGATACACGGCCCTCTGAACCTGACCTCCTTTAACGTCGCCGTGCAGTGCGGTAAGGCCTGTTTGTCACGCTTTGAACACAAAGGGGAGGAGGTCCGCGAGCAAAAAAAGGACGTCGGTGTCACAGTTGAGCCCCTGACAGCGGGTAGCGAAAGGATACCGTTCCGTTACATCGATGGCCGCGTAGAGGATGTGCGCGGTACCGATTGGGTGAGTGCGCAATCTCTATGTCGAGTGACCGCAAAAGACGATGACGAAGCAGCGTCAATGTACCGGGCCGGTGCCGATTTGGCAGAGGAGGAATATGCACGCGTGTTCATATTCTGGGAGCGCGCGCGCGCTGATCTCGATCCGTATACCCGGATAAAGAACAAGATTAAGAAAAAGAGACACCAGACAAAAGCAGGAGAAGGTCTCCTCGGTCGGGTCATCTTTCTTGAGTCTCAATGGAATCTCGAATACTTCGACGCGGATCGGCTTGGGAAAATAATCGACGAAGAATTGGCCAATTCAAGACATACTGTTGCAGTCATAATCGCGCAAAGGTGCGCAAGCGTTCACTATAGACGTTGGTACCGCTATTTCGTTTCCAGTTGTGGGCCCTCTTTCACTTCGAATGAGACCATCCGTGGTTTCTTTGCAAGATTCGTGACCTACGACCGGGATTTTGATCCAATTCTCAATCAGAAATACCAGCGTACGTGGAAAGAAGCCGCGGAACGAGTCAAGCAACATGAGGCGGAATGGGAAGAGATAAATCGCAGGCGTCAGAGCGATCTCTAGGTTTATCCCGATTTATTGACGGGGTGTGCTGCAACATCCCATAGGTCGAGCGTGCGGATGAGAACAGACCCGTCCGGCTCCGTTTCGCCGTCGAGATATTTGCGCCGCGCTTTCAGTTCAATGGCCTGACGGTTGGCAGTGAATACTTCCAGCTTGTCCTTGTCGTCCCCGTGGAAGTGATCGTCGATGGCTTCTTCGCTGATGGCGCACAACACGCGGGTTTTTCCGTCCTGTCCCCAGAACTTGACAACACCACGGTCGAAATCATATGTCTCTCTTGGCTCCGGAAATATCAGATCGTGTTGCTCAAGCGACCATCGCACACGCTTTGCCACGAACACTGAGAACGGATTGATATCCATGTCGATGCTGGCGCTGTCCAGTGCCTTCAGATAGGTATTGCGATCCCTGACGCGGATCACCGTCCATGGATAGCCGCCCGAGGCCAGCATCGCGTTCATCAGGAAACGCGCCATTCGTCCGTTCCCATCCGGATAGGGATGGATGTAGCCGAACAGCCAGTGACCGAGCACGGCGCGCGCGCTTGGTTCTGTTTCCTTTTCGAGCAGGTCGAACAGCGCCGGCATGGCCTCGCGCACCGACTCCCACCGCGGCGGCACGAAGCGCGATGTGCGCAGATAGACCGGGTTGTTCCGGTATCCGGCCAAAGCCCCGGCTTCGATCAGTCCCGCCGCAACGCAGGGCTGGAACAGTTCGCGGTACCAATCGTTGTGTGCCGTGCGCACAAGAGTACCGCTGTTCCCACCCACGATGACTTCCGCCACCGTCGCCTTCACCTTCCGAAATGCCTGCCAGTAGCCGCGCGCCGCCAGCGCGTCGCGGCTCTTGCGGTCATCCTCGTGATGGTCTGGGTCCCAGCCGCCCCCCCTCACCCGGTCGATCAGCGCGGGCGTGACGGAATATCCCTCGATGGACAGCGAGTGATACGCATCACTCTGATAGATTTCATCGATGAAACGCAGATAGGCATCCTTGTCCTTCGGCGGTCCCGGCGGTGCCGGGAAATTCTTGATAACGGCATCGCGCATCGATTCCCACATCATCTTCACGCGTCCGACAATAGGCGCCGCCGCGCGGCTAGACGCGCTGAACGTCTGCCCGGCCTCGAAGGGATTGCTCTCGCGCACGTCATAGCCGGCGCTTTTCATCGTGCTGATGATCTCGTCCGCCAGCTTCGGCCGGCCGGTCGCCCGGAACGCGCCGGCGAGATAACCCGCTTTCGCAGAATGGCCGCCGTTCAGAAGAACCCGCAGCAGGTCCGATGCGTCGCCAAGGCTGCCCAGGACCACCTGTACCTCGATGGGGTTTCGTGCGAAGAAAGATTCCGCGACCCTCACCAGCGCCGCCACCGGCGAGAAAAGCCGCAGAGCGTCCCGCACAACGAGATCCGCTGCCGACGGCATCTCGGACACCTTCAGGTCGTAGAGCGATGTGCCGAACAGAAGGTTGATCGTGTTGTTCGTGCCCTTCGGACTGCTGACCACCACCTGGGCTGGGATCACTGTTCTTTCGCCGTGAAGCAAAAGCGACTGCTCCGGCGACAGATGCCACTCCTCGCGGAAACGGTCGTTGCAGTAGCGCGCGCAGAATTCCCAGAATGAGGCGTACCACGGGGTGCTGTCGCCCGCCCGCGCGCTGGGGCTGGAGGAGATCAGCCATCCGCGCATAACTTCCTGCACAAAGCCGTTGGTGACCAGACGTTCGCGGTGAACGCGGCTCAGGTCATCTGAGCGGAACACACGTCTCCCGCCTTCTTGGAGCGCTTTGAGCGCATCAAGAGATTCAGCCAGCTTCTCATTCGGCGTTGCCATGGGGACCTTCTTCCGCTTCCGCTACTGGTTATGACAAGTGTTTGATGCTGTGCTATCGCAAGTATATAATGCTGTGCAAATACAAGTCAATAATGCTGCGCTGCTACAAGTATTTAATGCAACAATACAATAATACCTTCAATTACAGATACTTGGAAATATCCTCAGCCAGACAATCGCAGCCCGTCCACGGACCACAACGGTGCGGAAGTTCAGCCCGCACACCGCGCAGAAGGCACCCGCTTGACTAATGCAAACCTGAGCGCATAGATTTATGGAGTTAGTGAAATTTGTAAGGTTTATGACGTCGAACGAGCCAGATCCGCGTACTCTCAAGCATCGGCCTGTGGTTCTAATTGACTATGCAGGCCATGATGGATTTTACCCCGCAGCTGGAACCGATTGTCGGTACCTTAGCCTTGGCTGGGCGCAATACGACCCCCGCCAGTTGTCGGTGAAAACGCTCCGACACACCGGTGATCGATGGTCACGTCTATCTGAGGAATTGCCACTTCATCGCTGCATTGATGCGACAGCCTTGATCGCCGAGGTGGTCGCGCAGTCTGCAGGATCGGACCGGGTTACCTTCAAGGAAGGATTTCTGGAACGGCAAGACCAAACGGTGTCTCTTCCGCTCGAATTCGGCAATGAGCGGGAGCGTTCCGATTTCGAAGCAAAGCTGACTGACCCACTGGTCATGCGCCGGCTCGGCAAATTGGCTGACGTGCTGATCGCGCTTCGGCGCGCGGGCCGTATCTGAGCGGAGTCATGTTCACCATCGAGCAAATCAACGACCTCCACGCCCGGCTCGGTAGCGCGAGGACGCTCCCGGAGTATGTGCGAGCGCTTAAGGCGCTCGGCGTCGAACGGTACGATTCCTATCTGGCCGACGGGCGTTCAGAATACTTCGGGCAGGGCGGCTACAGAGTCGTCTCCCCACCAGTGCACGAGGTGCTTCCCATCGCTGCAACCGGTCAACGCGAGACGTTCCTTCAGCACCTAGGCCGGCACGAGCGGCGCGAGACGACTTACTTAGAGATGTCCAGAGGCCTGGCGCAGAGCGGGATAGAGAAGTGGACTGTGGACACGGGTAGGATGACTATGACGTTCTACGATAAGGCCGGCAGAGAGATGCTGGTCGAGCAGATCAGCTAATTCGGAGTTTCACCACGGGCTGCTAGACCTGCGCTCTAAGTTTTCAGACAGAATTTGGTGTGCTGCGAAAGGAAAAGAAATGCCGTCTCGAGCCGCGGTGCTGGCCCGCAAACGGATGTCACCGCTGCAGTTCCTGGGCCCGTAGAGCTTCCTCAAAATCCTTTTCCATCTCAGTCAGGTGGCGGCCAAGTTCGGCTGAATCTATGAATGGATTCGGTCCACCCTTTTTCTGGCGGGCCGCTTTGCCTTCCAGATCGAACCAGAAGCCATGGGCAGCGAGAAGCACATCGGCGTGCATACCCCTCAACCGAACGAGTGTGCTTCGAACGTCCTCGACGATGTTCGGATATTTGTCGTTATTCGTCAGCTTAAAAGGCGAGACGGTTAGGCCGCATAAGAACAGCACATCGTAGGACCTTCCGTTTTCATTGACCCGCATCGACCAGCTTGTGCATCCCTTTGTATGCCCTGGCGTCAAGTGTGCGGTCAGGCTCACTCCCCCGAGTTCGACTCGTTCTCCGTCAGCAATCAGCCGGTCCGGCTTAATCGGCTCGTATGGAAAATCGTCCCCGTTGGCAAAGTCTCCCTTGCCGCCGCGCGTCATAAGTTCTCCGTCGAGCCTGCTAGCAACAATCGTAGCGCCGGTTAGGAGCTTGAATTCGGCAAACCCACCGCAGTGGTCGAAGTGGGCATGGCTGTTCAATACGATCTTCACATCCTTCGGGTTGAAGCCGAGCTTTTCGATGTTGGCTTCGACCTGGGGCAACATTTGGATGTGTCCTGTGTCGAGTAGAATATGCCCGGCTGGCGTGACAATCAGGAAGGAGCTGATCAAGTTCGTTCCGACGTAGTAGACACTTCCGATTACCTTCCTCGGCTCAAAGGGAAGCGATCGGTTCTCAAGTGTGTCTTTAATCTCTTCCTGTGCAGCATTCCGGTGGTCAGCTGAAAAGACTTTGTTCACAATCTTCCACTGATTATTGATCTTCAAAAGAGACACATGATCGCTAAAAAGGACTTGCGGATAATCGAGCGTCAGGACGGCGCTCGCGGCGTTGCCAGTGATGTCTAGTCGCTCGACGCGGCGTACTCGGCGATGCTCGTCTTCTGCGGGCCCCTGGAATCTCTGGGCAAATTCCTCTCGCGTCCATTGTTTCGGTTCGCCGTTCTCAACAAATTGGATCCTGGCATCGGAGGCAAATGCCCGCTGGATGTAATCGCCATTCCCGAAAGCATGCGCTTGAAAATAGAGCTCGACAGCGTCTCTCGGAGTATCTTGCGCAGCGGCTGTACAGGTCGCGAAAAGTACTGTCAGTATCAGCATTGACAAAAGCATGTTCCCTCTCCCGTGTGCGCTCATGGTCTTCCTTAAGGCCGAACGCAAGAACCTATTGGACCTCGAATATCTCGTATCTCACCCCATCCGCCAGTCTTTCGCCGATTGCAACGCTCACGATCTTGTTCAGCCAGGCGTAGTTCGAGGACGAGGTCTCAAAGAAAGGTGCTGTCCGGAGATAGTAGTCGGATGGGGCAACCTCCTCGCCGCGAGCAATTCGGGCGGTGACTTCGGGCGAGGCATGACGGACTCCGCGGTAGGTCATAAGAATGAGTGCGCCATCGTCGGTTCGCAGGATCAGACGCACATCTTGCTGAGCAGATCCATCAGTACGAACGAGCAGCAGGTCCGAACCAGCCTGAGGCAGAACCTGACCTCGTAGCCGGTCACCTGCAAAATGCCCATCGGAAACGGTGAATACACGGCGCTGGCCGGCTGGAGTGTCTCCCAGCTCCAGAGGTGGAGGAAGTGTCATGGTGATCGTGAATAAATGACGCGATTTCAGTTCTCGCATAAATGACAGTAAAACATTCCAGTAGACGGGAAAGTGCAAGCCCAAATTGAGCGAGAAAAGCATAGGAGAAATGTTATTGTGATCGAAGAACATGTTTTGCGAGGCCACGAATGAGTACCCACTATCAGATAGGCGAGTTCGCCGAACTGGGCGGGGTTTCCGCCAAGACACTTCGCTTTTACGATGAGATTGGAGTGTTGCGGCCGGCCAGCGTGGATCCGCGCACGGGATATCGACGCTACCTACCGAAACAATTGGAAGACTTGGCGTCGATCATCGCTCTCAAGAATCTGGGAGTGTCGCTTGCACAAGTTCGCGAGCTGACAGCTAAAAGAGGCTCTACGTCCGATCGGAGATTCATTCTCAATGAGATCAAGCAAAACGTAGAGCAGTCGATCCAATCCGCGACGGAGTCTCTTCAGTGGATTAACGCCGCTCTGGATGAGCTTGCCGAACGCCATGCGCCGATTTCCGTGATCGTAAAGCACCGGCCGGCCATGCCGATTGCTTCTCTTCGGGTCGAGCTAAGGAACTATGCAGAAGCGTCGCGATTCGAGCAGGAATTGTTAAATGTTTTGCCTCCCGACTGCCTTGGGAGCCTGCGCGGAGTGCTCTGGCATCGTTGTGCAGACTCAGGATCATTTGAAGCGGAGCCCTTCGTCACTCTGAAAAGGCGGGTTCAAGCACGAGTTCCGTGTGACCTGAAAGACCTGCCTGAAGCAACCCTGGCTTGTGCCTACTCGGCTCTCGACGATGAAAGTGCTGAACTATCGTATGCTGCGATTCGACGATGGATGAACGTGAGGGGATACCGCCTCGCCGGTCCAAAACGCGAACTCAACCTTGGCCAAATGCTCGAAATTCAATTTCCCATTCGGTCCGCGTAGCGAACACACATGATTTGGAAGCTGTAGAAGGGACTGGAATACTGGTACAGCGTGAATGCGGTGCGCCGGTTCGTTAGATCTCAGCAAGCAACCCGATCAATCGGCTTCTAGGAAAGTCGAGCCCAAGAATGGATTTATTTGTCAGTGCGCAATCGATATGAGTCTGCCGGCTCATCCAAGTCTCAGGCAGATTGTCTGCGAAGCATTACAGTTCTCCGCGACCAACGAGGAACTGTGTGCGATAAGAGTTTTGATTGAGATTTGGGACACGTTTTGGGACACGTTGTGCGCCGCACGTGCTCCGAAATCGTCTATTGTCTCCAGTTAAGTCATTGAATGTACACGTACTCCAGGTTTAATCCTCCGGCTGTTAACCGGAGGGTTGTAGGTTCGAGTCCTACCTGAGGAGCCAATTCTTTTCAGGCACTTACGCAACACGCGATACCCCCCGCATTCTGAGATTGTGCCCACTCTGAATCAAAAACGGTCGCACTGGCCAGCTTGTCTATTGCCTCACGGCGGGCTCTTTTAAATGCAGGTTGGACAGCCGGATGACGGTTCGGCCTTCATCTGCTGGACCCTCCACAAAGAGAAGCCATGATCCTTCAGCTAAGAACGCCGAACCAAACTGCGCAGTTTCACCGCGGCATGGCCGGCCTGGCGAAGGCGCTGCGCGGTTGGAGTTTAGGAAAGCCCGCCCTCAATCTCGGAAATGCTTGATTTGGCACAGGCCTTGAAGTCCTAGGAGAAGAGCGGATCACGCCTGAGATGCGTGATGTCTTACTACAGCTGCCGGCAAAGATCGAAGCCGATAGAAGGAAGCTGCTGTTGCGGGATGGATTCGCCAGCTTGGTCTACGATGCCACCAGCTATAAGCGAGAAGGCTATCGAACAATGAAAAACAATTTCCGTTGGGCTGTGTGACTCTGCAAGGGATGCAACAAATCCAACGACTTGAAAAGCCGCCGAGCTTCGAAACGCGCGGTTTGTCTCACTCTGCTCGCGAAACTTTTTTCCGATATTCTCTTTTTTTAGTTTTCAAAACCAAATCATTAATAACTCTGGTTGGACGCGGACTATAGTGCGCGACGGTGGGTGTCAAGCCGCTCTGCGCTAAAGGGCTAATTTAGGAGATTTAAACCATTCAGAGACACTCCTGGCCTTGGTCTAAACGATCTTCATGCGTACCAGGGTTTCTATTTTGCTGTCGGAGGCCGTTTTGGCCGAGCCTCAGAACCAGAACTCAATTGGAGGGGGCGGGGTGTTTGGTACTATTGGCGTTGCAAAGCGATGGAGGCCAGCATTTCGACCGTCTTGTGCTGGAAGATGTCGCGAGACGTGAGATTGAGGCCCTCTCTACGCGCACGTGCGACGACTTGCAGACATAGAATGCTATCGCCGCCAAGATGAAAGAAATTGTCATCCAGACCAATCGGATGAATGGAGAGAACTTCACGCAGGATGCGTGTGAGGATCTTTTCGTGGAGCGTTCGGGGAGGACGGTATGTCTCTGACTGCTTAGAGGGCGCCGGCAGAGCCGCGGCATCCAGCTTGCCGTTCGGTTTCAGCGGCAGTAATGCCAGGACCATGATGGCCGCAGGAACCATATAAGCGGGCACTCTCTCACTCAACCAGGAAAGGACGACCGCTGGCTCCAGATTTGCCCCGGGAGCAGGCGCGAGATAGGCGACAAGCTGCTTGCTTTCACCGTGGATTTCAGAGGCGATCACCGCAGCCTGCCGGATCCCCGAGTGCCCCAGCAGCACAGTTTCAATTTCAGCAGGTTCAATACGTAAACCGCGAAGTTTCAACTGGCGGTCAGCACGCCCGAGGAATTCGATTTGGCCATCATTGCGCCAGCGTACCAGATCTCCGGTGCGATACATTCGTTTGCCGGGAACCATGGCATAGGCATCGGGAAAGAATTTGCAAGCAGTCAGTTCGGGAGAATTCAGATAGCCTCGGGAGACGCCGTCGCCCGCCAGATACAATTCGCCAGTCATTCCCACCGGAACATGCTGGAGCCTGGCATCCAGAACATAAGCGCGTGTATTCGACAGCGGGAAGCCAATGGTAGGCTCCTCATGACTGCCGGCCAGGCAGACAGCCATGGTTGAATAGGTGGTGGTTTCTGTAGGCCCGTAGAGATTGTACACAGCATCCAGGCGCCGCCTGTGATGTAAACGTCGAACAAGAGAACCCCGAAGTACCTCGCCGCCAAGATTGACGATCTGCACATCGGAAGGCAGAGCATTTGAATCCAGCAGCGACTCCGCAACAGCCGGCACAGTATTGATGACGCGCACCTTTTCCCGGGCAGGAAGGTCCGGCAATTCCAGGGCCGACTCCGACAGAATGACCGTGCCACCATGAACCAGCGTGACCACCAGTTCAAAGAAAGACATATCAAAGCAAATTGAAGTAGATGCCAGCATGCCCGCCCAGTGATGAGCAGTGAATACACTGCGGGCCCATATCGCAAATGAGGCGGCATTGCGATGCTCGACCATCACCCCCTTGGGGATGCCCGTGGATCCGGAGGTATAGATCACGTAGGCGATGTTGCCGGGAAGAAGCGGAGACGCGCGATCTGAATCAGCGGGATTGTGCGAAGGCATGGTTTCAATACTGGCCTGTGTCCCGGCATGATCGAGGGCAAGTACAGGCGCGAGCGCAGGCAGGCGACCCAGCAACACTCCTGAACTCAATACCATGAGAGGGCGCGCATCAGACATCATCTGTTGAAGACGTGCTGTCGGATACTCGGGATCCAGAGGCAGATATCCGGCGCCGGTCTTGAACACCGCGAGGATGGCCACCAACATTTCCATCGAACGCGCCAGGCAAATTCCCGCAATACGTTCCGGCCCGAGCCTGTCCCGGATGAGATGGTGGGCCAGGCGGTTGGAGCGCTCATTCAACTCCTGATATGTGAAAGAGTCGTTGCCGACGATCAGAGCAACGGCGTGAGCACAGCGTTCAGTCTGAGCTTCAAACAGCTCGGTGATGGTGGTCTCTGGCGTTTCTCGAAAAGATGAATTTAGGGTCTTAACTGCGAGGTTTGTTTCTTCCGAACTCAGCAACGGCACCATTGACACCGGCGTTTCCGGGTCGGTGAGCACATTGTCCAGAAAAGCGACCATCTGGTGCCCGAACCGGCGAATTGTAGAGGAATCAAAGATGTCCGTGTTGTATTCGATCATCAGGTTGAACTGGTCTCGTGCGCCGGTAATCGCGATCTGCAGATCAACGGGGGATGTTTTACGGTCAATCGAGAGCGGATGAATTTCACATCCGTGCAACTCGAGAGCGCCTTTTATGACAGTTGTACTCTGCTGGACAGGACTCTCAGCGCTGGTATAGACATACTCGATCTGGTACAGAGGCATCCGGCTCATATCGCGCTCCGGTTTGAGCCGCTGGACCAGCCTGCGGAAGGGAAATTCCTTGTGGGCAAAGGCTTCCATGCACGTACAACGAGCACGTTCTAGCACCTGAAGGAAACTAGGATCACCGGTCAGGTCCGCGCGCAGCACCACGATGTTCAACATGTAGCCGATCAGGTTGGCGGTGTCCTGGGTATCGCGATCAGCGGAAACAGGGGTGCCAACCAGAAACTCCTCCTGCCCCGTGTAGCGGAAGAGAAAGGCGTTCAGTCCGGCCAGGAGGGTCATGAATGAAGAGACGTCCGCGCGGCTGTTCATTCGGCGGACCCTTTCCGCCAGGGCGGGCGAGAACTGAAAAAATTCACGAGCGCCACAATGAGACTGGACCCTGGGCCGCGGTCTGTCAGTAGGAATTTCAATGACGTAAGGAATCCCTTCCAGTTTGCGGAGCCAGTAATCTTCCTGTTGGGCGAAGGCGCCGCTTTCCTCCCATTGATCACGCCATGCCGCCCAGTCTGCATATTGAATGGGAAGTTCAGGCAGGGGATCAGGCCGACTGCAGGCGAAAGCGGTATAAAGCGCAAACAGTTCAGCAAAAAAAAGATGGTAGGACCACCAGTCGGTAATGATGTGGTGGAAGACGCCGATGAATATGTATTCATGATCGGCAACGCGCACCAGAGGCAGACGCAGCAGCGGTCCTTTCTCAAGATCAAAGGGTTCCCTGATCAGCGCGGCCGCCCGGGCTTGCGCTGCGGATTCCGGATCGGGCTCACTCCGGACATCCGTGACGGGCACCGTGAACTGCCGGTCAGAGAGGACCTGATAAGGTTTTCCGTCTACAGATGTAAACGTGGTGCGGAGAATGTGGTGCCGTCGGGTGACCTGATTCAGACAGCGCTCCAGCAGAGCCACATCAAGCTTTCCGCGCAATCGATAGCCATTGCCAATGTTGTACGCCGAGGTAGCTGGATCAAGCTCCTGGATAAACCACAGGGCCGCCTGATCTGTGGAGGCAAGCCATGGTTTGGGGTCCTGGCGTAACGGAATACGCGGCTTCTCTTTTTCATTGCCAAGATGGCGCGTCCTCAATTCGTAGAGGGCGCGCTGCGCCGAGGTAAGGCCGGCAATTCGTTCGGCAAGGGTCTTCTTGCCTGGCTTGTTGGCTTCAACTGGCTGGCTGCCGTTCATCGGCCAAACCTCTTTCTGCTTCGTCCATTGCGTCATTCCGGGGATGCATAGAGCGGCTAAGCTCGGCAAGGCGTTGAAGGCTGGCGAGCGTCGAGGGCAAATCAGGACCAAAATCCACAAGGCAAGCCACGTCATTTACCCCTGCCGCGTTCAACCTGGCGATCATGGCCGCGCATTTTTGCGGCGTACCTAGAAGAGAATGGTCCTGAAAATAGCGCTCAAAGACCAGATCCAGCATCTGTTGAAATTCCGGCGTGGAAGTGTCAACTCCGTTCTGCAATGGCCGGAACTGCTCCACAAAGCTCCGCAAATAATTTTTGAGGGGTTCGCGGACTTTCATCCGGACGTTTTCAAGATCGTCTCCGAGGTAGGTGTGCAGCATCAAAGAGACGATGCCGGTGCGAGGATCGTGGCCATGTTCCGACCGCGCCCGGCGATAATTTGCGATGTTTCGGCACAAATCCTGGAGCGAGCCGCCAGCGATCGCGGTGAGCACGTTGGCCCCGACCTCTCCGGCGTGAAACCAGGTTTGCGGAGAGCTGACGGTTATCCAGAAGGGCAGTTTCCGCTGAATAGGACGGGGAAGAGTCCTGACCGCAACCTGCTTGCCCCCGACTCCGGGAAAGGTCACTTCCTCGCCAGCCCAGAGGCGGCAGACGAGCGAGATATCGCGAAACATTCGCTCGCGGCGGTCATGATAGGCATGAGGTGCGATTACATAGTCATGTTCATGCCAGCCGGTAGCGAACGAGATGGCTGCTCTGCCGCGCGAAAGATTGTCCACGACAGCCCAGTCCTCCGCGACGCGAACCGGGTTGTGCAGCGGGAGGACGAGGCTGCCGGCGCGAATCTGAATGTTACGCGTAATTACCGCAAGGGCTGCACCAAGCAATCCGGGATTGGGATACAGGCCACCAAAAGCCTGAAAATGGCGCTCCGGAGTCCACACGGCTGAGAATCCATTTTTGTCAGCGAACCTTGCGCACTCCATCAACAGTTCATAGCGGTTTTCTTCCTGTGTTGCGCCATCGGCTGAGAAAAAGAAAAGGCTGAAAGACATCTCACGGAGCAGACGAGGAACTTTAGGGGCCACCGGTTCGTCGCGTTGGCATAAGGATTTTCCCTGGCCCGCGGCCTGACGGTCTTCCAGGCGTCGCCGCAGGAGTTCCCTTTGTTCGGGAGTAAGGTTTCGGATGCGGTCTGAGAGATTAGCCAATTCGTTTGCTCAATGCTGCTTGTTCAGCCTGTTCTCGCAGCGCGGACCGCACTTCATTATCGGACAGCGCTTCTATTTCGCTCAGCACCGCATTCAGGGCCTCGGCATCTTTTTCGTCAGGGGACTTACTGCAGATGGTGACGGCGAGCTGTGCAACGCTGGGTACGTCAAAAAAATCCCTGAGGGTGACTTCCGAAGAGAACGTCTCATTAATCTTTCTGACCACCTGGACAGCCAGCAGCGAGTGGCCGCCAAGTTCGAAAAAATTATCGCGGATGCCGATGAGTTGAAAGCCCAAAGCGGCTTTCCATAATTCGACGATCAGATCCTCAATTTCATTACGCGGGGCCTCATAAGCGGTGGAAAGTTGAGGGCGCAGGTGCCCATTTGCGGAGATAGGCAGTTTGGAGAAATTGGTCTTTGGTGTTTCCAGAGGACAAACAACGGCCCGGGCAAGTTTTTCCAGAAGGGGACCGAAGTTGCGTGTGGAGACAACCACGTCAGGCATCCGCAAGGCGAGAGCGCGCTGCACAAGATGGAAGCAGTCCTCGATGCCTATTTCAACATGCAACTGCTGGTTCTGAGGAGGGTCTTGGTTGACGACAGGGGCCTCTGCTTTGTTCCATTCCGCCGCGTCCCACTGTATATTTACAACTCTTTTCCCTCGCTCTACCGCTTGCCCGGCAAATCGGCTCAGTAAAGAAGTGCGCGCAGCTCGTTCCACATCGGCGCGTTCAATGCACGCAGCAAGATTGGTCGAGAAGAGCACCAGTAGATCTGTTTCCGCAAAGCCTCTCTCCAGTATCCTCTGCTCGGCCAGAGTGGCCTGCAATTTTGCGCCAAGTGGGGTGGAAATTCGCCGGGTACGCGATTCAGGCTTTTCCAGGTGGAAGACTCCTGTGACTTTTCCGAACTCCTGCTCTGCACGTTGTCTGACAAGCAGGACCTGGTCGCGGTGTCCAAGATCGGCTGCGACGATGCTGATGCTGTGACGTATGGTCTGGAGACGAGAAATGTTGTCGGAAATAAAGTCGTTCTCTCCCTGTTCCATGACCCAGCGCTCCCACTCATCTGCCGGTGGGAAAAAACTGAGATCTGCAAGCACAACGCGCGCCCCGCATTGATGAACGAGGCGTTCTGCCAGATGGATCCCGATTTCCTGAAGTGCGTTGGTAATCACGTAGACGCCACCCTGAGTGAAGATCCCATCTTGTGGATCCTTGGTCAGAATGCGGTCGTAGACAGGGGTCCAGAGGTGTCCGCGCCGGAACGCGAGGGTTGCGTGTGGACCATCTGTCGCAAACCCGGCAAGGATCTTGTCTGTAAGAAGTTTCGGCGACAGGTCTTCCGCAACGTCAATATCGATATGTCTCGTGATGACACGAGTATTGTGCTGCAGAGCGTAGATGACGTCGGGAATGCCGGCTGTGCACAGCTCAGGTTTTATTTCATCGAACACCTGATGATTGTTGGTGGTGAGCACAAGGGTAGGAAGAGGCTTGTCTAACTCAAAACTACTGAGCGCGCGGGCGAGATGGAGAAGACTCTCAATACCGAGAAAAGCTGGCGGGGTTTCGTCGCCTGGATCATGTCTTTCGATACACCACGAATGCAATATTCTTTCAGGCATCTTACCCGCGGCGCGCAGAGCATTAAACAAAGCTCGATAGCCGTCCGGTTCGGATGGCGCTATGGTGAATCTACCGTTGCCAAGATCCTTGAAGGAAGAACCGCGAAAGACGATTTGACCTGATTCATGAAGACGTCCTGCAAGTTCCCGGCTGAGGTCCCCTTCATCCATGAAAAGCAGCCATCGTTCAGGCGCGACAAGTTGTTTCTTCAGCCCTTCCGCAGGTTGAGAGGCGACCCTTTTCCATGACGGCAGGTAGAGCCAGTTCTCAGGTTTAGAGCAGGCATCATCCATTGGAAGATTCGAATGCAGTGAAGGTCTTTCCTGTACCCAACACGAGCGGCGTTCGAAGGGGTATGTGGGAAGGAGCACGCGACGACGTTTCTGTCCTTTGTAATATTCTGACCAGTCAGGCTCCACGCCGTGGTTCCACAGGTTGCCGAGAGCAGCAGCGATAGCACGGCTATCTGGCTCATCGCCGGACAAGGACGGGAATGCTGGAATATGGGAGAAGTTGCCACGCGCCAGGTCAGTCAGGACATGTCCTGGGCCAACTTCCAGCAGAATTCGTCCCGTTTTTTGCGCCACCTCGCGGAGGCAGTCATAAAACCGTACCGCCTGGCGAAGATGCTGTGCCCAATATGCTGGATTTGTGACTTGCTCCTCTGTGGCCCAGGTTCCGCTGACATTTGACAGATAGGGTATGGAGGGCGGCCGGAGCCTGAACCGGGAGGAGAATTGAGTCAAAGGTTGCATAACGGGTTCAACCATGGAGGAATGAAAGGCGTGCGTGGCAGCAAGCCGGACCGGATGATAGTGCGCCAGTTCACTTTCGATGCGATTGATCTCGTCATCGGGGCCGGAGACGACGCACAGCGCCGGCCCGTTGATTGAGGCCACTGACAATTGGGAGCCTAAGTATGGTTGTATCTGGCTTTCCGTCGCATGCAAGGCCAGCATCGTGCCTGGTAACAATTTTTCGGTGAGCCGTCCACGCTCAGCAACCAGCGCCAGAGCGTCCTCCAATTCAAGCACACCCGCCAGAGTAGCTGCCACATACTCACCCAGGCTGTGCCCGATCATTGCGATGGGCGTTATCCCCCATGACATCCACAGCCGTGCCATCGCGTAGTCAACTACGAAGAGCGCGAGCTGCCACAATGATGGCCGATAAAGCTGATGGTGCAGTTCATTCCCAAAAAGTATTTCGCTGAGATTTACATTCAAGACCGAACGCAAATATATGGAGCAACGATCGACTTCCTCACGAAAGCGACTTTCTTCGCGATAGATGTCTTGACCTAGTGATTTGTAGGCTGTTCCCTGACCTGGAAAAAGAAAGATCACTGAATGCTTGATGCTGGAGTCCAGAATGGCGGCTTTGCCGTTTCCGTCGCACAGAATCCGGGTGGCCTCTTCTGCGCTTCTACATGTGAACGACTGACGAATGGCAAATGGTTTCCTTCCAGAGTTGCTTGAGAACACAATGTCCGCGAATGGAGCCGTGGGGTTTTCATTTAAGAATTTCGCCAAATCGACCTTTCTTCTTTGCAGGGCTGGTTCGGTGCGCGCGGAAACCGTTATCAACTGCCAGGGACGCGAAAAATCGGAAACAGGTTGTTGGGGCGCTTCACTCAATATCACATGGGCATTCGTGCCGCCTATGCCGAAAGAACTTACACCGGCAAGGCGGGGCGTGCGGTCCCAGTGCGCTCGTTCCTGGATCACGTACAACGGGCCCTTGTCAAAGTGCAGATTTGGATTCGGTTGCTGAAAGTGCAACGTTGGAACCAGCATCTGGTTCTCAAGGCAAAGAACAGTTTTGATCAGCCCCGCCATGCCTGCAGCGGCATCACAATGGCCGATGTTGGTCTTTACAGCTCCCAGGGCGCAGGTTTCTGCGGCAGAATCTTCGCCGAATACCTGCCTCAAGGCCTCCACTTCAATTTGATCGCCTAACGCCGTGCCGGTTCCGTGAGCTTCAATGTAGGAAATTTCTTCCGGTTGAACCGCGGCGGTGTGGAGCGCCTGCTTGATGACTTCCCGTTGTCCTTCAACACTGGGAGCGGTATACCCGACCTTGGCTGCACCGTCATTATTGATAGCAGACCCTTTGATGACGGCGTGGATGTGGTCGCCATGGGTGAGCGCTTCTTCAAGCCGCCTAAGAACGACAACGCCTACCCCGCTGCTCGGGACCGTGCCGGCTGCAGACTTGTCGAAAGCCCGGCAATGACCATCAGCGGAAAGAATGCCGCCTTTCTCATGAAAATACCCGTCGGGTTTCACGGCGACAGAAGAGGCACCAGCGATTGCCAGCTCGCATTCCCGGTTCAGCAGGCTCTGGCAGGCCAGGTGAACCGCAACAAGCGAGGTGGAGCAGGCGGTATTGACCGGCACACTTGGCCCCTTCAAATTGAACAGGTACGATAGTCGAGTAGCAATGTGGTCCTTTCCAGTCCCGATCAGCAGTTGCATTTCACCCAGGAGCTCCACCAAAGCGCGGTCAGCGCGAAGCAGATCACGATAGCGGCTCTCACCTGCTCCGGCGAAAACGCCAATTTTCTCTTCTCCAGTTCCTGGGCCGTGGCCCGCTGATTCCAGCGCTTCCCATGCGCATTCCAGAAGCAGGCGTTGCTGGGGATCTGTGGCGGCGGCTTCCGCCGGATTCATTCCGAAGAATGCCGAGTCAAACAGGTCCAAATCAACAAGACGTCCCACGGCGTTTACGAAATTGTTTTTTTGCACTCGTTCTGGGGGAAGCGCGGCCAATTCTTCTTCAGAGAGAGAAGACACTGTTTCGATTCCACGCGTTAGATTGTGCCAGAACTCGCGTAACGAGCCGGCTCCAGGGTAACGACATGACATGCCGATGATGGCAATCTCACCCGATGTGCCAGTCGTGCGGTTGGCGCCACGGTGAAAGGCTTGCGGTCGCGTCCCTGTTTTTGCATTAGCGGCATTTCCAAAATAATCAGCAAGCGACGCAATTGTGGGATATTCGAACAGTTTCACCAAAGGAAACTGGCGGCCCAGAACAGCTTCCATTTTGGTGTGCAGGCCGGCAAGAAGAAGAGAGTGTCCTCCCAGATCAAAGAAGTTGTCATGAGCGCCTGGCGTGCTTATTTGCAGCGTCTGACTCCACAGTTCCGCAATCATTCGTTGCAGCTCAGAACCCGGCGGAACAAACCTGCGGGCATCCGGTGCGGGACGCGGGGGAGGAGGCAATGCATTGCGGTCAAGCTTTCCGTTGGCATTGAGTGGCAATCGCTGTAATACCATGAATTGGGCGGGGATCATGTAGCCAGGTAGATGCTGTCTCAGGTAGCTACGCAAACCCTCAACGTCCACTCCCTCCTCGGCAGCCAGGTAAGCGACTATCTTTTTTTCATTCTCATCCTCCTGGATGGCGCTTACCGCGCATTCACGGATCCCGGGATAGGTCCTGATGGCAGTCTCAATTTCGGCTGGTTCGATGCGGAAGCCACGGACCTTTACCTGTTCATCGCTACGGCCCAGAAACTGAATGTCTCCATTCGTCAGCCACTTTGCCCGGTCACCGGTGCGATAGAGCCTTGCTCCCGAAACGGAAGAAAATGGATTCGGCAAGAACATTTCCGCGGTGAGTTCAGGGCGCGCCAGATATCCACGCGCCAGGTTTGCTCCTCCGAGATAGATTTCGCCTGCCACTCCGACTGGTACTGGTTGTAAAGCGTCATCCAGAATGAAAGCCTGGGTGTTCGTGATGGGACGCCCTATGGAAGGTGGGCCGGCAAGGCCTGCATTCACCAGACTCCAAGTGCTTACGACTGTGTTTTCTGTGGGACCGTAATGATTGAACAGTTGAAATTCGAAATCATGCAAAAGGAAGCTCCTGAGCCTGTCTCCGCCGGTCAACAAGGCGCGCATCGCACAATGATCGTGCTCCCTATCTTTAGTGGTTGACAGGAACGCCTCCGCGAGGGGAGTCGGGAGAAAGCAGACCGTAATCCCTTTTTTACAAATCCATTTCCAAAGCTTGTCGGGTGAGAAGCGCGTTTCATCAGGCGCAATGTGCAGAGTGGCCCCCGCGGCCAGACAAGGCCAGATCTCCCATCCCAAAGCATCAAAAGAAACAGAGGCTATCTGAGTAATCTGATCTGCTGGTTGCAATTGATAGGCGCCGTGATGCCACGTGACCAGGTTCGCCAGGTTGCTGTGCTGGATCATTGCGCCTTTGGGATTGCCAGTTGAGCCGGAGGTATAGATCACGCAGGCCAGATTGTTCGCTGAGGCCGACGGCCCGGGGTCAGAATCACGATGCTCCGCTATCTCCATCCATTCCGTATCAAGGTAGCAAGTCCTGGTCCTGCTTTTCTGTGGATATCGATGCAGCTTGGCCGTTGTGAGCAAGATGAAGATGTCGGCATCTCTTAGCATGTACTCCAGTCGTTCCAGGGGCTCGGCAGGATCAAGTGGAACGTATGCTCCACCGGCTTTCAGCACGGCCAACAATCCGGTAATCAAATCAAGACTGCGCTCCAGCATTACACCTATCCGCACTTCAGGTCCGACTCCAATGCTCCTTAGATAGTGAGCGAGCTTGTTTGACCGCCGGTTGAGTCCTGCATACGAAAGTTGCCGTCCTTCGTGTTCAATGGCCACTCTTTGCGGAGCCATGGAAGTCTGGTCCTCGATCAACTTATGGATGCATGTTTCCGGCGTTTGCATCGTTTCCTTTGGGTTCCACTCATACAAGACCTGCGCCGTCTCCTCTTGAGCAAGAAAACAGAGCTCGGACACTCGCTGCTTCAGATCACGCAGTATCTCTCCCAGAATCAGGTTGTAATGAGTCTTCATTCTCTGGATCGTCGCGGGCGCGAACAAGCTCGCGTTATATTCCCAGAGCATTCTGGTGCTGGGCTGGCGCCCGGGGGATAAGTTGTGTATTTGTGGCGGAATCACGACCACATTCAGATCGAATTTTGCTGCACCATTGCTTAGACCCACTTCAACATCAAGACTCATCTGTTCTAGAGTCGCGCATTCCACAGGAGAATCATGAAAACTTATTGCCGCCTGAAAAATGGGGTTATGGCTTGGGTCGCGGGACGGGCAGACTGCATGGACAATCCTGTCAAACGGCATTTCCTGGTGGGCATAGGCTTCCAGAGTTGTGTGCTTAGCTCGATGGATGATGTCCTCAATGGTGAACGAGGCGTCGATGCGGGTGCGTAAACCAATATTGTTGACCAGCATGCCAATCAGATCTTTGGTTTCATGCCAGCGCCGATTCGCGATTCCGGTTCCTATACAGAAGTCCTTCTGCCCGCTGTATCTGAAAAGCACTATCTGAAAAGCGGCGAAGAACACCATGAAAAGCGTTGCCTGTTGGCGGAGAGCAAGAGAGTGGAGGTCATTCAGCATTACCTGGTCGATCTCGAGTATTTCCATTCCACCCTTGTATGTCTGCACAGTAGCGCGAGGGTAGTCAAAGGGCAGGCCCGCGAGGGGAGGGACTCCCGCCAGCGTTTTCTTCCAATATTCCAGTTGCCGGCTGGCGTCGCTGCTCTCCAGCCATTCCTTTTCCCATTGTGCAAATTCAGCAAACTGCAGAGGAGATGGGCTCAAAGCTGGAACACTGCCCTGGACGCCGGCCCGATATAACTCTGTTACTTCCTTCAAGAAGACGTTAAAAGACCAGCCATCATGGACAAGATGGTGCTCAACAGCAATCAGTATGTGCTTATGGGCATGAACACGCACCAATTTCCATCTCACCAGCGGGAGAGCTTTGAGGTCGAACGGAGTGCGTGACTCAAGGTGGAGGACATTCTCCGGCAGGTCCTCCTGCTGGGTTGCGTCGATGATTTCAAGCTCAACGTTCCACGGCGGATGGATGATCTGAAGCAATTGTTGGCTGGAGTGATCGAACGTGGTGCGGTAGATCTCATGGCGTTCGACAATGGTCGAGAGGGTGCTGGAGAGCGCTCGCACATTCAAATCACCAGAGAAAGTGATCCTGGCGCTGAAGTGGTAAGCCAGGGTTGAAGGGTCTATCTGGTGAATGAACCATACACGTTCCTGAGAAGCCGAAGCTGGGTATCGGGTCTCGCCAGGCTTCCTGCGGCGGCGCAAAGATGAAGGGACGCATGCGGCAACTTCGACAGCCAGTTCTCGCAGCGTTTTTGCCGAGAAGAGATCTTTCATCGGCAGATCCCCGGAAACGGAATTTCGAATCGCGGAGATCAGCCTGGTTGCGTCAAGCGAACTGCCACCCAGTTCAATAAAGGTTGAATCAAGAGAGACTGCAGACCTGCCCAGTACTTCAGAGCAAATGTCCGCCAGGGCTTTTTCCACCGTGCTTGTTGGTGGCAGTACAGGTTTTGTTTCATCTCGCATGCATAACTCCTGGCGGTCTACCTTGCCGGTCGGCGTCAAGGGAAACTGCTCCAGGAACACGAATTGCGATGGCAGCATGTAGTCCGGCAAACGGTGTGCCAGGTAGCTTCGCAGATCACTGATATCTGCTTTTTGTCCTGGACAAGCCACCAGGTAGGCTGCCAGACTCTTTTCTCCTGGTCGGTGCTCGCGCGCGACAACAATCGCAGTCTGTACGCTGGGATGCTGACTCAACACGGCTTCCAACTCTCCGATTTCAACTCTGTATCCCCGAATTTTCACCTGATGATCAGTTCTGCCTAGAAATTCAATGTTTCCATCAGGAAGCCAGCGGGCTCGGTCTCCTGTTCGATACAGCCGCTCACCTTTGCGGCCACTCCATGGATTTGGCAAGAACTTCTCCGCTGTCAAATCGGGATGATTCAGATACCCGCGAGACAATCCATCTCCTCCGGCATATAGTTCACCTGTTGCGCCCACCGCCACGGGTTCCATCTGCTCATCGAGTATGTAGATCTGGGTGTTTGCGACGGGCTTGCCAATGGGTACGGTTTCCTGGATTTTAAGAAGATCTGTGACCGGGAAGCAGGAAGTAAAAGTCGTATTCTCCGTTGGGCCATAACCATTAATGACCAGGCTAGCCCCCGATGCCTTGCGCACGCTGGCTGGGAGAAGGACATCTCCGCCCGCCAGCACTTGCCTTAAGGGGCGCAGGTCCTCGATGCTGTCCTCAACCATTCGATGAAACAAATTGGCGGTGAGCCAGAGCGTAGTAACCTGATGAGTACGGATGATCTGCCCAATTTCTCTGGAAGAGAGAGGCTGCGCTGGAGCGAGCACCAGCTTTCCGCCGTTGAGCAAGGCACCCCACATCTCAAAGGTGGAGGCATCGAAGAAGATTGGAGCGAGCTGCAACAGCACCTCTTCCGGACCGAGCTTCACATAGTTGGTGTTTCTAACTAATCGCACAACCGAGCGCTGCTCGACAGCAACGCCCTTTGGTCTGCCCGTGGAACCGGAGGTGTACATTACGTAGGCCAGGTTGCGGCCATTCGTCAGATGTGACGGATTTGCGAAGTCCTGCCGAGCAATCTGGCGGAGGTCTCGATCCAGGCAGACGGTGCGCGTTTCATGAAGTTGCCCACTCGCCTGAAGCAACTTTTCCGCAGTCACGTTCACTCGTAAGTTGCAGTCCTCTGTTATCCATCGCAACCTCTCGGCCGGCCATCCCGCATCCATAGGAACATACGCCGCACCGGCCTTCAGTATTCCTAACAATGCGATCACCATGTTCAGCGAGCGCTCCAGACAGATTCCCACCAGTTCTTCTGTTGCTACACCGATGCTTCGCAAATAGTGTGCAAGTTGATTTGCTTGCTTATTGAGTTCCTGATAGCTGAGTTGTCCCTCCTCGCACTCGATCGCCACAGCGTGCTCTCGTTTTTGGGCTTCCGCTTCGAAAAGTTCTGCCATGGAGTACTTACACGGGTAGGTCGATTGCGTGCGGTTCCAATCCACGAGGACGGTTTGTCTTTGTTCAGGGTCCATCAATTGCTCGAAGGAGCCGACTTCTGGCAATGGGTGCTGAATCCGCCATTCAGCAGCCGGGGGAAGAGGGCTATTTCTGTAAAGAAACAGAGCAGAGCAGTGGCGGGTTGGTGGCACTCACTACTCAAGAGAATGAGACAGGGCTAAAACGAGTACTGCAGTCCAAGCTGGATCAACCGCGCTGGGTTAACTGTACTGTTGATCTCTCCGAATGCGTTTGTGCCAACGCTCACGAACGAGGGTTGGCGGAATGATGGGTGGTTTAGGACATTGAAGAAATCAGTACGAAGCTGCAGTACATGCCTTCCATGTACGCGAAACTGTTTGGTCACGGAAAAATCCCAGTTTTGCTGGAACGGTCCACGAAATGCATTTCGTGGGGAGTTGCCAAACCCCGTGGGCGCCAGCGGATCGTTAACATCTGTCGGACTGGTCCCGGCATTCGGCACCACTGGAGCAGGAGAAAAACAGGCCCGGTTGAGATAATGATCCAAGCGGCCCTCGAGTGGTCCGGTGGTGTAAGCCTGACTTAATGATGAACAGATGAAATTACCTGTTGAGACTCCGCCGCCAAAAGCCCGGCCGCCTGTTTGATCGAGCGTGGAGAAGGGCAAACCACTCTGCAATATTGTGATTCCACTTATACCCCATCCCTGGAACATCTGGCTTCCCCAGATGCCCTGTTTCGGTATCGGGAAAGTGTAGGTGTAACTGACAGCCAGACGATGTGGACGGTCGAAATCGCCGCGGGCCCGGTTCTGTGCAGGATTATTTCCGAAATTCAGTATATTTGCTCCACCCTGGCCAGGCTGTGTAGGAATCAATTCATCGCCACTCTGGGAGCCGCTGACGTTGTCAATTTCTCTAGACAACGTATAGGCCGCCTGAAAATACAGATCGCTATGAAAACGGTGCGCCACGGTAATCTGGCCAGAGTGGTAGATGGCCTGGCCGACGTTGCCGTCCACCCGAGCGCCAAAAAGCCGGGAGATACCAAGGGACCTGGAGCGGAGCATTTCATTCACCAAAGTGTTGGTGGTGATGGTAAACGTGTGTCCGCTGATATCAGTGACGGTAATGGGGTTTGTAGAACCGGCGAGCGGGGCAAGGAAGGGGGCCCAAATAGCGAGTCCGCCCACATAATGAGATCCGACATAACTAATTTCCAGAACCCAACTCTTGCCCAGCGCGCGCTCAATAGTTAAGTTCCACTGCTGATTATAAGGAGCATGCGTATCAGGGGCCGCTGTAGCAAAAGCAGCCAGTTCCAGGGAGCAGTTATTTGCTGGCCCGCCAAAGGCCTCGCAGAGTTGTCCGGCATCGTTCACGAACAAAGGCAAGTTGTTGGGATTGTTTGGATCTCCATTGCCGCTGACTCCTGCGAAATGAGTGTTCTGCGGAATAAAGTCTGGAGCGACTGCTGACGTGGTGCCCTGATTTTTAAACGGATTTTGCAAAGTCAGGCCTACTGCGTTGGTCTGGAGCAGTTGCACGAAGAATGGCGGTCCCAGCGAGCCCTGCAAGAAGTTCTGGTTGGAAAGACGCTGAAAATAAATACCATAGCCGCCACGCACAACGGTGGAATTACCGTGGATAGGAGCCCAGGCAAAGCCCACGCGCGGGCTGAAGTTGTTATTGTCGCGGCAGTGCCTGATCCCGCAGTTTCCAATGCCTGGCGTTCCGGCGATGCCGGGAAGAGTACTGTCCTCAGGAAATACAAAGGGATTCTGAGCGGGAGCTCGGGAAGGATCAAAGGATGCGGAGCGCCGCAGCAAATCGTTGGCAAATTCCAGCGAGTCCCACCTTAACCCAATGTTGAAAGTGAGGTTCGGAAGGAGGTGGTAGTCGTCTTGAAAGAACGCCGAAAAATCAGTAGCCCTGAAGTAGCGTTGCGGGTCACCGGAAGCAGCCTGCAGAGTATCGATCTGCCCTCGAAGGAAATCAGTGAAATCGTTGAATCCCAGAGCCCCTCGGATTCCAAAGCGGTTGAAGCGATTCAGTTGATAGCGGGAGGCTTGAGCGCCTGCCCTGAACGTATGCTTGCCGAGCACCAATGACCAGGTGTCACTGTAATCAAAGGTGTTGGATATAGTGCCACGATCATCATTCGGGCCCGTGCCGAAGGAGATGGAGCCAGCGATGCCCACCTGGTAAACGCCAGGAACCGAGGAAGCGTTCGGTCGAGTGGCGCCAATATCAGAAAGGTTAATGAGGTCAGTCGGCTGGTTGGAGGCGATGAACCTGCTAAAGCCGGTGCGAAATTCATTGAGCTGACGATTGCTGATCTGTTGCGTGTAGTTGACAGAAAAAAATCGATTGTTCTGGGTAGTGTTGAGTGGGAAAGCCAGGCTCGATGAGGTGCCTAGCGGCAATTGAGTATTCCCGTTATCAAAGAACCACCGGCCCGATATCTTGGTCTTGCCGTTGTTGAAAGAGCGATCATAGGAGATTGAATACTGTGTGTCACTCTGGGGAGCAATCTTAGTGAAGATGCAATGCAGGTCGGTTCCGCTGGTTACGCAGCCGGGCTGTCCCGCGCGTGGTACCAGGAACTGACCTCCGTAATATGGCATCTTGAAGTTCAGAATGTTCAGCGCTGTGGGATCCACTTGTGCCGGTGTCAACCCGAAGGTAGGTCCAATCAAAGCTGCAGAGGTTGTTCCATCCGGGTTGGTGGGAAACACGGGGGAGGTCACGTTCGTGCTTGCGCCATTCGGACTGACACCGTTGCGAGCGCGCAAGCCCTGTACATTGGTGAACCAGTTGCCACCGAGCAGCGGCATGGGACCGCTGCCGCTGATGCCAAGTACAGTGTGGAGGAACTTCTGACGCGGTACCTGGTTGTGATTAAAAAACCATTCATTAGCGTTCAACCAGTCATTGCGATGTTGAGCATAGAATTCCCCGTGCCATTCCTTGGTTCCAGACTTGAAAATTAAACCTACAGCGCCTCCGCCTTTGCTGCCGGAAGAAACATCGTAAAGTGAGGTGGCCACACTGAACTCTTCGATAGCGTGAGGGTTGGGCAGAGGGACAGTATCGAAGTGCGCCAGATTTACGTCGTTTACATTAATCCCTTCCAAGGTGACGCTGTTATTACTGCTTCGCTGACCGTTGACATTAATGTCCACAGTGCCCCGGTCTGCCTGCCGCACATCCGGTATTTCGCTGGCCGTGCCGGCGGAGAGCGAAAGGAGGAATAGAACGTTGGGAACGGGAAGGGGAAGCGCTTTTAGGGTCGATGAGTCAATAGGTTCTCCGGTGGTAGCACTTTCCATGTGCAAGAGACTGGCGTTTGCGCCCACGTCCAACACCTCGCTCGTCGTTCCAATCTCAAGTTTTACATCAAGCCGGGATGTCTGGTTCAGAAAAACGGGCACTTTTACTGCGACGGGCTTAAAACCGGGAGCCTGAATGGCGAGGATGTAGCTTCCTGGAGAAAGCAAAGTAGCGGAAAACAAGCCATCAGCGGTTGAAGTAAGCGTGCGTTCCACTCTTCGAATGGTTTCATTCGTGATCGTGATCTGAGCGCCTGAAATTACAGCTCCTTCGGGATCTTTCACCCAACCAGAAATAGCTCCGGATTTTGTGTTTTGTGAAAATCCAGGTGCTAACAGGAACAGTACGGATAGAACACCAGCGACTGAGAGGGTGCTTGATCGCCTCCCCGTTAAACTCGGCTGCTTTGTAAATGGACTGAATGGAAGGAAAATTAGATTCATTGGTCACCTTAAAATCCATTTTTGAATATCTATTAAGTTGCAAATCTGGGATCTCACGGACACAGGGCAACGCGAGGAATGTGAGGATCCACGAGGGAAGGCAAAAATCCACAGTTCTTTGTTGCGTTGATTTTGTAGAGAAGTTACTGATCCAGGGCCCTTAAGGGTAGGTTAGTTGAACGACAAACCATGTGAAGCAAAAGTTAGAAATTTCTAATGATATTTTAATCTAATGCTACCGCATAGTAGTAGTTTAACTCTCTTGCGATCTCGAAGTAATGCGTTTCCGGGCCGCTCAAAATCATGGTAAAGCGAGCCGCAGTGTAGCATACTCATTAAGAGCGTCACAATAAAAGCCGTGCAAGATTTTTTTGGTAGTGCCATTCTGAAGTCTATGTTCCGAAATGGCACTACTATAAGAAATTTCTGTTTTATCTTCTAAACATCCTTGACTTCCAAATATCTGGCTGGTAATTATTACTACCAGAAAGTTTGTATCGCTCCCCCGCATATGAATGAGCCGATCATCACGAGCTATGGCCAGAACTCGGCGCAATGGTATGTCATTCACACCCACGCTCTCCAGGAAAGCCGCGCAGAAAAAAACTTGGCCATGTGGGGAGTGGAAGCTTTCAATCCGAAATTCAAGAGCCACTGTTCGGCATCGGCTTTACAGAAAGTCACATTTGCGATTAAATCGCTCTTCCCGTGCTATATCTTTGCACGATTTAACCCAAGTCTGATGCTGCATAAGATCGGCTTCACGAGGGGTGTCCGCAAAATCGTGAGCTTTAATGGCAGCCCGGTTCCGGTTGCGGAAGAGATCGTAGATTTAATTAAGTCGCGAGTAGAGGAAGACGGCTTTATAAAAGTCAGTCAGAATCTTCGCCCTGGTGATGAGGTAGTGGTTGTGAAAGGACCGTTGGCAGATCTAGCGGGAGTATTCGAAAGCGATCTTAATGAGTCAGATCGGGTAGTTGTGCTCTTGAAAACTGTGAGCTACCAAAGTCGTGTTGTAATCGAAAGGGACTCAGTTAAAAAAGTTAGTCAGGCTAGATGTAAGCCGGTATTGCTGGTGAAATAAGACTTCAGCTTCAAACTACCCTTACAAAAGGGCAACTTGCAAGCGGAACTTACCAGCGTGGTGCGGTAGCTTTGCATTGAAAAGCTCTCATAGGTAGCGAGTATAAACTTTGTTTCAGATTTTTCCCCACTTGTAGCCTTGCAGCATCAAAGCCTCTCGCAATCAGCGTTCCTTCCAAATGGTTAGCAGCAAATAAATTCTAATGAGGCGTAGGAGCATGCCCAAAACAGTCATTCTTGGAGCCGGTCTTGTTGGACCGGTCCTAGCTAGTTTTCTGGCCAGAGAGGGATATGACGTAGAGGTGTTCGAGCGTATGCCGGATCCAAGGGATTCATCGAGTAACCCCGGTCGCTCGATTAACCTGACTCTCTGCAAGAGGGGGCTTGATGTTCTGGATGCCATTGGCGTAGGCGATGAAGTGCGAGCGATATCGGTGCCTGTCTATGGCCGTGTGATCCATGATGCGCATGGCGGCTTGGCATTTCAGCCCTATGGTAACCATCAAGAAGCCATTTACTCGATTGCTCGTGGAGATCTCAACAGAGCATTGCTGCAGTTTGCAGAACGAACGTTTCACGTTCCTTTTCATTTCAACTGGAAATGCATTGACGCTGATCTGAATACACCATCGCTTGAGCTTAAGAACCTGCTTTCCAAAGAAGTAAGGAGCAAAAAAGCAGAATGGATTTTTGGTGCAGATGGCATTCATTCCGTCGTGCGCTCTCACATGCAAAAAAAGACGCGCTTCAACATATGGTTGCAGTGCTGGGAGCAAGGTTATAAGGAAATACCGGTACCTCCCTCGGATGCTGGATGGACAGCAAAGAAGAACGCCATTCATATCTGGCCACGCGGCAACTATATGTTGATTGGTTTCCCCAATATCGACCAGAGCTTTACCTGTTCGTTACATTTGCCATTCGCAGGACCGCTTTCTTTCGAATCGATCCAAACCGAAGAGGAGCTGCGCAGGTTGTTCCAGGAATCGTTCCCGGATGCGATTGATTTGATGCCTAATCTGGTGGAGAACTTCTTCAGGAACCCCACGAACTCCATGAATACGGTCAAATGCTCTCCTTGGTCGTATCAAGGCAAAGTAGCTGTTTTGGGAGATGCGGCCCATTCGATTTATCCGTCCTATGGACAGGGGGCCAATGCGGGATTTGAAGATTGCGCGGAGCTGTGCAAATGCATACGAAAGCGGCGCCATGATCCGGAAGGACTGCTGCGCGAATTTGAAGACACGCGCCGGCCCAACACAAATGCTATTGCCGATCTCTGCGTCGACCATTTTAAGGAGCTGCGTGATTTAGTGGGTAGTCCCAGATTTCAACTGAGGAAACAAATCGAGCGAAGAATCAACCAACTGTATCCATCAGAATACAAGGACCTTTATTCGATGATCAGTTTTACGTCAATCTCATACACAGAAGCTCTGCGAACCGACCAGGAGCAGCGCGCCTTGCTGGACCAGTTGATGGATGTGACCGGAATTGACACTAAGCTGGACAGTCCTGAAGTAGCACGTTTGATCGGGGATCTTATGGCGAAGAAAAGCTCCGGCCTCGTCGCAATGGCATGAGGATCGATTGACGTTCCGGCAGACCACCGTTCCATGCACTGAGCAGCGCATGAACAGTTTCATTGGTAGAATGTATGCGATATCGTTCGGACCTTTTCGGGACCATTCTGGCAAGAGAAGGGAATTTGAAATGACAGCGTTATGGACCCATATTCGATATGCGGTGCGAAGTCTTGTTCGTACTCCCGGCTTCACGATCGTCGCCGTCATTACTCTGGCTCTTGGAATAGGCGTCAATACAGCGGTATTTAGCGTTGCCAATGCCGTGCTTTTTCGCTCGTTACCTTTTAACGAGCCCCGACGAATCACCATGTTATGGGAGACATATGCCCGCCTCAAATCCGGCGGCGATAAAGTTCCCGTAGCGGCTTCCAGCTTTCTGGATTGGAAGGAACAAAACAAGGTATTCGAAAGCATGGCGGCATTTACAACCTTTTCGTTCAGCCTTACGGGCCAGAGCGGCCCCCCGGCGAAACTGGATGGAGTAGAGGCAACCTCAGAGTTTTTCTCCGTGCTGGGAGTGAAGCCAATCAAGGGACGATCTTTCATGCCGGATGAAGACCAGCCTGGCAAAAACCACGTGGCTGTGATCAGTGACGGCCTATGGCGCAGACAATTTGGCGGCGATCCCGGCATACTCGGAAAGACAATCAGCCTCACCGGCGAGAAGTATGAGGTGATCGGCGTCATGCCGCCCGGTTTCGATTTTCCAGAGGGGGCTTCCATGCCTTCCACGCTGGACTTCGCAGCTCAGACGCAGATATGGGTGCCCCTTACCTTTACTCCTGAAATCAAGAAAGATCGATTCACTTTTACGCTCGCCGTGATTGCCCGGCTCAAGCCGGGAGTCACCCCGGCCGAGGCGCAGTCGGAAATGAGCATGATCGCATCCAATATCGACCGCTCTTACCGTAATGGAAGAGGTTTCGGCGCCCGCGTCATGGAGTTGCGGGAGCAAGTAGTGGGAGGGGTCCGGCTGGCGGTTCTGATCTTGTTTGGCGCAGTGGCGCTCGTGCTTCTGATTGCCTGCTCCAATGTCGCGAACCTCTTGTTGGTGCGATTCTCGATGCGACAAAAAGATATTGCGTTGAGAACAGCATTGGGTTGTTCGCGCGCCGAACTTATACGCCAAATGCTAACCGAATCGGTTGTGCTCGCGATTGCAGGCTGCGTGATTGGCATCTTTTTGGCAGAGTTGGGAATTCGGGTCCTGCAGACCTTTAACTCAGACTTCCCGCGCGCAAGCGAAATCAGTATTAACGGTTGGGTACTTACATTTGCATTTCTTGTGGCAGTACTGACCGGCATTATTTCCGGGGTAATACCCGCGGTTGACGCTTCGCGGACAGATCCGAACACGGTACTCAAAGAAGAATCCCGGAGTGCATCAGCCAGCACGCGCAGCAAGAACGCGCGCAACCTGCTTATCATTTCGGAATTCAGCCTTACCCTTGTGCTGCTTATCAGCGCCGGACTGCTGATACGCAGTTTTACCCTTCTCCAGCAGGTCAAGCTCGGCTTCAACTCTGAAAATGTACTCACCATGCGTTTCGCGCTGCCAGAATATAAATATGGCAAGCCTGAACAGCAGGCAGCATTTGTCAAACGGCTTCTCCCGCAGGTTGCCCAGGCCCCTGGAGTAGAGTCGGTTGCAGTCGCTATCAACCTGCCATTAAGCGGCACGGGGACGGGTGTCACGTTTGACATCGTGGATCGTCCGGCGCTGACGACCCAGGACAGGCCGCTCGCTGGTTTTGCCATTGCTACCCCGGACTACTTCAAGACGATGCAGATCCCACTGCTGAAAGGGCGATATTTCACCGAGCAAGATACGAGCAGTTCGCATCCCGTTGTAATCATTAATGAAGCCATGGCTAAGGCCTATTGGCCTAATGAAAATCCCATCGGACAGCGTCTGACGCAAGGCCTGGATCCCACCAGAACTGAGCGTGAGATCGTTGGTATCGCAGGGAATGTGCGCCAGAATTCATTGAGTGAAGACCCTACACCAACGCTGGTTGTGCCGCTTGACCAGCTACCATACAACCTGCTCTTTCTGATCACGCGGACCAAGACAGAGCCGTTGAGCATGACTTCCGTAATTCTCGGCAGCTTGCAAAGCGTTGACGCAGACCAGCCTGTTTATGACATCAAAACCCTGGACCAGGTAGTTCGAGACTCGAATACCCAGCGAAGCTTCAACATGTTTCTGTTGAGTTCCTTTGCGGGATTGGCCTTGGTGCTGGCGATGGTGGGAGTCTATGGAGTGATAGTCTTCTCTGTAAGCCAGCGGACGCAGGAACTCGGCATTCGCATGGCGCTAGGCGCGCAGCCTGGTGACATTCGCAGGCTTATTCTCAAGCAGGGGCTTATCCTTACCGGCATTGGCCTGGTGATCGGATTAGGCGTGGCCATCGGCGTCACGCGCTTAATGGCCAGCCTGCTTTATCACATCAGCGCAACAGATCCCGTGGTTTTCGGCGCCGCAAGCGTGATTCTAACGTTCTTGGCGCTCTTCGCAACGTATGCGCCCGCTCACAGGGCAGCAAAACTCGAACCCATGATCGTACTCCGGCAAAAATGAAAGCCGCCATTCTGAACGCAAGATTTTTTCAATAATCTCTCTGCGGCTTTTCCACGCGATCAAGCAAACAAAGGCATGGAAATGAAAAATAAAAAGACATCCGCGATTGCGGTGTCCGAGATGGTCTTTCTGCCCTTCTTAGCGGTTGTTTTTGTCCTGATGATCGGCGCGCCTCGACAGGTCCACTCCGGCGCAGGACTTCAGACGGCATTGAAGACAAATGCCTCACCGCGAAAGCCTGGAGCAGAGCCTGTTGTTTTCGGCACATTTCGTCCTGGAAACCTTGATGTATTTTATTTTGCCCATCACGGTGAACAACCCAGGCGTATCACTGACGATCCGGGGCTGGATTATGATCCTGTGCTGTCGCCGGACGGGCGGTGGCTGATCTACACCTCTGAAGTGACCGGTATACCTCACTTGTACGCCCTCGATTTGCAGAACGGCGGCTCGCCTAAGTTGCTCATTGACGGTAACCATATGCACGACCAGGTGTCATTCTCAGCGGATGGCAAGAGCTTTGCATTTGTCAGCGCAATCAACGGCACGGCCGATATTTTCATCATTCCATTCAAGCCGGGAATCACGCAAAGCATGGCACATGCCAAAAATCTTACTCATCATCCGGGGGGAGAATTCCGGCCTGCCATCTCGCCGGACGGCAAGAAAATTGTGTTTACCACCGACTGGGATGTGCCGATAACTGGACTTCCGGCCCAGAGGTCCCGGGAGGGAGAAATTTATCTCATGGATATCGATGGCGGAAACGTTTTGCGTCTTACTCAATCACAGGGGTGGGATGGATCGGCCATGTGGTCGCGGGACGGTAAGACGATCTATTTTTATTCCGAACGGGACGGGGGTTCCCGTATCTGGGCAGTGGATGCGAATGGGGCAAATCCCAGGCCTGTATCCCCCAAAGGCATGAACGCGCTGTCACCTGCGTTAATGTCTGATGGCCGCATTGCATTCTCCATCCAGACTGGCGAAGTGGGCGATGGCAAACCACCGCAGGTATGGCGCATTGCTTCTGTCATGCCTGACGGATCGGATTTCCGTTTTGAGACTGATACGAATTCCACTACCAACTACTGGTCGCCAAAATTCAGCGCCCGGACGGATGCAATGGTAGTCTATGGCCCCGGGCCGCCACAGAAAGACGTGCCCCAAGGAGAAGTAGGGATTGGCGATGGTCCTCTATTGATCCCGCATTCTCCGGTCTACGTTGATTTGCCGGACCGAACGCTGGCACTGTATGCAATGCGCAGTTTTTCACCTTCTATCGACCCTTCAGGCACCAAGATCGTCCGCACTGATTCTTTCAGGGTTTCTCATTACCTTTTGGTTTCAAACCTGGACGGAACGGGCGAGCATATTATTTTCAAGAGACCAGAGGGAGGGCATCCGATCTACGCTCCTGCTTGGTCGAAAGACGGGAACTGGATTGTCTGGATGGATGGCTTTGCTTTCGGCGGTTTGAAGCAAGAATCAGACATCTGGAAGATTCATCCGGATAGCACCGGGGCTGTGAATCTGACGCCAAATACGCCAGGGAATGACGGATTCATGGATTTCTCGGGGGACGGCCACACCATCGTGTTCCGTAGTAGCAGGACAGGGAATTTTGACGTGTTCCTGATGAACTCGGATGGCACCAACGTCAAGAACGTGACAAATGATCCGGCCTATGACAGTTTTCCAGCCTACTCACCGGTGGCTAATGAGATTGCATTTGCGTCAAACCGGGAAGGTGATCTGGATGAAAAAACAGGTGTGCGCACTTTCGAGATATACACAATGAAGATCAATCCGGACGGCTCCGCCGGCGCGCTGACCCGCATTACCAACAGTCCTGGCCAGGACTGCCATCCGCAGTATTCGCCGGACGGCAAATGGATCATTTTCGTTTCGGAGAGAGGTGGAATCAATGACGAAGAGCCGCTGATTAACGCGGTCTTTACCACTCCTCAGCCCTATGGCGACCTTTATGCAGTCCGTCTGGGTGATGGGCTTGTAGTGCGCCTTACTGAGAACAAATGGGAAGATGGAATCCCAACCTGGGCTAAAGCGTCTCCTCAGACAGCATCCTACTCTTCGTTGAAGTAAACTGATGCCATGCATCGGTCGTGGTGGTTGGTTGGGCTGGTTTTGTCAATGCAGCTTGTGATAAGCGGCCGCAACAATAGTACTGCTCCATCGGGAAAGTTGGTCGCGGAGCAGGGCCTGCCATTCAAAGCGGCAAGGTACCCTGTACGCGCCATAGAGCCATCTACTGTACTTGCGCGAGCCATACCGTTCGAACTGAATGCAAACAAAATTTATCTCCGTGTGAGCATCAATCATGAAGGCCCTTTTTGGTTCATCCTGGACAGTGGAGCAATATTCAATGTGCTTGATAAAGATCGAGCGCAGGCACTCGGCATCCAATTGTATGGAAGTTCAAAAGTCAGGGGTGTTGGAGAAGCTTCTGTTGATGCAACAAACGCGTCCCGCGTGTCCTTGGAAATCAAAGACCTTGAGCTTAAGGAGCAGGACTTTACGGTTCTTCCCATCAATTCGCTTCTGTCACATTCGGAAGGGCGGCAAATAGATGGTCTTCTGGGTTTCGAATTTATCCGTCGGTATTGCATCGAGATCGATTACCAGAACCGCGTCCTGAATATCTTTGCCCCAAAAGACTGTCCTGATGCCGGCGCCGGCCAGGTTCTTCCCGTGGAGATTGAGAACAATGCGCTGTATGTGTCCGGCATGATCACGGTCAGCGACAACCAGCAGGTGCCAGGGAGGTTCCTGATTGATACCGCGGTTCGATCTGCTCTTGCGCTGAACACGCCCTTTGTGGAATCGAACCATCTGCTTGAGCGCGTGGGCCGCACAATTCCGGCCATGGGAGTAGGCATCGGCGGCAAGACCGGCGCGGCAGTTGGCCGCGTCGAGGGTTTGCATCTGGGAGGCCTCTTGATCAAGCAACCGGTAGTCGACTTCTCTGCTATGCAGAATGGCGTCCTTGCGAGCAGGAACTTCAGCGGCATTATTGGGGGCGAAACTCTCCGCCGCTTCAAAGTAATCCTGGATTGTTCCCATGATCGCCTGATTTTGGTGCCGGATAGCAATTCTCAAAGACGTTTCGAACATGACATGAGCGGGCTTTTTGTTCTGGCGGAAGGCAAAGATCTTAAAACTTTTCGTGTGCTACAGGTCATAGATCATTCTCCTGCATCGGAAGCAGGCCTCAGGCCGGATGATGTGATCCAGGTGATTGACGGCTATCCGGCTTCCGCTCTCAGCCTCGAGCAGATCTCACAACTGTTCAAACACGGTGCGGGAGAAAATCACGAATTGCTCCTCAAAAGAGGGCAACAGGAATTCAAAACTACTATTAAGCTGCGCCGTCTGATCTGAGATGGTCCCAATCTGATGTTTTTCATTCATTTGACTTATGTCTGATTTTCAAACATACCGGGAACCTGCGTCCGCGATAGCGAAGTGTTTGCATCATGGGTTTGAAGCACAGGCGGAAAGAACTCCCGCAGCTGTCGCTCTGGAATCTCACCAGATCACCAATTCATGACTCCGATTTGTTCGCTGCCGGAGCAGCTGCTGAATTCGATCGTCGCTTTCGAGCAGCTCATTGGAGAAATCCTGAGAGACGAAAACCAGCCGGTGAGTCAACTCGACTTATTATTAAAGGACGAAAAACGGTTGCTCGGCTCTACCTTTGCGACCGAAGAACCAGAAGAGAGTTTTCTGCTCTAACAAGTCCAGCACCCAAATCTTGATCAAACTCTATGACCTCCGCACCTCGTAAACAGATGATCCCAAAAGAATGTTGGGACCCGGAAGCCAGTGTTCCGAGACTCTTTGAGGAACAGGCCGGGAAAACGCCCGATAAGACAGCTGTAATTTATGGTGACTCGGTACTCACCTACCGCGACTTGAATGAGCGTGCAAATCAGCTGGCCTGGAAATTGAAATCATTGAATGCAGGCCCCAACGTGTTGGTTGGAATTGCTGTGGAGCGTTCTCTGGAGATCGTAGTAGGGCTCCTGGGCATCATGAAATCCGGGGCTGCCTATGTGCCTGTCGATCCGGCTTATCCGCAAGAGCGCACGTCTTATATGATGCAGGACGCCGGCGTTCAGATACTGCTGACTCAGGAACACATCCGCAAAGCCTTGCCGGACCATGGATCCCGGGCTCTCTGCCTGGATTCCGGGTGGCAGAGCGAGATCAGCCTGAACAAGCGCGTCAATCCGGAAGTGTGGCAGAGAGGCGCTGATCTGGCCTACGTGATTTATACCTCAGGTTCCACGGGACTTCCCAAAGGGGCCATGAATACGCATGCGGGCATCAGCAACCGTCTCCTGTGGATGCAGCAGGCTTATGGTCTGAGCAGCGAAGACCGGGTGCTGCAAAAAACGCCGTTCAGCTTTGATGTATCCGTCTGGGAGTTCTTCTGGCCCCTGATCACAGGAGCAAAGTTGATCGTGGCAAAGCCCGGTGGACACCAGGATAGCGGCTATCTTGTAAAAATCGTCCAGCAACTGGAGATCACGACCGTGCATTTCGTGCCTTCCATGCTGAGGATCTTTTTAGAAGAGCCCGGCGTCGAAAACTGCAAGAGTTTGCGACGCGTGATCTGCAGCGGTGAAGCGTTAGCAGTCGACCTAAGAGAAAAGTTTTTTACAAAGCTGGACTGCGAGCTGCACAATCTTTACGGTCCAACCGAAGCGGCCGTAGACGTGACTTTCTGGCAATGCCGTAAGGACGATCAGGCAAATGTCGTGCCGATCGGCTTTCCCATTGCGAACACTCAAATGTATGTTTTGGACGAGAGTATGAGACCGGTAGGAGAGCGTGCATCCGGGGAGCTGTACATCGGCGGGACCGGAGTTGGGCGCGGCTACTGGAGACGCCCGGAGCTTACAGCGGAAAGATTTGTGCCCAATCCATTCAGCGCGAGTGGCGGAGAACGCCTGTACAGGACTGGAGATCTGGGCCGGCGACTGGACGATGGTTCCATTGAATACCTGGGGCGTACGGACTTTCAGGTGAAAATCAAGGGATTCCGCATCGAACTGGGTGAGATTGAAGCAGCTTTACTGCGTCATGAGAGCGTGAGCGATGCCGTGGTGCTGGCGCGGGAAATAAGACGCGGAGATAAGCATCTAATCGCTTACGTGGCGCCACGTAGGCACTGTAACTCTCAAGCCGATGGAAGCGTAATCACCAAGCTTCAACAGCACCTGAGGAAGCAGTTACCGGAATACATGGTTCCCTCAGTATTTTTATTGCTGGAGAAGCTGCCATTAAACCCAAACGGGAAAATTGATCGCAGAGCTTTGCCTGACCCCGGGAGCTTCCCGATGCAGCGCCGGGCAGCCTACGCCGAACCGCGCACCGCCGTGGAAAGAAAGCTTACCCGGATATGGGAGACAGTGTTGCAGGTTGAAGAAGTCGGACGCGACGATGACTTTTTCGATCTCGGAGGGCACTCGCTGCTGGCCACACAACTTCTTTCACGATTGCGTCAGGAACTTAGAGTTGATTTGACGCTATCTATATTATTTGCGAATTCCACCATCGCGAAACTTAGTGTAATTGCGGCGGAAACGCACTGTACTCAGGAAACAGACGACGCCCCGCATCCCGTTTCACGGGAAGGGAATTTGCCTCTGTCATTTTCCCAGGAGCGGGTCTGGTTTGTGGAACGCCTGCATCCCGGCAACCTGGCCTATAACTATCAGGCCCTTCTGCGATTTGAGGGCCGACTCTCGATTCCTGACCTGGAGCGGGCCTTACAGGAGATGGTCCGGCGGCACGAAATTCTCAGGACGACTTATCGTGAGCTGGAAGGGCGGCCTGTTCAGGTAATACAAGAGCCTTATCGAGTTGAGCTGCCTTGCATTGATCTGCACGGCGTTGAAGACCCTGAATCAGAAATGCAGCTGTTCATTCAGCAAGAGCTTCAAATACCGTTCGATCTGGAACGGCTTCCACTGATCTATTGGAAGCTCTTCAGGCTTCAATCAGACCGTTATGTGCTTCTGCACAAAGAGCACCACATGCTCCATGACGGTTGGAGCTTTAATCTGTTCCTTACCGAATTATTCGGGCTCTATAAGGACTGTTTACGTGGTACGGAACCGCATCTTGATATTTTGCCTCTTCAATTTGCGGATTTTGCCGTGTGGCAAAGACAGTGGATGACCGGCGCAGAGGCCAACCGGCAATTGAATTTCTGGAAGCAGAAGCTTGCCGATTGTCCCAGTCTTCTTGAGTTGCCGTCGGACTTCCGTCGGCCGCCAGTTCCCAGCTACAAAGGAGCTGCACCTCGTTTGGAAATCCCCCTGGACCTGTGTTCGGCGCTGAGGACGGCATGCCGGGAGCAGAGGGTGACCCTCTTTATGGCCATGTTCACGGCTTACCTGGTGCTGTTGCACCGGCTGTCAGGCGCCAATGACATCTGCATCGGGTCCGGTATTGCCAACAGGCGATGGAAAGAGACAGAACATGTAATAGGCATGGTCGTCAACAATGTCGTCCTGCGAACCGATCTTTCGGGAAAGCCGACTCTTCGGACCTTGCTGCAGGAAGTAAAAAAGCTCACTCTTGAGGCCTCTGCGAACCAGGATGTGCCATTTGATCAGGTGGTTGAGGCGCTGCACCCCAGGCGTGACCCAAGTATCAATCCTTTGTTCCAGGTGATGTTCAGCTTCCATGACTCGCCCATTGCTGATTTTGATTTGTCTGACGCCAAAGTTCAATTGACGGAAACGATCAGCAATCGATCGGCAAAATGGGACATGAACATCATCGTAATACCAAGGGCGGAACAAAAGGTCGGCCATTCGCGGAATGAGAATACCCAGGGAATTACGGTCGTTTGGGAATACAGCTCAGACCTGTTCCGTGCAAGCACCATGCAGAGATGGATGGGTCTATATGTGAACCTCTTGCGAGATATCGCAGCCGGCCAGTTCGATCAACAAATCGATCAGTTACCGCTGATGAATCATCATGAGCAGGAGGCATTGCTTGCAGGCCGGGAGTGCTCGCGGCGCGACTACCCTCGCACAGCTTCCATTCCCCAATTGTTTGAAGAGCAGGCGAGGGCCAGGCCGGTTGCCACGGCCGTCACCTATGAAGGGCAATGTCTCACCTATGGGGAATTAAATTCTCGCGCCAACCAGTTGGCTCGATACCTTCAAGGCAAAGGCGCAGGACCGGAGACAGCAATTGGAGTTTGCCTGCAACGGTCGCTGGAGATGGCAATTGCATTGTTAGGCATCCTGAAGTGTGGCGCCGCGTATGTCCCGATCGATCCTGACTATCCACAGGAACGGCTGGAGTGGCTTGCTCGAGACACAGGCATGCGTTTCATGCTGCTTCAGAGCAGTATAGGGATATCACTGAAGGGTGTGGAGCTTGTTCATTTTTGCGAAGAAGAACCACGAATCAGGCAAGAACCGTCGCACAACCTGGATAACACGATATCTCCCGATAACCTGGCCTACGTGATGTATACCTCGGGGTCTACAGGAGCTCCCAAAGGAGTTGCGGTGCCTCATCGTGGAATAGTCCGGCTGGTAAAAGCCGCTAATTATGTGGAACTTGAACCAAAGCAGAAAGTACTGCAGTTTGCGCCCCTGAGCTTTGATGCGTCCACACTGGAAATCTGGGGCGCTCTGCTGAACGGCGCGCAACTAATCATGATGGTGAATGGCAAGCCAGGGTTGGAAGCATTAGGCGCCATGATCCAGGAGAAGGAGATCAGCACCGTGTGGCTCACGTCAGGACTGTTTCGCCTGATGGTGGATCATCACTTGCACCGGCTTCAGAATGTAAAGCAGTTGCTGGCCGGTGGAGATGTCGTGCCAGTAGCACATGCCCAAAGATATCTGCATGGAAATTCCAGCGGAAGACTGATCAATGGATATGGTCCCACGGAGAACACCACATTCACCTGTTGCCATGTTATGAAGGGAGCGGATGAGATCGGGACAACAGTTCCAATTGGGCGACCGATTTCCAATACTGAAGTCTATGTGTTGGATGAAAATCTGGAACTAGTGCCGCCTGGGGTTGTAGGCGAGTTGTATACGGGTGGCGACGGTCTGGCGCGTGGATACATCAATGATCCAGAATCGACGGCAGAGAAGTTCATACCCAATCTATTCAGCGCAACCGGAGGCGAACGGCTGTATCGAACCGGGGACCTGGTCCGCTATCGCGATGACAATGTTATTGAATTCCTCGGACGAAAAGATCAACAAGTAAAGATTCGGGGTTTCCGGATTGAACCGGGAGAGATTGAGAACGTGCTAGGCCAGCATCCCCAGGTAAAGGAATGTGCGGTGCTGGTGGAAGATGACGGGGCCAAAGAAAAACGTTTGTTTGCCTGTGTGCTAACAGAGCCAGTTTGCAATATGCAGGATTTGCAACTTTATTTGAAGAAAAAGCTGCCTGAATACATGCTGCCTGCAGTCATCATGTCTGTAACGGAAATTCCATTAACGGAAAATGGAAAAATAGACCGCCGCAAATTACTGCAGCAGGTGACAACCCGCCGCAATGCTAATAGTGAAGAGTCGAGAAAAAGCCCATTGATACCTCCGAGAGATGATATGGAACATATGATCACCTCGGTCTGGACCGACTTGCTGAAGGTAGACAGCCTGGGAACGCATGAGAATTTTTTCGAGGCAGGCGGCCATTCGCTTCTCTTAATGAGAATGGTTTCTATCATCAACGCTTCGTTTGGTGTGAATGTTGCGATGAGAGAAGTTCTCGCACAGCCCACCATCGCCAATCTGGCGAGAGTAGTGGCGAGAGCATTGCGCCACCATGAACCCGATGACAGATCTATTCTTCGGAAAAACCAAGCCGAGGCGCCGGCATCATTTGCCCAGTCCCGGCTCTGGTTCGTGAATGATCTGGGGTTGGAAAATTCGCTCTATAACATGCCGGTGGCATACCGACTCAAGGGCAAACTCGATATTGCCGCTTTAGAGACGAGCGTCAATGAGATTGTCAGGCGCCACGAAATCTTGCGTACCCGCTTCCGCGGAACGGATGAAGGGGCCATCCAGGTAATCGAGCCTGAGTTGCGAATCCAGATCGGAATTGAAGACTTCAGTGTTGTACCAGCAAAGCTGCGTGAACAAACCCTATGTGGACGCCTGCACGAGGAAGCCCGTCTTGTTTTCGATCTGCAGCAGGGGCGATTGTTGCGTCTGCGGCTGTTTCTGATCGCTCCGGAAGAATGCGTGCTTCTGCTTGTAATGCATCACATCATCGCCGATGGCTGGTCATTGGGAGTTTTCTACCGTGAACTGGAGCATCTGTATGCGTCTTGCCGGGACGGTCAGGAAATATCTACAAATCCGTTGCCGATACAATATGCCGATTATGCAGTTTGGCAGCGGGAGATGTTGGCGGAGGGTAAGTTTGCCGAAAACCTGCGGTACTGGACAAAGAAGCTGACAGGAGCGCCTGAGTTGCTGGCGCTCAGTTCCAATGGCCGCCTTTCGGAGAGGCCGGCCTGCGCCGGGATAACTGAGCGATTTGAACTGAGTGAAAACACCACAGAGGCGCTTAAGCAGTTGAGCTTTCGAACTGGCGTGACGCTGCACATGACCTTACTTGCGGCATATGCCATCCTTCTGTACCGTGCCAGCGGACAACAGGAATTCATCATCGGCATACCTGTGGCGAATCGTTACCGGGAACAACTCCTGGAACTCATCGGCTTTTTCGTCAATATGCTTCCTATTCGCGTAGATGTGAGCGGAGCCACGAGCTTCCGGGAACTCGTCTGCAGGGTGAAAGAGGCCACACTTGAAGGATACGCTCACCAGGAACTTCCTTTTGAACGGCTGGTCGAAGAACTTAAGCCGGAGCGTGTCCTGAATAGAAATCCTCTATTTCAAGTGGCTTTCAACATGCTCAATGACAACGAAGAGTTGCGCCTGGCGGATATTGTTTCCACTGCGATGGACGTGGACATCAACTCCGCGAAATTCGATTTGTATTTCGAAATTCAGGAATATCGTCGCCGGCTCCGGGCACGGCTTGTCTACAGCTCTGGTTTGTTTCCATCCGGAACCGGCAAGGATATCTGCCGGCGTTTCGAGAAACTTATTGAACAGATCCTTATGAACCAAGATTGCGCTATCGGTGATTTCGATCTGTTGCTGCAAAATGAAAAACTTTCCCTTACGGAAGCGACATCTATTGAGGACCTGGAAGCGAATTTCCAGCTCTAAATCGCAGGCACTAAAAATCTCCTGGTGTTAAATGACTCTTGTCTCCAAAAAGCCGCAAGCGGCGGATATCGATCCAGCTGTCATGAGCATCCATGACCTGTTTGAAGAACAGGTGAGAAGAGGGCCTCATGCAACAGCAGTCACGTATGGGGAGCAATCGCTGACGTATGCGGAGCTGGACCGACGAGCGAACCAGTTGGCACACCGGTTGCGTGAGTGGGTACGGCCGGAATCTCTCGTCGGATTGTTGACCGAGCGGTCCCTGGAAATGGTGGTTGGAATTCTTGCGATTTTGAAAGCGGGAGCCGCCTATGTCCCGGTAGATCCAGCGTATCCCAAGGACCGGCAGCAATTCATGCTGAGCGACAGCAAGGTCAATGTGCTCTTGACGCAAGAACGCTTTCGCGAACAGTTGGACCAATACAACGGACCGGTGCTTTATCTGGATGAAGACAGCAGGTGGAGCGGCACAACCGACAAGGAATTTGTCGGCGTCAGAGTGTATCCGGACAATGCCGCCTATGTGATTTACACCTCCGGTTCTACCGGATGGCCCAAGGGTGTAGTGGTGACTCACGGAAACGTATTGAGGCTCATGCGTGAGACCGAACGCTGGTATAAATTCTGCGAGCACGATGTCTGGACGATGTTCCATTCCTATGGGTTTGATTTCTCCGTATGGGAAATCTGGGGAGCATTGTTATATGGAGGGCGCCTGGTAGTTGTGCCTTATTGGGTAAGCCGGTCCCCGGAAGAATTTTTGGAGCTTGTCATCCGTGAAAAAGTCACAGTGCTGAACCAGACACCATCAGCGTTTCGGCAATTTATTTGTGCTGATGAGAAACGAAGTGAATTAGGGAAGTCAGCTTTGCGCTATGTGATCTTTGGAGGCGAGGCTTTGGACTTCTCTGGTCTTCGCCTGTGGATGCAACGCCACAGTGAACATAGCCCCCGGCTGGTGAACATGTATGGGATCACGGAAACTACAGTCCATGTGACATATCGACCGGTATGCCAAGCTGATGTGGAAGAATCAGGCCTGGGCAGCCGGATCGGCATTCCCATTCCGGATTTGCAGGTACACGTATTGGACGCGGAGATGAAACCGGCGACTCAAGGAGTTGCCGGTGAAATGTACGCAGGCGGCCTTGGACTCGCGCGAGGTTATTTGAATCGCCCTGAGTTGACCGCGGAAAGGTTCGTCCCTGACCCATTCAGCCCGGTCGCAGGGCAACGGCTTTATCGTACCGGTGATCGGGCCAGGATTATCGACAATGAGTTCGAATATCTTGGGCGTGGAGATCATCAGGTAAAAATCCGGGGATTTCGCATCGAGTTAGGGGAAATTGAAGGCGTACTAGCGCAGCAGGAAGACGTGCGGGAAAGCGCGGTGCTTGTCGAGGAAGACCAGCACGGAGACAGGATACTGGTGGCCTATGTGGTCACAGCTCGGGCCGTTACGAAGAAGCAATTGCGTAACTATCTCGAGAAATGTCTGCCTGATTATATGGTGCCGGCAAAGATCGTCATGCTGGACAAATTGCCGCTTACTGAGAATGGCAAGCTGGATCGCCGCCGGTTGACGGAAGAAACAGCAGCCTTGTCGAACGGTCCGAACGAGGAAGAATACGTCGCGCCACGCAATGAGTTAGAGCAGAGCATAACGAACGTATGGGCTGAATTGTTAGGGGTCGAACGGCTGGGAATTCATGACAAGTTTTTTGACCATGGCGGTCATTCACTCCAGGCCATGCAGATGACCTCAAGAATGAGGGAGTTGCTGGGCGTGAATGTCAGCGTGAAGGATATTTTTGAGTTCCCGACTCCGGCTGCTCTGGCACACCGGGCAATCGCGCTCTTGCACAATGAGATCCCTGCTCAAGCCGAGCCGCTTGTTCGCCGAAATCTCTCGCAGGCGCCCCTCTCATTTGCGCAACGCACCGGGTGGTTTCTCAATCAGGTAATGCCGAAGGACGCCTTTCCCATGCCGCTGGCGCATCGGATCGAAGGGGAGCTGGATTTTATTGCATTGGAGCGGAGCGTAAACGAAATCATTCGTCGGCATGAGATCCTGCGGACCCGCTTCGTGGAAATAGGTGGCGAACCCTTCCAGGTGATTGAACCGGCGTTAACCATCAAGATTCAGCGAGAAGATCTCAGTCGTTGTGCCGTGGATCAGCGGGACACGCTTTTGAAAACACGATTGCATGAAGAAGGCCGGTGCGGATTTGATTTGGGCCGGCTGCCGCTCTTCCGCATATGCGTGTTTCAAATGGGTACGGAAGACCAGGTGATTCTCATAACGATGCACCACATCATCGCTGATGGCTGGTCCATGAAAATATTCTATCGAGAGCTTGAAATTTTATATGGAGCTTATCGCCGGAATGAACATCCGGCGCTGGCGGAGACCGCCGTCCAGTATGCGGATTACGCCTGGTGGCAGAAGCGACGGTTTGAGAACGGCGACCTGAAAAGAGGACTGAGCTATTGGCGCACGCAGTTGGCAGGGGCGCCGGAAGTGCTGCGGCTCCCGGTCGATTCTCAAGCCCGCGAGTCGATGAGCTATACCGCAGTCAACGAGCGCTTTAATCTGGACAATGAAGCTACGCAGGCGCTAAGGGACTTGAGCAGGCACGCGGGAGTAACGTTCTACATGATGCTTCTGTCAGTCTGCGCAGTGCTGTTGCATCGTTATAGCGGCGAGGAAGACATCCTGATTAGCACCCCGATTGTCGTGCGTACGCACGAGCATTTGCAGGGAGTGATGGGAATTTTTCTGAACATGGTAATGATGCGGATTGATCTCTCAGGCAACCCTGCGTTTACCGAGTTGGTGAAACGGGTTCGGGAGACCGCATTGGCCGCCTATGCGCATCACGAGTTGCCGCTCGAACGGGTGGTGCAGGATCTCAGGCCTCATCCCGGCGCCTGGCGCAACGTAAACAGGACTCCTCTATCCCAAATCATGTTCAACATGCTGGATGCCGACGACCGCGCGCTGAATCTGCCCGGACTTCGGGCGACTCACATCAATGTTGATGACGGCGCAGCCAAGTTCGACCTGACTTTTGAGATCCAAGACCAGAAATCGCACCTGCACGTCCGCATTGTGCACAGGGCTGAATTGTTCGCAGAAGGAACTGGACAAGATATCCGTTTGCGTTTTGAGCAGTTAGTCGACGAAATACTAAAAAAGGCGGACCGCCCCATCGGCGATCTGGACGTATCGTTGCCCTTGGAAAAAACATTGACCTCCGAAAATACCTCCATGACTGATATGCAGGAAAGTTTTTTGCTCTGATCTGATTCGATCCCACTTTCATCACATAAGACAACACCGGTACCGGCCGGTTCCGGAAAATATTGCCACTGATGCAGGAGATACCATGTCGATAAGCTCCACCATCCAGAACAGCTATCTTTTAAAAGAAAAGGATTACTGGCAAACCAAGCTAAAAGGAGAGATTCCTCAGGTCGGTCTGCCGCTGGATTTCCAGGAGAAAGGGCGGTCAGCGACGGAACAGGTTGTAGAGTTTACTCTCGATCCGGATGTGATTGAGAGAGTCACGAAGGCCTCCCGTGGCAACGATTCTCTGCTTTTCGCCATTTTGGTTGGCGCTTTAAAACTCTGTCTGAATAAATACACGGGTCTGGAAGACATTGTGGTCGGCAGTGCCATTCATGAGCGCCACAAAAATTCTGCGTTTTCCAATCATGTTCTGTTGCTGCGTGACCGTATTGAAGCCTCAATGACGATCCGGCAAATTCTGGATGGGGTACGGCAAACTCTGGCGGAAGCGTATGCCAACCAACGGTATCCGGTCGAGAGGCTACATGAGACGTCGAGTGGAGACAGAAATCAGCAGCCGCTTTTCCGAGTGGCCATCGTGCTGGAGCCGATCCATGATCTGAAGAATATCGCGGACCAGGGGCAGGATATGACCCTGAAATTCTCAGGCGCTGACAAGAATCACTCGGCCGAAATTTTCTTTAACCCCGCCCGGCTGCGAACGCAGACCTGCGAGCAGTTCGCCAGTCACTATCGCCAGGTGCTGCGAGAAATGTTGACTTATCCCGATAGATCGATTGCTGAGATCCAGTTGTTCTCGGAAGAACAGAAACGGGAATTGCTGCAAAAGCGCAATGCCAGCCGGCGAAAATATCCGCGCGAAGCCACCATTCCGGAACTCTTTGAAGAGCAGGCAAAGTTGAGGCCCGAGGCTGTGGCGGTGCGTTATGAAGGACGCAGTCTCACCTATCGGGAATTGAATAGCGCCGCCAACCGATTGGCTTCCTGTCTGCGCAAAAAAGGAGCGGGACTGGAAACACCCGTCGGTATCTGTATGGAACGGTCGCTGGAGATGATCATTGGAGTTCTGGGTATTCTGAAGTCCGGAGCCGCGTATGTGCCTTTTGAGCCCGAATATCCGCTGGAAAGACAGCAGACAATAATCAGAGACAGCGGCGTGCGGCTGATTATTGTATGCGATGAAAGGACTGAACGGTTTTCCTCCGGAATTGAACTCGTCCATTTGAGCCAGGAGCGGGGCGAGTGGAGTCTAGAACCCGACGACAACCTTGAGAACAAGGTCAACGCGGGGAACCTGGCATACATCATGTATACCTCCGGATCCACCGGCATACCCAAAGGCGTAGCGGTGCCGCATCGGGGGGTGGTGCGTCTGGTGAAAGAAGCCAACTATGTTGAGTTCGGCGACAGGAAAACAATTCTACAGTTTGCTCCATTGAGCTTTGATGCTTCCACTTTTGAGATTTGGGGCAGTCTGCTCAACGGAGGGGAATTGGTAGTCATGAGCGCTGGCAAACCATCTCTGGAAGCCCTTGGAGCGATGATCAGAAAAAATAAGATTAATACCCTGTGGCTGACCGCTGGATTGTTCCAACTCATGGTTGATCATCGGCTGGAGGACCTTAAAGGAATCAATCAATTGGTGGTTGGGGGAGATGTTGTTCCCGTTGCTCAAGCGCAGAAGTTCCGGAATGCCACACCCGGGGGAACATTGATTGACGGCTATGGTCCCACGGAGAACACCACGTTTACCTGTTGTCACAGGATGGTGCCAGAAACAGAAATCGGAAACAGCGTGCCCATCGGCATGCCCATCTCCAACACGGAGGTTCATATCGTGGACCGCAACTTTGATTTGGTGCCAACGGGGGTCGTCGGCGAGCTTTATGCCGGAGGAGACGGGTTGGCGCGCGGCTACGTGAATGCCTCGGAGCTTACGGCTGAAAAGTTCGTCCCTAATCCCTTCAGTGAGACGGAAGGAGAACGGCTGTACCGAACCGGAGATCTAGCCAGATACCGATGGGATGGCGCAATCGAGTTCGTCGGCCGCGCTGATCAGCAGGTCAAGGTCCGGGGCTTCCGGATTGAACCCGTTGAAATCGAATCGGTACTTGGAAGGCATGAGAACGTGCGCGCAAGTGTTGTTGTGGTGGAAGAACGGAATGGCGAAAAAGATCTAATCGCTTACGTGGTCGCCTGTGAGGACCTGACGAAAAGAGAGTTAAGAAAATACCTGGAAGAAAAGCTGCCGCACTACATGATTCCTTCAACGCTGGTGAAAATCAAGGAGATGCCACTGACCACAAATGGCAAGGTAGACCGCGTCCGGTTGGCTGAACTGAAAGCAGCTTCCCAGGATAACGAAGGGGAAGAGTCATACGTTGCGCCGCGCAATGAGATGGAAGAAGTGATTGCCGGAATTTGGAAAGAAGCATTAGGTTTGGAACGCGTTGGAATTTTCGACAATTTCTTTGATTTGGGCGGACATTCGCTGCTCGCAATGAAGATTTGCACAAAGATGAGCGGAAAACTCTTGTGTGAGGCGAGAGTCACGGATTTGTTCCGCAACCCTACCGTCGAGTCTCTGGCCCGTCATTTAGGTGAGAAGAGCAGGCCCGCTGTCATAGCCCGGGCCTTGTGAAAATTTCTTCAGGAGTACTCCTTTGAAGTCAACTGAAGTGCCGCATGTAAGTCGAGAATCATCGGGCACCGATCACGGTGCAGTCCGAGGATCTCCGTTGACCGTCATTCCCAAACGGTCAGTAAGCGCGCAAGCGCCTTTGTCGTTCCATCAGAGGCAGTTGTGGTTCCTGCACCAGGTAATGCCCGCAAATTCGGCGTACAACATACCTACTTCACTGCGGATTCAAGGCAAGCTTGATGTTCATGCTCTGGGCCGCGCGCTCAATGAGGTCGTATGCCGGCATGAGATCCTGCGTACACGCTTCGTTGAAGCAGAAGGTGAGCCCGTGCAGGTAATTGAACCAGATATGCAAGTCGTGATCGAGCAGGAAGATCTGACCGGAGTATCCGCCACAGACCAGGAACGACTGCTCGAAGACCGGTTACGGGAAGAAGGCCGATGCGGTTTTGATCTGACGCGGCTGCCGTTGTTACGGGCCCGCCTGTTTCAACTAGGAAACGATGAGCAGGTGTTCTTGCTCGTGTTGCACCATATCATCGTAGACGGGTGGTCGCTGCCGATTTTGTTTCAGGAACTGGAAACTCTGTATGAGGGTTACGGGTGTGGCGAAGAGCCCTCCTTGCCCGATTTGCCTGTCCAATATGCGGACTACGCGGTTTGGCAGAGACAACAGTTCGAACGAGGCGGGTTGCAGGCTGATCTGGACTATTGGAAGGAGCAATTAAGAGGAGCGCCAGAAGTTCTGGAACTGCCGGCTGATTATCCGCGTTCTGACAACCCGAACTTTAATGGAGGCGGTGAGTATTTCGATCTAAGCCCGGCTGTGGTAGATGGCCTCAAGCGTCTCAGTCGCCGGGGGGCTGCATCCTTCTATATGACCATGCTGGCGGCCTACGCGGTACTGCTGCACCGGTACAGCGGACAGGATGAAGTCCTCATTGGAATACCGGCGGCCAACCGCGAATATGAAGAATTGCAGGGGCTGATCGGGTTTTTCGTGAACATGCTGGTGATGCGGATCAACCTGCAAGGAAATCCTTCATTTATAGAATTGCTGCAAAGAGTGCGCCAGACGGCCCTGGATGCCTATGAGCATCAGAAGTTGCCATTTGAGCTTTTGGTGGATGAACTAAAACCGGAGCGTAACCTGAAGGTAAATCCACTGTTCCAGGTAGCGTTTAGTCTAGTTACTGAGAGAGTTGATGGCGGTCCGCGCCCGGGAGTGTGGCCACGTTTTAAGGAACTGAACAACTTTACGGCCAAGTTCGATACAGGCGCCATTGTTTTGCAGACATCCTCGCGCTGTTCAATCAACCTGGGATATAACCTGGAACTCTTCCGCCAAGAAACATTCGTCCGCGTCAAAAAGCATTTTCAGAAATTGCTTGAGGAGATTGTCGAACTTCCGGAAGCAGGAGTATCAACCATACCGATATTGCTGCCAGAAGAACAACGGGTCATGAGGGACTGGCAGCAAACCCGAGCAGAATATCCTCGCGCTGAACGGATCGAGCAGATCTTTCTATCCCAGGTGGAAAGGACCCCGCACTCGCCGGCCCTATTGTATCCATTCATGACGCTTACTTATCAGGAACTGGATAGCGCCGCGAACCGGGTCGCGCAGTATCTACGGCGATTGGGAGCCGGTACAGAAACCATTATCGGCGTGTGCATGGAGCGTTCTTGGCAAATGGTTGTGGCCCTGCTGGGAGTACTAAAAGCGGGCGGGGCATACCTTCCTCTGGATCCTGGATATCCTCAGACGCGACTAGAGTTCATGCTTGAAGATACGGGTGCCTCAGTAGTTTTGACCCAGGGTTCATTGCGGGCCAGCTTTCGGGAGAGTTCGCCAGGTGGTTGCCAATTTGTGTGTTACGAAGATATTCCCGAAACGGAGGGAGTCTCGCCGATTCTTCACGGCAACCCTGAAAACCTTGCCTACATTATCTACACTTCGGGATCTACGGGTACACCCAAGGGCATCGGCATTCCCCATCACGGTGTAACCCGGCTCGTATGTAATACAAACTATGTAGATTTGGGGCCAGGCGACCGGATTGCGCAGGCCTCCAATTCCTCTTTTGATGCTGCCACCTTTGAAATCTGGGGAGCGTTGCTGACCGGAGGCTGTGTAGTGGGGCTGACTCGAGAGGAGTCACTGAATCCCAAATTACTGGCTGCCCGGATCCGAAATGACGGGATCACAACGATGTTTCTTACTACCGCTTTATTCAATCAGTTTGCGGCGAGTGAGGATGCGAATGCGTTTGGCGACCTCAAATACTTGCTCTTCGGCGGAGAAGCCGTGGACCCGAGATGGGTCCGTGAAGTGCTTAAATATTCTGCTCCCGGATGCCTGCTGCATGTTTATGGGCCGACCGAGAATACAACCTTCTCCACCTGGCATGCGATCAAGTTTGTGCCGCCTAGAGGTGCGACCATACCCATAGGCGTGCCCATCTCAAACACGGAAACCTACGTGCTGGACAAGAACTTGACTCCGGTGCCAACCGGAGTAATTGGAGAACTTTATCTGGGCGGAGATGGGCTTGCGCGCGGCTATGTGAATCGGCCTGAACTTACAGCAGAGAAGTTCATTCCCAACCCTTTCAGCCTGCGCGGGTCGGAGCGGCTGTATCGCACAGGTGATCTGGTGAGATACCAGGCCGGGGGTGCAATTGAGTTCGTCGGCAGGATAGACCAGCAGGTAAAGATCCGGGGTTTTCGCATCGAGCCGGGAGAGATTGAGTCGGTGCTGCGCCAGCACCCAACCGTGCGAGAAAGCATTGTGCTGGTGGAGGAAAACCAAGGAGAGAAGCGCCTGGTCGCTTATGCTGTGGCGGAAGAAGGCGTTGACAAAGAGGAGTTGCGACAGAGCCTGAAAGAACGGCTGCCAGCTTACATGATACCCGCAAGACTGGTGATGGTCTCCGAGTTGCCCCTCACGGAAAATGGAAAGGTTGATCGCTTAAAGCTGCTCGAGTACGCCGCGACCGTCGAGGATGAAGCGCAAGAGAACGGATACGTTGAGCCGCGGAATGAGCTGGAACGGACGATTGCCTCGATATGGAGGGAGATGCTGGGCGCCGAAAGAGTCGGAGTGTATGACAACATCTTCGATCTGGGTGGGCATTCGCTCCTGTTGATGCAGGTCCATGCGCGAATGCGAAAACGACTACCGGAGCACACTTCCGTAAAAGTCACAGACCTGTTCCTCTATCCGACGATTGATTCCCTCGTAGAGTTCATGGGACAGCGCGCCATGCAGCGACTCTAAGCTGAAGAATGAGGTTTTCATATTGTTAGTGCCCGCCGATTTCTAGAATCAATGGATATCAGGTCCAATCAAGAGTGGAATGCCTCCACGGCAAAGTGTCAGGAGGTTCCTCATCGCCCCGCCGATGCCGCCGTACCGTTGTCATTTGGCCAAAGACAACTGTGGTTGCTTCAGCAAATGACACCGCACAGTCCAGCCTACAACGTACCTTCTCCACTTGAATTGCAAAGGGCCGTTGATACCGCGGTACTGGAACGGGCAGTTAACGAAATTGTACGGCGGCATGAAGCGCTGCGAACCCGGTTTAAGGTTGTGGATGGTCAACCCGTACAGGTCATTGCAGAAGAACTGCATATCCGGCTGACGCGTGAGAGTTTGGCCCATCTCGCCACCGGAGAACGTGAACGCGTCCTGCGCGGGCGGCTCGAGGAAGAAGCAGGAAAACCATTTGATCTGGAGCAGCTACCCCTGCTTCGCGTTTATGTCTTCGACCTCGGCGCGGGTGGCCAGGTGTTTCTCACGGTAGCTCATCATATTGTCTGGGATGGCTGGTCTCAGAATGTCTTTAGCCGTGAACTCGCAATGCTTTATGAAGCTTACCTGCAGGGCAAGGACTCTCCCCTGCCGGAACTGCCCCGTCAGTATAGCGATTACGCGCATTGGGAAGCCGAATCGGCCAGGCAGGGTCACTTGCAGGAAGCAATTCAGTACTGGAAGCAACAATTGGCGGGAGTGCCTCAGAATCTGGAACTGCCGGCGGATTTTCCACGTCCGATTGTCTCCACATTCGCAGGAGCGAGCAGCTACTTTCAGATCAATGAAGCTGTCACAAAATCACTGAAGGATCTGAGCCGCAGGTCAGGGGCCACGCTGTATATGACGTTGTTGGCCGCTTATGCGCTTTTGTTATGGCGCTACAGCCGGCAAGAACAGATCCTGATCGGCACTCCGTCGGCAAGCCGTGGGTATGAAGAGTTACAAGGGCTCATCGGGTTCTTCGCGAATGTCCTGGTAATGCGTGTCGACTTAAAAGGAAGCCTCAGGTTTACGGACCTGCTGAGGCAAGCCAAGGAGACTGCTCTGGGCGCGTTCGCACACCAGGAAGTCCCATTTGAGCTGCTGGTCGAACAGCTCAGGCCAGAACGCAACTTGAGCCGGACTCCATTGTTCCAGACCATGTTTGTCATGCAGGATAGCTCGCGCCTCCGGTCCGGCAACGGGCTCCTGACGGGAAAGCCCGTCGAAATGAATTTTTTGGTCGCTAAGTTCGATCTGTCACTCGGCATGCGCGAGCTGGACGGAAAGTTGTCCGCAGAATTAAATTACAACACCGCTCTATTTACGCCCCGGACAATCCAAAGGTTTCAAGAAAGTTTCCTACACCTTCTGGAAGAATTGTCAAAGGTTCCATCGCTTCGTTTGAATGATCTGGCTGCTGTCGTGACGGAAGCGGAATGGAAAGAGATGCAAGATTGGAATTCAACTCGGGTTGAGTATGGTCCGGAGGAGCGCCTGCATGTCTTGTTTGAGAAGCAGGTTCGTTCTTCGCCAGAACGCTTGGCCTTGGTTTGCGACAATGAAAAGCTGACCTATCTTGAACTGAACTCTCGCGCCAATCAGCTGGCCCATTACCTGCAAAAACGGGGAGTCGGGCCGGAGAGCCTGGTCGGCGTTTGCATGGAAAGGTCTGTAGAGATGGTGGTGGCCCTGCTCGGCATTCTAAAAGCAGGGGCGGCTTATCTGCCATTGGATCCTGAATATCCCAGCGAACGTTTGCAATGGATGCAAGCGGATGCGTGCATGCCGGTGGCGTTGGTACAGCAGAAATTTGCTTATCTGCTTGAGCAACGCGAACGGACAGAAGTAATTTGTCTGGACAGCTCCGGGGACTTTATCAACCAGGAGCCGGAGGGCGACTGTGTATCGCCGGTTGGCGGGGAGAACGTGGCCTATGTGATTTATACCTCCGGCTCAACCGGCAGGCCCAAGGGAGTGATGAACCGCCATCGCGGTATTTGCAACCGGCTTCGATGGATGCAGGACAGATATCGGCTCGACGAGAGTGACCGCGTACTTCAAAAGACGCCTTATAGCTTTGATGTTTCAGTTTGGGAATTCTTCTGGCCTTTGATCACGGGTGCATGTCTCATCATGGCGCGACCGGGCGGCCACCGTGACAGTTCCTACCTGAAACGAGTCATTCAGAGGGAAAGAATCACCACAATCCACTTCGTGCCTTCCATGCTCAAATCCATGCTGGAAGATCAGGGCTTGCGCGAATGCCCAGCCCTCAGGCGTGTGATTTGCAGCGGAGAAGCTCTGGGTGCGGCCCTCATCGAGCAGTTTCATCGGGAATGCCAGGCCGAACTGCACAATCTGTACGGTCCTACAGAGGCAGCGGTTGATGTCACCAACTGGGCGTGCGAGCGCCATGGGGCACGAGCCTCGGTGCCCATTGGGCGTCCCATCGCGAATATACAAATATATTTGCTGGATCAGGATCTAATGCAGGTTCCGATTTCGGTGCCGGGAGAACTCTGCATTGGCGGAGAAGGGTTGTCTCGAGGCTATTTAAACCGTCCGGACCTGACCGCAGAAAAGTTCATTCCGAATCTTTTTGGCGAGAAGGGAAGCCGTCTTTACCGGACCGGCGACCTGGCCCGGTACACACACGATGGCGCCATTGAATATCTGGGGCGCATTGACTTCCAAGTGAAAATTCGCGGTAACCGGATCGAACCGGCGGAGATTGAAGAGGTGCTCAGGCAACACGAACATGTGCAGGACAGCGCCGTCATTGCCCGCCAGCAACCCGATGGAGAGAAACGGCTGATCGCCTTCGTCGTAGCGAAGAAGGAAGCAAATGTCGCAGCGCAGTCGTTGCGCGCATATCTGAGAGAGCGACTCCCCGATTTCATGGTGCCTGGTGGTTTTGTGTTTCTCGAGAAGCTGCCCTTAACTTCCTCCGGCAAGCTTGACCGCAAGGCTTTGCCCATGGCCGAATCCAGTGTGCTGCTCGGACTATCACAGCAGGCCCAGATATATTTGGCTCCGCGCAATGTACTGGAGAAGAAGATTGCCGAGATATGGGCAAGAGTTTTGCGGGTCGAAAAGGTGGGCGTTAACAACAATTTTTTTGACCTGGGCGGCCACTCATTAGGCCTGATCAGCGTGCATTCGGAGCTGAGAGAGAAATTGCAGATTGATGTTTCCGTTCTCGACTTGTTCCGCCTTCCCACAGTGGCATCTCTGGCAAATTATCTGGCTTCAACCACTACCAGTAGTAATGTTGCAGCCCGGGCTTCTGAGTTGGACTCCCGCCCGGTGGTAAAGGAGACTGCTATTGCCATAATCGGCATGGCCGGACGTTTCCCCGGTGCGCACAATGTGGAGGAGTTCTGGGAAAATCTTAAGAATGGAGTGGAATCGGTCTCGTTCTTTTCTGATGCTGAGCTTTCCGACGCACCGGATGCTTTGCGTGGTGATCCTAATTATGTGCGAGCAGCCGCGGTTTTGGAAGATGCCGACTATTTTGATGCCGGGTTCTTTGGGTTCCGCCGCCGCGAAGCCGAGACAACGGACCCGCAGCAACGCGTCTTCCTCGAATGCGCCTGGGAGGTGCTGGAAAGGGCCGGTTATGATCCTTCGCGCTATCCTGCCCCAATCGGTGTATTTGCTGGCATAGGAGCCAGTGGCCACTGGTTCCGGCTGTTGAAAAATCCAGAGGTCCTGCAATCAGTAAACAGCTTCCAATTGAGCATAGGAAACGATAAGGACCATCTGCCCCTTCGGGTCTCCTACAAGCTCAACTTAAAAGGCCCGAGTGTCAACGTTCAGACCGCGTGTTCCACATCATTAGTAGCGGTTCATATGGCTTGCCAGAGTCTCCTGCAGGGCGAATGCAAGATGGTGATGGCCGGGGGAGTTTCAATAAGGACGACCCAAAAAGGCGGCTATTTGTTTCAGGAAGGCGGAATTACTTCGCCTGATGGACATTGCCGTACGTTCGATGCAGATGCTGCTGGGACAGTTCCCGGGAATGGCGCTGGAGTGGTTCTCCTCAAGAGACTCAAAGACGCGCTCGCCGAAAAGGACCACATTCATGCCGTGATTCTGGGATCGGCTATTAATAATGATGGCGCATTCAAAGTTGGATACACGGCACCCGGTGTGGAGGGGCAGGCAGAAGTCATTGCGCATGCTCAGGCCAGGGCTGGCGTCCCTGCCGAAAGTATCACTTATATTGAGGCCCACGGAACCGCCACTCCTCTGGGAGATCCCATCGAAGTCGCAGCACTCACCCAGGCCTTTCGATTGCAGACCGCCCGGAAACAATTCTGTGCTGTGGGTTCCGTGAAAACTAATGTCGGCCACCTTGATGCAGCCGCCGGCGTGACTGGTCTTATCAAAGCGGCATTGGCCATTCAACACGGTTGGCTCCCACCCACCCTGCACTTTAAGCGTCCCAACCCTAATATTGATTTCTCCGCTACTCCGTTCTACGTCAATTCAGAGTTGCGAGAATGGCAGTGCGGCCCAGGCCCCAGACGGGCGGGTGTAAGTTCCTTTGGCATTGGCGGCACAAATGCCCATGTGGTTCTGGAAGAGCCACCCCGACAAGAGGTTGAAGAGCAAGACGTAGTGCCGCAGCTTCTGCTTCTTTCCTGTAAGAGTGAGCAGGCCCTGGAAACAGCTACACAACATTTGGGCGACCATCTGAAAAAGCATCCTGAGCAACGCATGTGCGACGTAGCGTTCACACTACAGGAAGGGAGAAGGGAGTTTCCTTTCCGGCGTGCCATCATTTGCCAGACCAGAGCCCAGGCCATTCAAGCGATCGAGTCAGGTGATTCCGACAAAATGGTTTCCGGGGATGCGGAGGCGGCGACTCCGCCCGTCTATTTTCTTTTTCCCGGGCAGGGCGCTCAGTACGTGAATATGGCGCGCGGGCTATATGAGTCGATTCCCCTCTTCCGCCGCCAGATAGACCGCTGTGCGCAAACTGTCAGGCCGTTTCTGGGATTCAATCCGCTGCAACTGCTTTATCCCGAAGACAGCGGCGGTTACCAGGAAAAATTAAGCCAGACAGCAAATGCACAACCCATCCTCTTCATACTCGAATACGCGTTCGCATCTCTCTGGATGGACTTGGGGTTCCAGCCCAAAGCCATGCTGGGCCATAGCCTCGGCGAGTACGTAGCTGCGTGTCTGGCGGACGTCATGTCCATAGAAGACGCATTACGGCTTGTGGCCGTTCGCGGCAAACTCATGCAGAACATGCCACCGGGGGCCATGCTTTCGATTCCCGCCCCGGAGCATGCGGTGAATGAACTTCTGAACAGGAACAGAGACGTTGCTTTAGCAGCAGTCAACGGCCCCTCACTATGTGTGGTTTCCGGTCCTGCCGAAGCGATTCTCCGCTTCGAGGCACAATTGGAAGAGCAAGGCCTGGAAGGCCACCGGTTGCACACCTCGCATGCTTTCCATTCGCCGATGATGGCGCCTGTAGCCGACGCTCTAAAACATGTTTTGAAGGAGATTAAGTTAAGAGCTCCTTCCATTCCTTTTCTCTCGAACCTCACAGGTGATTGGATTACTCCAGAGCAGGCCACAAGTCCTGATTATTGGGTGGATCATCTGCTGCATACGGTTCGCTTCTCTGATAATTTGCAACGCCTCCTGAAGGAGCCGCAAGCAACCCTATTGGAAATGGGGCCGGAAACTTTGGTCATTCTGGCAAGAAGGCATCCAAACAGGCATGTGCAAGTCAAGTTAGTCGCTTCCATGCAATCAAGGGGCGGCAAAGAAGCTGAATCTCTGTCATTCCTTCGTGCGGTTGGCAGTCTCTGGACTTATGGCAATCCGGTGCTCTGGCACATTTTGGGCCAACGTGATAACTGCAAGCGGGTCGCGCTTCCTACTTACCCGTTTGAGCGGCAGCGATACAACATTCCCGAGGTGGCAAGCGATATCGAGGCGCTGGCGGGTGTTGGCCGTGATCAAAGACCACCCGGAGAGCCATTCAAGGGTGCTCATTTTGAACAAAACGAGAACGAGAAAACGGTTTCAATGTCCCCTTCGTGCCGATTGGTCTTTCAGCAGCTTGAAGTTGTGGCCAGGCAACTGGAGTTGTTGCGCCAACGCGTTCAATAACAAAGCAATTTCTGGCAATTCTTGACTATACCCGTCGTTGATAAGGAGCTCTATTCGTATGTCGTCATCAGCCGTGAACGGGTTGCAAACATCGGACCGCAGGCAACGTATTGTGGCTGCGTTGACTGAGATGCTGGCAAAACTTTTCGGCAGGAACGTTTCCGAAGTGGATGCAAATGCGTCTATGGTTGATCTGGGCGGCGATTCTCTTTTCTTGTTGCAGGCTTCCAATGCAATTCGAGAGAAGTTCAAGGTCAAGGTCCCCTTCAGGCTGTTGTTGGAAGAGATCTCGACCATTCACAGTCTTGCGTCCTATCTTGATCAGAAACTTCCTCCCGATCCTGTCGCCAGTGTCAAGCCGGCCACAGGCACTGCAGTCGAGATCCCTCCACGACTTCCCGAGCAGGGTTCTGCTTCGACTCCTTCCGTGCTTCAGGAGCGATCCACGCGGCAAAGCGCTCAAGCTGCTTTGGTGCAGCAAGTGAATGCACTCAGCCAGGCAAAAACTGTGATTGCGGACAATGATCCGATTTGCCAGATATTTGCCCAGCAGCTTGCACTTATGTCACAACAGATTGCGATTCTCACGGGACAACCCAGTGTGCCGGTTCAACACCTTCACGCGCAAAATTCAGGCGTTTCGACGGTAAATCAGGTTGTGACGTCGTCACAGTCGGCTGAAAGTCAGGTATCATCGCCCGCAGCCGTACCTGCCCCAATCAACGACAAGCCTGCCTCAGAGATTGAGCCTGAAGTCTATGTTCCCTACGAAGCGATCTACCCCGAAGCAACGAAGTCGCTATCAGAGCGCCAGGAAAGGCATCTGGCGGCATTAATTGAACGAATTAATAAGCGTACCGGGGAATCGAAGCGTATCACCCAGGAATACCGAAAGCACCATGCGGACAACCGGACCGCCGCGGGGTTCAGAATGCCGTGGAAGGAGATGTTTTACCCGCTGGTGGTCGAGCGTGGCCAAGGGTCGCATATATGGGATGTGGATGGGAACGAGTACATCGACATGACCATGGGGTTTGGTGCTCTGTTGTTTGGTCATTCGCCGGACTTCATCATGCGAGCCCTGCAAAAGCAGCTGGGGGCTGGCCTCCGGTTAGGGCCACACTCCAGGGAAGCTGGTGAAGCCGCGCGATTAATTTGTGAATTGACCGGAGTGGAGCGGGTTGCGTTCTGCAACTCCGGGACTGAAGCCATCATGACAGCATTGCGTCTTGCACGGACGGTCACCGGTCGCTATCGCATAGCGTTGTTTGAAGGCTGCTACCACGGGACTTTTGATGGCATTCTGGTAAAAGGTCAAAGAAAACCGGATGGCACGGTGCAAGCCGTGCCATTGGCGCCGGGTATCCCTGAGCACATGATCAATAACGTGCTCATGCTCAAGTACGATGATCCTCAATCCCTGGAGATACTCAAATCTCATGCCGGGGAGCTTGCGGCGGTCTTGATCGAGCCTCCCCGCAGCCGTCGCCCTGATGTGCAGCCTCGTGAGTTTTTGCTTGAATTGCGACGAATCACTGAGGCTTCAGGCGCAGCTCTTATTTTTGACGAGATAGTGACCGGGTTTCGCTTTCATCCAGGCGGCGCGCAGGCGGTCTTTGGAATTCGCGCGGATCTGGTCACTTACGGTAAGGCACTTGCTGGCGGGTTGCCGGTTGCCGCGGTTGCAGGCCAATCCCGTTTCATGGACGCGGTTGATGGCGGCATGTGGCAGTATGGCGACGGCTCCTACCCGGAAGAGGAGATTACCTTCTTTACCGGAACTTACTTTAAGCATCCACTGCTCATGCCCGCCGTAGTTGCTGCTCTCAAGCACATCAAGGACAGCGGAATCCAGTTGCAGGAATCCATCAATGCAAAGGCCAAATACATCGCTGATGAACTAGGCGCGTTCTTTCAAGCCAAGGGATTCCCGCTCAGGATGGCACAGCTCGGATCCCTGTTCAGAATCTTGCACGGGCCCGAGCTGCGGTATATGGACCTCTTCTATTACCACCTTTTGGACAAGGGAGTATACGTGTGCGAAACCCGTAACTGCCTTGTTTCCACAGCCCACACAGATTCCGATATGGAAGCAGTCATTCGCGCAACCAGGGAAAGCCTGCTTGAACTGCGCGACGCAGGTTTCCTGCCGGAGGTTGCTACAACCAGCGGGGGCGCGAACATGAAAGAGGCCAAGCAAGAGCACGTTTCCGATGCAGCAACTCGTGTGCCGCTGACCGAAGCGCAGCGCCAGATCTGGGCTGTTTCCCACATGAGGGAGGGAGATTCCCGCGCCTACAACCTGCCTCTGGTCGTCCAGTGGCAAGGCAGCCTGGAGGTTCCCCTTCTGCGAAAGGCGATCAATCGCGTGGTCCAGCGGCATGAAGCGTTTCGCGCTACCTTCAGTCCTGACGGTGATTTTCAACTGGTTTTGCCGCGGACACGCGACGTTCCTCTTGAGGACCTTTCCGGCATGGCCCCCGAGGACCAGCGGACCAAGGCAGAATATTGGCGCAGGTCGGAAGCAACCCAGCTCTTTGATTTCGTGGCCGGACCTCTGCTGAGCCTGCGTCTTCTGAAACTCAAACCAGAGCTACATCTTCTGTTCGTCACCATGCACCACATCATCAGTGATGGATGGTCGCTCGGAGCATTTCTGAACGAACTGCTGGAATTGTATTCCGCAGAATCGACGGGAAGGAGCCCACAGCTTCCAGAGCCGCGGTCTTTTGCTGAATATGCAACGGCGAAGGCCGCTACAGAACAGCAGTTGTCAGGCTCGGAAGCAGAAGCGTTCTGGACGAGCGAATTTCCCAACTCAATTCCTCCACAGCGTCTGCCGGCGGACGCATCTCCGCAGGATAACCCCGGAATTGCCGGCGCGCAGAAAAGGGTAGTCATGCCCGCTGCCGCCGCTGACACTCTGAAAGAGATCAGCCGGAGATATAGCTGTACCCGTTTCATGGTTATGCTTGCTCTCTGCAAGATCTTCATCTATTACCTGACCAAGCAGGAAGAAGTGGTGATCGGGGTCCCAACGGCAGGCCAGAACCTTCCTGATGGGGGCTACCTGGCAGGGTGTTGTGTGAACCTGCTGGCATTACGCACGCAGATGAGCACCGATCTGAGCTTTCCGCAGTTAGTTGTCTTGCTGCGACAAAAGCTCGTGAAAGCGTATGAGCATGCAGATTACCCTTTCAACCGTCTCTTAAAGCGGTTGCGGGCCATACACCCGGACCATCCGGAGCCCGCCATTTCCGTGATCTTCAATCTTGACCGGACACAGACCAGGAAAAAGCAGCATGGCTTCGGGGTTGATGTGCTGACCAATCACAACGAGACTTCAAAGTTCGACCTGACCATAGACCTCACAGACACGCCGGAATCTCTCATCATTGACTTTGAATATAAGAGCGCCTTGTTCAGTACCCAGAGGATCACCTGCTGGATGGAGTTGTTTCAGAAACTAATCGAGGAGATCAGCCAATCGCCTGCCAAAACGGTTCGGGAATACTTTGCCGTTCTGCAGGAGGAAGAGGCCCGCCAGAATTCACTTGCAGTGCAAGAACTCAAACGCCAGGAACAGCAGAGGTTCGCGGCGAGCAAACGCAAATCCATTGCCAGTTAAGGGAGTCATTATTTTATGAGCCAACCAGAAACTAATATGCCTGGACGTGTTCCTTTCAGCGCACGGCGCAAGGCCATGGGGAGTTCGGCTGAATGGATCAAGCGGAGCTATCTGAAATCGGAAGATGGCCCGGTAGTCATCAGCCCCATTGAGCAACTAGATCTCCTCGTCTGGACGCAGCAGAATTCCATGTTGCTCAAGAGCCTGATGGAGACACATGGGGCAGTGCTCCTTCGGGGCTTTGGTGTTGACGCAGTGGAGACTTTTAACCGTTTCGTGCTGGCGCTCTCCCCGGACATGCTGGAGTACAAAGAGCGCTCCTCACCGCGCCACAAAGTGCAGGCGAACATTTATACGTCCACGGACTATCCAGCTCACCAGAGCATCTTCTTCCACAATGAGAATTCGTATCAGTGCACATGGCCGATGAAGATATTTTTCTATTGCCATGTGCCCGCAGCGCAGGGCGGTGAAACTCCAATCGCCGATGTGCGCAAGATTTATCGGCGGCTATCGCCAATAACCGTACAGCGATTTGAAGAAAAGCAATGCATGTACGTGCGCAACTTCGATGAAGCGCTGGGCCTGTCCTGGCAGGAAGTTTTCCAGACCAGCGATCGCCTTGAGGTGGAAGATTACTGCAAAGCCAATGGCATTACCTGTGAGTGGAAAGAAAACAATGGGTTGCGTACTCGGGCTGTGCGTTCGGCAATCGCCGTTCACCCAAAGACGAATGAACGCGTATGGTTCAATCATGTCGCCTTCTTTCATATCTCGACCCTGGATCCATCAGTTCGGGACGGCTTGCTGGCGGCCATGCCCGAGTCTGACTTGCCGGCCAACAGCTACTACGGGGATGGTTCCTCCATCGAACAGGATGTAATTGAAGAGATCTCTTCCGCGTACCGCAGCGAAGCCGTCAGCTTCCCATGGCAAAAGGGAGACATTCTGGCTGTTGATAATATGCTCACTGCCCATTCCCGCAATCCTTTTGTGGGAGAAAGAAAGATCCTTGTGGGCATGGCAGAACCTTATTCTCGACACTAGCTGTCAACTCCTTATTCACTTTTTCTAAATTATTTTTCCCGGAGTCTGTTTTGAATACTCAAGTGATGGAAGGTTATCGCCTGTCGCCCCAGCAGCAGTATTTCTGGATGCTGCAGAAGACGCTTGTGGAGTCTTCCCAGGCTGTCTCGGAGGGAGTTGTTGTTGAAGGCATTATGGACGACGCGCTGCTGCAGCGTGCCCTTGTTGAAGTGGTTGGCCGCCATGAAATTCTGCGCACGGTGTACAGCCGCATGGGAGCTCTGCAGTTTCCGGTGCAGATCATTCGCGGTGAAGCCGATGTATGGCTCCCAACCTTTGATTTGAATCGGTCTGTGCCAACACCGGACTGGCCGGACGAACTGGAGCAGATTTATCGCGATTTTCACAACAGTAGTTGGGACTTTCAGAACGGACCGCTGGTTCAGGCCCAAATCGTGCATCTCGCTGCTGCCAGGAGCGCAATCCTGATCAGGGCTTCCAGGCTTTGTTCGGACAAAGCTGGGTTGCACAATGTGATAATCGAAATGCTCCGTACATTCGGAGGACATACCCCATCCGGAGCAGCGCAACCACCGCAATATGCTGACATTTCGGAATACCTGAATGAGACTCTGGAATCCGAAGAAACAGCCCCCGGAAGACAATTCTGGAGACGCTGGAAAGGCGATTTACATCCTCCACTTCAGGTCGCCGAAGCTATCAGTATAGATAGGACCAATGAACAGCGCGTGCGCTGGAACGTTGACTCCCGCCTATTCGTCAGGATTGAAGAACTCGCGGCCCATGATGGCGTGGCCGTTGTTGATGTTCTTCTTGCTTCCTGGCAGGTTGTTCTTTCTCGTTACTTTCACCATGAGGACTTCACTATTGGAATTGTCTCTAGCGGGAGAGATATTGAAGGTCTCGATGGGATTCCAGGAACATTTGAGAGAATCCTGCCTTTTCCTTGCCGGAGCGCGAAGGAACTCACGTTCGAGAAACTTGTCCATAATGTGGCGCACGCCAGGGAACAGATGCTCCAATGGAAAGATTATTTTTCTTGCGATGACTTTGATGTCAGGACTACAGCTCCTGCTGTCGCCTTCGAATACTCCGTTCCGCAACGGCTGCCTGATCGGAAACCAGCGATACTCCACGTCACTACAGACGAAAGCTTGTATCCACATCAACTCAAGCTGGTGTGCTTCTGGAAGACCCAATCGCCCTTTCTGCAGATTTCATATAACAGGACCGCTCTCTCTGAACGCGATGTTGCCGCGTTGCAGGATCAGCTTAATACGCTGCTGCTGAATGCTGCTGGATCGCCGTTGGATTCGGTAAGCAGACTCTCTACCCTGAGCGCCGTCACCAGAAACTACGTGCTGAATGAGCTGAACAAGACAGCTATTGGATACCCTGGCACGCCCGCTCACGTGCGTTTTCAATCGCAGGCCCGGAGGACACCTTCGCATACTGCCGTCGTGGCCGGTGCAATCACTCTGACCTACCGTGAACTCGATGAGCGTTCGACCCAACTGGCTGAGGCCCTGAAATCACGAGGCATCGGGCTGGAGATTGCAGTGGCTGTATGTATGGAACGTTGCCCGGAGTTGCTCATCGCGCTTCTGGCGGTTTTGAAATCAGGAGGTTATTACATTCCACTTGATCCAGGATACCCTGCCGAGCGCCTGCAATTTGTATTGCGGGACAGTCGGGCAGCCTTACTACTCACGAATGCTGGATTGCCCTCCCGGCTCACGGACATCAATATACCCGTGCTTAACCTGGATGATAACTGGGCGGTGGAGACAGCAACGCCTGAGCCAGGGAGCCAGTTACAGCCGCTGAACCTTGCTTACACGATTTATACATCCGGTTCCACGGGGCAGCCGAAAGGTGTAGCCATCAGCCATCGTGCTCTTTCAAACTACCTGGATTGGTGTGAGCAGAATTATCATCTCGGTAAAGGGCATGGCGTCATCGTACACTCCCCCATCGGTTTTGATCTCACCGTTACTACATTGCTGGCGCCACTGTGTGTCGGACAGAAACTGGTCCTGCTTCAAGGCGAAGATCCTGCCACGGAGTTAGCGCATTTATTGCGAAAAGATGCGCAGTTCACATTAATAAAGGTTACACCAGCGCATTTGCAGGTGCTCAGTCAGTTGCTCGATCCCAAGGAACTCTCGGGCGCTGTTCATACAGTGATCATTGGCGGCGAGGCCCTCTTCACTCATCATGTCGAGCCTTGGCGGGCCCACGTTCCTCCCGTCCGCCTGATCAATGAATATGGGCCTACGGAAGCCACTGTGGGTTGCAGTATCTATGAAATTGACTCTCATCTCGCTGCTGCGGGACCCATTCCAATTGGTCATCCCATCGCGAACGCAATGCTTTACGTCCTCGATTCCGAAATGCAGCCTGTGCCCTTTCAATCCACTGGGGAGCTATATATCGGCGGCGCTGGCCTTGCTCGAGGTTATCTGGGGCAGGTTGAACTCACTGCCGCGCGGTTTGTGCCTAACCCATTTTCTACCAGTCCCGGAGAACGGCTATATAAGACCGGCGACCTGGCCAGATATGACGCTGACGGCACGCTTTGTTTCTTAGGCCGGAATGACAATCAGATCAAGCTGCGCGGATACCGTATCGAACTCGCAGAAATCGAGCAAACGCTGCGGCAACATCCCAGCGTCATCGATGCCGCGGTAATCGTGAAAGAGCGTGGAGAGCAAAAGCAACTTCTCGCCTGTGTGGCGGCTGCGAAGGGAAAGGAGCCGGCATCGGACGACCTGCACAACTTTCTCTCCAGTAAATTGCCGGAATATATGATTCCCTCGCAGATTGTTGTGCTGGATCAGTTGCCGCTTACCTTTCATGGCAAAGTGGACAAACGTGCTCTCCTTGATCCCGGTCTGCAAACCGACAGTCCGAAAGATAAGTATGCGGCCCCTCGGACGGCAAACGAGCAAGTTCTGGCAGAGCTTTGGGCGAAAGCGCTGGGTATCGAGCGGGTAGGCATTCATAGCAATTTCTTTGAGCTGGGTGGCGATTCCATCATGAGTATTCAGATTGTCAATCGCGCACGGCAGCGAGGGCTGGTATTTACTCCCCGGCAGTTGTTTCATCACCGGACAATCGCGGAACTTGCGCAGGTGGTCAAGGCTGATTCTGCCGTCGCCGCGCTTCCTGCAACATCGCGCCACGGTAACGTAGAGCTCACTCCCATACAGCGGTGGTTTTTTGAGCAGAAATTCGCCCACCCGCATCACTGGAACCAGGCTATGCTGCTGGAGGCCCAAGAACAGGTCATTCCTTCTGTATTGGAAAAAGCCCTGAGCCTGCTTGTGGAGCGGCATGATGCGCTGCGCCTCAGGTTCCAAAGTACCGATGGAGGAAAGGTCTTACTCACTTCAAAACCGGGCGGCCCATTCGTTGTCGTGTTGGATCTGTCGGGAGTCCATGTTGAAAAGCATCAAGAACTTCTGGAGAGTTTTACGTTCGATCTTCAGTCTGGAATGGATCTTGCCCGGGGCCCTTTGATGAAGGTTGGACTGGTCCGCGGTCACAAGGCGAAGGACCGCCTGCTGTGGGCCATTCATCACCTTGCAGTTGATGTTGTTTCATGGAGCGTCCTGGTCGAAGATCTGACGGTTGCCTACCGTCAACTCAGGAACGGTTCAGAAATCCAGTTCCAGCCACATACATCTTCCTTCCAGGAGTGGTCGCTGCGCGTGGCCGAACACGCTCAGTCGCAGGAACTGAAGCAGGAGCTGGATTATTGGATCGCGCCGGCTCGGCGCCATCGTTCCCGCTTTCCTGTAGATTTTCCAGAAGGGCGGAACCTCAAATCTTCCGAAGAAATCCTTTGGTGCTCGTTGGACAGCAAAGAAACGAACGATCTCACGCAGCAGGTTCCCAGGGCCTTTCATACCATGATCAATGACGTGCTGCTGACCGCACTCCTGCAGTCCTTCCATGCTTGGACCAACGAGAAGGTCCTCACGCTTGATCTGGAGAATCATGGCCGAGAAGAGTTGTTTGATGATATTGATCTTTCTCGAACTGTAGGCTGGTTCACCTGCATCTTCCCTGTCACCCTCACTCTGGCATCAGCTTACGATTGTGTATCGAACCTCCAGGCGGTTAAAGAGCAGATCCGGTCCATTGCAAACGGAGGTCTTGGTTATGGTCTCCTGCGCTACGTCACGGGGGATCGCCAGGTTCATGCTGCGCTGGAGCAACTGTCTCCACCTGAAATCAACTTCAACTATCTGGGCCGCTCCGGACAACACAAGATGGGGGATAAGCCGTTGTTCGTTGGCTGTGACGGTGTTCGAGGACCGACCCACAATGCCCTCGATCACAGGCCCTACCTGCTCGAGATCACGGGCGGTGTTAACAGCCGGGGAGAACTTCGAATGGCCTTCATTTACAGCCGGAATGTCCATCGCGAAAGCTCAATCCAGAAGCTGGCTGCAGGTTTTATAGAAGCTCTTCGAGAGATCGTGCGCAGCTCATGTGGACACGCGGCCGTGCCTTCGCTGGTCGATGTTTCTATGACCCAACTCAACAACATGGAGCTGAACCGTTTAGTGGAAGAATTGAGTAGGAGCGAGGAGCCCGATGAATAAGATGCCCAATATTGAGGGGATCTACCCCCTCGTACCATTACAGAAAGGCCTGCTGTTTAGCAGTCTTTATTCGCCGGGGTCCGGGGTCTACGGCCAACAGTTGCGGATGAGGGTTTCAGGACCGCTTGATGCCTTGTTGATGAAGAAGGTATGGGAAAAAATTGTTGACCGTCATTCCGTCCTGCGTACCTGCTTTGTCTGGGAAGGGCAGGAACACCCTGTTCAGGTAGTTAAGCACCGTGTCAAGCTGCCCTATCAGGAACTCGACTGGCGAGCGTATACGCAGCCGGAGCAGAAGCAAAAAATAGATGCCTTCCTGCTTGACGACCGCAGGAAAGGGTTTGATTTCACGCATGCTCCTTTGCTGCGAATCACCCTGATTCGGACTGGTGATGAAGTCCACGAACTAGTGGCTACCAGTCATCACATCATTGTGGACGGATGGTCGAGTTCCATTCTGGTCAGGGAATTGCAGTTCCTCGCTCGGGAACTCGGACAAAATCAGAAAGCGGAATTTGCTTGCGAGCCTGCCCCCTACCGGGTCTATGTCCAATGGGTGCAGAATCAAAATCCCGCGTTGGCTGAATCTTTCTGGAGAAAATCTCTTCAGGGCATTACAGAGCCTACACCCATCTCTGAGATGCAGCCCGGCAATTTTCACGCTGACGGTGACTTGCAACGGAACTATGAGCTCCGGCTGGAACGTCAAGTAAAGGAGCGCCTGCAGCAGTTTTCTGGCGCCTGCGGCGTGACTCTGACTACAGTGCTCGCAGGCGCCTGGGCTCTGTTGCTGAGTTGTGGCAACAACCGGAGAGACGTGGTCTTTGGTCTCACAGTGTCAGGCCGTCCCCATGACCTGCCTGGCGTGGAAGACATGGTTGGTCTGTTTATCAACACGCTGCCTCTGAGGGCAGAAATCAAGACTGATGAGGAGCTTTCTGCGTGGTTGCAGGACCTGCAGCTCCGGATATTGGAGCTGCAGGACCACGGCTATAGCGACCTGGTTGATGTGCAGAAATGGAGTCAAATCGCTCCAGGCCGGTCCCTTTTTGAAAGCATTTTTGTTTTTGAGAACTACCCCATGGGAGGCCTTTCCACCCGCCCGGCATCCAAGCTTTCATTTCAGGATATTCATTCAGTGGATACCGGTAGCTTCCCGTTGGCGCTGATTGCCTCTGCCAATGACGTGCTCTGTCTTGCTCTCACTTATGACAGTAGCCGGATACAGGAGTCCTCTGTGAAACGTCTTCTGGATCGTTACGTCGCGGTCCTGGAAGGAATCCTGGCATCTCCTTCGCAGAGGCTCTGGGAGATTCAGGGGCTGACAGCCCAGGAACATGCGCGGCTGGTTATCGAGAGCAATAACACCCTCCATGACTACGGCGCGGTGATTTGTCTGCACGAGCTGTTCGAAAAGCAGGCGACTGCATCGCCGGAAGCGGTCGCTGTAAGTTTGAGCCGGGTGCGTTGGACTTATCGCGAGTTGAATGAACGAGCGAACTGTCTTGCCGCATACCTGCGCAAGCGCGGAGTGCGGCCCGAAAATCGTGTCGGCATCCATCTGGAATCATCGATGGACACCGTGGTTGCAATTTTAGCCGTGCTTAAGGCTGGAGGAGCATACGTCCCACTTGATTCCGAATATCCGCAGCAACTCCTGAAGCACATGGTTCTTGATGCAGGCGTGCAGGTCATTGTTACAGAGCAGAAACTGGCTGCCAACCTGCCACCGGGTGCTGCACATTTAATTGACGTCACGCTCGAGCGGGGCCTGATCAACGCGCAATCGGACATCAATTGTGACGTTGAGGTCTTGGCCGATAACCTTGCCTACGTCATCTATACTTCAGGGTCTACAGGGCTGCCCAAGGGCGTGGCGGTCACCCACCGCAACGCCTTTAACACAATGAAGTGGGTTATACAGACCTTTTCCATAGATTTTTCACACAAGATATTGCTTTCAGTTTCGACTTCTTTTGATCCGTCTGTCGCCCAGATATTTTCCGCTCTCGCTTCCGGAGCAGAGCTGGTGTGCATGAAACATGGCGCCAAGGATGCTCCGTATATTCTGAGCATCATCGAACAGGAAAAGGTGACCGTGATGGATTTCTCGCCATCGGTAATCGCTCTTCTGCTCAATGAGGCGCAGCCGGAGCAATTTGCGTCTGTGAAGCACATTTTAGCGGGTGGCGAGGCTGTTCCGCCAAGTTTGCTTCCCAGGATCTCTTCAAAGATTCCCGTTCCGTTCCACAATCTCTATGGCCCCACGGAAACATGCATCAATGCTAGTTGTTGGATGTGTGCTCCTGGGTCTTTCAGCCCGCCTGTAAGCATTGGTCGTCCGGTCGCAAATGCGCAACTGTATATATTGGATCGCTGTCTACAGCCCGTTCCTGGCGGGGTCGCGGGCGAGATCTTCATTGGCGGCGCCGGTGTTACCCGGGGATATCTCAATCGCCAGGACCTGACCGCCGAAAAGTTCATGCCCGATATATTCGGTGGAATCCCTGGCGCTCGTATCTATCGAACAGGCGATTTGGCGCGTTTTCTGCCTGACGGTAATATCGAATTTCTTGGCCGGATCGATTCGCAGGTCAAGATCCGCGGATTACGTATTGAACTGGGACAGGTGGAGGCTGCGGTCAGGCAGCATTCCGCAGTGCATGAAGCTGCCGTTGTAGTGCGAGAGAACCGTGACCATGAGCCGCTGCTGGTGGCGTATGTCTCCGTTCATCAGCGATTGTCGGACCGTGAGGTAAAAGCATTTATTAAGGCCTCCGTTCCTGAGTACATGGTCCCTTCCATTGTAGTATTTCTCGATGAATTCCCCAGGCTGCCGAATGGCAAGATCGACCGAAGCGCGCTGCCTTCTGTAGATTTGGAGACCAGCGCAAGGACCTACAAGGCGCCGCGAAATGAATGGGAAGGATTACTGGCTACAATCTGGGCCAGTGTGCTCCGGCGCGATCATGTGGGAATTGAGGACAACTTCTTTGCCCTGGGAGGGCATTCGCTCACCGCCATCCGCATTGCCTCAAAGGTGCAGCAGGCATTTGGGATTGAGTTTCCCGTTCGGCTGCTGTTTGAGAAACCTACCATTGCTGAGCTATGTGAGGAAATTCAAAGTTTGGTGCAAGGAGTCTCCACACGTGAGGCCGGTCCTCTTTCGGTCCGTGTGACCAATGGCCGCGCGCCCATGTCATTTGCCCAGCAAAGGCTCTGGTTTCTGGATCGGTTGGCCCCGGGCACGCCCTTTTACAACCTTCCGGAAGCGTTCCGGCTGCGCGGGTTCCTTGACGTACCGGCCCTGGAGGGAGCCCTCGCCGAGACGTTAAGACGGCACTCTGTCCTGCGCACTACTTTCACGGCGGAAGAGGAAGAACTGCTTCAGGTGATATCTGACCTGGATACGGCCGGGGTGCAGTTCCTTGATCTGAGCGGGCTTGAGCCTGAGCAGCGCGAAAGCGAAGCCCGCAGGCTTGCCGAACAAGAGGCGAGAGGGCCGTTCGACTTAGAACAGGGACCGCTCTTGCGTATTCAGCTCCTCAAACTGGATGATCAAGATCATGTCCTGCTGCTAACTTTCCATCACATCGTTGCAGATGGCTGGTCTGTCAACATTATCAGGCAGGAACTTTTCACGTTATACCGCACATTTCATAAGCGGCTCCCAGGTACACTCCCTGAATTGCCCATTCAGTATGCTGACTTCGCCATTTGGCAGCAGGAACGGGTTGCCGGGGCCATGCTGGATCAAAAGCTGGCCTATTGGAAAAACCAGCTTGCTGGAACTTCCGGTGTTTTGGAAATGCCGACGGACCTGCCTCGGCCCGCGACCCAGAGCTTCCATGGAGCATGTTGTACATTCGTGGTTTCCGCGGAGACCGCTCGCCTGCTGAAACGGCTGGGTCTTCAGGAATCAGCAACATCTTTCATGATCCTGCTGGCGGCCTTCAGCACTCTGTTGTACCGGTGCAGCGGACAGACGGACGTGCTGGTGGGATCACCCGTCTCAGGCCGGGACCATCCGGAACTGGACAACCTGGTTGGTCTGTTCGTAAATACGATTGTCTTGCGCACGGACCTATCGGGCGACCCCAGCTTTCGCGAGTTATTGAAAAGGGTCCACTCCACAACAATAGGCGCTTACTCCAACCAGGAAGTGCCTTTTGAGAAAATTATCGAAGAGGTAAACCCCTCGCGTGATCTCAGCCGGTCTCCTCTCTTCCAGGTGATGTTCAGCTTCCAGCAGGCTGAAGAACAACCTACGAACGATTTTGGCAGTCTACAGGTAAGCCCGTTCGGCATTGATGCTGGAACTTCCAAATTTGATTTGGAACTCTTGATGACTGAGACCGGTAATGGGCTCACGGGCATTCTGGAGTACAACACGGACCTGTTTCTGCCGGAGACCGTGACCGCCATGGTCTCGCATTTCCGCAACATTCTCGAACAGGTCGCAACCAATCCGGAATGTCCCGTGTCCCGGTTGTCTCTTCTTGATGATAAGGAGCGTCACGAAATCATCCATCAGTTCAGCACAGGACCGCGGAGACCCCTGCCTCAACTCTGCTTGCATCAGATATTCGAGACTCAGGTGGCGAAAGCTCCCAATCATTCGGCGGTCAGCGCGGAAGATGGCTCGCTTACCTATGGCGAACTGAACGAAAAAGCCAATTCACTTGCCAACAGTCTCATTGACAGAGGTCTCAGACGAGAGGCCATAGTTGCCGTGCTGTCAGATCGTGGCTCAGTCCTGCTGTGTTCCATGTTGGGAATCTGGAAGGCCGGCTGTTCTTACTTGCCGCTTGATCCCAAGTATCCTGCCCGGCGGCTGGCGCAGATGCTGGAGCAGGCCCGCGCGGAAACCGTGATTGTAACGCCGGAGTGGAAAGACCTGCTGAAAGCCGCTCTCGCGGAAATCGAGACGGGGCTGACTGTAAGCGTCCTGGACAGCAATACGTTGCTCAATCAGGCGGCGAAACACAATCCTGCTCTGCGTTGTTCTCCCGAAAATCTTGCCTATGTGATCTTTACCTCCGGTTCCACCGGTACCCCCAAAGGCGCGATGGTGGAACATAAAGGCATGTTGAATCACTTGCTCGCGAAAGTGGAAGATCTCGATATCAGGGCCCATGATGTAGTGGCACAGACTGCGTCACAATGCTTTGATATCTCTATCTGGCAATTCCTGGCGGCGTTGGTTGTCGGGGGGCGGACTCACGTTTGGCCTGACGTTATTGCCTGCAACCCGGTACGCCTGCTGGAAGAACTGGACAACGCGGGAGTCTCGGTCCTTGAGGTTGTGCCTTCACTGCTGCGGCTTATCCTCGACGAAATTGATCGAGCGCCGAGCCAGTTCACGTTGCTCTCGCTGCGGTGGCTCGTGCCAACCGGGGAAGCGTTGCCGCCGGAACTGGCCCGCAGATGGCTTGAGCGCTATCCTGCAGTTCCACTAGTGAACGCCTACGGGCCAACGGAGTGCTCTGATGATGTGACTCATTGCCACATCTACGCTCCTCCGGATGACAATGCGGCTTCAGTCCCCATTGGAAGGCCGGTGCGCAACATGTCTCTTTATGTCTTTGACGCTCACATGCAGCTAGTGCCGATGGGTCTGCCTGGAGAACTGTTCATCGGCGGAGCCGGCGTGGGACGAGGTTACATACACAACCCGGTAGCGACCGTCCAGGCATTTTGTCCTAATCCGCTTCCGGAAGATCCGAATCAGGTGCTCTATCGTAGTGGTGACCGGGTGAGGTTCTTGAGGGATGGCAAGCTGGATTTTCTCGGACGAGTGGACCATCAGGTGAAAGTGCGGGGCTTCAGGATTGAGCTTGGAGAGACAGAGTTCAGGCTGAGGCAGCATCCGGGAGTACGTGATTGCACGGTGGTAGAAGCTAAAGATGCTGACCACAATACTCAGTTGGTTGCCTACGCGGTATTGGATCGCGAACAGCCCCCATCTGTTGAAGACTTGCGCAAGTTTCTCAAGTTAACTGTTCCTGAGTACATGGTACCGTCTCTCATCATGGTGCTGGATGCGCTCCCACTTATGCCTTCCGGGAAGCTGGATCGCAAGGCGCTTCCCAAACCAGACCTTGGCTTTGTGGCCCGTCCGCCGTTTGCCGCGCCGGAAACTGAGATCGAGCGGAGGCTTGTCCGCATATGGGAAGGTGTTCTGCGCATCAGCTCCGTTGGAGTGAACGATAGTTTTTTTGATCTCGGCGGTCATTCCATACTGGCTTTGCGGCTGATGGCGGAAATCCAGAACAAGTTTGGACGTAAGCTGCCGCTCACCGCCTTGTTTCAGCACGGGACCATTCGCGAGCTGGCAGGCATTCTGGAGGCCACATTTTCTCAATCCTCTACTTCGCCGTTGATCGCCATGCAGCCGGCCGGCTCCAATCCCCCTCTTTTCTTTATTCATGTTGGCTCGGGCGAAGTAATGTGCTATGTCGATCTCGTCCGTCATCTTGGCAAGGACCAGCCCTTCTATGGGCTGCAGGACCCCAATCTGTATTCCAACTCTGTGATGGAGATCTCGATTGAAAAAAGGGCCGCTCTATACCTTGAGGCAGTACAGTCAGTACAGCCGCGTGGTCCATACTTCCTGGGCGGCTGGTCGTTTGGAGGGCTCGTGGCCTTCGAAATGGCCAGGCAGTTTCGAACAGCCGGAGAGACCGTGGGATTGCTGGTGCTGCTGGATACCGGCTCACCGGATTTCGTGCGCCAGATGGACGATCCTGACGATGATGCCGCGTTGCTTGGCATTGTCGCTCGTGAAATGAGCCTTCGTGTGAGCGATGCGGAGTTGCGCCCATTCAGCCTGGAGGGAAAATTTCAATTTATTTCCGGGCGCATGAAGGATGCCGGCTTTCAATGGGAGGACTCCGTCGGTTTCCTGGCTCGCCAGCTTGCCATCTTCAAATCAAGAAACCGGATGATCCACCAATACTATCCGTCTCCTTATGACGGCCCCATCACATTCTTCCGCGCCGGTCAGGAGCATGTTGAGGATTCTTTCCCGCGTCCTGAAATCGCCCACGAGCCTGCGCGCGGCTTTACGGCACTTGCTCTGCGGCCCATCGATATCCACATTATCCCCGGCAATCATCACCAGATCGCTCGCGAGCCGGGTGTGCAGGCGCTGGCTGCTGCGTTATCTGCGTCTATGCGGAAAGCATTGCTGGCGCTTGATCCGCAGCCGCAGGCCGCTCAATCTCATCGTGCCGGGATATCTGCCTAAATGAGTCAAGTCGCCCAAAACGTGGTTGCCACCGGGGGCTTTGCCGGTGTGCCGGGCCACCGTCGCCGCATGGTGACCTTTCTCACCATCTGGTTCGGCCAGACTGTCTCCATCATCGGTTCAGGTCTCAGCGGATTTGCCTTGGCGGTGTGGGTCTACCAGCGGACCGGCTCAGCTACAAAATTCTCTCTCATCGTGCTCAGCACAGTGACGCCGGGGATCCTGCTCTCGCCTCTGCTGGGTGTGATTGTAGATCGTTATAGCCGCCGTCGCATCATGATCCTCAGCAATGTAGTGGCAGGCGTTTGTACAGTGGTCATGGCTGCTCTTTACATGAAAGGCAATCTGCAACTGTGGCATATCTGCGCCTTGATGTTGGTCATTTCAATCAGCAGCAGTCTGCTGGCTCCTTCCTATACCGCGAGCATTTCAACCATCCTTCCTAAGGAATATCTTGGGCGGGCATCGGGAATGGGGCAGCTCAGTGCCGCTTCGGCGGATATGGTTGCGCCGCTGCTGGCCGGATTTCTCATTGCCGGAATTCACATCAATGGAATCCTGGTCATAGATTTTGCAACCTACCTGTTTGCGGTGCTCACCTTGTGCATCGTCCAATTTCCTGAGGTTCCGCGTGGCAGTTCGCCGGCTGTGAAGCTGTCAGTATTCGGCGACTTAGCCGCGGGAGTTCGCTATCTCACTGCCAGGCCTGGATTGTTGGCCCTGATTGGTTTTTTTACTGTCACCAATTTTTTGCTCGGCATGGATAACGTCTTGATGCCTCCTCTGGTGATGAGTTTTGCTGGCGCCAAGGTCTACGGGATAATCGCTGCTGTGGGTGGAACCGGCTTTCTTCTTGGCAGTCTGACCATGAGTGCTTGGGGAGGTCCGAAACGACGGATTTTGGGCGTTTATTTGTATGGCCTGGTAATGAGCTTGTCCTTGACTCTGGAATCGCTGCGGCCTAACCCATGGATTATCGCGACAGGAGTATTTCTGATCGCATTGGCAACACCCATCGCCAACGGGTGCGCTGTTCCTGTCGTGCAGATCAAGACGGAGCCTGCTTTTCAGGGACGGGTATTCGCCACCATGCGCTTCCTGGCAGGTTGGGGAGTTCCTATCTCTTACCTTTTTGCTGGCGCACTGGCAGACAAGGTGTTCGAACCATTGATGGCAAGAAATGAATTCTTCCGCAACAGCTTTGGACAGATACTGGGGACAGGACCAGGCAGAGGAACAGCTCTGTTGGTGTTGACTCTGGGGATGCTTGCCTTTTTGTTTACCCTTAGGTCTTTGTTCTATCGGCCCTTGCTGAAAGTTGAATCTGAAATTGAGGACGCTATTGGAGCACCACTCCAGACAGCTTCTGAATAATCCCTACTCTATCCAGGAGGACACAATGCACGACGAACAGGAAGACAAGACTATATATAAGGTGGTTGTAAACCACGAAGAACAGTATTCCATCTGGCCCGCGAACCGCGAAAATCCGCTGGGATGGAAAGACGAAGGCAAAGTAGGCCCAAAAGCCGAATGTCTAGCCCATATCAAGGACATATGGATTGATATGAGGCCGCTCAGTCTACGCAAGACAATGGATAAAGCCCATGCGGTGGGAGCTGAAAAATCATAAGAGAGGTCCACATGAGTGCTATAACCTCAACCAGTAATCGTGCCTGGGTCAGGATCCCCAAGGTAACGGGCAACTCTAAGTTACGCCTGTTCTGTTTCCCTTACGCGGGAGCGCGGTCCCACGTATTCCGTGAGTGGATAGGCGCATTTTCAAATGGCATTGAGACATGTCTAGTGCTCCTTCCAGGCGAGGATTTTCGCGAAAATTGCGTTCCCAGCCCTGAAGAGTTGGTGCCTATGTTGGTCTCAGGCATTCGACCACACCTGGACAGGCCATTCGCGTTCTTCGGCCATAGCATGGGTGCGGTGATTGCCTTTGAAGTCTTGCGATCGCTCCAGCGGGATTCTGGAATGACGGCCGTTCATCTGTTTGTCTCTGCCCGGGTGGCCCCTGCCCTGACGAGCTTTACGACGATGCTTCACAACTTGCCGCGAGCGGAGTTAATTGCTCAATTGAAAATTCTGAATGGCACTCCCCCAGAAATCCTTGAGAGTACAGAGGTTCTGGAACTCCTGCTGCCAAGGCTTCGGGCTGATTTCCAGTTGAATGAGACTTACTCTTATTGTCCGGGCGCCCCTTTGCTTTGTCCGATCACGGCATTTGGCGGGGCCGAAGACTCGCATGCCACAGCCGAAGAGATGTTGCCTTGGCGGAACTGCACGAGCGCCGCGTTTAGCTTCACACTCATGCCGGGTGATCACTTCTTCTTGCATACTCGGCAGGTGGAGCTTCTGGAGAACATCTCTGCTTCACTTGCGACACACCTGTCATAGCCGCAGGCGCTCCGACCGGTGTAGCGTTCGGAATTTTGTTGGAACCAGTCGTCAGCGACTGCGGATCTTTTTTCACTCGTCATGCACAAAAATATTCTTTCAACCATTGGCAACACCCCTTTGGTGCGGCTGGAAAAAAGTGTGCCGGGAAACAGGTTTCGCCTGTTTGCAAAATTTGAGGCGGCCAATCCTGGCGGCAGCATCAAAGATCGTCCCGCCACACACATCATTCAGCAAGCGCTTGAAGCAAAACTCATTCACTCGAAAAGCACTATCATAGAATCGAGTTCTGGAAATATGGGCATTGGTCTTGCCCAGGTCTGCGCCTATCACAAGCTCAGGTTCATTTGTGTGATCGATGCCAAGACTGCGATGCAGAATCGGGGCGTCCTCAAAGCTTATGGCGCCGAGATCGATCTGGTATCCAAGCCCGACCCGGTCACCGGCGAGTTTTTGCCCATGCGGCTGAAAAGAGTGGCCGAACTGTTGCAGACGATCCCGGATAGTTTCTGGCCTGACCAATATTCCAACCTAGGTAATGCCAGGGCCCATTATGGGACCATGCATGAGATCGCAACGGAGTTGGAAGGCAAGGTTGACCATATCTTCTGCGCGACCAGTACGTGCGGAACGCTGCGCGGGTGCAGCACGTATGTCCGCGAACATGGCCTCAGCACCTGCGTCTGGGCGGTGGATGCGGCCGGCAGCGTGCTATTTGGAAGCCCATCCGCGCGCAGGCTCATTCCCGGGCACGGCACCTCTGTAATTCCCCGGCTGTATTATCGTGGATGTGAAGATCAGCACATTCATGTTACTGATCTGGATTGCATTCTGGCATGCCGGCGCCTCGTTGCCCGCGAGGCGATCCTTGCCGGCGGTTCCTCAGGTGCGATCCTGTCAGCAATCGAACAGGTCCGGGACCGGATCGAAGATGACTCGACCTGTGTCGCAATTCTGCCTGATCGGGGTGAGCGCTATCTGGACACAATCTATTCTGATGAATGGGTCAGCCGCCATTTCGGCGATATTCTTGATCGTAAACTAAAGGAGCCTTCATGGGTGCCAATGACATATACATCCTGAAAGCGGATGAAATTCGCGCAGTTCTCAATGGCCGCGAACGCGAAATTCTCGAAGAGGTAGAGCGAGCATACCTCGCGCATAGCGTTGGTGATACGTCCCTACCTCACTCTACGTTTCTGCGGTTTCCAAACCAGCCAACTGATCGCATTATCGCCTTGCCTGCTTATGTAGGCGGAGATCAAGCGGCCGGCGGGCTGAAATGGATTTCCTCATTTCCCGCTAATACTGCAAACGGCATGGACCGTGCTTCCGCCGTGCTCATCGTCAACTCTCTCGCCAACGGGAGGGCAGAAGCAATTATGGAAGGGTCCATCATCAGCGCGAAACGTACCGCTGCAAGCGCGGCGCTCGCAGCTCGTGCATTGCATTCGACGCCGGCGCCGGAGATCATGGGACTTGTAGGCTGTGGCTTGATCAACTATGAAATTGTTCGTTTCTGCAAATTTGTATTTCCCGGGCTGAAGCGGCTCCTGCTGTTTGATACCGCTGCAGGCAGAGCCGAGTCTGTGCTGCCTGCCTACAAAGCCCTGGTCCAGAATGTTACAGTTACGCATTCCCGTGACACGCTGTTCAGGGCTTCTGAAATCATCTCGTTTGCGACGACCGCGGCCACTCCTCACGTCAGCGACCTCGCTGCATGCCCGTCTGGATGTACTGTCCTGCATGTTTCTCTGCGGGATCTGGCGCCCGAGATAATTCTGGAAGCTGACAATGTTGTGGATGATCCGGACCATGTCTGCAGAGCATCAACTTCAGTGCACCTGGCTGAGCAGAAAGCGGGCAATCGCACATTTATCCGGTGCTCGTTGGGCGATGTATTGAATGGAAGTCAGCCGCCACGCAGAAGTTCTTCCGGATTGGTGGTTTTCAGCCCCTTCGGGCTCGGCATTTTGGATATTGCAGTCGCCAAGCTCGCGCTTCGAGTGGCTCAGGAGCAACATCAAGGGACCCGCATTACCGATTTTCATCCCGAATCATGGATGGCAGTGAACCGAGAGGTTGTCTCCGAAGAAGCCCGCCAGGAAATGTCGGCGTAAAGGGGGGTTAATCCTCAGTGCTGATGGTTACGTTTCCGTGAAGAGTAGAAATTTCCAGTTCAGGAGCAGCAGGACCTGTCTTGAGGCTGTCATTTTTGGCCACCGCCAATCCTTTTAACTGTACGGGGCCGCTGCCGGTAATCACGGTATTGCCTTTTCCCGATGGTTGAAAGGCCACGTTGCGGGGCAGCTTTAAACGTATATTTCCACTATTGGTTTTAATGGTCAGCAACCCTGTCCACAATTTTCCTACGGCAAGATCCAGTGATCCACTTTCTGTCTGGACAGAGGTAATTGTGTCGTGCGTAGAAATGTTGATGTCGCCTTTAACTGTAGTTGCTTCCACGCGGCTTAGCAGAGAATTGGCCGTGACTGTGCCATTCACATTGTGGGCAACAAAAGACACGCCGGCGGGGATCTGTAGCTTGAAATCGACACGTACGTCTTTTGGAAGAGCACTGTCTTTGCAGGAATCTTTCGTCGCCTTTTGCCCGATGGGCGCGGCGCAAACAAGAACGCCGTCTCCGCTTTCGGAGACGGCAACTTCAACGCGGTCCGCCGCAGGTCCGGATTTCGTGGCTTCCACATGCACTTCCCCGTCAGAAGATCGAGATGCATCAATGGATCCATTTACGCCAAAGACAGTGACTGCTTTTCCGGAAGCCAGGTTGGAATGCCAGTGAAACACTTGATTGTCCTTTGCTTGCCCAGGAAGCGATTGGGTGGCTGCCAGCAACGACAGAAAAACAACAAGATAGTGGAGATTGACCGCACGATAGCGTAGTTGCGTCTTCACCATGGCCCCTGATTATAGCATGCGATAAAAGCTTCTGCCCCGCATGGTTCCTCAATTTTTGCTGCTCCTTACTACCTATTAAGGTCTCTATGGATTCCGTGTCTTGCAGTTCCAGCGATTTCAAGAGCGCCTGCTCGCGATTCCCTACGGGTGTCACTGTTACTACTGTTATGACTGACGAGGGACTGCCTTGCGGAATCACCGTAAGCTCTTTTACCAGTGTCTCTCTCTCTCCTCCATTGGCGCTGATATGCATTGACCAACGGTCTTCCATCCTCCGGCACATTTCTATCGGCAAGCATTTTGGGGTAAACGTTCTGGGGGAAAGCCAGCGAGAGCTTTCTATCAAATTTTCGCAAGACTGCAATAATCGCTTCAATGGTGTGGAATGGTATCCCGGACGCACCGGCGTCCCGCTTTTTTTCAGGGTGCCGGCGATTTTCGAGTGTCAGACGGTCCAGATGTGGATTGCGGGAGATCACTCCATCATTTTAGGAAAGGTTCTATGGGCCCATTCGAGTGATAAGTCCCCGCTCGCCTATGTGAATCGTTCGTACGGCAAGATCGTCGATCCCCAGACGGTGTGAAATCCTCCGCCGGCTTGTTCCCGATTGTTTTCATTTTGAACTCCGCGTGCCGCTTAGCGGTTATGCGGGTGGGCCTCCGAGGCTGGCGGGTCGCCTAGTTGTCCTAATTGACGAATCGAAATTCAACAAGCTGTAAACAGCACAAGGAGGGAATATGGAAAATAAATTCAAAGTAGTCATTGTTGGCGGCGGCTCTGCAGGGTGGATGACGGCTGCATACCTGAGCAAGGCTCTCGACCGCGGGGCCGATATTCAACTCGTCGAGTCATCCAACATCAACACCATCGGAGTTGGAGAAGCTACCTTTAGCACGGTTCGCCTCTTCTTCGAATATCTCGGTCTGAAGGAAGAGGACTGGATGCACCACTGCAATGCCAGCTACAAACTCGCGATTCGCTTTGTCGACTGGAATGCGGAGCGCCGCCATTTCTACCATCCCTTTCAGCGGTTTGATTCCGTTGACGGCTCCAGCATCATTGAGTGGTGGCTAAAACTCAAGAGAGATGACGCGCCTTTCGACTATTCCTGCTTTTCCGTTCCCGCGATTTGTGATGCCCAGAAGGCCCCTCGCTTCCATGATGGCCGCGTTTTTGATAGGAAGGTAGATGGATATCTTTCCTCCGACGATCCCAACAAAGCCCTCCTGCTCGAAGAGCTGAAAATCCAGTATCCGTATGCTTATCATTTTGACGCCAGCCTCATCGCCAAATTCATGTCGCGTTATGCCCAGGAGCGTGGAGTGCGCCAGACTATCGATGATGTTGTGGAAGTAAAACTGGCTGAAAACGGGTTCATCCGCAGCATTCGCACCGCGAAACATGGCGACATCGAAGGCGATCTGTTCGTGGACTGCACTGGATTCCGCGGTCTTCTTATCAACAAAACTTTGAACGAGCCATTCATCTCGTTCTCCGAATCTTTGCCCTGTGACAGCGCCATCGCCCTGCAGGTTCCAAGCAATCCCGAGGTGGAGGGAATCAATCCGTACACCACCGCGACGGCCCTTTCCTCCGGCTGGGTGTGGAATATTCCTCTTTTTCACCGTATCGGCACCGGGTATGTTTATTGCAGCGCGTTCCAATCTCCTGAATCCGCAGAGTTGGAGTTCAGACAGCATCTGGGAAAGCGGAGCGAGGGCTGCAAAGCCAACCACATCAAAATGCGGATCGGCAGAAATAATAATTCCTGGGTGAAGAACTGCGTTGCCATCGGTCTCGCCAGCGGGTTCGTCGAGCCGCTGGAATCCACGGGCATCTTTTTTATTCAGCATGGAATTGAACAACTGGTGGCACATTTCCCCGGCAGGACGTTTGACGAAGAGAACATTCGAAGCTACAACCAGAATGTTGCCGATGTGATTGATGGTGTCCGGGAATTTCTTACCACGCACTATGCTGCCAGCAGCAGGAATGATACTCCGTTTTGGAAGGCCACCAAGACCGACATGATCGTGCCCTCGGATCTGGCAGAGCGCCTCAAATTATGGAAACAGCGTCTTCCTACAAACAGGAGCATCAATTCCCGGTATCATGGATTTGAAGCTTATTCTTATGCTGTGATGCTGCTCGGGTTGGGCCATGTCCCCGAATCCAGTTTGCCTTCGCTTAATCACAAGGATGATCGTCGCGCACTGGCCACCTTCGATGCCATTCGCCGGGAAACGTGCCAGTTGGTCGAAACGTTGCCGGCTCTACACAACTATCTGAACAAACGGTATCAACAGGGCCAGGGTTATGAATTGGCGGCTGCAGTTCGATAGATTGCTCTACGTCTATCGCCCGTTTCCTTGAGCGTGGCGTCCTGAATGCCAGGGGTGTAATTTGTTTCATCGAAATCCGAAGTTTGTGGCCACCTATATTGTCCTGGTGGTCTTGCCGCTGCTAGCACTGGGCGTTGTGCTGAAAGGCGGGCGTAGCCTTACGGCCGCTCCATCGATAAATGGCGCATGGAAGTTCACGGTGGATTCGAAGCAGTTGTCCCAACTGCCATGTTCTGTCATTGTCTCGAATTTTCAGAAGGGTGCGGTCCGTCTGTCTCAGTCGGGCAAGAGCTTCTCGGTGGTCCTGGAAAATGATGCATTGCTGTCATCCAGGGGAGTGATCGAAGGGAACACGCTGAAAGCGTCGCTAAGGCCGAAGGCAAGGAGCGATCTCACTTGTAATGAATCCGGGCAATTTAATTTTGAAGCTGTTCTTGATCCCGCCGCCCACCCAAGATCAATGACTGGCACTCTCGCTGCCCGGGACTGCGCTTCGTGCTGGTCGGTGCAGTTCCATGCCGTCATGGTGCTACCTGCTGCCGCGTCAGGACTGAACTGATGTCTGGTTTATCTCTTCTCGTTTTGCAGATTGTGGTGGTTCTTCTCGTCTGCCGCGCCATTGGCTGGCTCTTCCAGCGGATTCATCAGCCGCGCGTGGTGGGAGAGATGGTTGCCGGCATTCTTCTTGGGCCTTCTGTTCTTGGCTGGATCGCCCCTGGGTTTTCATCTCTGCTCTTTCCCAGCTCAAGCGTTGGCTATCTGAATGCACTGAGCCAGGTTGGCCTCCTCATCTTCATGTTTTTAGTGGGACTGGGGATGAACCTCAGTGAGTTGAAGAGATCTGGGGATTCCACCCTCCTGACCAGCCATGTCAGCATCACTATTCCATTTGTGATGGGTTCCATGCTTGCGCTTTACCTCTATCCTCGCCTCTCTGACGATAGCGTTCCATTCGTCAGCTTCTGCCTCTTTCTGGGGTCGGCCATGAGTGTCACTGCGTTTCCTGTGCTGGCTCGCATTCTCGGGGAACGTAACATGCTGCACACCCGATTGGGAACCGTGGCCATCGCTTGTGCCGCCGTGGACGATGTCACCGGCTGGTGCATTCTGGCTTATGTCATTGTGCTCATCCGCTCCGGATATAGCAGCACCGGTCCACTCTTCACTGTTCTTGGCGTGATCGCCTTCACGTTGATCATGGTTTACGTAGTTCGACCCAGGTTGCGCCGCTTTGAAAGCATGTTTGCAAATCGCGGTGCGCTTACCGACGGGGCACTGGCGATTCTGATTCTGGTGATCTTCTTGTCCTCACTTTGTACTGAATCGCTCGGGATACACCTGCTGTTTGGGGCTTTCCTGCTCGGCGCCATCATGCCCAGGAGCAAGGATTTCGTTCGCTATCTCCATGACCGCTTTGAGACGGTCACCGTGACTTTGTTGCTGCCACTCTTTTTCGCGGCCACCGGGCTGCGCATGAGTATTCGATTCCTCAATGGTCCGGAAATGTGGCTGTACTGTGGTGTCATCATATTTGTTGCCACCGCCGGAAAGTGGGGCGGCTCGATGCTGGCGGCCAGGCTCTCCGGCACGCCATGGAGAGAAGCTGCTGCGCTAGGCGTTCTGATGAATACAAGAGGATTGATGGAACTGGTCATCCTGAACATAGGTTTGGACGTGAAGGTTATCTCGCCCGCTGTATTCTCAATGATGGTTTTAATGGCAGTGATCACCACTTTTATGACCACACCAGCCCTAAAAATCATTTATGGTGGTGAACTGGCGAGTGGCCTCAACGAACATATAGTTCCTGCGGAAGGACCTGATTCTTCCGTGCCTGCCATGGATACTGCCTCCGATTCAGCCGCGTAATCTTCAGTCGACGGTCCAGTCCCGCCCATTTAGCTTCGATTTCCTAGTTCTTTGCCTGCCTCCAATCTCTTAGAATTTCTGGCTTATTCATCTTTACAACGCGACCTGCGTTGTTGAGCAATGGACCCGCTTGGGACGCGGGTTAAAAGGGAATGAACATGTTGCCCTATAGGGTAGGGTGCGGACCAGGGGTTTTCGAGTGAAAGGTCCAGCATGATAAAGCTGCGGTCTTCTCCAGGCTGAAAGAGCCCCGCGAAATGGCCCGGCTTGCCATGCCATAGTGGAACAAAGTCGCGAAACTCCTTGGAATTGCGAAAAGCAACGATCTGCAAAGGCACGGAAAGGTTGACTTTGGTTTTGGTCATCAGGGCGCCAAAAACAGAGCGCATCTGCTCGAATCGCATGGCCACTTCCCGCCCGCGCTTGTCGCCGGCGTCGGTCATCACGGAGAAATGGGGTGACTTCACCTCCACCCACTGCGGGGCATCGGCATAGCAGCTCGGGACTAAGCTGCTCACAAAGAGAGTGCAGAAAAGAAAGCAGCGGAACGACACTAAGCAATTCTTCATGTTTGGAACACCGCGCTTTCGGGAGGATTTCGGAGGGAATTTTAGCACGTCCCCGGCATTAGCAATTATCAGCCGTGGATGCCACAAAGCGCGGGGAAGGGAAAATGCATTTTGCCCACGGATTGACTTTCGGGACACCAAATATTTCGGGGTCCTTGACCCACCTTACTTCTACCCTACCTGAAGGTGTTGGCAAAGGCCGTTACTTTTTCCACGAGTTTTATCCGTGGTAGTCCCAACACATCTTCAAGGGGTCGCTAAGAGTCGCCCCGCTCAGGCCCGCCCTGCGGAGGATCGTCCCGCCTGAGATGCGCTTCGCGTGGTTCGGGGGTAAAGACCTTTGGGATATGCCCATTTCGACTAACAACGTTCCAGCCGAATTTGCCATCGAAGTAATAATGCCCATGGAACACGAAGAGTCCCTTCCTGTAAGCTCCTCGCGTACGCCGGTCTTTTGTCATGAGCAGGAAGAGTTCTTTGGCAGAGTAATTGAATTGCTCGGCCGTAATCATGTTCAGGTGGCTATCGCTGGAGCTTTTGCCCTGCACGAGCACACTGGGATTTGGCGCGCCATCAAAGACATTGATCTTTTTCTCCCTGCCCAGGAGGCGCCGCGCGCATTGGAGCTTCTGGAAAGCGCCGGCTTTACCACTGAAATCCTGGACCCTGTGTGGCTGGCCAAAGTCAGGCAGGGGGAACATTTTGTCGACCTGATTGCCGGGATGAGCAATGCGGTGATCCGCGTGGATTATTCATGGATCAAACGCGCCCGACAGTGCGAGGTGTTTGGTACGCAAATGCGGGTCCTGGCGCCGGAGGAGTTAATTGCCTCCAAAGTGTTTGTCACGCGTCGCGAGCGATTTGATGGCGCGGATATCTGTCACATTATTTACGGCACCAAAGGCAACTTCGAGTGGTGTCGACTCATGTACCTGGTGGGGGAGCACTGGGAAATGTTGTTTTGGTATCTGGTCCTTTACCACTACATCTATCCGGCCCACAGCGGTTACGTGCCTCGCGAGGTATGGGACGAGTTGTTGCAGCGTTTTACCGTTGAGCTTCGGCACCCCAATGCCAACGTGCAGTTTCGCGGCAGCCTGATTGACGACAAAATGTTTGCCATCGATGTGGTGGAATGGGGCAAGCGCAGCATTCTTGAGGAGCAACGGCAGGTTGCCGATGTGATTCAAAGAGGCGACAGAAGTGGGACCTGAGCCTTCGCCCTCCCGCAAAAGCCGCAAGGAAGGACTATGAGAATCGCAGCCACGGCAGACATCCATTTTTCGCCTGAGAGCTTTGGCCGGATCCACGATTCTCTTGCCCATGCCCGCGATGAGGCGGAAGTTCTAATCATCGCTGGTGATCTCACCAATTATGGCAAGCCGGAAGAAATGCATTCTTTGCTCAATGTTCTGGCACGGCTGCGCATGACGACCGTTGCTGTACTGGGGAACCATGACTATGAGTCAGGGCAGGAGCACGAGTTGATGCGGATGATGGCCGCAGAAGGCATCACTGTGCTGGATGGGAACAGCTACGAGCGGGATGGTGTGGGTTTTGCCGGAACAAAAGGTTTCATCGGCGGGTTTGGGCGCAGTGTGCTGACTGCTTTTGGAGAAAGAGAAATCAAGACATTTGTCCAGGCTTCTGTTGATGAAACAATGAAGCTGGAGCAGGCCCTTTCTGCGCTGCACACGCGCAGGATTGTCGTTGTAACTCACTATGCGCCGGTGGTGGACACCCTGGAAGGCGAGTTGCCGGAAATCTGGCCTTACCTGGGGACATCAAGGATGGCCGAAGTGATCGATCGCTATGGCGCGGCGCTCGCCGTCCATGGACATGCTCATCGCGGGAAACCCGATGGCAAGACTCCGGCCGGGATACCTGTTCATAATGTTGCTTTGGCTTTACTCCTGAACCAGCCCGTCTCGTGCTCCTACCGGCTGTTTGATGTGTGAGATCCAAATCAAAACTTTTTTCGATAATGAGCTTGTGCGCTGAAGCCTCCGTTCTGGTCGCGCACCCCGCTGACCGACCATCGTGGATTGAGCCGGTATTCCATTTCAATGGCCTGCCGCTGCGTAGACGTCACATCGGTGGCAAAAGTAACAAACAGGTTGCTGGTGACGCGCTGCTGGATGGCGATCCGCGCTCCGGGGTTTTGGCCATTGCTGGCGCCAAGGGAAGGATCAATTTGCAGTTGCGAGATGCCGGCCACCTTCGCGATCTTACCGCCGATCTGGCTGGTAACTGTAGACGCCACAAGCGATTCCGCACCGAGTGAAAGCGGCTGGCTGGGCTGTGCGGCGGCGGCTTCCGTGGTCTGTCCGCGTGCGATCAGATTGATGATGTCAGCCGGCGGGAGCGCCGGGTCCGAAGTGTAGGTAGTGTGCAGACGCGTTACCGGCCCTTGCATGCCCAAGGTGATGTTGTATTCATTGATTTTGGTCTGCGCTTGCAGATTGATAATTGGTTCGGTACGCACGGGGTTAAGAAAATCAATGGTGCCATTCCGGACCACGTAGCGATTGCCGCCAAAGAACAGCTCTCCTCCGGTAAGGTTGGTGCGACCCAGTATGACCGGTTCAGCCGCGGTACCCAGCACGCGCAGGTTGGTATTGCCTCGTATGCTGACCTGGCTGCTCTGCAGGTTCATCTGCGAGGTCGACTGCACGGCAACGTTCAGCTTCATGTTTTGGGTAAAGCTACCGGCTGCCGGTGGCGCCGAGGTGTCGCTACCGAACTGGCCGGCAAAACTTGTAAGATCAAAGTCCGGCGTAAGAGAGATACGCTGGATCTGGAGTTGGCCCGCCAGTACCGACGCCTGCGGCGATCCGGTCAAAGACAGATTCGTGGCCAGAACCGCGCGTATGCCGTCCGGATAGCGAAACCGGACGTTATCGCCCTCCAGTGCCAGCCCAAATTGCATGGCAGGGCGAAGGCTCACGCTTCCCTTGGCTGTGATGGTGCCGCCGCCCATCTCTCCCTGAAAGCTACCGATATCGAGCCGGGTTGGCGTGATATTAATGACTCCATTGGCATGATCCAGGCCGACGGGGATGTCCAATGGATGCATCGACGCATTCACGATCCGGATCTGGCCATTCATGCCGGAGCCGGCTCCGTGGGAGTCAATGTCAAACCGGATCTCACCCGCGCTCTCCAGATCGGCAACCAGGAGTTGGGCGACGCGAAGATCGACCGTTCCTTTAAGCATGAGGGCGGCCGCGCCAGGATTGCTGACAGGGACATTGGCTTCCATGTTTATGTTTGTGCCGGTTCCCGTGATGGTTGTCGGCTGCAATACAACAGCGCCATTTCTGTAGTCCGCTCGAATGGGCCTGGCGCTGCCGATTTGGAGTTGTTTGTATGCTGCCGCCAGGATCGGGATTTCCAAATGAGCTTCCACACGGGCCTTGTCCTCAAGCGGTCCGCGCAAGGTAACGTGCAGCTCCGTCTGCCCGCTGATATTCGCAGCTTGAGCCGGAGAGTACAGCGCAACGAGCGGCTGGATTGCGACGCGGCCGGTGTCCAGGTGCACGTCCGCCGAGTAAGGCGCTTGGATGCCAATGGTCCCCTGGGCTTTGATCGAAGTTTGCGCCACTTCAGAATCCATGGAAATGTTGGCCACATGGTTGCGAATCGTAGTATGCAGGACGATGCCGCGAATCGTCTGGCGCTGCATCTGGAGTTGCGGGATAGCCAGCATGACTTCCAGTTCCGGTGAATCCATGGTGCCCCGGCCAGATGCATCCAGGTTGAGTTCTCCCGCGACCTGCATATTGCGCGCTTTGACCGCCTGGAGCTGTTCCAAACGGATATTGTTTGCGTGCAACTGGAATTGGTAAGCGCGCGTCTTGGGATCGACTGTCGCATTTGCCTGTGCAACGCCAGCAACTAAATGCGCAACGAGATTGGCGTTCACAGAGCCGCCGTTGCCGCGGAAGGTAAAACTCATGTTCTGGACCGGCTCGTTGGAGACCACGGCGTTTACAAGATTGATATTGCCTTGCCCCACGGGATTGAGTTGGGAACCATGGACCGCGATGTTCATCGCCAGAGTGCCAGACACGGGATAGTTGCTGCCGGTGAGTTTTTCCAAATCCGCCACGGAGAGCTGTGAACCGGAGAGACTGACGTTGAGCGGACTAGAGAGCGTGTACGCCCACTGCGTAAGACCCGCCTGAATGTTGAAGTTGAAGCGCCCATGCGTCGCCGCCAGCAATTCCCCATTTTGCAGGCTCATTGAAGATGGATTGGCGCTGATGTCGGTGCGCAGCAGTTTCCACGAACTCCCCTTGATCCGCAAATTGCTCGCTTCGAGTCTGCCTTTGATCTGAGGACGAGTCATGGAGCCGCTGACGGAGGCATCCATAGAAGCGCTTCCGTAAAGGCCAAGATCTAGTGCTGCACCATTTTGGGTCGACGAATCCTGTGCGGCCGGGTTTTGAGTTTTGGTATTGGGTGAGGGAGAGCGGAAGTTTGCCGCCAGCAGTTCCAGTTCATGCAGGTTGCTGGACTTCATTCGGACCTGCAACTGTGAGTTCTTGCTGATCTTGCCGTCAAGGTTAATGGAAGTCTCGGGTGTGCGAATGTAACTCTGGTGCAGCGCTACCTCTTGTGTCGACCTTGTGTAATCCGCGTGGACCGCTCCGTTCACTGGAGCCGCTGGGTTTTGTCCAAGCGTTGCAGCGATGGTGGCATTCGCATGCGCAATCAGGTTCTCCAGGCTCTTTGCCCATGAGGCCTGAGCATCGGCATCAATTCGTCCGCTGAGCCGATTCCGTTGCAGTGGCTCGCTATGGGAAAGGGCCTGCAACTGATCTACGGAAACACCTTTAACAGTTGCCTGGAACCTGCCTTGTTGTTTACCTGAAAGACCACGGACGGTGAGTCTTCCGTCAAGCATCCCGCCCAAAATTTGAGCGCGCAGATCGTTAACTTCGGCGTTGCCGTGTTCAATTTTGTATCTGGCTGCCAGAGTACGTACTGTTGTGCGAATACTTGAGGTGAAGACGCGCAGCTCACTGCTTCTGACAGTGCCTGAAAGATTTACGCCTTCGAGCATGGGCCGGTTGGGCTGATTCTGATAGTTCAACAATCCCGTGAGCTGCACATCTCCCAGCGGGATCGATGGGTCTTTGAGAATGCGTGCAGCATCGGCAGTTGCCAGCAGAATGTTGTAGCTAACCTGCAAGCGTGGACCGTTGGCGTAATCTTCAACCAAGCCATTCAGCGTCACGCGCGATTTGCCGGTCTCCAGGGTGGCGCTCTCAAGCTTGAAGTTCTGCGGCGTGAGTGCGAACTTCACCTTCAGATTGTGCGCCACAGGAGCATAAGAGCCATACTGAAAGTGCCCATCACTGTAACCAAGGTCGCCATAATAACGGCTTTGTCCGCGATCAAAGCTGGCGGCAAGCTGGAGATCGCACAGCGCGGCATCCAGCAGATTTTTTTTGTCGTTGTAATAGATCTCTCCCTGATGGAGTGCAACACTGTCAATGGCCAGGTCAAAAACGCTGGTATGACTGGTGCTGGGCGTTTTAGGGCTGGGCAGGTTGGCCTCGCCGGTTTTATTCACGGAGATACTGCTCACTGGATGATCAACCGTCAAATCCTGTAAATGCCATTTCCCCCGCAGAATCGAATCAATTCTGATGTCCGCTCCCACATGGTCCGCGGTCAGCAAGGGTCTCTGCGATGCCGTCTCAGTTCCATGCACCGTGATTTCGAAAAGGTCAAGATGAAGGCCGCCTAGGCGTACTTTGAAATCGCGCACTGCAAGCCGGGCCCCTGTGGATTCTTCCACGCTCCGCTGCACGCGCTGAAGAAGATAGGCGCGGAATTTCTGGTTGTGCTCGAGGAGAAGCACGCCAGTGATGGCCACCACCAAGACCAGCGCTACCATTCCACCCATCGTCCAAAGAGTGACTCTTTTCCATTTTCCAATGATCCGTTTCACGATGTCACCTTCTCAAAATGCCTGGCCTAAGGTTATGAAGAACTGTGTTGATTTGACACCTGGCACCGTATTCACCAGATGCCCAATGTCGATCCGGATCGGACCGACCGGCGTGGCATAGCGCAAACCGGCGCCTACGCTGTTGGTGTATTGCGAGCTGAAGCCGCCAAACCCGATGCTGCGGAAGACGTTGCCGCCATCGTAAAAAACCGCTCCGCCGAGTTTGCTCATGATCTTGAGCGGAAAGCGCAACTCGGAGTTCAGGATGACCAACTGCGGACCGCCAAAGGGCACGCTGATCCGGGCGCAGGTGGAAGCGTCATTGGGGTTGCCGCAGACAAAAACAGGGCGTTGCGGGCCGGCTCCGTTGAGAGGGAATCCACGCAGCGAACTTCCACCTCCGGAGAAAAAACTTTCGCTGAGCGGTATATGCGCTCCGGCGGATGATTGCTCCAGCCCCAGCCGGAGGCTGTTTGCCCAGACGGTGCTTCCACCAAACACCGCTTTGTAGTAGCTGATCTGGCCGAGCAAACGGGCGAAATTGGTATTCGAGCCCAGAGCGCTGGGATTAAGGTCAATCTCAACGCTTTGATAGATGCCCTTGTGCGCGTCGAGCAGATTGTCGCGCGTGTCACGCGAGTAGGACGCGGAGATGGTCGAGAGTCGCACATTACGGTCCTGCGGCAGCACCAGGTCCGGAGCCAGAAGGTTATTCAGGTTGGTGCGGCTGAAGCTGTAGCGGATGAAAATCGATTTCGTTCTTTTGGCATCCAGATAGCGCTGGAATTGGGTTCCAGCCTGACCCTGGTCCGAAGTGAAGAGAGGATTTTGGCTGGACCGCTCTCCGGAGAGCGTTACGCTCGCCGTCCATATGCTGTTCCAGAAACTGGGGTCCTGCCACCCTGCCGAAGCGCGCTGGTCCAGCCGCCCGGCCAGCGCGTTCAAAGTCAGTGACTCAGCGCGGCCAAACAGGTTGCTGCGAATGTATTCAATCGAACCTCGTGGCCCCCAGAAGGTTTGCTGACTGGTGACAAAGTTGGAAGGTAGCCCCACAGGAGGAAGTCCCGGAAGGGCCACGGTGCCGCTGGGAATCTTGCCGCCTCGGTTGGTCACTTCGAACCCGAAGCCGTACGAGATGGTGTTGCGCTTGGATTCATGCACTTTGACCAGCACGTCTGCCTGAGATTGTTCGTCGACGGGTTCGCGTGGATCGACGGTGGCCCAATCGAAGATCCCAAGACCCAGCAACTGGCTCTCCGCCTGTAGCAATGAGCGTTCGCTGAGCGGCTTGCCGGTCTTGATGTCTGCGTTGGTCTGGATCGTATCGATACGGGTATGCGCCGCGCCGGTCGGCAAGATGGCATGGGCATACACCTGCGGCCCTTCTTCGATCGCGTAGGTGACTTGTACACGGTGAGGATCACTCTTGACCGGCGTTATCCTGGCCCGCAAGACAGCCGTCAGAAACCCACGATCCAGATAAGTAGCCAGGATCCGGTCGCGATCTTTATTCATTAGCTCCTGCGAGTATGGCCGGCCCACCTCCAGATTCAGACCGTCAGGCGCCAGTTCCTCCTGTGACAATGACTTGTTGCCCCGTATTTCAAGTGTCTCAACGACGTCGCGCACACCCTCGTCCACCCGGAAAGTCGCCTTGACGTCACCGCCGTCTTTGACCACTTGAGCAGTTACCTTCGCCTGGCTATAACCTGCGGCGCGGTATGCACCTTCAACACGCTTCACGCTGGTGCGCACCAGCTTTGAACTGAACTTGCCGTGCGAAAAAAAAGGCAACCACCAGGGGGCCTTGGCAACAGCCACGTGAGAATTAAGCTCTCTATCCGAAAAGTGCCTGTTTCCCTGAAACTCAACGGCTTTGACTTTGCCCCGTTTGCCCTTTTCAATCTGGTAGTAGACAGTGGTCCCGTTAGCCTGCTGTTCGATGCGGCTGGTCACCTCGGCGTCAAAGAAGCCCTTGGACTGGAAATAGGAGGTCAAGTCCTCCTGTCCTTCGCGGACCAGGTCGGCATCAACCGCGTTCTCTTCGTAGATAGGGATGAGTTTTTTTTGCGTTCGCCCCCAGACATGCGCGCCCACAATCCTGACTGCGATGTTCGCCCCTGTGGCCACTTGAAAGGTCACATCAGCACGATTCGTCGCTGGATCGTATTTGGCCGGAAGCATCCTAATCTTGCCCGCTAGGTAATGTTGTTTCCCCAACTGTCCTTGCAGATAGGTTGTGGCAGTTCCCAGTTTTTTGAGCGAGTAGGAGGCCCCTGTTTTCAAGTATGCCCCGCGCACTCGCGCCATCAGTGAGCGTAGGCTGCGTTCGAGTTCCTGCGTCTCTGCCGGTGAAGCGCCTGTAAGATGAATTTTTCCAAAGTGGGCGTGACGCTTTAACTTGATGCGAAAAATGACGTTGACAACGCGATGCGTAGGGTCCGTTTGCAGCTCCGGTTCCACGGTAGCAAGGAAGTATCCGTTCTGATGAAAGAAGTCGAGTAGGTTCGCTTCAGCTTTTTCGACGCGTTCTCTGGTATACGGTTCCTGGCGGGAATAATTCGCGGCTTGCAGAAGCTGGGTATAGGAAAAGCTGTTCACCGCTTCCGGGAACTGGAATACGCCAAAATAAAAAGCTGGCTGCGGGACGAAAAGGACGCGCAGACCATTGGTTTCAGGGCTAACTTCTACTTTCACGTTCTGGAACCGGCCATCTCTTTTCAGTGCGATGATCGTCTCATCGATTTTCTGCTGAGAATAGGGCGCGTTTGCTGTCTGCAAGATCGACGCCCGCAGCGTCCTTGCGTCCTGGTCCAGACGGCCAGCGAGTTCCACGCTGGAAACCGTTTGCCCCTCGTAAGAAATGACCGGCGCCGCAATACCTTCCTGGGCCACAGCCAGCGAGCTCCCAAACAGAAGTATTCCCCAGAAAGCGGAGATATGCACCAGGCGGCGGGCGCTATTCCTCACGTTCGCAGGCCCCTCTCAAAGTATCCGTTGCCTCTTATCCAGGCATGGGATTAAGAGATTAGATTGATGCGAGCGATCTGCGGTTGTCCTGGCGTCGACAGGTGTTAATGCCGTCGTGCTAATATGAGCCGCAATGCGAGTATTTGCCGTATCGGATGTCCATATCGACTACGAAACGAACGCCAAGTGGATTGCAAACTTATCCATTGCCGAGTATCAAGACGATGTGCTTATTCTTGCCGGCGACGTGACCGATACGCGGCGGCTGCTTCACTGGTGCCTCAGCACACTCGCGAAGCGTTTCAAAAAAGTGTTATTCGTCCCGGGCAATCACGACTTATGGGTGATACGTGAAGACCGCGGAAAGAATTCATTGCAAAAGTTTGATGATGTCTGCGCCGTGGTGGAATCAAGCGGTGCGTCGATGCAGGCGTTTCACGACCGGGGCGTGTCGATCATCCCGTTGTTGGCATGGTACGACTACTCTTTCGGCGAGCCGAGCGAAGAGCTGAGGTCCGTATGGATGGACTACCACGCGTGCCGATGGCCGATCGGATTCACGGAAAAAGACATCGTGGCGCACTTTGCGGCGTTCAACAACAAACAGGTCAGCCAGCGGAGCGACAAAGTCATCACCTACTCGCACTTTTTGCCCCGCATCGATTTGATGCTGGGATCCATTCCGACCGCAAAGAAGCTTCTGTATCCCATCCTGGGCTCGGCGCAACTGGATCTCCAGTTGCGAAGGCTCAATCCGAACATTCACGTATACGGGCACAGCCATGTTAACCATCAGGTGAAGATCGACGGCGTGTCATACATCAACAACGCTTTCGGCTATCCGAGCGAAACCTGGATAACGTCGAAGTGCCTGATGTGCATACATGAGTGCTAACGGGCCAGATCGCGAATCACAGGACCGGGCGGAAACAAACCGGACCATCCCACTCACGCCCGATGAAATCCATTTGTGGCTCGCTTTTTACGACGAAATAACCGAAGAGCGGCTGCATGTTGCCTATAGGGACCTGCTCAATAGTGCGGAAAGGGAACAGGAGCAACGATTTTATTTTGCCAGGGACAAGCGTCGTTACCTGATTACGCGGGCGCTGGTGCGGACGGTATTGTCGCGCTACGTACCCATTGCTCCCAGGGAATGGAGTTTTTCCACAAATGCCTATGGGCGTCCTGAGATCATCAATGCGCAGGCGCGGGACGCATGCTTATCGTTCAATATTTCGCACACGCACAGCTTGATTGTTCTGGGAGTGACCAGGAGTCGCGCCCTGGGGGTGGATGTCGAGAATTTCCGTGAGCGTGAGGTATCGATTGATATCGCGGACCACTATTTTGCTCAGCAGGAAGTTGCGGCACTGGGCGTCGTGCCGCCGCATCAGCAGCAGTATCGGTTCTTCGAGTACTGGACGTTCAAGGAATCCTACATCAAGGCGCGCGGCATGGGATTGTCCCTGCCTCTCGATAAGTTCAGCTTTCACTACCCCGATGATCATGCGGTCGAGATCACGATTGATCCCGAGTTGGCCGATGATGCAGGGCGCTGGCAGTTCTGGCAGCTTCGGCCTGCGCCGGAATATTTGATGGCGATCTGCGCCGAGAGGGCCGGTGCTCAATCTCCGCGTTTGATTGTCCGGCAGGTAGTTCCAATGCTGAGCGAGAAAGATCTTTCCCTCGAACTCCTGCGGGTTTCGTCATAAAGCGTTAACGCGACACAATGACAATAACCCAGCCGAGGGCCGCAAAACTTTCGTTATGCACGATGCTTGGCGTTGCGAGAGCTATGTGACACCGCCGCCCCGGCGATGGGTCTTTTCCAGCACCGCGACTGCAGAACCGTTCTAGTGGTTCTGTCCGGTCGATGACAGCCCCGCCTGAAACACTCCCGCTTTCTGGAAATCACCAGCTTTCACGATCGACAAAGCGGCAGGATCAATGTGGCGACGGAAGGCCGCGTTGATCTGCTCCGGCGTGAGTACGCGAATGTTGTTTTCTAATTGCTCATCCCACTTCATGGTGCGTCCTAACTGTTCGTGGGATGCAAGCAGGCGCAACAGCCCAGCTTCCTGGGAGCGTCCCACGGCGCGCTGGTCCAGAAACGCCTTCTTTGCTGCGGTCACTTCATCCGCGGTGAAGCCGCCTTTGAGCGCCTTGGCCAACTCGTCATTGAAGCTGGTTTCTACTTTGGGTGTGTTGATAGGATTGCTGCTGACGGTGGCGGCAAACATCGCGGCATCGCCCTCAGCAGGCACGGTGAACCGCGACGACGCGCCGTAGCTGAGCCCCTCTACGTTACGAATGCGGTTGGGCATGCGCGCTGCGATCGAGCCGCCGAACATGTAGTTTGCCAGCACCATCGCCGGGTAGTCTGCGTCGTCTTCCGACATCTGCACTCTCATCCCGGCCTCAAACTGCGCGTTTTCCTTGTCCGGTGTTTCGATCTTCAGGTTGATCGAATCCGCCTTCTTGTGCTGGCTGAGCAGAGGATGATAAGGAGCTGTGCTGTTCCAGTTGCCCAGCGTTTCCGTGGCTGCTTTTTTGAGTGTATCTTGATCGAACTGGCCGACAATTGCCAGCACGCCATGAGAAGCGCCGTAGAAATCGGCGTGAAACTTCTTTACGTCATCCAGGGTAACTTTCTTCAGCGCAGCCAATTGCTCTTCGCGCTGCTCCACGTAACGCGGGTCGTCCTTTGAGTAAGGACTCAGGTGGCGTTGCAACTCCTCCGTGGCCCGGACGGCGGGGTCCGTCGGCGGGGTTTCAAGCGCCTGCAAACGCCGTTGTTGCACCTGGTCAAATTCGGTCTTGGAAAATGCCGGCTCCTTTAGCATCTCGACGGCCAGGCGCAGCGCGGGAACCAGATTCTCCGCCTTGGTATCGATCGTGGCGATCGCGCTCGAGACAGCGCCGCCACCCGGAGCAAAGCCTCCACGTCCTCCGCGGCCACCACCCCCGCCACCTGCTCCGCCTCCAGCAGTCACGGTGATGCGGGCGTCCAGCTTGTCCATCTCATCCTGAAGTTGCTGACGCGTTTTGTTTTTCGTGCCGCGTGACAACAGGCTGCCAGCTAGCTGTGCTACGGAGTTCTTGCCAGCCAAAGATTTGCTGTCGCCAAAGTGGAGTTCAACAGTCGCTGACACCCTTCCACCGGCTGTCTTTTTGGGCAGCATGACTACCTTCATCCCGTTGGAGAGGTGTGAGCGCACCAGCCGGCTCTCAATGTTGGATGGAGTGGGCTCAAAGTCTTCGCCCCGCGCCACCGTCACACTGCTTTTGTAGTCCTTGAATAAGGATGGAAGATCGGCTCTGGCCGTGATGACCGTGCGGTCCGGCGCCGCAGTGGGAACAAATTCACCTACCGTACGGTTGGAAGCCCGGAAATAAGTCTTGGCAACGCGGACCACATCGTCTGGCGTGACGCCCTTGATCTGGTCGTAGTCCAGGAACATGAGACGCCAGTCTCCCTGGGAGATCGGCGTGGTCAGGCCAAGACCCAGTTGTTGCGCGTCTGTCAAGCGTTGTTCAATGCCTCGCAGAAGCCTGGTCTTCTCACGCTCGATCTCTTCTTTGGTCGGCGGATCTTTGACCACGGCGTCCATGGCTTGAAGGATGCCCGCGCGGGCCTCGTCGAGCGACTGACCTTCGCTCAGGCTGGCCGAGACCAAAACAAATCCTGGATCATGCAGTTGCCGGAAGGACATATTGGCCGAAAGCGCCTTCTTGGTGTCAACCAGGGCCTTGGTCAGGCGTCCATTCCCACCGCCACCGAAGCCGCGTCCGCCACCGCCGCCCATGATGGCAGACAGTACCTGGAGCGCAGCGGCATCCGGATGGCCTGCTGCCGGAGCATGATAGGCCACCATGATCTCCCGGCCGTTGCCGACGCGCCGCAACTCTACATACCGCTCGCCATCCTGCACCGGTTCAACCGTGTATGTCTCATCCAGCACGCGCGTGGGACGCGGAATTTTTCCGCAGGTGTCGGCTACCATCGCCAGCGCTTTTGACGGATCGAACTGGCCGGCAATGACCAGCACGGCGTTGTCCGGCTGATAGAACTTCCGGTAGAAGGCCGCTAGCCGGTCGATGGGAACTTTTTCGATGTCTTCACGCGAGCCGATGGTCGACTTGCCATAGTTGTGCCACAGATAGGCCGTCGACACCACACGCTCTTCCAGTACGCGTTGCGGGCTGTTCTCGCCTCGCTCAAACTCGTTGCGCACCACGGTCATTTCCGTGTCGAGCAGCGCCTTTTCCATCTTCACGTTTACCATGCGGTCCGCTTCCAGCCCCAGCGCCCATTTCAGGTTATCGTCAGTCGCGGTCATGGTTTCAAAATAGTTGGTGCGGTCATACGATGTGGTGCCGTTCCACTGCGCGCCATGGTCAACAATTTCTTTCTTGACTTCGCGGCCATTGGTCGACTGGATGAAATTCATGTGCTCCAGCAGGTGGGCCATCCCGGTCTCGCCATAGCCTTCGTGGCGCGAGCCGACCAGATAGGTCATGTTCACGGTGACTTTGGGATTTGACGAATCAGGGTACAACAGCACGCGCAGCCCATTGGGAAAGGCATACTCGGTGATGCCTCCAATCGATGCCTTGCTCTGTACTCCCGCAGGCAAAGTCTGAGCAAACGTGGAAACGGCCAGCGCCAGTACCAGGGCTGGACCAGTCAGAAAAAGTCTTAAACGCATAAAATACCCCCGTGAAACGCACTGGATTATAGAACACCCTGGCCAAAAGTGAGGTCAGGAACTTGTAAAAACTCAATCTGGGGCCGAAGTCCTTCTTCCAGTGTTATGAACACCTTGCGCAGGCCCGATTCATGTGGGAGTTCGGCCGTTCGCCTCGGCCGAGGTAAACTTCTTGTATGAAAGCATTCATCCTGGCTGCGGGGAACGGTGAGCGTTTAAGGCCGCTGACTGACACAATTCCTAAATGTCTCGTGCCGATCCAAAGCGTGCCTTTATTGGCGATCTGGCTTGAGTTGTGCCGCCGGCACGGGATCGATGAGGTCCTGGTGAACACGCATTCCCATGCGAACGCTGTGCGGGAATTCCTCGGACGGCAAAGCGGCGACCTCAAGGTGCAATTGGTGCAGGAAAAGGTGCTGCTTGGCAGTGCGGGAACATTACTGGCGAACCGACGTTGGATCGGACCAGATGAAGATTTCTGGGTCTTTTACGGAGATGTTCTAACGAACATGGACCTCACACGCATGTTGGAATTGCACCGCGCAGGCGGGCAAGCGGCAACCATGGGGGTCTACAGAGTGGCCAATCCAAGCCAGTGTGGCATTGTCACAGTGGACCAAAATCATATCGTTCGAGACTTCACAGAAAAACCTTCACGCCCTGTGAGCGACCTGGCGTTTTCTGGAATTCTGATTGCCACGCCCTCAATTTTTGACGAAATTCCTAAGCGAACCCCGGCCGACCTGGGGTTTGATGTGCTGCCCAACCTGGTGGGACGGATGTCAGCCTATCTGATCGGCGACTATCTCGTTGATGTGGGCACCCCAGCCAGCTATCAGGGCGCGCAAATGAGCTGGCCGGGGTTGGACGGCTCCTCCACACAGGGGCGCTGCGAATGCTGAAGGCTGTAATCTTCGATATGGATGGAGTCCTGGTGGACAGTCATCCCAGCCACAAGACGGCGTGGAGAAAATTCCTGCTGCGTCATGGCAAAGAAATGCAGGAATCGCATCTTGAACTCCTGCGCTCCGGGAGAAAAAAGGACGAGTTATTGCAATGCTTCCTGGGCAATCTCACCAGCGATCAGATCCGTGCCTATGGCCAGGAGAAAGACATGTTCTTCCAGGAAGAGATGGCCAACACCACGGCCATCGCCGGAGTGCGGGACCTGTTGTGCGAACTTAGCGAGGCTAACCTATCGATGGCGGTGGCCTCGTGCGGCGGCCGCGCGCGGGTACATCAAACTCTGGAACTGCTAAAAATCAATCAGTACTTTCGCGTCGTCACGACGGGAGACGACGTCACCCGGGGCAAGCCTGACGCGGAAATCTACCACAGAACCACTGCACAGTTGGGGGTGCCACCTGCTGACTCACTCGTATTCGAGGATTCGGTTTCTGGCATACTGGCCGCGACGGCGGCAGGAATGAAGTCTGTAGGGATCACGGACCCGCAGCATGCGCAATACCTGCTGGAAGCGGGAGCAGTCGAGACGCGCCCCGATTTTTCCTACGTGTCCTTCGAACAGGTGCAGCAGCTCTTTTCTCTGAAACCCCAAAAAATCAAATGGGAAATGCCGGAAGCTGAAATCCCAGGTGTTGTTCCATAGTCAGTGACGGCGATCCACTGTTGGGGTCAAACCATCAGCCTGTGGACATAGGTGTTCCAAATCGTTATAACGGTCAGTTTTCAATTTCAAGGAGCTTCCATGCATCGTGTCATCCGTTTGCTTGTAGCTGTGCTCATTTTCACCGTGGCGTTTGCCGGCTTGGCACAAAAGCGTTCCATCACGGAGAAAGACATCTTCCAGTTCAACTGGATCGGCGATCCGCAGATTTCGCCGGATGGATCGCGCGTTGCGTTCGTAAAAGTCACGGTCAGCGAAAAGAAAGACGGATATGACACCTCCATCTGGAGCGTCTCCACGCGCGGCGACGAGTCGCCACGCCGCATGACCGATGGCAAACATGACGCATCCCCGCGCTGGTCGCCCGACGGCAAGTGGCTGGTCTTTGTACGTACGCCGGAACCGAGCGGCGCTCCCGCGGCAGGCGGAGCGGCGCGGCCGCCAGCGGCGCAACTGTATATGCTGCCAGTCAACGGAGGCGGTGAATCATGGAAGATCACGGACATGGTTCGCGGCGCGGGTGGCCCGGTGTGGTCTCCTGACGGCAAGATGATTGCTTTCACCAGTGACGTCAACGCGGAAGACCTGGCCAAGCAGAAAAAAGGCCAGAAAGACCCCCAGAAAGATCCGAAGACCAAGCCGGAAGAAAAGACAGAAACCGGCGCAGCCGCGCCGAAGCCTGCTGACGGCGACGCTGACCGTGAAAGCGATGTGCGCGTGATCACCCGCTCGGTGTATCGAGCCAACGGTGCGGGCTATCTTGATTTCAAACATTCGCAGCACATATGGGTGATGGCGACGCCGCAAAGCTCGGAAGATGAAGTCAAACCCAAACAGCTCACTAGCGGCAAATATCAGGAAGACGGCATCATGTGGTCGAAGGACTCGATCCAGGTTTATTTCACCAGCGCGCGGGTTGACGATCCTTCTTATGAGCTGCCGCATGCTGACGTCTATTCCGTTTCATCCGGCGGTGGCGAGCCGCAGAAGATTCTTACCATCAACATGGCGCCGCGCGAACTCTCTCTCAGTCCTGACGGTAAACGCCTGGCTTTTTGTGCTGCAGTGAACGAGCCGGTCCAGTCTTACACCGAACCCGATCTCTGGGTAGTGGACCTGGCGTCGGGAGCCAAGCCTCGCAACCTTACTGCCACGTACGACTATGACGTTTGCAGCGGTGTTGGCGGCGACCAGGCCACACCGCGCGCCGGCGGTCAGAACCGTGTGGACTGGACCCCGGATGGAAACAGCCTGATCACCGTAACGGCAAGAGAAGGCAAAGCCAATCTGATTCAGGTAGACATCGCGTCCGACAAGATCACCGAGATCACTCACGGCAACCAGGCAGTGGAGAGGTTCCGCGCTACGAATGACGCCGCAAGTTTTGCCGTGGTCATTTCCACGCCGACGAACATCGGCGACCTGTTTATGGTGGATCGGGCGTCTTCCAACGCGCCCCGGCAGATCACGCATATCAATGACAAACTCTTTTCCCAGCTCAACCTGACCGAACCGGAAGAGATCTGGTACACCAGCTTTGATAGCAAGAAGATCCATGCGTGGATCCAGAAGCCTCCGGACTTTGATCCTTCGAAGAAATATCCGCTGATCCTGAACATTCACGGCGGCCCGCACACAGCATACGGTTTTGTCTTCGATCACGAATTCCAGTGGATGGCAGCCAAAGGCTACGTGGTGCTCTATCCGAATCCGCGCGGCAGCACGTCGTACGGGCAGCAGTTTGGCAACATCATTCAGTATCACTACCCTGGCGATGACTTCAAAGACCTGATGCTCGGCGTGGACGAAGTACTCAAGCGCGGATATATCGATCCTGCGAAGCTGGGCGTGACCGGCGGCAGCGGCGGCGGCCTGCTGACGGACTGGGTGGTCGGCCACACAGACCGTTTTGCCGCAGCGGTTGCGCAACGCGACATTGCGAGCTGGGCCGACTGGTGGTACTCAGCCGACTTCACTTTGTTCCAACCTTCGTGGTTCAAAGCGCCGCCATTTCAGGACCCGGAAGATTACAAGCAGCGCTCTCCGATCACGTACATACAGAACGTGAAGACGCCGCTGATGCTTGTGCTGGGAGAGGCCGATTTTCGTACGCCTCCGGGAGCCGGCGGCGAGGAAATGTTTCGCGCGCTCAAGTTCCTGAAACGGCCGGTGATCATGGTCCGCTTTCCTGGCGAATCGCACGAGCTCTCACGCTCAGGACAGCCGTGGCATCGCGTGGAGCGACTGGAACATATTGTCGGCTGGTTCGATAAATATCTTCAGGGAGTGCATAAACCGGAGTATGACGACGTGGCTGAAGTCGAGGTCAGCGCCAAACCCAGCGATGTGCCGGCGGAGCGAAAGCCTTCGCCGCAAAAACCCAAGCGTTAGGCTGTCTCCTCCTTGAACCAGGAAGCCGGGCATCAGGTTTTAGACTAACAAAGCAGAGGTGGGTGAGCACCGCCCGGCAAGCAAATGTTTACCGGGCGGCGAATTCTGGGATAACCGCGTGGTTTCTATTGCGGGTGGTTATCAGTGATCGTGATGATCGTCGTGGTGATGGTCGTCACCATGACCGTGATCATCATGCCGGTGCTCGTCGCGCCGATGTTCCTCAACATGCCGATGTTCGACCTCGTGACGGTGTTCTTCTACCCGTTCGTGGCCATAGCGTTCGGCGGAACGCTCACGTTCACTGCGCTCGAAGAGTTCATGCCGTTCCTCATGGCGTGGTGTATCGAAATGCCGGACGGTGTAAGGGTGAACGTATGTGGTGCGGTTCACCCAGGTCCGCCGCCAGCGAACGTCGTTGACGAAGACCGCGCGGTTTTCCCACGCGATGCGATTGGCGCCCCATCCCCATGGCCGGAACACCGGCCCTACGGTCACGCCGAAGCGGAAGCTTATTCCGGCCCCGACGTAGAAGCCCGGGCGTGGCGCAACATAAACGATCCCCGGGTCATAATAGGGCACAACGATAAAGTCGCGCCGGGCCGGCAGGATCGTAATATAGGGGCCGCTGCTCACAAGGATCTGCGGACTGGACCGCAAATAGCCGTAACTGCGGGCCTGCTGACGCATTCTCTGCACCGCGTACATCACATCTTCCTGTTGAGCGAGAAAGGCATCTCCCAAATTGCTGGTCCAGGACATGTCAGACGCCATCATGTTGAGGACCGATGGAAATGGCAGCAAAGCCTGCACGGCTGGGTCCCAGGGCAGCTGGTCGTAAGAAATGGCCTGGGCCAGCTCGTCGCCGGAGAGATAATGATGCCGATCGGCCCATTGCGCGGCATCGGGAATCTGGTCGGGAAAGGTTGCGGCCGCCAAAGTCTGCGCCAGCAGCGGATCGGGATACAGTGCAATGCGGGAGACCATCCGCTCCAGTTCGCCGGGCGAGAAAGACGGTTGGTCTTGCGCCATTACCGGCGCGGCCCACAGGCAAACACAGGCGAATGCGGCCAACATCAGTGCGTTGATTCTGAAGGCTCCACTTCTTTTACTCGCATGTTGAATAGACATGCGGTGTATCACTGCGCCCTTGCCATGATCGCAAATTTTACTTATGAACATGATGGATTCTCCGTTCGTATCTCTTCAGTCAGGAAACTCCGGTGCACGCAATTGCATGCACGCCCGGTGTTTTGAAGTCAGGACTCACTTAAGTGTAAACCCACGAATGGAAGCAAAGTTGGTTACAAAGGTGCTGTGCGAGAGGGCAGCGGGCCGGCGCTATATATAAAAAAGGAGGGCATGATGCCACGCCTCCCGTAATCTCTCTGCTGGATAAATCTTTTTTTGGTGAATTGTTATGCTACTTGGCCTTGCGTTCATCGCTGGCCACAACGCCGTCTTTAATATGGACGACACGGTAGGCGTGCTCGGCGATGTCGGCTTCGTGCGTGACCAGAACGATGGTATTTCCTTTGCGGTGCAGGTCTTCCATCAGCTTCATAATTTCGTTACCGGTTTGCGAATCCAGGTTCCCGGTAGGTTCGTCAGCGAGGATGATAGAAGGATTGTTCACCAGGGCGCGCGCGATGGCTACGCGCTGGCGCTGTCCACCGGAAAGCTCATTGGGTTTGTGGTTCATGCGGTCGCCCAGGTCCACGGCATCTAATGCCGCTTTGGCGCGTGTGATGCGCTCGTCGGCGGATGTGCCGCTGTAGATCAGCGGAAGCTCCACGTTGTGCAACGCAGTAGCGCGGGCCAGCAGGTTAAACGTCTGGAAAACAAAGCCAATTTCCTTGTTACGGATCCGCGCCAGTTCGTCGTCATCCAGTTCGCTCACAAGGTTGCTGTTCAGCCAGTAGCGGCCTTTCGTGGGGGTGTCCAGGCAGCCGATGAGGTTCATCAGTGTGGACTTTCCTGAGCCAGAAGGCCCCATGATGGCGACGTACTCACCACGGTCGATCTTCAAATTGACGCCGCGCAGAGCATGCACCTGTTCCGCGCCCATCTGGTAGGTCTTCCACAGGTCCTCTGTGCTGATGATGCAGTTTTGCGGCGGCGGCGTGCTGGCTTTCTCAGAAATATCGGCCACTTGAGTTGCCATACTTTTCTCCCGGTCCGTTCCCACCCGAACCCCTTTTCTTATATAGACGTATGAAGTAGCAGAACGATTACAGCCAGGGGTTACGATTCACTCTTACTGGCTAAAGTATTGTCCACTTTCACGGCCGTGCCGTTGCGCAGCGTACGCAGCACTTTGTAACTGCCCGTGATGATCTCGTCCCCTTCCTGTAATCCGGTCTTGACCTGGATCTCAGTAGTTCCGGTGAGTCCTGTTTCCACAGTATGGAACTCGGCTTTCTTGCTCTTGGTGATCACGAACACGCCCTGGATGTCCTGCGATTCTTTCTTCGCACCCAGCGCCGGTACAGCTGCGGGTGGGCCGCCTTTGGCCTTATTATTTTGCGCTTCCAAATCGTTCTTGTCGCGCATGGTGAGCGCCTGGATGGGAATAGCCAGCGTATTGTGCTCCAGTCCGGTGGTGATCTTGGCCGTTGCCGAAAGTCCGGGACGCAGGTTGTCCGGCGGCTTGTCCAGGGTGATTACCACTTTAAAGTCCTTGGCTTCCTGGCTGCTGGAAGTGCTTTGCGACGTAGAAAGGCCGGTGGAGCGAACAATAGCGTTGTCGCCGATCTGAGATACCTTGCCTTTAAAGGTTTGGCCGGGGATGGCGTCAATGGTAACCTCGGCCGTCTGGCCCAGCTTAACGTTGACGATGTCAGTTTCGTCCACGTGTACTTCCGTGGTGATGACGGACATATCGGCAATCGTCATGAGCACGCTGCCGAGGGAGTTCTGGATACCCATGACGACGGTTTCCCCTTCGCGCACAGGCAGGCTGGTGACCACGCCGTTAAACGGCGCCCGATAGGTTGTCTTGCTGAGTACGTCGTTTACACGCGTAAGAGAGGCGCGTGCCTGACTGATATGTCCCTGGGCAGAGTCCAGGTTCGCTCTGGCTTGTGCTACACGGGCCTGGTCCTGGGCATGCGCGGCTTCTGCAACTTCGTAAGCCGCGTGCTTGGTGTCATAGTCAGACTTAGCGATCAACTGATCTTTATATAAGCCTTGAGCGCGGTCCCATTCGAGCTTGGCCTGGGCCAGGTTTGCTTTGCTGCTATTCGTCTGGGCCAGCGCGGTCTTCATCGCCGCATCGAGGGCCACTGCGTCGGTTTGGCTGCTATCGAGGGTCGCCCTCATGCTGGCGACGTCCGCGTCCTGCTGAACGTTTTCCAACTGCGCCACGATCTGACCCTTTTTCACTGGCTCGCCCTCTTTTACCAGCAGACGGGAAATTCGGCCCATGGCGTTGGCGCCCACGTTGACGAAGGTCAGTGGTTTGATCTCACCTGAAGCAGTAACAAGAGAAACGATGTCTTGCTTGACCACCTTGCCAGTCTGGACCGCAACCACGTTTTTCTGGCTCTGATTGACGGTAAAACCAACAATAGCGAGCAGCAAAACAAGGATTCCCACGATGAGGGCAATCTTTTTAGCGTTCATGAATTCCTTCCGGGCACACCGTAGGGTTCGTACACTCTATATACGCCGATCCACCTGGGAAAGTTCCCCATCGGCATGTGTACACGCTTTCTTTCTGGTGTCGGGTCTCCTAGGATTATAACGAGAGTGCCTCATTGCAGCTAGAGCCATGGTTCGAGCAAAAAACAGGGAGCCAAGATGCAAGTATCACATTTTAATGATCTTAGGGATAAACTAAAGAGTCGAAAAACGAATATGAAACTTGCTTCTGCGCCATTAAAAGACTTAGAATCACAACTATCTGTACTTCTAGAGGAGGTACTCTGGTGTTGTCCCATTATTCCCGTGTCAAGCACTTTTTTATAGTATTTACTTTGGTGATTTCAGGGTGTTTCATACTGCAAGCTCAGGAAGCCGGTTCGCAGAGTTCTGACCATCAAGATTCCGCCACCAAGAAGAAAACTGCGCAAACGGCTGCACAGCCGGACCAGGCAGGCGATCAAGATCTGTTGAAGCGTCCTCGCAAGAAAGATGATAAAGCGGCCAACATCGAAAAACTCGGCGGTGTCTATAAGAAGTGGCTGGACGAGGATGTGCGCTGGATCATAACCGATGAAGAGTTGTCGGCTTTCAAGAAGTTGACCACCAACGCGGAACGGGACATCTTCATTGAGAATTTCTGGCAGCGGCGCGATCCAACTCCCGACACCGAGGAAAACGAAACCAAGGAAGAGCACTACCGCCGCATCGCTTACACCAATGAGCACTTCGCCGCAGGCAAACCGGGTTGGAAGACCGACCGCGGACGCATCTATATTATGTATGGTCCGCCGACCAGCATCGACTCTCATCCCATGGGCGGCCCTTATCAGCGTTCGCAGGAAGAAGGCGGAGGCAATACCGAGACTTTCCCCTTTGAAGTCTGGCGCTATCGATATCTGGAGGGGATCGGGCAGGAAATTGAAATCGAATTTGTAGACGATTGCAGTTGTGGCGCGTATGACATGACGCTGGACCGCTCCAAAAAAGACGCCCTGCTGCACGTCCCCAACGCCGGTCTGACCGACATGGAATCCATGGGAATGGCCAGCAAGGCGGATCGTTTCCGCGGAATGGAAAATCTTGGCCAGGGCTTCTTCAACAGCAATAATGATACCAAGCAGTTTGACCGTCTGGAAACGTTTGCCAAACTGAACCGCGCCCCCGATGTGAAGTTCAACGAGCTTCGCAGTGAACTCGTGACCCACCATATCCGCACGAATCTTCTGCCGTTTGATGTTCGCGTGGACTTCGTGAAGCTGACTTCAGACACGGTTCTGGTCCCAATTACTTTGCAGGTCCCGTTGCGTAACCTGACCTTTACCAACAAAGACAGTGTGCAACGGGCTGTGGTCAACGTTTATGGTCAGGTGACAAAACTGTCGGGAAAGATTGTGCAGACCTTCGAAGAGACTCTGCGCAAGGACATCCCCGCGGAACTTCTGGAAAAAGAGATTAACAACGTCTCCATGTACTGGAAGGCGCTGCCCATGCCGCCGGGGCTTTACCGGCTGGATGTGGTGGTCAAGGACGTGAACGGAGACAAGACCGGCATCTTCAGCCGCAGCTATCAAGTTCCTGATTTCAGCGACGACAAATTGTCTTCGTCGACGTTAATTCTGGCCGACCAGGTAGAGCTGGTCCCGGCACGCGAGATAGGCACTGGCAATTTTGTAATCGGCATGAACAAGGTCCGTCCCAAGGTCCAGCCTTCCGACGGCAAGCCCGCGTCATTTACCAGCAAAGAGAAGATTAATTTCTGGATGCAGGTCTATAACCTGGGGCTCGATGAAAAGACGAACAAACCCTCGGCCACGATCCAGTATGAAGTTGTTAATACAGCCACGAACCAACATGTGCTAGACTTCACGGAAACAACGGCCCAGATGGGCAATGTCGGCGACCAGGTAACATTGGGTAAGACCCTCCAGGTCGGCCAGCTCCAGCCCGGCATATATCAGGTAACGATCAAGGTGAATGATCAGATTTCAAAGCAGACGATTTCACCAACGGCAAAGTTCGCGGTGCAATAAAGTCAGGGTACTCCACTTCTTGAGGTGGTAGGTATGGCCCGGAAACTCGGATGTCTATTGGTAGTTCTGCTCGCGTGGGCGCCGCTCCGCGCGGCCAGCGGTGTGGGGGCCATTGCAGGATACGTGAAGGACAGTTCGGGAACGCCGCAAATGGGCGCCGTAGTGGATATCTTCGTCTCTGCGGCGATGCTGGGCACCACGGTCTTCACAGATTCTCGGGGCTATTACTCAGCAGACAACCTGCTGCCCGGCACCTACCAGGTCAAAGTTACCGCCTCGTCCTTCCTGCCGTCCCTGCGGGAAAACGTGAACCTTCGCTCCGGCGCACATCTCCTGATTAACCTGACGGTAAGCACGCTGGCCGATGCGATGAAGTTCCTGCCGGCGCGGCGTTCACCCTCCACTGAACCGGATGACTGGCACTGGACACTGCGCTCCTCCGCGAACCGTCCCGTCCTGCGGATATGGGAGAAGGACAAAGACAAGAATGACGATGAATCCCCCGTCGTTGTTTCTCAGTCTGAAAAGTCTGAAAACCGCGCTCTGAAAGCCAGCGTTTCTTTCATTGCCGGATCGGAAGCTGACGGCTTTGGCAGCGCCGGAGACGTTACCACATCTTTTGCCTTGGAGAAGTCGCTTTTTAATTCCGGCACGCTCTCTTTCAACGGCAACATTGGAGCGTCTTCCGGCGATCCAACGGGGGTGCTTCGTGCTTCTTATGCGCACGACCTTGGCAATATGTCCCGGCCTACTTTTACCGTGACCTACCGTCACTTTGCCACACCGGGCTCCGCCGTTCAGAGCTCACCTTATGCAGCCATTGAGATGAACACGTCGGACACCATGTCCGTGGGCGATTTCATCGACCTGAGCTACGGCGCTGACGTTCAGTCCATGGAATTCGCCAAGCGAATTACTGCGTTTCGTCCTTACGGCTCGGTGGACGTGCATCTCTCTCCGGACATGGTGGTTGAATACCGCTATGCCACTTCTGAGCCCGATACTCGCGCGGCCAAGGGCTTTGACAGCGCTCCGGCTGATTTGAGCGAGTCCGGCCCGCGGATGGCGCTCTCGAACGGACAGCCGGAAGTCGAGCACGCGGCGCACCAGGAACTTTCTCTTTCACGCCGTTTCGGAAACACCAAGGTGCAGGCAGCGTGCTTTATTGACCGCGTCCACAACGTGGTGCTGACAGGCGCTGGTGATCCTTCCAGCTACTCCGATGATGTGCTCCCGGATGTCTACTCAGGCACTTTTTCTTTTGCCTATGCAGCCGGCCTGAGCACCGTGGGGTCCAGGCTCGTGGTCCAGCGAAAAATCTCTGACGATTACACCGTCACCGTGGACTACTCTACCGGCTCAGTGGTGACCGCCGAGGGCCCTGGCAGCTGGCAAAGCCTCGCCCATACGCTGGCCACCGGCCGGCAGCATGCCGTGGGGACCAAGTTCGCCGGCTACATTCCAACTTCGGGAACACGCTGGATCGCTTCCTATAAATGGACCAGTGGAAACGCGCTCTCTTCGGTCGATGCCTTCAACGCTTCTCCGGGTCAGACGGATCCTTATTTAAGCATCTTCATTCGCCAGCCGCTGCCCAGCACTTCATTCATCCCGGGCAAGATGGACGCGCTGATCGATCTGCGGAACCTGCTGGCGCAGGGCTATCTCCCGGTGATGGGACAGGATGGCCGGGCGCTCTACATGGTGCAGTCCGCGCGCTCTCTCCGTGGCGGCCTGGCGTTTACGTTCTAGAGCAAAAAGAAAAATGACCGCAAAGGACGCGAAGGAACGCAAAGTTTCCATCTGTCTTTTTTCGACTGGTGCGTTTGACGGTTTTCCTTCACTTCATTTACTCTCCGCCTGAAGACTTTCACGCAAGGAGATACGGGATGTCCAAGTTTTCCGTGGGCCGGCGCCAATTCGCGTTTGGCGCGGCCACTGTTGCCGCAACCGCTCTGATCAGGCCAGGGCAAGCCGTTGCACAAAGCGAGGCCCTTACCCAAACCGACCCACCAAGGCCCACTGCAGTATTAGACCAGCAGACGCAGGCGGCCATGGCCAAGCTCTCGACAAAGGCCCAGGCTGAAGTAGAGATGAAAGTCTCTGAGATCTTTCGCAAATACGGCGACAGGCTCAGCGACGAGCAAAAAGCCGACATTCGCAAGATCATGGCGGAGACCCAGGAGGGCCTGGAAAAGATGCGCGCGTTCCCACTCGAAAATGGCGATCAGCCGGCTGATGCATTCCGCGCTTACCGCCGGGAAGAGAAAAGATAATGCTGAGCGAAGACATTCTCTATCTTCCTGTCACGGAACTGGCCCGGCGTATCCGCCTGCGTCAGCTCTCGCCCGTGCAATTGACGGAGAGCTACCTGGAGCGGAGCCGCAACATCGGCGCCAGGCTCAATGCTTATGCCACGCTTACGCCGGATCTTGCCTTGAAGCAGGCGCATGTGGCGGAAGCGGAAATTGCCGCGGGCAAGTATCGCGGTCCACTACACGGAATCCCATATGCGGCCAAAGATCTGTTGGCGGTGAAAGGGTATCCCACAACCTGGGGCGCGCGTCCTTATGTGGACCAGCGATTTGATTACGACGCCACGGTGATCCGTAAGCTTGAAGCTGCTGGCGCCATCCTGCTGGGCAAGGCGGCCATGATCGAATTGGCGGGCGGCATGGGCTATCGTTATGCAAACGCCTCGGCCAGCGGTCCGGCAAAGAATCCGTGGAATACCGATTGCTGGACTTGCGGATCATCGAGCGGCTCGGCTGCCATCGTGGGCGCTGGGCTTGCGGCCTTTGCGATCGGCACTGAGACCTGGGGTTCCATCATCTGTCCTTCAGGGTTTTCCGGGCTGAGCGGGCTGCGTCCTACCTACGGACGTGTCAGTCGCTACGGAGCCATGGCGTTGTCCTACACCATGGACAAGATCGGTCCCATCGCGCGCAGCGCCGCGGATTGTGACGTGGTCCTGAAGATCATCTCCGGGCACGACGCAGGAGATACCGGATCGTTGCCGGAAACCACGGCGAAATACGCGGGCGCTGAAGAGTTGAAAGGCCGTCTGCGCGTTGGCTGGGTAGGCAATGCATGGAAACAAATGTCGACTGAGGTCACGCAAGCTGTGACGGCGGCGCGGCAAGTTTTGGAGAAGAGTAGTTCCATCACCGTGAGCAATGTCGATCTGCCGGAAGGTCCGTGGGAGATTGCCGCTGGACTGATTGTTTCTGTTGAGGGCGCCACGGCGTTTCGTACGCTCATACAATCTGGACGTGTGGCCGAGCTGAACGATCCTCTGGGAAAGATTGGCGGCTACATGAACGAGGAGATCAGCGCTTCAGACTTTATTCTGGCCCAGCGTATCCGCGGCATCCTACAGAAGAAAATGGACGAACTCTTTGACCATGTGGATGTGCTTGCCACGGCTTCTCTTCCTGTCACCGCGAGTAAGCTGGACGCGAATCTCGACCTACAGCTGAGCTTCGCCGACCCGCTGGGAGGGATTGGCAACGTCTGCGGGCTGCCCGCCATCAGTGTTCCTTGCGGGTTTGGTGCGGAGAATTTACCGGTGGGCATCCAGTTTGTGGGCCGCGCATTGGATGACGCCAAAGTGGTGCAGGCTGCGCGTGTTTTTCAAAGTCAGACTGGGTGGCACCAGAAGCGTCCTGCGCTCTCCTGAAATAAGCGTTTTACCGAATGCGCTTCAACCGGTGCTATGCCATACTTAAGGAAGCATTACAGGGAGTGACCGTCCCTGTGCCTTTCAGCGCATGGTTGGGATTGCAGAAAGAGAGCAGAGAACGATTGAGGTCCGAAGCGGCGAAGCCCCGTTGCACGCAGCTGCGTAACTGCCAGGCCCTCTGGCCTTAATAAAAATTAAAGGGTCTTTCGATTTGTCCACCGGCATTACGAGCGATTTCGAGCTGTTACGGCAGTCCATTCTGCAGCACATCCGCTACACGCTTGCACGCCCGTCGAACAATCTTGTTCCGCGCGAACTGCTTAAACCTCTCTCACTGGCTATCCGTGACTGGATGATCGACCGACTGCTCAAGACCGAGCAGCGATACCGTGAGCAAGACGTCAAGCGCGTCTGCTACCTTTCCATGGAATTTCTCATGGGCCGGTGGCTCAGCGACAACCTCTGCAATCTTCGCCTCAACGATCCATGCCGTGCCGTGCTGGAGGAATTCGGCATCGATCTGGATGCGGTCCTGGAAGTTGAACCCGATGCCGGACTGGGCAACGGTGGCCTCGGCCGGCTGGCGGCGTGTTTCCTTGAGTCGCTCGCGACCCTGGAGATGCCCGGCTTCGGCTATGGCATTGACTACGAATACGGAATGTTCAAGCAGGAAATTGCCAATGGCTATCAGAGAGAGAAGCCGGACTTGTGGAAGACGGAAGGGACGCCGTTTTACATTGAGCGGCCGCACGATGTCTGTACCGTGCCTCTCTATGGCCGGGTGGAGAGTACGTCCGAGCAGAACCGCCCGCAGCGGTGGCTGGATTGCAAGATTGTTGTCGGCGTACCCAATGATCTGCCGGTGGCCGGTTATAGCGGAAGCACGGTGAACTATCTGCGCCTGTTTAGCGCGCGCGCTTCGGAGGATTTTGACATTGATATTTTCAATCGCGGCGATTACATCCGCGCGGTCGAACAGAAGATTGCTTCGGAGAACATCTCCCGGGTCCTTTATCCTTCTGACTCGGTCCTTTCCGGCAGGGAATTGCGCCTGGTCCAGGAGTATTTTCTGGTAGCGTGCTCGCTGCGTGACATTCTTCGCCAGTACCGCGCGACGCATACGGAATTTGACGAGCTGCCGGCAAAACTCGCGGTGCAGATGAACGACACGCACCCCAGTCTTTGCGTGGCGGAGTTGATGCGCCTTCTGGTGGACGAACATCAGTTGGATTGGGACAAAGCCTGGGCCATCACGGAAGCCACCCTCGGTTACACCAACCACACATTGCTGCCGGAAGCTCTGGAAAAATGGCCGATGTCGTTGCTGCAGCGTGTTCTTCCTCGCCATGTAGAAATTATTCTCGCCATCAACTTTCAGTTTCTGCGCACCGTGGCGCAAAGCTGGCCGGACGATATGGAGAGACAACGCCGCATGTCCATCATCGAAGAAGGCCCGGAGAAACATGTGCGTATGGCGCATCTTGCGATTATCGGCAGTCACGCGGTGAATGGTGTTTCCCAGCTTCACAGCAGGCTGCTTCAGAGCTCACTGGCGCCGGATTTTGCCGAGCTCTGGCCGGAGCGGTTCAGCAACAAGACCAATGGTGTCGCTCCGCGGCGCTGGATACTGAAATGCAATCCGGGCCTGGCAGCGCTGCTTACCCGAACCGTGGGTGAAGGCTGGATCACTGACCTGGAGCAGGTGCGAAAGATTGAAGAACACTGCGCTGACGCTTCCTTCCAGCAGGAATTTCTTGAGGTCAAACGGGTCAACAAGGAAAGGCTGGCGCGGGAAGTATTCAGCACTACGGGAGTGAAGATCGATCCGCACTCCATGTTTGACATCCACGTGAAGCGCATTCATGAATACAAACGGCAGCTACTCAATGTGATGCGCATCATTCACGAATACCTGAGCATCGTGGAGGACGGTGCTGGCTCGCCGGTGTCGCGTACTTATATCTTTGCCGGCAAAGCAGCGCCAGGGTATTGGGCGGCCAAGCAGATCATCAAACTCATCAATAATGTTGCCCAGGTCGTGAATTCAGACGCGCGGGTGGATGGCCGCATGAAAGTGGTCTTTGTGCCTGACTACCGTGTGTCGCTGGCGCAGGTCATTATGCCTGCAGCCGATCTCAGCCAGCAGATCTCCACTGCTGGCATGGAAGCTTCCGGCACGGGCAACATGAAGCTGGCCATGAACGGTGCGCTCACTCTTGGCACTCTCGACGGAGCCAATATTGAGATCATGGAAGCCGTCGGCCAGGAGAACATTTACATTTTTGGTCTCACGCCGGAAGATGTGCGCTGGCGGCAGGAACCCGGAAGATACAATCCACGCGAGTTGTACAACAACGACCCGGTCCTCCATCGTGTGATGGACAGTCTGGCATCAGACCGGTTCTGCCCGGAGGAGCATGGGCTTTTCCGCTGGATCGTGGATGAATTGCTGGACCGTGGTGATCGCTACTTCCACATGGCTGACCTGAGTTCCTACATTGAAACAGGCCACAAAGCAGAGACCGACTATCAGAACCCTTCCGCGTGGGCCGTGAAAGCGGTTTTGAATGTGGCCCGCACGGGTTTCTTTTCGAGCGATCGTACCATCCGCGAGTACGCCCGTGATATCTGGAATATCCAATCCCTGCCAGCGCAGTCTGGTTACCTCAGCGCAAAAGAGACGGTCAGTACGGAAATTTTAGGCTAGGCTTTTGTGACGCAGCCACCTTCGGTGGCAGGCGAAGCAGGCCTGGCTTCTTCAGCGCAAAATCCATTTCGGCACTTGCGGATGACCTCTGAATAGAGTCGTGCGCTCGGCCGCGGCGTACGCGCCTGGGTCTTGGGGTCGAGCTCGAACAAGCCAAAGCGAAGGTGCCAGCCTTCATTCCACTCGAAATTATCGGTGAGGCTCCAATGAAAGTAACCGCGCAGATCCACTCCGGCGGCAAGAAGGGCACGCATATGCTCCACCGCTGACTCGATGACCCATGGGCGGATGCGGTCTTCACGATCAGGCACTCCGTTTTCAAGAATGTAGATCGGTTTCTTGAATGATACGAAGCGGTCCACAGCGCGCCGTATGCCTTCAGGATAGGCCTCGCCATACGGGACCTCGATGCCGGAATCGCCCTGAGGTTTATGTGGTGGGACCGTGATTTGAAAGAAGAGAGTCTTGGGACTGCGTGGCTCAAACCCTACGCGCAGACGGCTGTAATAATTGATGCCCACATAATCGCAGGTACCTTTTACTTCCGGAAGATGCCGGCCAAATTTATTCAGAGGGAAGGGGGCGCGTCCGCTCAGGAGGGACTCGGCAAAATTGTCGTTGAAGCGTCGATCAATGAAGGCGCACAGCCAGCGGTCCAGTGCGGACTCAGGCCTGCGAGGCTTGAAGACCACGCAGTGCTGGGCCCAGCCGACATTGGCATTCGACTGGAGAGAATGGATCGTGTGATACGCGGCTGCATGCGCCAGGCACAAGTTGCTGGTTACGAGGGCGCCCTGCAGAACGCGTCCCTTTTTGCCGGGAGGAAATTCACCCAGGAAGTAGCTCAGGGAAACATAGACGTTGGGTTCATTGAATGTGACCCAGTCCGAGCAAAGGTCGCCCAGCGCGGCAATGACCCGCCGAGTAAATCGCTGGAAGAGCATTACCGATTCCGGAGCAGCAAAGCCTCCCTTCGCTTCAAACCACAAAGGATTGGTGAAATGGTGCAGGGTGACGAACGGACGCATGCCGCGATCGCGCAACGCTTTGAGCATCTCGCGATAACGCGCAAGGGCCCCATCGTCCCATTTTCCTTCCATCGGCTCAATGCGGCTCCACTCCAGGGAGAGCCGGAGCGCATTCACGCCAAGGGATTGTGCCAGGTCGAAGTCGTGCTCCGCGTTGCGCCACCAATCGCAGGCCAGGCCAACATGGTCTCCTGACTTGATGCGGCCGCGTTTTTCCCACGCCGCCCACTGGTTGTTCAGATTGCCGCCCTCCACCTGATGGGAAGACGTAGCTACGCCCCACGCGAAGTCGGCAGGGAAGACTCGGATTGTATCGTCAGGTCCTGTATCCATTTCCAAATCGGATTTTAGACCTTTTGCCGCCAATATCCATGGTCGCGGAGAAAATAATTATCGTTCCATGAGTTCATCATGGTTTTCAGGAACATGCCAACGATTTTGAAATGCCCCATGCTGCTGAAACGCCGGTTGGTGGTGTGGATGCACCCGCGGACGACGCCGAACCTGCGATTGGAGACCTTTTTGCTGAGCAGATAGTCTTCCGCATAAAGCGCGCCTTCATGGAAGCCACCCAGGCGGTCAAATGCAGATTTTTCGAAAAGCATGAACATGCCGGTGCTGAATGGGCGGACCAGGATCGAGCCATATTGGGCGACATTGTTAGCGAAGTACAGAACGTGGTCGCGTAGGCTCCCCTGGCTGCACCAGATGTTGGTGGTAACGCAGTGGAGCTTCCGTCGCGTGATCAGGTCCATGGCGCGGCGCAGTAGCTTAGGATCTTTCAGCTCCATGTCGGCATCCAGGAACAGAACATAGGGCGTGGAGGCACGGTGCGCGCCGGCGTTACGGCCAACCGAAGGAAGCCCGCCGGGTATTACTTCAATGTTCAACCGGCCAGCGAACGACATGGCCAGTTCCGGCGTGCCGTCGGTTGAGCCCGCGTCAGCCAGGAATACTTTCGTAGACCTGATCTGCGAATACTCCTGCTGGCACAGCGATTCCAGCAGGGTCGGCAGCAACCGGGATTCGTTCTTCGCCGGGATCACGATTGTCAGTTGGTTCTGGGATGTATTCATGGATCGCGACTCCTTTCGGGCCGATGGTGATATAGGTGCAGTGCAAGTCCACCCAGGCGCCGGAGTTGTAGTACTCAACTCCGTCACGCTCCATGGCGAGCGGATCATGCGTGTGCCCGCAAAAAATGCGCTCAGCTTTGCCAGGTTTTGCGTAGCTGAGCGCCCCGTGTGCTACCTGCGCGGACAACCGCAACCATCTGGTGTTGAGGCGGTCCAGGTAACGGGCAAAACGTTTTCTTTTGAAATCGATTTTCTGCAGATAGAGGTAAAGGAGCTGGCCGAGCTTGTTCAGGAAAACACCGCTCGCGACAAAGCTGTCAAACTGATGGCCATGAATGGCCAGGTGGCGTTTCCCCTCATACTCCCATACATATTGCTGGTAGACCGGTACGCCCACCAGGTGCGACATAACTTCCGCGAGTCCGTGATCGTGGTTACCTTCTACCCACACCACTTCAACCTCGTGCCGCGGATTGGAGAGTTTCCGGATGTGCCCCAGGAACTTCCATTGCTCTTTGGTAAGCCGCCGGAAGTTCAGGTCACAGAAGATGTCGCCCAGTAAAATCAGTCGTTTAAACCGGATCGACTGTAGAAATTTCAAGGCATCTCCGCCCCGGCTGATTTCCGAACCCAGGTGGAGATCAGAGATAATCACGGTATCGATGCAATCGTCCCGCATGCACTATATTTGTAGCAATCGAAGGTTAAAGGGCTGCGACGGTCGCATGAATATACGGTGAAAAGCTTAGGAGCGGAGGCTGGTTAGTCAACACGTGTTTTTTAACCTCGCGTTAACAATCAGGAGGCCTCGCTCCAGGCCAGCTTGACGTAAATCAACCAGGTTCACTAGTGTAGGCCATCACGGAAATTGCCATGCTTTCTCGTAAACAAGCCGAGCATTACGGACTCACCCAGCGCAATCACCTCAGCCGGTCAGCCCTGGCGGAACTGCACAAGCGACGTTTCGACATCATGGATATCCTGCGGCAAGCTTCGAGCAAGCATATTGCGAAGCTCCTGCCCCTCAAGTTCAAGCTGATGAGCGGATCGCCCTTCGTTTTTCTTCGCGGGTCCGTGGAGATCATGGCTGCGGACCTGGGCGGAGCAAAACACACCGGAATTGAAGTGCAGATCTGCGGAGACGCACACGTTAAGAATTTTGGTTTCTACGCCACGCCCGGCTCGGACATCGTGCTTGACGTCAATGATTTTGACGAAACCATGCGCGGTCCGTGGGAGTGGGACGTAAAACGCATGGCCGCCAGCGTGGTTCTGGCCGGACGGGACGCGGGTAGCGGAGAAGCTCTTTGCAAAGATGCTGTGCGTACGTTTGTCCACGAGTACTGCGTCTGGATCAGGCGTTTTGCCGGAATGCCGGCGATTGACGTCGCGCGCCATCGGACAATCAGGAATTACGACGATCCAGTGATCCGTACCGCATTGGAGAAGGCGGAGCGCTCTTCTCCTCTTTCCAACCTGCGGAAGTATGCGCACAAAAAAACTGGAAACCGGTACGGCTTTGTCAAATCCGATCTTATGTGGAACGTGCACGGTGAAGAAAAAAAATCAGTGCTGAAGTCGCTGCCCGCGTACCGGGCAACGCTTGCTCCGGAACACCAAGTGCTTTTTGACCGCTTCAAACCCAAGGACGTCGGATTCAAAGTGGTGGGAACAGGCAGTGTGGGCACGCGGAACTACGTAGTGCTCTGTTTCGGCGCTGATGAGAAAGACCCGTTGTTTTTGCAGGTCAAAGAAGAGTTGCCGTCGGCATATGCACGTTATTACAAGGACCGTTCCACGCCCAAACAACAGGGGCAGCGGGTTGTCCGTGGACAGCACGCTTTGCAGGTTGTGTCCGATGTGCTGCTGGGTTGGTGCTCTATCGCCGGACGCGACTACCTTGTCCGCCAGTTGAGTGATCACAAGAGTTCGATTGAGTCAAAAGAGTTGCAGGGCAAGCGCCTGGCCACGTACAGCCGTGTCTGCGGCGAACTGCTGGCCAAAGGCCACGCGCGCTCAGGAACCCCGATTGCTCTGGCCGCGTATCTTGGCCGCTCGGACAAGGCGGAGCGGGCGTTGCTGCAATTTGCCGTTCACTATGCCGATCAGGTTGAAGCGGACCACGCAGCGTTTCGCAAAGCGCTCAAACACGGCTTGCTGGACCAGGCGCTAAAAGTGGCCCAGGGGGCCCAAAGCTGCCCGGCGTGCTCCCGGCAGATAAAAGAAAAAGGGCCTGGATAAACCAGGCCCGTAAAGGGAGAATTCTGGTCAATAATGTTTCCCTTGGATGAGAGTGAAACGACGTTCCTGCATTACACGCGATTCAATCGACGTTCGATGTGAAAGTCTGGTAAAAATCTGGCTCATTGCCTAATGTTCCCCCAAATCATCTCCTATCACTCCGATGCTGTAGGCGTGGCCAGGCCGGGACGCGAGATTATTCCGCTGTGGTACACTATTAATCGTCTTCCCGCTAGGGTTCTTCTATATCTTCCAAAGCAAGGGCGCGTAGCTCAACTGGCAGAGCAACTGACTCTTAATCAGTAGGTTGAAGGTTCGATTCCTTCCGCGCTCACCATCTTTTCAATGACTTGCAAAATCACCCTACTGAAGAAATTCCGTTTTGTGACGTAAATTGTGACGTGCGTTGCGGTCGTTGATGATTATCCTGACACTTTCCAGCTCGGGATGCTGATACTGCATGGCAGTTTTCACGTCCCGGTGTCCCATGGCTTTCATCACGGCAGCTAGGTTCCCCGTCTGGCTCAGCGCGTATGTGCCGAAGTCGTGTCGAGCACAATACATCACCAGGTCTTTGGGGAGTCCGGCCTTTGCCCTGGCCCTGGCGAACTGCTGATTGATCCAGGTCAGGTGTCCGGTTTTCGACCGATCCGAAGGAAACACCCATCCAGCGGTTTTGCCGGCGCAGCGCGTCATGAGCAGATCGGAAACACGATCACTCATGGGAACGCTCCGCCGTGCCTCAGGAGTTTTGCCCTTCGGGTTGAAAATCGCACGGTTGTGCCAATCAATGTGCTCAATGCGCATCCGGCATACTTCGGAAATGTTCCGCATACCGGTATCGCGCACAATCACGAGTATGTCCTTAAGCGGCTGACGCAGGAACGGCATCAGCTTGGCTTCGGCAGCGTCGTCGAGCAGTCTCTCTCGTCGCGTTTCCTTCTTGAGTTTAGCTTTTGGAACTCGCGGAATATAACCCCAGCTCACACACTTGCCAAATATGCGGCGCAGGGTTCGGAGAGCATTGTTAGCGTTTGAGTTTCCGCCGGAAAAGCGGAGAAGGGAAATAGCATCTTCGCTGACGTGTGACACCAGCATCGAGGATATTTCCTGGCCCTCCAGCAATCGCCAGCCGTTGTGGTAGTACTTCTTGGTGTTGGATGCTAAATCACTGGCATCAACCAACGCGAGAAACCGCTCCGCCGCTTCGCGCAGAGCGGGAATCCTCCTGATTGTCTTGGGTTCCAAACCCTGTTCCGTTTTCTCAATCAGGTCCCGCTCGAAACGCCGGGCAGCAGCAACGTCGCTCTTGTTGGTTGATCCCCGATATCGCCTGCCAAAGACAGTGAAATCGTAGTGATGAACACCGCCTCGCTTATAGAGACTCACGCATTTCCTCCATGTTTGCCCGCACGGAAGGAGTACGGCGGCCTCGGTCGATGTAAGCGAGAACATCAGCGAGATCATACCGTATCGAGCCTTCGAGTTTCAGCCATTTTGGGCCGATCCCGACTTTTCTCCAGTACCGCAGAGTGCCTTCCGGGACTGAGAGCATCTCAGACACGAGTTTCGACGTTAACAGCTTGGGCAGCTTTTGAACCGGACGAGGGTTGAGGACAGATTGAGTCGAAGAATTCCGTTGCATAACGACCACCATTCGGCCATCGGAGGAACCCGCGAGAACGCAGGCTCTACTCTGGCCTAAGCGTTGGGATGCGGTGAATTACGCTGAAGACGCGTGGAGGGCGAGGGCGGTTGAAAACAACATACGATATGGAATCCATTGAAAGAACTTGAGTGACCCCGGCTGCGTCTAACTCGCAGAGGCATGACCGTGTCACGCTGGGGCGACGATCCACGCGAACAGAAAGGCGGAGCGCCGCATTACCTCGAATATCCAAAAGTTTCTGAGCGTGACCAACAAGACCACAAAATTCCCCTGGAAGCCGGAGAGCGCGAAACGTATTGCGAGCGTGACCGCGAGTATCGGCTTAATCAAGCAGAAATCGCCGTTGTACGCGACGTTGGGCGATTCCGCATCATTGATGCCCAGGACCTAACGAAATTCGTTTACGGGAACCAGCAGGACGCAGCGCAGCGGGATTTACGCCACCTTGAGAATCAAAAACTAATCCGCTTCGTCAGCCTGCCGGGAAAGGACCGCACCAGGTACGCAACCCTGACCAAGCAGGGCAAAGAGCTGGTAAGGCATCGGTTCAACCAGACCCCCGGCCAAGAGATTTACGCCGGGGTGAAGAAACTACGCGAGGCCGATCATGATGCCGCTGTGTATCGGGTTTATCAAACCGAAGTCGCAAAGATGCGGGCGCATGGCTGTGAGCCCCAGCGTGTCCGGCTGGATTACGAGCTGAAGCGGGACGTGCAAAGAGAGTTGGCCCGCGGGCGGCAGAAACCCAGCAAAGACCTGGCGACCACCCGCGAGGAAATTGCCCAGAAATATCACCTGAAAGCCGTGGAGAACAAAATCCAGTTTCCAGATGTTCGGATTGAATACGAAGGCCCGGAACAGGACTTGAGTATTGGCCGAAGTGGTGGCGAGGTGGATTTGGAATATGTCACCGAACATTACAAGCCAGGACAGATCGCAGCGAAACGCGCTGCCGGATTCACGCTTTACACCGAGAATGGCCGTAGCGGACGCTCAGCCCACGGCCCTGATTTGATTATGGACATTCTCCGATGAGCATTACAGATGAAAAACTATGGGCTTTTTGCCCGTGGAGATACACAGAATCAGAAAAGCGGTTCCTGTATTTGATTGCCACCCAATCCGGCTATTTCTTTCACAAGCATTACGCCGATTTCTTGAAGATCGACCCGAACAAGCGAACAGCAGCCCTGATCGAGAAGGCGCTCAGGTATGGCCATATCATGCAGCGGGAATACGATCACGGCCATTACAAGCTGTACCACCTGTTTGCCCGCCGGATTTACGAACGATTGGGACAGGACAATTCCAGTCTGCGAAAACCTGGAAGCCTGAATCTGGCCACGACAAGATTGATGGTGACCAGTTTCCTTGTAGCTCATCCCAATGAAGCCTATTTCGACAACGAAACCGAAAAGGTTGAGTATTTGACTCGGGAATGGCAGATTCCCCTTCGGGCGTTGCCGCAGAAGAGATTCCGCAGCCGGGTAGATCAAAATTTGGTTACCCGCTATTTTGTCGAGAAATTCCCGATCTTTCTTGAGAAACCCGGAGATCCGAATTCGCCTGTGATCTTCACATATTTTGAAGACGGGATTCCCAGCCTCGAAGGATTCAGCACGTACCTGAATTCTTACAAGCCTTTGCTTCTTAGACTCAGTGGAAATTGCAAAATGATTTACGCGGCCCGTTCGGATACAAATTTCTCCAAAGCCGAAACCTGTTTCCAGAGAATGCTCACACAGGAATTCAACCCCGGCGACGTACTGCATTATTTCCAAGTTAGGAAGCAAGCCGAAGAAAAACAGTTTCAGCGAATGACGCACGCCGACGTGAGAGATTGGCAGCAAGGTCTTCGGCGCTTCGCGGGAAAGTTCTATGAGGACGCTTTCCAACAGTGGCAACAAACACAGATTCTGCCTCAAACTCTGAAAGCCATCAGCACAAATTCCGGTAGTCAGTTCGGCACATTCTTGGCTAATTTGTGAGGGTGCGGCCAGGGTGAGTTAACACCATGCACACGCCTGAAACGGAACTCACCTGCTCCGCATACCAACGGTTCCGGTGTCCGAGCACGCAGGTCATTAAAGCCAAATCGGATAACATGATCGTGCATGGTCACGGCATTGGAGCTTCAGGCATGGTAGTGGCAGGGAGCGACCCCTCTCGGCACTCCCGTGCCTCGACCCCTGCGGGGCTCCGCTTCGCTTCGGGGGTCGCTCCCTGCCACCACCACAATGCTATGAGGACCAAGAACGCAACTTATCATTGGCGCAGTCGGGACGCGCGTTCTAACATGATACGGACCGAATTCAGCGCGAATGGAGAAAAGCCATGGGCAAAATTAGCCGCGAGAAAGGTTCAGACGGAATCCATTTTAAGATTGATCTTGGCGAGTCGGGGCTAGTCAAAGATGTGTTCCTAACAGAAAAAGATCACGTGACGGTGGATGCTTCTGCATTTGGGAAATCGAGATTGTCGAACGACTCAAAGGTGTACACCGTCGAGACAAACGATGCGGCTTTTTCTTCCCAAGTCCTTTGGGAGCCGTCCGAAAAGACGCTTTCGATGGGTTCTCCCATGAGGAAGTACAAAGGGTCTTCTTTGACAATTGTATTTTGCAGGCCCACAACGATAGCATGTTGAGTTAGGGTTGAAGCGAGAGCGGCGGGCATACGATTCTGCCGCACGTGCTCGGGAACCTCAATGCGAGCGATTAGAACTGATCAAAGAGTACACCTCACAGATGTAGTTCAGGTTCTCTAGCTGGCTTCGCATAGTTCCGTTGAGCTTGCGAGTGTGACCTTCACCAATGATGGCTATGGCCCACCGACAATCAACAGTCTGCGTGGATTTCAGCACAATTCGATTCACCCATTTGTCATCGCGCGAGTTCGGTTTGAATTTGGGTATCTTGCTGGCACCATCGCTTATTTGCTTCATAATCATGGAATCATCTGAATCAGTCGGCCATTTGCCCAAGAACGCCTTATAGTCGCGCAATCGCCAACGGGCACATTTCTCCACGAAACCTTTTGTCATGTCGTCGTCGCCCATGCCTTCTTTTCGTCCTTCGTCCAACCACAAAATATCAACATTAGGGTAAACGTCAATGTGGGAATCTCCCTCGTAGCCGAGAGATAATGCGAATGTGTTGAGCAGCGGGTCCGAGATGTTGGGCCACTCCTGCTTTAGCAATTGGCGAAATTCTGCTCTCTTAGCCTTTACGGCATTGAAAATCAATTCATCCCATTCAACCGCAACAAAACCCGGCTTCCCGTATTTCGCAGAAGACGCCGCAAGCCATTCGATCAATTGTTGTCTCATTGCGGGATCTTTATGGTTTATGCCAACAAGCCGAAGAATCATAGGAGACGGCATTTTCGCACTCTCTGGCAGCTCTTCCATTTTTCCCCACAACATTGTACGGAGCGCGGGAGGCTCGTCAAGGCTCTCCGCTTCGCTCCGCCCGCTGGCGCGGCGCGCACAAAACGCGCGGCCTTGACCAACCTCCCTTATGCGCTCCTGTTTGCTTCCAGCTATGGGAAAAATGAAAGAAAAAAATTGGAGGGAGGAGTCATTGGATGCAGTCGATTGTCAGCGAAATCTTCCCACCGATGGTAGCAATGTCGCGCGTATTCATACCGCGTTGGGAAGGCTCTTTCCGGTACTGAATACCTTCTTCGTCCAAAAAGGCCTTAACCTCCGACCAGTGGACCGCGAAATTCACGTTTTGCGGCACGTCGCCAGTTGCGCGTGCCACTTGCAACGCATCAAGTTTGGCAACGACGACTCCAATCACGTGGCCACTCGAATCGAATAAAGGTCCACCGCTATTGCCCGGCTGAACTGGCGCGCTGATTTGTACAAATCGAATATCGTTTTGTATCCCAGAGGTCGCACTTAGCACGCCAGTCGAAACGTTGCCTTCAGATGAAAGAATGCCCGGCAGCGGGAATCCGAATGCCACAACAGCATCTCCAAGTTTCGGAGAAAGCGCCGCTCCTGAACATAGCAACTGACGTAGGCGTGAAATCGACTTTCAGGAGAGCCAAATCGGCCCCCGTGTTCTTGTTAAGAACATGCAACGGCTTCCCGTCACCCGTTGCGAGGTTTTTGCAACCCGCTACCACGTGGTTGTTCGTGAGGATATACCCTTGATTGCTCACAAAGAATCCTGTACCGAAACTGTGGGTCGCCGCTGTTTTGACATCCTCACTGGGAGCAGGATCGAGGTACTCGTGACATTGAGCCAGGTGCATCGACAGCCCAGGCATACCAGGAGCGCACATGGGGTCTCCACCGGGATGTTCGAGCATAAAAAGTCGATACTTCGCGGTCTTGATCGCAGCCGCGTTCGTCTCGTCAAAACTACCTACTTCAATCGCTTTCTTGAAGAAGCCTTTGGCCTCGGACGTCTTACCTAGAGATGCACTCGCTTCGCCGAGCTTTTCCCAGCACAATGCGTAATCTGGGTCTGTCGTTAGACATCGCTGCAAGACAGGAATTGCATCATCGGTTTGGTCCTGCTCAATTAACACCCTGCCGATCGTGTACAGAGTAGAAGCTCGGTAGCGTTTGTTGGTGTCAACGTCTGAGCAGTCAGCCAGATACTGTCTTTCATTTCTCAGAATGTCTTTCAATTGCTCTTTTCTTAACGCGTCCAGATCGTGGGTTGACTTCTCCCTCGCTAACGCTTCCATCTTGCGCAGCAGCTCGTTCTTTAGATCTTCTGATCCGAAGGTTAGGGTTCCCTTCCTGTAATCCGCCATCATTGAAATTGTTTGTTCACCATCAAGCAACTGCGAACTTCGGTTGATTAGCTCGGTACAGTGGCCAAGTTGCTCGGCGGATTGTGCGTGTCCGATAGCGGGAATCAACAAGAGGAGCGCAACGCCACCGGAGCAAAGATTTCGCCGCTTCATCGCAATGCCCCTCCTTGTCTGCGACTCCGATTATATGACAGTAAGGTTGTTCCACGACGTTCATTAAGACCGGCGGGGTTGCCTCCGGCGCGCAGTTGTGGGTACGTTTTCCCCAGGTCTGATGACATGGGCCGATAAGAGCTGTTGCGGGAAATCTTTCGGATTCAGCGTGACAATGAAATCGGCACGGCCAGTTTCAGCGCATCCGCAGAAGGGATCGTCTCCTGGATCGGGAGAGATGTCTGGCAGAGCAGAGGCAGGGACAAGTTCCGCCTCCTCTCGCAGCAGATTGATTATCTTCCCGATGAGTGGACGCCGGACGCCCAGCCTTGCCAAGATTCGTTTGTATTCCAGAAGAATCTCATCACTCACCAGCCAGACAAACGTATCCCCTTCGATCCAGTCCCGGAGCAGTTTGGCGCTTGGATTCTTGGGAGCGATCTCCGGAGACCTGAGTCCCGTGATTCCTGCTACCAGGACGGATGTATCAATGACTCCTCTAGGCCGTTTTCTTTTTTGTGCGGGCAACGACTGTGATCTCCGGCAGCTTCTTTCGTCCCGAGCGGTACTCACGAACGGTTTTTAGAATCTCTTCTTCTGAGATGTTGCCCAGGTCAGTCGCGGCCTTCTGGACACTCCGCAAGAAATCCTTCTTCCACCCAGCTCTCTTGCGGCCCTTGGGAAGGTCCTTGTAAGCCGAGGCCCGAGGAATCTGGTCTTCCAGGTCCCGAGCCAAAGAGCGAACCGGAATCTTGATTTCTACGGCATCGGTGCCATTAAGCGGACGAGAGCGAAGACAGATGTCCCCCAAATCGCCCATTGTGGTTTTGCCAAGATTCTTCGAAAATGCCTCTGTGAATCTGGCCAGGAGATCACTCGAACTTCCTAGGGTTTCCTTGAGATAAAAAGCCACTTTCGCCTCTAACAGGAGATTCGTGTCAAACCAGCACACACTGTTGCGACGTGCAGGACGGATGACCCCGAGCTGTACCAGGTTTTGCAGGTCTTTTGGCAGCACTCCGAGTACGGCGCTGGCCTGCTTAAGTTTGAGTGTAATGTTTTGCATTTGGATTAACCATCTAAATATTAGACGGATATTAGATAAAAAGCAAGCGCTGTTTTAAGGAGGGCCGATCCGGGTTGCTGTGGACTGGATCGCCCGCCGAGTTTGCCAAACATGGCTCACAGATTGGTAGGATGACTGTGCAGCTATGTCTGTCAAAGAATTTCAAAGAGAGCTTCAATCCGCGCAAGTGGAATGTGACCGTTTACGGGAGGAAAACAACCGCCTACGGAAGCTTCTGTCTGAGCACGGTATCCCAATTCCTGCAATCCCGACTCAGGGGCCTACGCTGGTCCAAAGCGTGGAGACAGCAATCGATGCTGTCAGTCATACTTCCGACTCGAAGGCTAAAATTGCCCTGTTTAGAAGCCTGTTCCGTGGCCGGGAAGATGTCTATGCGGTTCGATGGGAAAACGCCGATGGTCGGACTGGATACATGCCAAAGGCAGATCGCGATTGGAAGGCTTACTATGCGAGCAGACCCGAAGACCGCAAGAAAGTCGACCGTAAAACACGTACTTTTCATCCTTTAACCGACGAGGTGGTTCGCCAGCATTTGGCGGGCGAACTCACCGTCGGCGCTTATCCGCTTCTGCCAGACGAGACATGTTGGTTTCTGGCGGTAGATTTTGACAAGAAGACATGGCAGGAGGATGCCGCCGCATTTCTCGGTACTTGCCAGGAACTCGATGTGCCCGCCACCTTAGAGCGTTCTCGATCCGGCAATGGCGGTCATGTTTGGATCTTTTTTGATCGAGCAATCCCAGCAGTAACGGCGCGAAAGCTAGGATGCGCCATTCTTACCCGAACGATGGAGCGCCGGCATCAAGTCGGCCTTGACTCCTACGATAGATTTTTCCCGAACCAGGACACCATGCCGAAAGGGGGTTTCGGCAATCTCATTGCGCTGCCGTTGCAAAAGATGCCGCGCCAGTCGGGCAACAGTGTCTTCATAGATTCCTTCTGTCGACCTTATGCAGATCAATGGCAGTTCCTCACGATGATTCAACGTATGTCTGCTCATGCTGCTGAAGCGCTCGTTGTGCAGGCCCAACGCGCAGGTGATTTGATAGGAGTAAGGATCAGCATTTCCGAAGACGACAACGACCAAGACCCCTGGACTCTGCCGCCCTCACGCAATCGGCTTGAGCGGCCCATCAAAGAGCCGCTCCCGGAAAGAGTCCAACTTGTTCGCGCGAATCTTCTCTATGTGGAGAAGAAGGACCTGCCTTCCGCGATGCAAAATCGGTTGCTTCGCCTCGCGGCGTTTCAAAACCCTGAATTTTACAAAGCTCAGGCGATGCGCCTTTCAACCTTTGACAAGCCACGCGTGATAGCCTGCGGAGAAGACCTCGCTAATCACATTGCCCTGCCTCGTGGCTGTTTCTCTGATCTGCTGGCCTTGTTGGAAGCGCACCGAATTACACCGCTGATTCAGGATGAACGTTTTGCAGGTACACCCATCAACGTGGACTTCCATGGTCAGCTTCGACCTCTTCAAGAGGAAGCTGTTGCAAACATCAGTGTTCACGATGAAGGAATCTTGTGCGCTCCGACGGCCTTCGGAAAGACGGCCGTTGCCGCATGGCTTATCGCCGCACGCAAAGTGAATTCCTTAATTTTGGTACACCGACAGCAGCTAATGGACCAGTGGCGCGAACGCCTAGCAATGTTTCTGCAGCTTCCTGCCAAATCAATTGGGGAAATCGGGGGCGGAAAGACAAACCGGACTGGCTGTGTGGATGTCGCAGTCATTCAAAGTTTGCATAGAAAAGAGACCGTCAAAGATTTTGTAGCAGAGTATGGCCAAGTCATTGTGGATGAATGCCATCATATTTCGGCGTTTACATTCGAGCAGGTAATGAGGCAAGTGAAGGCCAGGTATGTTGTGGGTTTGACAGCAACTCCCACACGGAAGGACGGCCACCATCCCATTATCTACATGCAGTGTGGCCCAATCCGATTCAATCTCAGCGCCCGCAAGATGACGGAAACAAATCCGTTTGAACACAGGGTAATTCCTCGCGTGACTGAGTTCCAGATGCCGCCTGAGAATTCAGATGTGACGATTCAGGACATATACGCTGGCCTGGTTGATGACCGCTCTCGCAATGAACTGATTACGGCTGATCTGCTTCGCTCCTTAGATGCGGGGCGATCTCCCCTGCTTCTGACGGCACGAACCGAACACCTGAAGTACTTTTCGGAGAAACTTGCGTCGGTAGTTAAAAACTTGTTTGTCCTAAAGGGTGGCATGAGCAAGAAACAACGCCAAAGCACAGCCGACGCGCTGGCCGCTGTACCCTTGGGAGACCAGCGGGTTATTCTTGCGACCGGCAGCTATATCGGCGAGGGATTTGATGATGCCAGGCTGGATACTCTTTTTCTCGCTATGCCAATTTCTTGGAAAGGAACTCTCCAGCAATATGTCGGGCGACTGCATCGACTTCACGACAACAAGCACCTTGTTCAAGTCTACGACTATGTGGATTCATACGTTCCGATGCTGGCGCGGATGTACGAGCGACGGCTGAAAGGATATGCCGCCATCGGGTACACCGTGCAGCCCCGAGAAGATGCCTTTTGAGTCATTGGATTTTGTGACGTAATTGTGACGTAGCCCATCACCCGCGATCAGCTAAGTCCAACGTAATCAACGCGGGTAATTTGTCCTTCCGTGCGGGCTGAATTTAACTTAAGTCTTTGTTTTCTGATGCTTTACTCGCTATTTCACGAGGCCGCATGCCATGACTCTTAATCAGTAGGTTGAAGGTTCGATTCCTTCCGCGCTCACCGATTATTTTTTTCAGGCGTTTACGGGCCTGTCCGAGAGCCGACCCAAAGGATTCGGCTCTCTATGCAAGGAGCCCGGGTGCGGTTATATACTTTATGCGATCCCCAAATTCAGTCCGTGCGCGCACAATGAGCCTGAGAAGAGAGAGTTCATTTCGGCGAGGCATACCTGTATGACCAGCTCAGATTTTTATTGCCCGTGAGCACTTTTGACCAGACAGCATATTTCGCCTTGGATATTTTAGTCCTGCAACATCTGGCGGTGACGTAAGCCGGCCATCGAGATTGATCCTTCGTTGCCTTTTTAGCGTGACACGTTGGAAGTAGCTCAGATGGTCGGCGTGCAAAGCCAAATTGTCCCAACACCAGATCATGCTAAGGACCTCGACCGTGGAAACTAATGCTGTCCAAAGCCCAATAGGCCATGTCATCGGAGACGCATTCGAGACGGTGGGCACAAGTTCGGTGTACCGCCGGGTAACCGTAAAGCCGGCCATGTCCGGGCACAATTCGCTGTTCGTTGGTCAGATCGGCGATTGGACTTGGGATGCAGTAACCGCACTGTGCGGGACCAATGTGTTCAGTGCTCTGAACGCAAGCGGCGCACCAACATACCTGGCCTTCTATTATTTTCACATGAAAAGCAGTCCGACCATGCATCCCACAGGTTTGACGTTTGGCGATCGGCTGGAGGCCTTCTCGAGCCTATTCAACTTCGGAAGCGAATCAATTCTTACCCTGCACAGAATCAAGAAAGAAGGGCACGCTGAAATCTCGCCCCAGCGGATCGATCTTGAGGAGTTTTACGATTTTCCGCGCAACGATTGTATGTATGTCGAGACCTTCAACCGCTGGGTAGCTCGCAGCCGGGAAAAAAGCAACCAGGACCTGATCAAGTCGTCCCCGGTAAATTTCAAGTATGCCCATCTAGGCTCGTTGCCGGATCGATACTCTCCTCGACTGGTTTGTGGCTTTGCGCGAAACAACAATACATTTCACGATGTGCAATCCGCCGCGTATGTCTGCGTTGTGGACGGTTTTCACACGGAATACAGAATCGATATTACGCGTGACCTTAACGGCGTGGGCCTCGTCTACTTTGCCTCTTATTTCTCCATCATCGACGGGGCGTTTCTAAAGCTTTGGCGGCACCTTGGCAGGAGTGACCAGGCATTTCTTGACAGAGTTATACTCGACCATAAGCTCTGTTACTTTGGCAATGCCGATATCGATTCGGTTCTCACGATCACACTTAAGTCCTGGCGGAAAGCCGGCGACCCGGGACCCGAAATTTATAACATCGTGATTCAAGATTGCGAGACGAAGCGGGTAATCGCAGTGTGCACTATGCATGTCCTATCGGAAGCCTCATGATCCTATCTTCTGAGTCTGAAAAGGAGATGGTTGCACGAATCGTGCGGGAAACTATCTCTTCCATACTTCCGAATCTGCCGGCGGAAGATGTCTCAGGCAACAGGTCCTTGCTTGAGCATGGTGCGGATTCCGTGGATAGAGTTGAAATTATTCTTTCAATCATGAGCCGGCTCGGCATTGACGAGCCTATGTCGAATTTCAGTACCATTCCAAACATTAATGAGTTGGTGAACTACCTATGCAGAGCACGCCAAAGATGACCGGATCGGAACAAGAACACGCTTCCATAGGCATTGAGGCGCTCAATGTGTATTGCGGGCTAGCATACATCCCGGTTCGTTCCATATTCGAAGGTAGAGGGTTGGACCTCGATAGGGTGGGCAACCTCATGATGGAGAAAAGGTCGATCAGCTTTCCATTTGAGGACCCGATTACGAATGCGGTGAACGCGGCCAAGCCAATTATCAACGGACTCGACGCCGATGAAAGAAACCGCATTGAGATTGTGATTACTTCAAGCGAGTCCGGTGTCGATTACAGTAAGTCGATCACGTCGTATGTACACGAATACCTTGGCCTCGGCCGAAACTGCCGCCTCATTGAAGTAAAGCAGGCTTGTTATGCGGCGACTGCGGCCCTGCAGATGGCCGTCGCGTACGTCGCGTCCGGCATCTCTCCGGGAGCCAAAGTGCTGGTGATCGCTACTGACGTTTCCCTGGTGAATGAAAAGGCTGGGTACACCGAGCCTGTGATGGGTACCGGAGCAGCCGCCATCCTGATTGGCGACCAAGCCCGCGTTATGGCCGTTGATTTGGGTGCGTTCGGGAACTATAGCTTTGAAACTCTGGACTCCGCTCGCCCCACTCCGGAGTTCGACATCGCCGATGTCGATCGCTCTCTATTTGCATACCTTGATTGTCTGTCTAACAGTTTCAAGGAGTACAAGAGCAAGGTCAACGATGTCGATTTCGTTGAGACTTTCGATTATCTTGCTTTGCATACACCGTTTGCCGGCTTAGTGAAAGCCGCCCATAGAAAAATGATGCGGGAGTTTGCAAGCGCGTCGCCTCAACAGGTCGATCAGGATTTCACGCGGCGCGTCAAACCCTCGCTTGAGTATCCGAGCATTGTAGGAAACCTGTGTTCCGGCTCTGTCTACCTGGCGCTGGCCAGCATCATTGATCGCGCCCAATACACCGATACTACGAGGGTTGGACTATTTTCCTATGGCTCGGGTTGTTCCTCGGAATTTTTCAGTGGGACCATCGATCGGGATTCAGCGGCTGCGCAAGCCCGTTTTGGCATTGGCGACCATCTCCAGGGCCGCATTGAACTGACGTTCGATGAATACGTCGGGCTACTTCAGGAAAATCTGCGCTGTCTCAGACCTGTAGAGAGCAGGGAGGTGGATGTTGAACGGTATGGCCACCTTCTTGAACGGGCGGGAGGGAAAAGAGACATACTTGTGTTTACAGGTGTCAAAAAATTCCATCGCCAATATAAGTGGACTTGCGTTCCATTTGTGACGCCAACAATCAAGACTCAATATGCCTTCAATGGCGAACTGAGTCACGGGATTGACGAGAGGATGTTAACTTGACCCAATCGTGGAAAACACCTTGGCCGACGCTCCCAGAAACGAGCCCTGATCAGCAATTAATCCCCGAGCATTACGCGCCAAGAGCAGCGTCTAAGATGACGGGACAACGGGCAAAAACATCGCCGCGCCTCAGGAGCGTTCTACGGTGGGGCGGGCTGTCTGGTATGTTTGGTGGAGTCATTTCTATCCTCAGTGCTCTCCTGGGGCTTGCGTTCTGGCCCCCGCCACCTATCGGTCCTTGCGGACCACCCTGTTTCGTTGACGTATCAGTCGCAAACTTTCCCGCTGTGAAAACCGCCACAACCCTGGGTTACGCCGCCTACCTTTCTGCTCTGATACTGTTCATCTTTCTGTTCCTGGCTTTATACCAGGCTCTCCGGAAAGGCAGCCCGGTATTTGCACTTTTCGGAAGCGGCATGGGCCTGTCGGGTCTTGTAATGATGGCCTCCGGAGCCATTCCGACTGTCGCTTTTGCCCATATCTCTGATCTCTACCATGCTCCAGGCGTGACCCCACAGGACCAAGCAACACTTGTTCTCGTCTCGCATGGAGTCCAAGCTGTGTTCAATGAAACGGACACAGTGGGAGGCATCTTCCTGGCGATCGCCTTCATCTTGCTTGGAAGATCCATGCTCGGGAACATTGCTTTTGGCAAACGCTTTGGTGGAGTCACCATGGTGCTCGGTCTGGTCGGACTCGTAGGGATATCATTTATCTCGATCGGCCTGGACATGCCTGGTACCGACTATGCATTCGTCATTTTTGTAACCATCCTGCCGTTGCTCCTCGGACGAAAGCTCTATCGTTTGTCACGGTCTTTCATAGAGAAAGTTTGAGGAGAGTCCTTAGAACATTAAATTTAAATCAAAGCCCATTTTTCATGCCTTGACGATAAAAAACAAGGCTACGCCGGCTGTGAGGGTATACCCGCGTTCGGCAGAACGGACTTGGCATGAATCCTGGAAAAACCCATGAGAGCTATCGTCTATCACAGCTATGGTTCGCCTGATGTTCTCAAATGTGAAGAAATTGAAAAGCCAATTGCCGGGGATAACGACATCCTGATAAAAGTTCACGTGGTGTCAATAAATCCATATGACTGGCACTTCATGAGAGGTACCCCGTACGTCATTCGCCTAACGGCGGGGCTGCGCAAACCGAAGATCACTCGACTAGGCGTTGATATGGCCGGCAAGGTCGAAACGGTCGGCAGGAACGTCACCCAGTTCAAACCAGGCGATGAGGTGTTCGGCACTTGCGATGGGGCCTTTGCCGAGTATGTATGTGCTTCAGAGTCGGCGCTGGTCATAAAGCCGGACAACGTGTCATTTGAGCAAGCTGCTTCCGTGCCCATCGCGGCCTTCACCGCATTGCAGGGTCTACGCGACAAGGGGCAGATTCAGCCGGGACAGAAAGTCTTGATCAACGGTGCCGCGGGAGGTGTGGGTACGTTCGCTGTGCAAATCGCCAAGTTGTTCGGCGCAGATGTGACCGGCATATGCAGTACGAGGAATCTGGAGATGGTCCGATCTATCGGCGCAGATCAGGTCATTGATTACACGCAGGAGAATTTCACCGCAAGCCGGCAAAGGTACGACCTGATTCTTGACGCCGTTGGGAATCATTCCTTGGCAGCTTGCAGGCGCGTCCTGGCTCCCAAGGGCACCTACGTCATAGTCGGGGGGCCGGCTGGTCGCTGGATTCGTCCTCTTGACCGCGGGATCCGTGCGCTTATGTTGTCATGCTTTGTGAGCCAGAACTTCGTCATATTTATTGCCAAGCGAAACAAAGATGACTTGACCGTCATGCACGAGTTCATTAAGGCGGGAAAGGTAACTCCGGTCATCGATAGACGCTACAGGCTGAGTGAGATCGCTGAGGGTATCCGGTATCTGGAAGAAGGGCACGCTCGAGGAAAAGTAGTAATAACTCTGGAATGAACCACAATGTTTTGCACCCGGCTACTCCCCACGTGGCTGTTATTCTGGTTCGGCTCTTGCAAACTCTTCGTTTCATATCTGCCACGATCTTCTGCGCGAGCGTCACGCCCAAAGTCCATCCCTAATCCTGCAGAAGGACGTTGAAAAGTGAGCGCTGGACTTTGACCTCGCTATTGCAGCCGTTATATTGGATGTATCCCATTTTGCGGAAGCGGTTCATAAAGAAACTGATGCGCGAACGAGTGGTTCCAATCATTTCCGCCAGCGTTTCGTGGGTAGTGTGCGGTATGGTAGCTTCGAGTCCGCCTTCAAGTTGTGCGAGCGACAAGAGAGTGCGTGCCAACCGCTTTTCACTTGAATGGAAGAGATGGTCAATCAAATCTGCCTGCATCAATGTGCATCGGGTTAGAAGGAAAGTTCGAAAGAGATGGGCAAGCGACGTATCCGCATCCAGCGCTTGCAACATTTCCTTGCAATCGATCCTGAGAACCGTGGATGGCAGGATGGCGGCGGCAGTGGCCAAACGCTGCGTATGAGATGGAACGACGCACTCCTCGCCGATGAAGCCACCCTGGTTCTGCAAAGCGAGCGTCGCCTCTTTCCCGTGGGGAGAGGTGACACTGATTTTTACCCTGCCTTTGTGGATGTAAAAAACGCTATCGGCAGGATCACCCTGGCTGAAAATAACCTTGCCTTTGGGCACATTAAGCAGCGTCTTCCGCGGGCCACCTGTCGAAAGATACTCGTGCACAAAGTTGTCTTTCATGCGATATGCGAATGCCAAAGCTCTTGCAACTACCATGCTTCTCTCCTTTCGGCTAGGCGCAACAAGCCATTGTTTTTGTCTGATAGTTCACGTGCTCCGGTTTTTCCTGGGAGCACTCAAATAATTCGTCCAATACAAAATCACTTTTCTGGTTTCCCCGAAGCCGGTTTAGGAACAACGCAATTCCCGCGCTTCCCGTGCCATAATCGCAGCACAACCGTGATAACAGTTCGCCGGGGAAAGCAGTGCCATTCCGCTTCACGCGAAAGTGCATGATTCCTTCAGCAGCCTTGTTTGCGCTTTCCAGAAAGCGCCGCTCTCCGCTGAGATCGTGCATGTCAAGCAGAAACTCGCCCAATCCAGCCAAGCCGGAAAAGCGCCCTGGAAAAACCGCATACTTTCGGTCCGTATCGATATAAATTTGCTCCAGGATGGATTGGTATCGCGGCGATCCAACCAGACGCTGAAAACGCACGGTCGTCATCCCGATTCCAGCGCTGCCAAACCGCCAATAGGGGTAGAGTGGAGAAGTTGATCCGACGGCTTCGCCCCATGAGAGCCCGCCATCTTTAGTTCGAGTGGCTGCGGCTAAATCAAAATCAAGCGCGTGAAGTCCCACCGCCAAATAGTGTTCCTTCTTCGTGATCAGGTAGAGATAGAGCAGGAACAAACTAACTCCACTGCTGCCATGTGCGAGCCCCAGGGGACATTCATCCGATGAGGTCCAGAAATAACCTCGGTCCGATTTCTTGCACGAAGCAATGAGCGCGTTCCCCGCCTGTTTTGCTTTTTCCAGATATACTTCTTTCCCGGTGGCCTGAAAGAATCGCAGTCCCGTCATTCCCCATCCGGCCATCCCGTGAAATAGGTCCGGCGATTGGAAGACAAGCGGGTGTTGGAACGTTGCCTGGAAGATTTTTTCTGCTGGTCCTTTCACTCCCATATCAAGAAGGGACCACGCTATTCCCGACATGCCAACGTAAAGGCCAGGTGCGTACTCCTTGGAGGTGACCTGGTGTTGGAGGATCCAATCAATCGCGGTTTGGGGAATATTGCCCGTAATTCTGTAAAGAGCATAGGCCACACCCGCCGCTCCATAAGCAAGGCTCAGAGGGTTCGTCGAAAATACTCTCGGATCGGCGGGATATAAACGATCTTTGCGTTCACACTGTGCTATGCCATTCAGATGCTTGACGATATCGTCCAACACAGCCTGGTAATCGCACGACGTTCTTTGTGCCATTCCATCGTACTCACGTGGAATGGAGGGAGTTAGAACTTCAAAATTGGTGGGCTGCACTGAAGCAGGTTCCGGTTGGTCCATGAGCCTGTTGATTAAATCAGCCAGACCCTCCGGCAACTGAATATCATTGCGAATGGAAGAAATCAATTCGTGCCGAGCCCGAGGATTCAAATGCAGCAAGCCATTGACGGGAAGAAGATATGCCAGGAGAACAGCGCCGACGGAGTAGTGGTCATCTTCTTTTCTAGCCGGGCCGCCCGCAACGCGATGCTGCGATCCGAACCCGGGAGTATAGATGTTCGCCGGACGATCAATTCCAAACTCCTGCGCTCCTTCAAAGTCTATGATTTTCAGTTTCCCGTCTGGTGTAACAATCAGATTGTTGATAGATAAATCCGCAAATACAATTTTGCGGCTGTGGAGAGTATTTACAATTTTCACTAACTCCTCAGCTAGGCTGTTGAACATGACGCGCCACTCGTGACACTCATGCTCTGTTGGTCGTGTGCGTAGCAGAATGTTGTGGACCGCGGAATGCCGGCCCATAACAATTCCATCGATGAACTCTTCCACTAAAAACCAATGTTCCCACTCCTGAAATAAATCGACAGGCTGAGGAGCAATGCCGGTATCTGCAACGACCTTAAGCAGCCGATGTTCCTTCTTGAGCAACTCGACGGCATCGTAATCATCCGTGGCTGCATTGATGCATGGCCGTGCCTCTTTCACCACCACGCTTTTTCCCGTCTCAATATCGTGCGCAAAATACACTCCGCCCGCGCTTGAAAAAGAGAGTGCGGTCTCGATCTGGTAGCGCCCATGCAACAGCCCGACATTACTATTGCTGTGGGCATCGTTCTCCACCGGTATCACAGGTGTCTCCCAGGAGGGAATCATGGGATATGGAAGCCGCTGGTCGGGCACCACGCTGCCATCAGGTCGTTTCAGCACAGGAACTTTTTCGCCTTTCACATTCAGGGCAGTGTACGTTCGTATGCCCCCATAGCGGTAGAAAACGACGCGACTGTCCTTGTATCGATGGTCAGAAAGGATGTATGGCCCAGGCGTTCCATCTGTGGCTTGATAAATCTCCTCAATCAGTTCCAGAAACCGATGGCTGTTGGAAGGATAGATGGTGATAAATTTTCCCGAGGCGCCTCTTGGCCAGCTCTTGCCATTGAGCAACGACAGGAGCGGGCGATCCAGGGCGAACTTGAAAGACGTATCATTACACTTGAATAAAATCGATGCGACCTTTTTTAAGATGTGCCGGGAATTTGATAGAGTAGCGGAAACATGAATCTTCCAGCCTTGCAAAGGAAGTGTTTGCAGCGGAGAACTGCAGTAGAACCACATTTCCCGACGCTGAACGCACCAACCTGCCGGGAGTTGAGAACAGACCGAGTCGTAGAAGTCCTCTGTTTGAGGAGAATAAGCCGCAAAACTTTCCGGATAATCCTTATGAAACAAGCGGTAAATTACATTGGGGCTGCTCCGCATCGTACGTTCTCTTTCTTTCCTTCGTTCTTATCTTTTGTCTCTGTGTACTTTTTACAAACCTGCTTGGCCCATTCAGCCCAGCATCTGCTCTTCAATCTCGCAAGACAATAAAGACGAGAATTTCAGCGCAGTTCCTCTATGTGAATTTAAGACGCAAGCAACGACTACTATCTTGTGAGCACGAAATGGAATGCTTGCTTGCAAGTGCTATCGGCAGTAGGGTCACCAAAAAAATAAATGTTATTAATCCAATTCGAACTGTTGGTTTTGGTCACCCGGTGAAGCAGGGCACACACTGCTGACGGAACTGGCGAATGCAATATTAAAATCCGCAGCACTAACGGTGGGAGTAAGTCTTTGAAGATGGAGAATGTTACCCATAATTATCTTTCCTTTCGAGTTTGATGCGATCTGACGTATTTCTTATACGCAACACGAATGCCAGAGTGGGAAGGGCTGTACTTACGTGCGCTGCATCCGCCAAACTAAACTGATCTTGCTGAAACCTCATCATTCCGGGGTTGGCTTTGGACGGGTCACTCTGTTGTAACTCCTTGAAGAACCCAAGACTTCAGACAATAGACTGGAAAATACGCAGAGCAAGATCGGATTTTCTAATCGGCTGTTGAAAAAACTGTGGAATGGGCTATCTGGCTCACCGGGTGTCCAGTGCTGGAAATGGTTGTCCACGATTGGACAGTGCGGTCCGTTAAAAGCTGTCAATGCCTTGACTGAATCAGCTGCCCAGCCAATGGAAGGGTGAACCTTTGTTTTCTGGTATGTCCATTAACGAGAACTAAGTGTCCACAACTGGACAGCAGCCGATTCCAGATTGTCCATTCGGGGCTTCGGTTGTCCGGAGGGAAAATCCTTACCCGTGGGAATAACAAGTAAGAACTTGTTTGCACATTCCTGTTGGTTCACGAAAGACCTTCAGCTTCTACCTTAATATGTAAGAGTCTGCCGATAGAGGCTTCGGGGGGCCTAAATGGTTTACCAACAGTAATTTATACGGCAAAATGTGAGCACCTGGTCCTGCCTGGAGAATCACTCTTGCTGGCCTGCTACATGCAAATAAATGGGAGTATTGGCAGGGGGGATAAGTCAACCAGCCAGTGGACTTATCGATTTCATGGGCAACCAAACATTCATGATAAGCTCTCATGCACCAACAGCTTAGATTTGGCCATTAATATGCCCTTGCACTCCCAGGACGGACGTGCGTTGTAGCTTTTGGTAGGAAATGCGTAAAGCAGGGGCGTTCTGTACCAATATCGTAATGACTAGAACGACATGCGGTAGCAAGTCACGACAATGCTCGCCCTTAAATCAACGTTGATGGGGGATTAACCCTGTATACATTTATCCGGGACTTGTCGTTTTCGCTCCGTTCGCTACGGAGAAGTTCGGGATTTACCTCAACCGCGATTCTTGCTCTGACGCTGGGAATTGCTGGAAATATTGTCATTTTCAGCGTTATCAATGCCACTGTGCTGCAGCCGCTTCCGTACCCTGAGCCTCAGAGACTTATCATCTTGCATTGGTCAGACCAACCCGACCTTTCAATTCCCGCGTTTTTTATAGTGAAGAACCGGGCCCGTTCGTTTTCTTTTCTTGCCGCCTGGTACCCTTTTGACACAGGCGTAAATATCTCAGGGACCGGTCCGCCACAGTACGTAAAAGCCCTGTCAGTTTCGGGAGATTTTTTTCAAACGCTTGGTGTCGCGCCGGAAATTGGTAATCCATTTGATGCAGAAGATGACCAACCCGGGGCGGCGCGCACAGCTGTCTTAAGTCATAGGCTGTGGAAGGAGATGTTTGACCGCGATCCGTCGGCTGTCGGTCACAACCTGCGAGTCAATGGCGAGAGCTACAGAATTATCGGCATTATGCCCGAGCGATTTCGATCCTATCCCCACGTGGATATCTGGTTGCCACTTCAACTCACTCCTGGCAGCACGGACCCTGGAAGCAACTACAGGGTGATTGGCCGCCTTGCAACCGGAGTTTCACGGCAGCAAGCCCAACATGAGCTGGATGATCTGGCGCGCGACTATCGCTCCATTTATCTCCGCTCCCGGCGCAAAGGGGCCCTAGTCGCGCAACCGCTGCAGGCATTTCTGGTGGGAAAAGAGCAAGAAGGATTGACAATCCTGTTTGCCGCAGTCGTGTTTGTGTTTCTTATCGCTTGCACCAATGTCGCTATCCTTATTCTGGTCCGTGCGCCTGCCACCATTCAGGCAATCGCAATTCGCGCTGCTTTTGGACCCAGCCGGTCCCGCTTGGTGCTCTTGCTCTTGAGTGAGAGCTTGCTGCTTTCCCTTGCCGGCGGCTTACTCGGCCTCATCTTGGCCAAAGAGTCTCTTCCCCTGGTTCTGATGTTCTGGCCGATGAACCTTCCGCTCATTTCCCCGGTGACAATTGACTGGCATGTGGTGCTTTTCACATTTGCCGTTGCAGTACTGAGTCCACTCTTGTTTGGGCTTGGACCTGCTTTGAAACTGTCAGGCATTAATATTGCGCAGGTTTTGGCGCGAACATCTCGCGCTGCCAGTTCCAGCGCTGAGTCGGTGCGGGTGGTGCGCATCCTGGTCTTTCTACAGGTTGCGCTGACTGTAATGCTCCTGTCCGGGACTATGTTGATGGTGAAAAGTCTGCACAACCTGTACTCCGTACCCTTGGGCTTTGACCACGACCACTTGTTTGTCGGGCAGGTGTCGCTGGCAAGTGAGCGCTACGATGCGACCCGTTCAACGGAGAGCCTGCTGAACGAGGTCGCTGAGCAGTTGGAAGCTCTACCAGGTGTAGAGGGGGCAGCGGCCATCAATGGCTTGCCTTTGGACAAAGCCCTCAACCTATCACTTCATCCAGTCGAGACGCCTTCTGCTCCAGACCACGATGATGAATACAGACCAGTAACCTACAACTTCTTCAAAACATTTCAGATCCCGCTGCGCTCGGGGAGGTCTTTTAGCACAAGTGATTTTACCGGGAGCACCCCCGTGGCGATCATCAATGAGACGATGGCTCGACGCTGGTGGCCTAATGCATCGCCCATCGGCCGTTACATACAAGTTGACAAAGAGCTCGGACCGCAATTCGCCGATGCGCCGCGCCAGATTGTAGGAGTTGTCGCCGACATTCATGAAAAAGGGCCGGACCTGCCGCCTCCGACAACTGTCTTCGTACCCATTAATCAGGCGCCGGACCGAATTATCGCGTTTTCCAACAAAACATTCTTGACCTCCATTGTGGTCCGCACCGCGGCTGGGAGTGATTTTTCAAGTCAGATTCGCGGTGCTGTCCAGGCGGCTGACCCCGATTTGCCGCTTGCTTCTTTTAGCCAATTTAATCAAGTGATTGATCGCTCGTTGGCAAACCGACGCTTTATCGCTCTCGTGACCAGCGCTTTCAGCGCCTTTGCCTTATTGCTTGCCGCTGTTGGCATCTATGGTGTGCTGAATTATCAGGCTCGGCTCCGCACGCGGGAGATTGCAATTCGCATGGCGGTCGGGGCCACCCGCGCTCATACTCTTCGAATGGTTGTCCAACAAGGGGCCAAGCTGATTTTCTCCGCAGTTATGGCCGGGTTGGCTGGCTCGTTCATAGTCGAAAACATGCTCGGCAGCATGCTATATAATGTTCAGCGCAGTTCATTTGCCATTATATTGGCGACCGGCTTGATGGTCGGGTTGGTCGCCACGCTGATCAGCTTGCTGGCAGCCGTTCGGGTCGCATCTATTGAGCCCATGGCTGTCCTGAGAAATGAGTAACGGGCGATGAGTTTCCTCGACCGTTTCTCGCTTGAGCGCTGGAAAAGGAAGAAGCCTGCTTCCGGAACTCAAACACTAGCCGAGAGTACGAAGGAGAGCGGTGCGATGCCAAGCGCGGAGAAGGCGCATCGAATCCTGATCGCAGATGATCAGCCGGCCGTTCTTGATGCACTCAAAATGTTGTTACGTTCTGAGGGCTTTGAGGTTGATGTGGTGCGTTCTCCCCAGGTTGCTCTCGCGTCCCTTGGGCTTCGTGAGTATGACACCGTGCTCCTCGATTTGAACTATGCCAGGGATACGACCTCAGGACAAGAGGGCATTGAACTCCTTGAAAGCATCCGCGCTATAGATAGTCAGTTGCCTGTAATTGTAATGAGCGCCTGGGGCACAATCGAGCTTGCAGTGGAAACAGTCCGCCGCGGGGCGCGCGATTTCATTCAGAAGCCATGGGACGATGAGCGTCTGGTGACCACCGTTCGTAACCAGGCGGAGCTGTGTCAGGCATTGCGCAGAAGTCAACGGCTGGAAGCGGAAAATAAGCTCTTCAGATCCCAAGGACGGCCAATCTTTATCGCCAAGGCCCCCTCGATGCGTTCGGTTGTAGACTCAATCTCACAGGTGGGCCCCTCGCATGCGAATGTGCTCATTACCGGAGAGCACGGCACTGGGAAGGAAGTTGTTGCCCAGTTGCTGCATGGGGTCTCACTGCGGGCGGACAAACCGCTGATCACGGTGAACACCGGTGGGCTGCCGGAGGGAACATTCGAAAGTGAGCTGTTCGGACACGTCAAGGGAGCATTCACTGACGCCCGAGCCGATCGAATTGGACGTTTTGAAATGGCGGATACTGGTACGCTGTTTCTAGATGAGATCGCAAATGTCCCATTGCGCCAGCAAGCCAAGCTGCTGCGCGTGCTCGAGACCGGGGAGATGGAACGGGTCGGCTCTTCGCGCACACGCCAGGTGGATGTCCGTGTGCTCTCTGCTACCAATGCTGACCTGCGTGCTGCCTGCGCCGCGGCGAGCTTTCGTGAGGACCTTCTCTTTCGCTTGAATACGGTCGAGGTCCACATCCCGCCTTTGCGAGAGCGTCGGGAGGACATCGGCGCCCTATCGTTTCATTTTCTTTCCAAATATACTTCCCGCTATAAAAAGGAAATTGAAGGGTTCTCCCAGGAAGCGCTTCCCAAGCTTACGCAATATGCATGGCCAGGGAATGTTCGAGAACTCGAGCACACAATTGAACGCGCCGTGATTATGTGCCGTGAGAACATCATTCAGGCCCATCATCTTGGGTTACAGAGCCTGAATCGTCCCGTCGTTCCGAATCTTTCTGAGATGAGCCTGGAGGAAGCTGAGGCGCTCTTGATCGGTAAAGCTCTTGCGCGCTATTCCGGCAACGTGAGCCAGGCAGCGGAAGTATTGGGTCTTAGCCGGGGAACTTTTTATCGCCGGATGGAGAAGTACGGCCTCTATGCTCCCGATCCCGCGCGCAAAGAAAAGCACTGATCCCGCCAGCCGGCTGCCAAGCCGCTTCGAAAGGCGTTTGCTTTTCTCCGTCTTTTTCGCGGGCATGCCTGGTGTTGCCTTCAGCCTCCTGCTGTTATGGAACAGCGGCTATTCACTTGACCATAAACTCGAAGGTAGTGCGCTGGTCACTCTTCTTTGGGTAGGACTGAGCATTTCCGCGCGTGACCATGTAGTGAACTCACTGCGTGCTCTCTCGAACGTTATTTCAGCTGTGAAAGATGAGGACTATTCCTTCCGCGCCACCAAGGCTGTCGCCGGCGACGCCTTTGGAGACTTGGCGCTGGAAATAAATAACCTCTCTCGCGCCCTTGCCGAGGAACGCCTTGGGACCCTTGAAACTTCCAACCTGCTGCGCAAAGTGATGGCGGAAGCAGGAGCAATCATTTTTGCTTTTTCCTCCGATAATCGGCTGCAAATTATCAACCGCGCAGGCGTGAGGTTTTTGGGAAAAAAAGAGGAGGAGGTTCTTCATTGCACGGCACAAGAGTTGGAAATCGAGGATTTGGTCGAAGGACCGCCATGGGAGGTGGTTTCGCGCTTGGATTCGGGTGCGGAGAGGCGCTGGATTGTTCGGCGCGCCAGCTTCCGGCAAAGTGGTCAACCGCATCGTTTGGTTGTCTTGGCGGAAGCTTCTGAAGCCTTGCGGGCAGAGGAACGGCTCGCGTGGCAACGTCTGATTCGCGTCTTGAGCCATGAGATCAACAATTCCCTTGCGCCCATCAGGACTATTGCGCGGACGCTTGGACGAATGGCTTCCAACACAAAACTGCCCATGCCGATTTCCGAACATTTAAGCCCCGGTCTGGAGGTGATTCATGGCCGGGCGGACTCGCTTAGCCGCTTCCTGCAAAGTTATACGCGAATCGCCAGGCTGCCTATGCCTGCATGCAAGGCGGTTCCTCTCGATCTTCTATTGCACCGTGTCGCAAAGCTTGAAGCGCGCTTGGTCGTAAATGTGATTGCAGGGCCTGATCTCTATGTTTATGTAGATCCCGACCAGCTCGAACAGGCATTGATTAACCTGGTTAAGAACGCTACCGATGCTGTTTTTCTGGCTTCTGAAAATAACATCAGCGCTAAAGCAGTGACCGTATCGTGGGCAGTCCACTCCAAAGACCTCGAGATCCTGGTTCGAGATGAGGGGATTGGCCTTACCGAAACGGAAAATCTGTTTGTGCCGTTTTATACGACAAAGCAATCTGGTTCAGGCATCGGTCTTCTTCTTAGCAGGCAAATCATCGAAGCCCATCAAGGCGCGCTCGTGTTGCGGAACCGTGCTGACCGCACCGGCTGTGAGGTGGAAGTTAAGCTGCCCAGGTGCGTTATCGAAATGCCGGAGGTGGAGAACTCTCACCCATGGCACAGCTAGTGCGTAGAACGATGGGATGGTGTGGAGGGCGCCATGAAAAGTTGTCGGTGCTGTTCCCTGCTTTTTGAAAGTGCTGCTGCGCTCGAACAACCCACTTCTGTTTTCAAGACTTTAAGTCGGGCTTCTTTTAAGCAAATATTATTCAAGCTTTAACATCGCAAGTCTGCTAACGCAGTTCCATGGCGGGAACTCCCTTCAGCAAGTAAGAACATCGCGCAATACTGTATTGCCAAACCGCAGTGAAGGCCCCATGAATGCAAGCCTCATGATGAAAGTAAAGTTTTCAGGGGAACGAATAGTGCAATGTTGGTTTTTGAATATCCGTGAGCAATATTGAACAGACAATTCCGGGCACTGGAGATATTTCTCTTAAGGTAGCTTCGCTCCGACCTAGTTCGAATACAAGGTTCTGCCAGATAGAAACATTACTTGGGAGGAAAGGGGGCGAAGCCTATCTCAATGACGGCTCGCGAGGTTGCTGCATGAACATAAACAATAGTTGTTGTGATGCGAGATATGAAACTTGCGCATCAACAGATTCTGACCTTTCCTGGTATGCGCTGCGGACGAGATCAAACTACGAAAAAATTGCAGCTTCTCTTCTAGAAGCCAAGGGATTTGAGCATTTTCTTCCACTCTGCCGGGCGCCAAAATATCGGTCCGATCGGGTAGTCGAAAGCAGTACTCCCTTGTTCCCTGGGTATCTGTTTTGCAGATTTGACGCTCGATATCGAACTCCCATTTTGGGGGCGCTGGGCGTTGTCTCGATCGTGGGTTTTGGTGGCAAAGCCGCCCCGATTGAAGACGTGGAAATTGAAGCCATTCGAAAAGCTCTTGGCTCCGGGCAAAATGCGGAGCCATACCCTTACCTGCATGAGGGGCAGCAAGTTCGAATCGAAAAGGGCCCGCTGCAAGGTCTGGAAGGAATCCTGATTAAGAAACGGACCTGGCGAATCGTAATCTCCGTGCAATTGCTTCGGCGCTCCGTGGCTGTGGAGATCGACCCGAGCAGCATCACTCCTATTACGCGACCACCAATGGATGCGCTATCGTCCGGCTTACACCCGAGCGGGAAATCAGCGACCTCTCTTTGGACAGAAGCAGAGGATTCGTCGCTTGTGGGCGTTTGAATCCGACTTAGAATTATTACAGCGCTTTTTGAATAAACGGTCGTTCCGCTGGATCGAACAAGAACTAAACGCAAAAACTAAAGATCAGACGCGCGGCGACGACAGGCAGTACTTTCAGCAACGAGCTTAAAGTGCGCTGTACTCGATGAGACCTAGCTAGCCATTGCTTCTGCTCTTCCCAGCCAACTGGAGAAAACATGAAATTTCTAATACAGGATGCGCGCTACAGCTTGCGCTTGCTACGCAAATCTCCCGGATTCACAATCGTCGCCGTTTTAACGCTGGCATTGGGGATTGGCGCAAACGCTGTGGTCTTTAGCATAATGAATGCTTTTTTACTGCACCCGCTGAATGTGCCCCAGGCGGAGAGTCTCTATCTAATCGAGCGCGGGAGCGAGAAGGCAGGGAATCAGTCGTATCTTGACTATATCGATCTGCGTGATCGCAACCGCAGCTTTGATGGTCTAGTGGCATATGACGTGTCTCAGGCAGGACTGGACTCAGGCGAAACCGCATCCCGGGCCTGGGTTGAGTTGGTGAGCGGAAATTACTTTGACGCATTACGCATTCAGCCGTATCTTGGGCGTTTTTTCCACGGCGCCGATGAGCATGGACCGAACAGCGCTCCATATATTGTGCTCAGCCACGCGTACTGGCACGTCCACTTTCAGGATGATCGTAGCGTGGTGGGCCGGGTTGTTCAGGTGAACAAGCATCCTTTTACCATCCTCGGTATTGCTCCACCTAAGTTCCACGGGACGTTGGTTTTTTTCTCGCCTGATTTCTTTGTGCCGTTAGTGAACCAGGAACAGGTGGAGGGGAGGAATGACCTGAATACGCGCGGGAAGCGCTGGGTTTTTGCGGTGATGGGACATCTGAAGGCGGGAGTCACTCCGGTGCAGGCGATTGCCGATCTGAACTCGATTGGCGCAGATCTGGAAAAGAGCTACCCCAAAGAGGACAGTGGGATGAGTTTTGCCCTGGCGCGTCCAGGTCTCTACGGTGATTTTCTTGGTCCTGCGATAAAAGCATTTCTAAGCGGGTTGATGCTGCTGTCCGGATTGATTCTAGTGGCCGCATGCGCCAACCTGGGCAGCTTGTTTGCCGCCCGCGCCGCTGACCGTTCCCGGGAAGTTGCTCTGCGGCTCGCGCTCGGGTCGAGCCGCAAACGCATCCTGCGGCAACTCTTTACCGAAGCTCTGTTGATTTCACTTGTGGGAGGCACAGTTGGACTATTGGGCAGCATAGGGCTGCTGCACGGGTTGAGCGCGTGGCAGCCATTTCCTCGCTTCCCGATCCATGTGCCTGTGAACCCGGATGCAAATGTTTATCAAGTGGCTCTGCTACTGACCTTGGCGAGCGGGTTCCTTTTTGGCGCGGTCCCGGTGCGGCAGCTACTCCACGCGAATCCGTATGAGGTCGTCAAAGGGGGATCAGGCGGCAAAGTCGGACGGCGGATGACCATCCGCGATCTATTGCTGGTCGCGCAAATTGCTATCTGTGCGGTGCTGGTCACTTCCTCCCTGGTTGCAGTGCGAGGACTGATGCGCTCGCTACACAGCAACTTTGGTTTTGAACCGCAGAATGTCATGCTGGCAGATACAGATCTGTCTATGGCCGGTTACAGCGGCGACAGAGTGCCCGCGATGCAAAAGCGCATGATCGAGGCTTTGGGGACAATTCCAGGTGTCGAGTCCGTGGGACTGGTTGATCCGCCGCCGTTGTATGCAGGCTGGGATAAATCGATTGTCTTTACTGATCAAACCGTAGATTTGAGGCCGGCTAATGCCGCCGCCAATGCCATCACATACAAGATATCCCCCGAATATTTCCATACAGCGGGTACCGCTTTGTTGTCCGGAAGAAGCGTTACATGGCATGACGACAAAGACGCGCCGCACGTGGCGGTGGTCAACCAGGAGTTTGCGCGCAGAGTTTTTGGTTCCGTACCCACCGCAATCGGTGGGTATTACAAGATGAAGGATGGAACGCGCGTCCAGGTCGTGGGCATTGCAGAACAAGGAAAATATACGAGCCTTACCGAAGACCCACAGCCAGCAATGTTTCTTCCATTTCTGCAGTCACCTTCGAGTGAAACATGGCTGCTGGTGCGATCGAGTCGCGATCTGGAACAACTGGGGTTAGCCATTAGGGGTACACTGCGAGGTCTGGACACAGCGCTTCCGGTCTACATCCAAACCTGGACTAAAGAACTGGACTTTACTCTCTTTGCCCCAAATATGGCGACCGTGTCGCTCGGTGTGCTGGGCCTGATGGGCGCGATGCTGTCTATTACGGGAATCTTTGGAATGGCTGCGTACTCAGTGAGCAAGCGGCTGCGAGAGATGGGAATTCGTATGGCCCTGGGGGCGCAGCGTAAGAAGATCCTGGAGGCAGCACTGGGACGTGCCTTCAAGCTGCTGGCTTTTGGTTCGGCGGCAGGACTGCTCTTGGGTATCCTGGCAAGCCGGGTGCTGGCTTTCATCGTCTACCAGGCAACTCCACGCGACCCGCTGGTACTAGGCGGGGTAATTCTGGCTATGTCGTTGCTGGGGTTGCTGGCAACATGGATTCCAGCGCAGCGTGCGTTGTCAGTTGTTCCTTTGAAACTGCTGCGCGAGGATTGAGCTACAGCGCAAGAATGAAATTGTTCGACGAAAAGTTGTGGATGATCAGCGTTCGCGCAACCATGGTATTTGAAGAAAACAGCAAAGCTGAGCTTGTTATGACCAAAATGGAGTTGCTCAATCTTATCGCGCAGCATACTCGCGATATACTGCCTGGCCTTGATGCACACCAGTTCGTTGCCTCCGATCGGCTGGTCGAACTGGGCGCCAATTCAGTGGACCGCGCCGAAATCGCGATGCTTGTGCAGGAGTCGCTGGGCTTGTCGGTTTCGCGCATCGAACTGTTCGGACCTACGAACATCGGCGAGTTGGCCGATTTGTTCCTGCTGAAGCTTGATGCCGCCTAGAGTGGTTGTCACTGGGATCGGTGTAATATCCGCCATCGGCCAAGGCAAGGCTGCGTTTGCGACGGCCTTGCTCGATGGTAAAACTGCCTTCGGCGTGATGCAGCGACCGGGCCGCCAATGGAACTCGGCCTACATCGGTGCGGAGATTGGCGAAATGGTTTTTCCTCCAGGCATCGCCAGGCAAACTGTGCGTGCGGCCTCGCTGTCCGCACAGGCCGCCTTGGTGGTGTTGCAGGAAGCTTGGATTGAAGCTCGGTTATTTGAAGTTGATCCTCGCCGGATCGGCCTGATTGTTGGCGGCTCGAATATTCAGCAGCGCGAGTTAGCCCAGACTCACGAGGCCCATCGCGGCTCGTCAGAGTTCTTGCGGCCAACCTACGCGCTGTCATTCATGGATTCGGACCTGTGCGGCTTTTGTACGGCGCAGTTCGGGATTCGCGGCTTGGCCTATACGGTGGGCGGCGCGTCAGCGAGCGGCCAATTAGCAATTGTTCAAGCGGCGCAAGCGGTCCTAACGAATCAAGTTGATGTGTGCATTGCGCTGGGCGCTTTGATGGATGTGTCGCATTGGGAGTGCCGCGGCCTGCGCGCGCTCGGTGCGATGGGCTCGGACCGTTATGATAACGAGCCCGCGCTCTCATGTCGCCCCTTCGACCGCGATCATGATGGATTTATATTCGGTGAGTCCTGCGGTGCAGTGGTGATCGAATCATTGGAATCTAGTCAGCGTCGAAATCTAGAACCTTATGCGGCTTTGCACGGTTGGGGAATCGCCATGGACGGCAATCGTAATCCTGATCCATCATTGGAGGGAGAAACGCAGGCGATTCAGGACGCACTTGGCGCGGCGGGATGGCCTTCAGCGCGGATAGATTACGTGAATCCGCACGGCACAGGTTCTATCGTAGGCGACGAGACGGAGTTGAAAGCGTTGCATGCGTGCGGATTGACGGACGCTCATTTGAACGCGACCAAGTCACTTATCGGCCATGGCTTGAGCGCTGCGGGCACGGTTGAAGTGATTGCGACCTTGCTGCAGATGCGGGCCGGCCAGCTGCATCCGACCCGCAATTTGGAAAACCCCATCGATCCGACATTCAATTGGGTAAGAGACAAACCGATCGATCATTCGATTGAGAATGCGCTGACCTTGAGCATGGGCTTCGGCGGGATCAATACGGCGCTGTGCTGGCAGCGTCATAATTAACCATAACCATTGTGCCATCAATGTCCAGGATGAGATTCGGGAATTTTCATCGCCAATGCGAGTGATGCTGTGACCTATAAGACAATCAAAGTTCAGTTTCAGGAATCGATTTGTTTTTTACAGATTGATCGGCCTGAGGCCAACAATACAATCAACGGACAGCTCATTGCCGAGTGCAATCATGTCTTGTCCGCGTGCGAGGAGTCCGCGACCGTCGTGGTCTTGAGCGGCTCACCGGAAGTGTTTTGCTTTGGCGCCGATTTCAAGGCCATCGCCACGACCCATGAGCACGATGTCTCCGCCGGGCCGCTTTACGACTTGTGGCTGCGCCTGGCAACCGGTCCGTACGTGACGATCTCGCATGTGCGCGGTAAAGCGAATGCCGGAGGCATTGGGTTTGTTGCTGCGAGCGATATTGTTCTCGCCGACGACACCGCACAGTTCAGTTTGTCTGAGTTGTTGTTTGGATTGTACCCTGCCTGCGTGCTGCCTTTTCTGATACGCCGCACTGGGTTTCAGAAGGCGCATTATCTCACGCTGATGACCCAGCCGATTTTGGGGAAACAAGCCTTCGAATGGGGGCTGGTGGATGCCTGTGAGCCCCAAAGCGAGGCCCTGTTGCGCCGTCACCTGCAGCGGCTACGGCGACTGTCGAAGAACGCCATTCGTGGCTACAAGACTTATATGAGCCGCATCAACGTGCCGCTGCAGGATGTGAAATCATTGGCTGTTGCTGCTAATCGAGAAATTTTCTCTGACGCCGGCAATCTGCAGGCCATCACCCGGTATGTCGAACAAGGCATATTTCCCTGGGAGAAACGGGAAAGTTTTCCAGTTGCATGATCTTCACCCAGCAGTAACTAATTCAGCCATAAACGATGGCAGGATTTTCGATGAAGGCGAATTGCCATGATGTCTTCATCCTGAGCAGCGGCCGGGCCAACCCTTGAGTTGCTTCGCAGGGGCAAGACGGTGGTTCTGAGGTGGTCGAACCTGGCTGATCCTCGGTTTGGCCGCTGCCTTAGCAAAAGCAAGTACGAAGCCAGTGCGAGGCACTGCCGTTAGCAAATCGCAACCATTTCGCGCGACAGTTGTCAGTGTAAGCCGAGGAGAGAAAGCATTGTGAGGTGCATTGTGCAGGAAAAATTCTCTGTTTTTGAAGTAGCATCGCTTCGGAGTGATCTGCTGCATTGTGAACTGGATTCCTTTCAAGTGGCTGAGGCCATCAAGATATTTGTAGCCAAGCGTGGGTATGGTATCTCGGCGGAGATGGTCCGCGATATTGCTGGCACGATTGAGGACACCGGATACAGCATGGAACGTTTCCACACGCGGCTGGAGACTTTGGCGCTGGTCATGTGAGCAGCGCTAATTTAAGGCAGTGGTCTCGACCTGGTGGTTGTCAAGGCACGAGAGGTGGAGCTGCGGAAGGTTCGACGATTCTTCCGACACTCTCAGATTGGAGGAGAGATGAATGCGAAACAGGAACTTCTGGCGCGCTTGCAGCAGATTAGCAGCGCACAATTGGGGGTCCGGCAGGACGAGATAACAGAGGAATCCACGTGGACGCAATTGGGGGCTGACTCCCTTGACCGCCTGGAAATGTCACGCACCATCGAGGAAGAATTTAAACTGGAGATCCCGCACTCAGTAGGAGAGCGACTAGATACCGTGGGGAAGACGGTTGATCACCTGCTGACCTTGATAGCGGTGCGAAGGGAGATTTCCAATATCCAAATACAAGCAGCGACCACCAACCAGCAGTGGGCTGAGATGTTGGGCGTCCGAACTCAGGTCTTCACCATTGAGTACGGATTCACGTTTAGACCTCTACCTGGACCGGGAGCGCCAGGAGTCTGGCATTTTCTGGCGCGAGACAACCGCGATGCGATAGGAACGTTAAGCGTGGTCGACACTACTGGGGACCACCATGCACACCAACGCTACCGCCTGAGTTTTGCGGAGGATGATCGTGTCGCCCGTTATGCTCAGCTTGCCATACTCAAGCCTTATCGTAAACGCGGCATTATGGAAATGCTCATCGATGCCGCGCAACGAACTGTTATTCATTCAAACGGATTTGCTGCCGGGTGGCTCCTGTGCCCGGCATCGCACGCGCGTTCTTCAAGCCTGACCCGAAACCTTGGTTTTGCCGCCAAAGCACCTCTATTAGCAACGGAGTTTGGCCGCTGTCAGGTATTAGTCCGCCGTGAGTTGAGCTTGCTACAGGTTAACCGGACTGAGGAGCCTTTTCTCAGTGTTGAAACCTGCCCTATTTGATTGACTCAACGAAACTCAATCATGCAACGAGCATATTCTCTGCTGCCCGCAAGGTAATCGCATCGATTTCTGGAATTCTTCGGGCCCTGGGACGCCTTATAGCCGCAACAAGATAAGCGCATACCCGCGCTAATGGATTTGACTAATTGTGAGAAAAGAGTCTTTAGTGCCAGCTTCTGAGACTGTATTCATGTTTTCAGGACAGGGATCGCAGTACTTCCAAATGGGAAGGGAGTTGTTCGATAAAAACCACATTTTCCGCGCCTGGATGGTCCGGCTTGACGATATTGCTCGGTCGTCAGGCAGGTCGGTAGTCGAGACTCTTTATTCAGGTGCGCACGGCAAAGGGGATTCATTCGACCGTACCGTGCTCACGCATCCCGCGATATTCATGGTTGAATATTCGCTGGCACAAACGTTGATTTACGCGGGAATAAGGCCAGACATTGTTCTGGGAGTTAGTTTAGGGTCTTTTGCGGCAGCGGCGGTGGCTGATTTCATTGGCGTCGAAGATGCTTTGACTGCCGTGATGCGCCAGGCCGTTGCGCTTGAGGAATGTTGCGAGCCCGGAGGCATGACCGCTGTGTTGGCTGATCCGGCGCTGTTTGCTGAAGACTTCCTCAGCAGTCGCAGCGAATTGGCGGCCGTCAACTTCTCTTCTCATTTCGTCGTGTCGGCAAGACAGAAAGAACTCCAGGAGATTGAGATTGCCTTGAGAAATCGCAATGTCGGCTATCAGCGGCTTCCGGTTTCTTTGCCTTTTCACTCGCAATGGATAGACAAAGCGAAAGTCCCTTTCGAGTCGTTCATGCGGTCGGTCCGGCGCAAGCAAGGCCGATTCCCGGTGGTGTGCTGCGATCAGATGGCCATTCTGTCAGACTTGTCCACCGGTTATTTCTGGAACGTCGTACGCCATCCGATTCGATTTCGTGAAACCGCAGCGCGCCTGGAGCGGCAGGGTGCTCGCCGCTATATCGACGTTGGCCCAGCCGGAACTTTGGCCACATTCCTGAAGTACGGGATGCCTGCGACCACCAGGTCGACTGTGCATACGGTTCTTACACCCTTTGGTTTCGATCAGAAGAACCTGGCGGCCCTGCTGGCTTCGCTTAGAAATTAACGCGTTGCGCCGAGACAAGCCGTAAATACGAGTATTCAGCGCGCTGGCAATTCTGTCAGTTCCGGCCCGCACTGGAATATTTAGCGACGATGTGTGCCGGAGAGGTTGGCACACAACCTAAGCTGATCGTTCGGCAGGTGACTCCAGGCTGAACGAAAAACAAATCGTTCCCGGGTTCCTTCGGTTGCAGTATGGAGAGTCAGCGCTAGACACAACAATTCACAACAGGAGAGTTAAATGGTTACTTTTGTATTTCCTGGTCAAGGGTCACAGAAACGTGGCATGGGTCAAGGCTTGTTCGATGAAGTGGCCGAATATGCCGCAGTCGAGAACGACGTGAACATGATTCTCGGCTACTCATTGCGCAAGCTCTGTCTGGAGGATGCGGACAACCGCCTGAGAGAAACGCAATTCACGCAGCCCAGCCTCTACGTCGTCAACGCCCTACATTACTACAAGGCTGTCAGTCAAGGTGTGCTTCCTGACTACCTGGCAGGTCATAGTCTGGGTGAATACAACGCGTTGCTCGCTGCGGGGACGTTCAATTTTCTGACTGGGCTCCGGCTAGTGAAGAAACGCGGTGAATTGATGTCGCAGGCGAAGAATGGCGCTATGGCGGCGGTGATTGGCCTGGGCGCCAGCATAATCACGAAGGTAATTAGAGAACACGGACTGGCGAGTATCGATGTGGCCAACTTCAATTCGCCGTCGCAAACCGTGGTATCGGGCCCAGTCGACGATATCAAGCGCGCGGGTCCGTTCTTCGAAAAAGTGGGCGCGCGACTATACATGCCTCTCCAGGTCAGCGCTGCTTTTCATTCAAGATATATGGCTGGCGCCGCGAAAGCATTTGCTGATTTTCTGGCGCCGATGTCGTTTGCTGCGCCCAAAATTCCCGTCATTGCCAACGTGACGGCCCAGCCTTATCCGACCGACAACGCATCGGAGTCGATCAAGTCGCTTTTGGTAAATCAGATAGTGCGTTCGGTGCAATGGACTCAGGGCATACGTTTCCTGATTAGTCAGGGCGTCACGCAATTCGTCGAAATGGGTCCGGGAAATGTGTTGACGAAGTCGGTGCAACAAATTCAGAACGAAAAAGACAGCTAATGTGTCTCAACAGTTGTTCCCCAAGGCGGCGTAGCCAAGACAGCAAGGCGTCTGTCCGCAAAGCAGATCATCGGGAGTGCAATTCTCCCCGCCGCCTCCAGTTTTCGTCTGATGTGGATCAATAAGAAGAGTGGGGGACATCCGTACTTACTCCTAAGGTTGAAGGCGGCGTAGCCAAGACAGCAAGGCGTCTGCCGGCAAAGCAGATCATCGGGAGTGCAATTCTCCCCGCCGCCTCCAGTTTTTTGTCTGATGTATAGCAGATCGTCGGAAAAGTGCAATTCTTCAGAACATTGAGGCAATGTCATGAAAAAGAACGACCCCGCCATTTTTCACAAGTTATACGGATTAAAAAAGCCAAGGGCTGTTTACTATAAAAAAGATTTTCTTGACTACATATTAATGATTTTGGTGAGCGCGTTTGCCATCGGCTTTTCCTACGGGTTTGGTTGTCCAATATCGATCGTCGGGCTTGCTCTATGCGCCTTTACGCTTGCCATGTTTGTAACAAGGCATGGTGTCGAACTTGGGGTCCCTGTGATCTTAAGAAGGCCACAGGAAATTCTTCATATGTTCGCATATAAGCTCCAGAACCTAAAATCTGTGTATTTCATCGCGCTTGGCCTGCTTTTGCTGGAAAACTTCCTGATTGCCGCGACACCGAACCTTCCGCATCATGTCGACTTGATGCGCAAAATTTTCTTTTATCTGTTCTACATACATTTCCTGTCTATCACTGTATACAGAACAGTCATCTTGATCGATCACCTGCGCAAAAGGGAATTAGTCCGCGAGGTGTTGATGCAAACGCCGTGGCAAAGAGTCATCAAGGAAAAGACTAATATCACTTTGGAAATTGTGCATGCTTATGTCACTGGCGTGTTGACGCACATCATTTTAATTGCACCATGGTACCTCGTGATTGCTCATGCCAGTTTTTCGGTGATCTTCCTTCCAGTCGTGTGTGCGATCAATATCGTTGTTCATGTGAAATGGGCGAAAGAGCTTAATGCGTGGTTCTATCGAGATCATTGGCTGGGGCACAATTCGGAGGTCGAATTCGTGTTTCTCCACGGACCCCACCATGACGCTATCCCCTCCGGGTTGATTGCTGTAGCGGAAAATGGGTTCCTGGAAGGGTTTCTGCGCCACACGATAGGGTTTCCTGCCACATTTTACAACCCTGTGATTGCCTTCTTGATCTATATGTACGACATCAAAACAGATATTGACACACATCAATATATTCCGGGGGTGTTTCCAAAAATGCCAAGGGGTTTACTGCAGATTGCTCAGCATTCGACCCACCATTATGGACCGATTGAGCCCTACAGTATTGGTTTGAAATTGGACAGTCCCGGTGTTTCTGAAGATCTTAAGAAATCTTTCAAGCTCACTCCCGATGAGATAATGAACTCGATCAAGCTGGACGAAGAGCTGACAGGTTTCAAATGGGACAACCCAACCTTCCGTAAAATTCTTAGCCTCTACGATAAATATCACAATTGACGCCCGACTGTATGAGGGCGCGCGGCTCCTTGCGGACCAAAAGGCCCGAGCGGCCCTATTACTCCCTTAGAGTCACCATAACAAATTTGGGTCAACGAAGCTGAAACGGCAAGAGGCCGACAATGATTTATCAAGAACTGCTACGAGACTTAACCGAGTGCTATCTCAAATCTCTTATCTCCGAAGTTTCCGGCTCTTTGAGCGCAGATTTCGACTCACTGGCGCCATTCGGCGAACTGGGGATTGATTCGTTCTATGTGCTAAAGATAATTAGAAGGCTGGAAGCGGATTTCGGGCCGTTGCCCAAGAGTCTGCTTTTCGAGAATTTCAACATCAATGATTTGGCAAATTACTTTATCGGTAAGCATGAGCAGACCCTCTCTGCCAAGTTCGCTGAACAATTACCTGGGGCCAATCCTCTTGTTCATATTAACGGCCGGCACCTGAAACAGATAGAAGTCGCTGAAGAGGCAAAACTCCCAGCGCCAAATCGGACAGATGCCGTTGCACAAGAGGCCGCGCCTATTCGGATACTGGAAAAAGCGCTTTGCGCGCATCCCGACTTACAGGAACTTGTCCAAAGGCTCTTTGACCGCTACAAGATAGAGGGCTGCGTATCGCTCGGAACGAAAAAGATCGCTCCAAATCTATTTATTGGAAGCGCAAGAGGCGGCTATTTCAACTATGGGCGAAGCAAGAACATCATTCTAGTGTACGGATATACCGGCCCGCGTGATTATTTGCCCGCTCTCATAGATGAAATGTACCAGTATTGTGAGACAAACAATTTCCATCTCAACATCCTTGCGGACGATGAAGTTCCGTCGATCAGTGGCTTGGCCTTTTCCGCAACACCGTTTGGTGTACTGCAGCGCATGCTAAATCTCAAGGAGTTTGCCCTTGAAGGCGGAGCGATGCGCCGTTTGCGCTACCAGGTATCCAAGTTCCAGAAATCCGGCGTGTGTAAAACGGAAGAGTACCAGTGCGGCTCCGATCCACAGACAGACAAGAATATTGCCAGCATCATCGAAAGATGGTGTGAATCCAGGACAATGGTGAACCCGCTGGTCCACGATGTCAAAGGTGAAATTCTTGCAGGCACGTTACGTTCAGAACACCGGCTCTTCCTGACCTATCTCGACAATGTTCTGCAGAATGTCATTCTCATTACCGCGATGTGCTCGGAGGAAAACGGGTATTTGATGGACCTGGAATTCTATCCTCCAGATATGCCGATGGGGGGATTAGAGTTTGCGATTGTGCAAATAATCGAAGTTCTAGTAGTAGAAGGATGCGACGTGTTGAGTTTGGGCGGAACTTTCGGCTGCAAGCTCAATTCTTCCGCCAATGCTGATCCCGAGGTCGACAAGATCCTTGACGACCTGCGCAGCCAGAATATTTTCAATGACGAGAGTAATCTTCAGTTCAAAAATAAATTTCGCCCTGAAAACAAGCCTATTTTTCTGTGCCGTCCTGTAGGAAGCGGCAATCCCGACAACGTCATCGACATTATCATGATGATTGCCGATCCTGAGAAGCTACAGACGTCAGATGAAAAAAACCACAACTTCGGCAAAGATCCTTGTGACGTTGCGACGATCATGGAAGATTTGGCGGTGCGGAATCCGGCTAGCGAATGCTCACCAGTAAGTTCGGAACAGGCCACGATTGAAGGAAATGCTCGATCGCGAGTCTTATCAGATTTCGGCTTCAATCCCCTCAATATCCCGCATGAACACGTTGAAGTCGATCTGAAGACGGATTCCTGGGCTCAACTGGAGATGCCTGCAATCGAGACGCACATGAGGCATCTGCATGCGCAACTTCAGCAGCCTGTGAGTGTGGATGACAATTTGAGAGCAGTATTTCCCTTTGCCCATTTTGTTCTCACCGCTTCCGGGCAAGAGGCCGAGCATATATTTTTCAAAACATGGCCAAAGAAAGGGACCGTACTTCAGAATCTGTTGTTTCCCAGCACTATTTTCCATCAGATCGACAAAGGGTTCACCAGCAAGGAACTGCCTCATCCCGCTGTATTTGATCTGAACTTGCACGAGCCGTACAAGGGCAACATGGCTTGGGAAGCGCTGCAGAAGCAGGTGGCGCAAGACCCGGGTGCGATTGCATTTGTCTGTATCGAGGTGGGCAACAATGCGGCTGGTGGTTGTCCTGTTTCGATGCAGCATCTCAGGAATGTAAAGGCGTTGCTTGCCCAATATTCGATCCCTCTCGTCATTGAGAGCACGCGCGTCGTGGAAAATGCACAGCTCCTGATTGAACAAGAAAAAGAGTGCGCGGGTAAGAGTATCTGGACCGTCGTCCAGGAAATGTTGTCCTACGCAGATGCTGTGATCGGCAGCCTGACCAAGGATTTTTGCGTGAATAAGGGCGGAATTATCGCCACGAATGATGCCAAGCTGTTTCATAGACTGCAAGAGCATGTTCATGTAGAAGGGTGCGGTGTCGACCTGGTGGACAGGAAAATGATCGCGCTTTCATTGCAAAATCGAAAGCAGATCGAAGCCAACGTGCTACGCAGAATGGAAGGAGTCCGCCTGATTTGGCGGGCGCTGCATAAGCACAACGTGCCAGTCGTGCAGCCCGCCGGAGGGCACTGCATTTTGATTGATGTCAAACAAATTCCGGATTTCAAAGATTTCAAGTATCCAGTCGCTTCCTTCGTGGCCTGGATGTATTTAAACACCGGGATTCGCGCGGGGGCGCACAGTGTGGGGATGCAAAAACATACCCGCATCAATGATTTGGTCCGCTTGGCCGTCCCTGTTGGCCTGAAGCAAGACCAAATCGACAGCGTGATAGACAGGCTCATTCATGCGTTCGGCAAGAAGGTGAACATTCCCGAAATCGTCATGGACAACACCGCACCTCAGTCATTCGGAGGTGTCCACGCAAACTACAAACTAATCAAATATCACAATGTTTTAGGAAGCGTCGTAGCGAGAACAGACTCCGGTGCCGCTCTAAGGAAAAACAGCCCAATCGCGCATCCTGCAGGGTCTGTCTCGCTACAAGCTTCATCGAAAGCCGTGCAAGATCCATCTCCACAGGAGACGGTTGCGGCCGACAATGTGCCCCTGGAAACCGAACCGGCGCTGATTGCTGCAAGCAAAAAATCATGTCGGACACAAGACATCGCGATTGTAGGGATGTCTGGCCGTTATCCCAAGGCGAAGAACCCAGGAGAACTCTGGCAAAACCTGGCTCAAAGCAGGGATTGTATTGAGGATATTCCTGCGGATCGTTATGAGCGGCGCTTGCAGCATGGAAGCATCGAGAGGTACCGTGGTGGCTTCATTGAGGACATAGACAAGTTCGATTCCTTGTTCTTCAACATTTCTCCCAGAGAAGCGGAAATGCTGGATCCTCAAGAAAGGCTCTTTCTTGAAGTGGCCTGGGAAGCAATCGAGGACGCGGGCTATTACCCCGAGATCCTGGCCCAGGATGACGCGTCGCGGAACATAGGCGTATTCGTTGGTGCGGTATGGGCGATGTATCAAATGCTTGGCGTTGAGGAGAAGCACGCCGGCAATAAGATCGTTCCCAACTCTTTTCTTTGGAGCATCGCCAATCGCGTTTCCTATTGGATGAATCTCTCTGGCCCTAGCTTGACGCTGGATACGGCGTGTTCCTCCAGTTTAACGGCCATTTATCTCGCCTGTGAAGCGATCCATGCCGGCGAGTGTTCCGCCGCCATCGTCGGCGGCGTAAACCTGGACCTGCATCAGCACAAACTGGATATCAATCAGGCTGGCGGCGCTCTGTCGGTTGACGGGGTGTGCCGCAGCTTTGGAAAGGGCGCCAATGGTTATGTGGCGGGAGAAGGCGTTGGTGCGCTCTTTATCAAACCTTTGGACCTGGCGGTGCAGAACGGCGACAACATTTATGGTGTGATTAAAAGCGCCGTGGTCAACCACGGCGGGCGAACCAGCGGATATACCATTCCCAATCCGAAAGCGCAAGCCAAGCTGATTTTGTCAGCTTTTGAAAAAGCTAATATCGCGCCACGAAGTATTGGGTATATCGAAGCACATGGTACAGGCACAGAACTGGGAGACCCAATTGAAATTACCGGGTTGAGCAATGCTTTCAGCGCGGACAATGTAGAGAACCAAACCTGTGGCATTGGTTCAATCAAAAGCAATATAGGCCATTTGGAAGCGGCGGCAGGCATTGTCAGCATATCTAAGGTGCTTCTGCAGATGAAGTATCGCCAGCTTGCTCCCTCCTTGCATTGCTCCGAGTTGAATGAATTCATCGATTTCAAGAAGTCTCCTTTTTACGTAGTACAACACATGGAAGAATGGAAACCCAAGGAGGTGGATGGCGTTCTGCTTCCCCTCCGCGCAGGAATCAGCTCCTTCGGTGCGGGTGGCGCAAACGCGCACATCATCCTGGAAAGTTATGGGCCACTCCAGAAAACACGTGAAGAGCCAACGCAAACCCATCATCTGATTTTTCCTCTGTCTGCCAAGAATGAAGATCAACTGCGTGAGGTTGCGGTTCGCTTGGAGAAATTCCTCCAACAGAACCGCGTAGATCTGAATGACGTTGCTCATACCCTGCAAGTCGGCCGGAAGTCATTCGACCATCGCTTGGCCGTTATCGCCAAGACAAGGGAAGAACTGCTGGAGAAGTTGGCATGCTTTATAGCAGGAAAAAAGACCGAAGAGATCGCCATTGGTCACGTAAAGAACGCAGACGGCATTACGCGACTATTGAATCGAAGAGAGAAAGAAGAGTTCATGCGCCTGCTATTGCAAGGGCAGGATCCGCACAGGATTGCCGGCCTCTGGGCTGAAGGCCTGCTTGCGGACTGGCACGGATTTCAGCCCCATGGCTCGGGAAAAAGAACCTCGTTGCCGACCTATCCCTTCGCCGACAAGCGGCACTGGGCTTTTGCGAAATCCGCGACACGCCACTCGTTGCAGCCCGCGGCAGGCATGCATCCCCTGGTGGATACCAATGAATCGACTTTCGAACGCCAGCTTTTCAAGAAAACATTTCACGATCGGGACTTTTTCATTCATGACCATCACGTGGCAAATATTCCCACGCTGCCCGGCGTCGCATATCTTGAACTGGCACGGAAGGCCGGGGAGGTTGCTGCCGGCAGAAAAGTGCAGAAAATAAGAAATATCGTTTGGGTGAGTCCGATTGCAGTTCAAAATTCAAGACCTAAAGAAGTGTTCATTGAACTAAAACCCAGTGAAGCCACGGTTCGATTTGAAGTATTTAGCAACGACGAAAAAGGCAACAAAGTCCTTCATTCCCAGGGAACGCTTCTGTACGCGACCCGGCAGGAAGCAGCTGCGGGGCCGGAATACATCGATCTGGAAAGCATCCGCACCAGGTGCGCGAAAGTCATCGACGGCCAGACTGCTTATCCCTTGTTCAAGTCGTTCGGTTTAACCTTGGGCCCTAGTTTTAAAGTACTCCAGGACGTGTACAAAAACGAAAATGAAATTTTGGGGGCTTTGAAGTTGCCCGAGTTTCGTCAGGGAGACTTGCAAAGCATGGTCCTGCATCCCTCTTTGGTGGACGGTTCTTTGCAGGCCGGAATGAGTGCGCAACTCGGCGACAGAGCCGATGAGATGTTCGTCCCGTTTTCCATTGGAGAAGTTGAAATCCTGCATCCCCTTCAATCCAACTGTTTCAGCTATGTAACAGAAGTCAAAGAGGATAAGAAAGTAAAAAACGAGAATGCGCGGTTGGCGAAAAGCAATGTGCTCATTGTGGATGAAGCAGGAAAAGTCCTTGTAAGAATCCGCGAATCTATAGGTGTACCTCTTCGCGAGGTCCACAAGAAACCAGCACAAGATGCAGGTTTGGATGGCTTTTCTAAACTTTACTATTCATACGAATGGGAGAAAGCTTCTCTGGTCCAGGAGAAAGCAGAGCAAAACGGACCGCATGCCGTCGTGCTTTTTGATACAGAAGAAACACTGCGTGATCTATATCAGCAACGGCTAAGAGAAGCGGGAGCAAATTCTGATCAAGTCATTTTGGTGCGGCCAGGAGAAAGCTTCCAGGATGTGGGCAAGCAGTGTTACCAAATTAACCCACAAAACAAAGATGACTTTACGCGACTCTTTGAATGCCTGGTTGAAAAACAATGTTTAGTAGAGAACATCTGCTTTGCCTGGCCGGGTGCTCATGCTGATCTCGGTGATGAGAAGTGTGCGAAAGAGTCGTTGGATAGAGGCGTCTACTCTTTCCTGTTTGTGTGCCAAGCCCTTATAAAGCAAAAACTGGAAAGCAAAGCCCAACTGCTCTATGTCTATTCGTCGAAACCGAACGACACCCAGCCGCACAACGATGCTGTGAGGGGCTTTGTCAACACACTGCATCTTGAGCATCCCAAGCTGCTGTGCAAAACTCTTGAAGTTCGGCACGACAGCGCCAGCTACGAGCAGATTCTCGACGCGGTTTCAGGGGAACTTCAAGCACACACACAAGATGCGACTGCCGTTTGCTATGAGGGACGAGAACGCTATATCAAGAAGCTCAAAGCTTTTGACCTCGAAGCAGATGGAAGCCCATCTCCTTCTCAACTTGCAGGCTTAAGGGAAAAAGGCGTCTATCTCATCACGGGAGGCGTGGGTGGCCTGGGCCTTATTTTCGCCGAGTTTTTGGCCAAAGAGTACAAGGCGAAGCTGGTCCTTACCGGTCGGTCCAAGCTGTCGGCAGAACGGGAGGCCAAGCTGGACGCGCTAAGAAAATCGGGCGCGGAAATACTTTACTTCCCTGCGGATATTTCGAACCCTGAAGACGTCAAGAACCTGGTCAAGGCGGGCAAGTCCCGCTTTGGAGCAATCCATGGGATTCTTCATGCCGCCGGTGTTTTGCGGGACTCTCTTGTCAGGAATAAAACCCTGGAGGACATGAGTGCGGTTATCGCTCCCAAGGTCTATGGAACGCTTCATCTGGACGAAATCACCAAAGATGAGGAGCTGGACTTCTTCGTAACGTTTTCCTCGCTCGCGGCCGTCGCCGGTAATGCGGGGCAATGTGACTATAGTTTCGCGAACCACTTCATGGACTCGTTCGCGGCCAAACGAGACGCTCTTCGAGCCACAGGAACGAGATCTGGGAAAACGCTGAGCGTCAATTGGTCGCTATGGGCAGGCGGTGGAATGAAGTTAGATGAGCAGACCGCGCTCTACTTTAAGAAGACTCTGGGAATAAGTCCTTTGAGCGCGACAATGGGGCTTGAGGCGTTTGTGAAGGGCCTTGCTTCAGAAAGATCTCAATTCGTCGTGTTGGAAGGCGTGCAAGAAAAAGTAGAGCTGGCATGGGGTTTGACGAAGAAAAAACCGGCGTCTCCGGCACCTGTATCAATAAGCTCTTCGACCCGAATCGTGGCTGCGTCGATTCCGGATGAAAGAGACGGAGATATTCATGCGTGGCTTCAAAACGAATTGTCGAAAATGGTTATGGAATTCCTCAAGCTCGAAGCCAGCGACGTTGCTCCGGACAAAATATTGCTGGATCTCGGCTTCGACTCAATTGGCCTGACGACATTTGCAAACGCGATAAACGATAAATATCAATTGGATATAACGCCCGTCCTGTTTTTTGATTACCCCTCGCTAGGTGAGATTGCGAAATATCTGTCGACAGAGCGAAAAAATGAGATCCTTCGGTTCTATCGGGGCCCTGCTACCGCTACTGCAATCGTCACGCAATCACCGCTAGCGCAGCAAGGGACTAAGACCGGAGGCGGGGAAGCTCACCCAGAGACACCATTCAAGATCAGCAAGGGCTGGAACCATGCTGCTGTGGATCGCAAAGAAATGCTTCCAGTTGCCGGCAAAAATTTTTCCCCTGAACGCCGTTTCGCGAACATGCCCATCGCGATCGTGGGTATGAGCGGCGTCATGCCGCAATCCAAAAACCTGGAAGAATTCTGGGAGAACTTAAGAAGTTCGAAAGATATGATCTCGGTCATCCCGGCCGATCGCTGGCGCTGGGAGGACTATTACGGAGATCCTCTCAAGGAGGCTAATAAGTCAAACTCCAAGTGGGGCGGGTTCATGAATGAGATCGATAAGTTCGATCCGCTATTTTTTGGGATATCTCCAAGAGAAGCGCAGACGATGGACCCACAGCAGCGGATTTTCCTGGAAAATGTATGGCAGGCGATTGAGGATTCCGGGCACAAGGTCTCCGATCTTTCCGGCACAAGGACCGGATTATTCGTGGGCGTCGCCACCAATGACTACATCAACGTGATGAATAGTCGTCAAACTACGCTGGACGGGTATTCGGCCTCAGGGAATTCCCACTCCGTCTTAGCCAATCGAGTTTCTTTTTTGCTCAACTTGCGTGGACCCAGCGCACCCATCGACACCGCTTGTTCCAGTTCATTGATTGCTCTGCACAGGGCCATAGAATCGATCCACACGGGAAGCTGTGATATGGCGATCATAGGTGGCGTGCAGGTAATTCTGACTCCCGCTGCATACATTTCGTTTAGCATGGCCGGAATGTTGAGCGGCGATGGGAAATGCAAAACCTTTGACAAGCGAGCGAATGGTTACGTGCGGGGAGAAGGTTGCGGAGCAATTTTCCTTAAGCCTTTAGCGGCTGCTGAGGCTGATGGGAACCATATTTATGCGGTCATCAAGGCGACAGCGGAAAATCACGGCGGACGAGTGACAACACTGACGGCGCCGAACTCATCTGCTCAAGCTGCTCTCCTGGTTGAGGCATACGAAAAAGCCCAAATCGATCCTGCAACCGTTGGGTATATTGAATGCCACGGCACTGGCACCAGTCTGGGTGATCCCATTGAAATTCAGGCGCTAAGCAAGGCATTTTCTGAATTGTACAAAAAGAACAATAAAGCGCCTGCGCAAAATCCTCACTGCGGTTTGAGTTCGGTCAAGACTAATATTGGCCATCTGGAGACGGCTGCCGGCATTGCCAGCATGCTCAAGGTCCTGCTAGCCATCAAGTACAAACAGATTCCGGCGAACGTTCACTTTGAAGAGATCAATCCCTACATCAATCTCAAGGGGACTCCATTCTATATCGCAGATAAACTCACTCCCTGGGAAACAGCAACTGGCGAGGATGGATCGCCCGTTCCTCGCAGAGCGGGCGTGAGTTCGTTTGGTTTTGGCGGGGCCAATGCACACATCGTGCTAGAGGAGTATGTCCCTCCACAACAGCAATTGCCAGCCCGGGTGCAGGGCCCACAATTGATCGTGCTGTCCGCGAAAAATGAAGATCGGCTCAAAGCGTACGTGCAATCAATGCACGTGTACCTCGAAAAAACGGAGGTTGAACTAGTTGACTTTGCCTATACGCTGCAGGTTGGAAGAGATGAGATGCCGGAGAGGCTGGCGTTGGTGGTTTCAAGCACAGAAGACTTGAAACAGAAGCTCGAAGAGGTTCTCAAAGGCGGCGAAAGACCGAAAGACAGCTATCGCAATAACATTCGGAACAAGGAGGCAAAGTCCCAAACTGTGGATGGCGCCGAGGCAGAGATCCTTGTCCGGGCACTCATCGAACAGAAAGAACTTTCAAAGCTGGCCGAGCTGTGGGTTTCCGGTGCGAAAATCGACTGGCGCTTACTCTACAACTCGCATGTTCCCAGGCGCATCTCCGTTCCCACATATCCTTTTGCGAGAGAACGATATTGGATCCCAAGCGTACAAGGGAAAACCGCCGAAAAAATCCGCGACCATGGCCAGCATGCCGCAGCATTCCTTCATCCTCTAATTCATCGTAATGTCTCGACATTGGCAGAACAGAAATTTGCTTCCCGGTTCTCCGGAGAAGAATTCTATTTAGCCGATCATGTTATTGAGACACAGAAAATTTTGCCTGGGGTTGCTTATCTGGAAATGGCCAGGGCCGCGGGCGAATTATCAGCCAATAATAAGGTTCGGGTCATACGAAATCTTACGTGGGAAAGGCCTCTTATCGCAGCAAGCGGCGACGATGAGGTAGAGATATCACTTACGCCAGTCAAGAGCGAAGTCAAGTTTTCGGTAAAGACCGTCGGCAAAGAAAACCTGATCGTGCATTGCAGTGGAAAATTGGCATATTCATTAGACAATCCCGGGCCCGAAGTATTGGACATAGCAGGGATTCAAGATCGTTGCTCTGAACAGGTCATGTCAGGAAAGGACCTTTATCCTCTTTTAAGCAGTTCCGGGTTGCAACTGGGTAGAAGTTTTCAAATTGTCCAAGGAATCTACGCCAATGAATCCGAGTCTCTCGCGATCCTACGATTGCCCGAACATTTAAGAAATGAAGCAGACCAGTTTTGGCTGCACCCCGCTTTGATGGATGGTTCTCTGCATACGGCTATCGGGCTCATGAAAGCGAACAGAATGGACCTACCGTTGAGCATTCCCTACTCGGTAGGCGAGGTGCAGATATTCCATCCCCTAAACGACCTCTATTACGGGTATGCCACATGGGCAGTGGAGAACCCCCACGACAACCAAACCAATCTGAAGGTGAACTTTCACCTGTTAGATAAAACCGGAAAAGTTCTGGTGCGGATCAAGGACTACATATCCAGACCATTCCATCGTGCTGGGACCAGGACGGTTCTGGGGGTGAGCAGTGATCCATCCAAGAGAGGCACTGGCCAGGAAGAAATCAAAACACATTTGCAGTCCTTAGTTCCGGTTTGGAGTCCCGTGCACCTCGAAACAGGCAAACGGAACATCTCTCCGGAGTCAACCGAAATACTTCTATTGGGAGGTAATCAGACTCATCTGCAGTGGGTTCGAGAGTCCTGCCCGAACTCGCAACTTGTGCAGTTGGCGTCGACGGCGAGCGCCGACGTGATTGAGAAGAAACTGGGCGAGAGTTTTTTTGAACAGTTGCTGTGGATCGCACCTGACGTAAATCCCGGTTCCGGTCACGACGGCGGTGGCGATGAACTGATCATCGATCAGCAAGAAGATGGGGTGCTGGCTATTTTTCGCATGGTAAAGGCACTGTTGCACATTGGGTATGCGAACAAGAAACTGCAATGGACAATCGTCACTAGTAGGACACAGCAGGTAATAGAGAATGATTGGATTCAACCTGTCCACGCCGGAATCGTCGGCCTGATCGGCAGCCTGGCAAAGGAATATCCTCAGTGGGATTTAAGGCTGCTGGACTTGGATTCCCTGGCATCAGTGTCAGCGCAAGAATGCTTGTCGCTGCCCTGGGACAAGCAAGGCAATATGCTGGCACATCGCCAGGAGAAGTGGTTCCAGCAAGGGTTGGCGGTCATGGCATCCCAACCTCAAGGGACGCCGGTCTATCGCCAAAACGGAGTCTACGTCGTTATCGGAGGTGCGGGCGGTCTGGGCGAGGTATGGACCCGATTCATGATGGAAAACTACCAGGCCGACGTGGTTTGGGTTGGCCGGCGTAAATACGATGCCGTAATTGAAGACAAGATCAACTCGTTGACTCGGGAGGGTCGAGCTCCTCAATATATTTCCGCCGATGCAACGAACTTGGAGGCGTTGGAACAAGCCTGTAAAGCAATCTTGAGAACATATCCCGCCATTCATGGAGTTGTACACTCAGCCATTGTTCTGCAGGACCAGAGCCTTGCCCGCATGGAAGAATCGGGGTTTCGCGCCAGTTTATCTGCCAAAGTCGACATCAGCGTGAATATGGATAAGGTTTTCGGCAAGCAAGAGCTGGATTTCATGCTCTTCTTTTCGTCCATCATATCCTTCTTCAAAACGCCTGGGCAGTCCAACTATGCCGCTGGTTGTACCTTCAAGGACAGCTTTGCGCAAAGGCTGCAGCAACAACGCGTTTATCCCATAAAGACCATGAACTGGGGTTACTGGGGCAATATCGGTGTAGTGGCCGATGAATTTCATCGCAAAATCATGGCGCAGATGGGGATCGGGTCCATCGAGACGCAAGAAGGTATGGCGTCTCTGCAGGCTTTTGTTAGCTCCGAGATGCATCAGGTGGCCCTGATCAAGACGCTCAACAGCGAGGCTCCCATAGGTGCCAACCTATCGGAGGCGATGGCGCGTCATCAACAACGCATAACGAAGAATGTTGCACCACAACCTTCTGCTGGTCTTAAACCGACCGGCCTAAAAGCCAGAGACGTTGCCGTCAAGAACACTCGCCCGACAAAAGGCGATTCGCCTTCAGGAGCGCTGGCAGGGAATATGAGTAATGCCTATATACAACAGATCATTACCGGGAAGCTGTCCGAGGCGCTGAGAATGGACGTTGCAATGATCCGCAATGATGCGCCATTTGCGGACTACGGAGTAGATTCCATCATAGGCGTCAATCTTGTTCGTGCGATCAATGAAACGCTAGGGATTGAACTAGAGCCGACAAAGTTATTTGAATACAGCACAGTTGATCAACTTTGCCAATATATAGAGAGCCAGAGGCAAGAGCAGACAATGGGGCAACCGGCTCAAGCCCCGGGCATTTCACAAGAGCATAATGACTCAACCGATGAGGCCTCGACTGAGCGCGCAGGAAATTTAAGACATCGTTTCATCGAAGAGAATCTGTCTGCTGTAGCAGACGAATTACACAATGATGGTCAGGAAAGTGACTCGCTCAATATTGGCGGCAATCGCATAGCCATCATTGGTATGAGCGGGCGTTTCGCCGAGTCAGAATCTCTCGACGAGTTTTGGCAAAATCTTAAAGAAGGGAGGGAATTGGTCAAGAAAGTCTCTCGTTGGAGCACAAAAGATTGTGTTATCTCAGAACCCGCTGGGCGCGGATATTGTAGCCATGGCAGTTTTATTGACTCAATAGATCGATTTGATCCGACGTTTTTCGGGATCTCGCCCCAGGAAGCAACTTATATGGATCCGCAGCAGCGCTTGTTCCTGGAGGAATCGTGGAGAGCACTGGAAGATGCAGGATACGCCGGCAAGAGTGTGCATGAAAAGCAATGCGGCGTGTATGTTGGCTGTGGGACTTCCAACTATGACCGCCTTTTCATGGAAGAACCACCAGCACAGGCATGGTGGGGTAATTCGCAATCCGTTGCTCCAGCACGGATATCCTACTACCTCAACCTCCAGGGGCCTGCGATAGCTATCGACACCGCTTGCTCCAGCAGTTTGGTAGCAATACATCTGGCTTGCCAAGGTCTATGGTCGCGGGAAACGGAGATGGCCTTGGCCGGCGGAGTCTATATACAGGCAACTTCCGGCTTCCACCAGGTCGCCAATCGTGCCGGAATGCTTTCACCCGACGGGAAGTGCTATAGCTTTGATTCCCGAGCCAACGGTTTTGTGCCAGGCGAAGGGGTTGGAGTAGTGGTAATGAAGCGGTTGCAAGACGCTTTACGAGATGGTGACCACATTTATGGGGTGATTGCGGGAAGCGGCATCAATCAGAACGGCAGCTCGAATGGTCTTATAGCCCCCAATGCCCGGGCGCAAGAACGGTTGGAACGTTCTGTGTATGATCGTTTCAAGATCAACCCTGAAATGATTCAGGTTGTTGAAGCTCACGGTACGGGGACCATCCTGGGGGATTCAATCGAGCACGAAGCAATCAGCCGTGCTTTCCGTGAATATACGGACAGGAAGCAATTCTGCGCTCTTGGCTCGGTCAAAACGAATATAGGGCATACCGCTACTGCCGCTGGAGTGGCGAGTATTTTGAAGCTGTTGCTCTCGCTGAAACATCACGAAATTCCGCCCTCGTTACACTTCCAGACCGGCAATCCTGCTATTGACTTCGAGTCCAGTCCATTTTATGTCAATAGCCAACTGCAAGAATGGAGAGTGGAAGACAACCAGGTACGGCGAGCCGCCATTAGCTCCTTTGGGTTCAGTGGTACCAATGCGCACATGGTCGTTGAAGAGGCCCCCTCGATTGATCGAGCTATCGTCGAGTCACCGGGCTATGTGGTGGTACTCTCAGCTCAAACCTCGGAACAACTGAAGGAGCAGGCGCGCAATCTGCTTGCGCTGATAAAACATACCCCTAATTTGTCAATGAATGACTTAAGTTTCACTCTGTTCGTTGGACGCATGCATCTTAACCATCGCCTGTCTTGCCTCGCCCGCAATCAAGAGGAACTAATTCATTGTCTCGAACAATGGGTTGAAATGGGAACGGCGGGCCAGGTTTATACCGCGGAGGTTCAAGGGGGAAAAGTACGAGAACAGGCGTCGCTGAAGAAATTTGGAAACTATTGCATCCAGGAATGCAAGAACGCGACGAATGCGGCTCCCTACCTGGAGAATCTGGCGGCCGTCGCAGAATTGTATGTCCAGGGATATTCTTTGGATTTTCAGCGGCTGCTTTCCCCGAGATCCAAACGAATACCGCTGCCGACGTACCCTTTTGCCAGGGAACGTTACTGGGTCGACGCTGTAAGCGCCACCGGGCCAAGATCAACCGGGCGAAGATCAGCGGTGGTTGCAGCTGCCACGCTCCACCCTTTACTTCACACCGATACGTCCGTTCTCAACCAGCAGAGCTATAGCGCCACTTTGACAGGAGCTGAGCCCTTCCTAAAGGACCATCAGTTGGTCACGAATGGTCACGGCGGAGAAAAGGTATTGCCTGGAGCTGCGTATTTAGAAATGGTGCGGGCCGCCATCAAAGCGGCTGCACCGGAGGGGACCTCGGTTATAGAGCTGGAGGATATAGCCTGGGGACATCCGATGGTGGTTGCCGGAAACAAACAAGTGAACATCGCCTTGTTTACTAGTGATGCTGGACAAATTAATTATGAGATCTACAGCGGGGAGGCAGAGCAGGAAACGATCCACTGCCAAGGCCGAGCCTTCTTTACGGACCAACCTGCTCCTGCGCCGCTGTGTATCTGTGAGCTGCAAGGGAAAATGCAGAGAGCTAAGCTGAGCCCAGATCGCGTGTATGAGGAATTCGCGAAAATGGGTATGCACTATGGGCCTGTTCACCAGGCAATAACGGCCGTACATCAAGGAGATGAACAGCTGCTCGCGCACTTGTCCTTGCCGACAGTTGCAGGGACAAGCGAGACGGACGGCTTTGACAGCGGCTATTTGCTGCACCCGAGTTTAATGACTGGCGCTTTGCAAGCCGGCATCAGGTTAATTGCCGACCTGGTGCAAGGTCGTAACACACCATTATTACCGCAGGCCCTGGAGCGTTTACGAATTCTATCTCCCTGCACCGGAGAAATGTTTGCCTGGGCGCGTTACTCCCGGGGCGCACTGCCAGAAGACATGCTGATTAGGCTGGATATCGACCTGCTCGATGCTGAAGGGAATGCCTGCATACAAATGCGGGGTCTGTCTTTTCAGATGAACACTGCAAAAAGAGAATACGCGCTTCAAGCTCCATGGTCCTTTTCCGCGGAGCAGTCTTCGGCAACCGGTGCCATCGCTGCGTATAACGGTTTACTCAGCGCAGTAGAAAAGATGGAGTTGTTCTTATTACATGAGACTGCGTCCCAGCTACAGAGACCGGAGGAGGAGGTTCCATCTGATCTGAGTTATTTCGACCTGGGGTTGACTTCGCTTGGAATCGCAAATCTTATCCAAAAAGTCAACAAATCGCTCACAGTAAATATATTGCCCAACGTGCTTTTTGAACATAGAGATATTCAAAGCCTGGCCGCATATCTGGCTGCAACCTACCCATCGCAGATCAATGCTCTAACCGCACTGAGGCAAAACGGAGGGCATGCTGGTTCAGGAGAACAAGGACAAACACATCACGCGAATTTGAAGTCTTTACCCAGGAAGAAACGCTTTTCGGACATACTGCCATCGTTGAATGAGCAAGCAGAGGTCACGATATCCGACGCCGAGATGAGCGGTGATGGTGTTTTAGAAAAAGTTTTGTGGCAAGAAGAGTCCCTGGATGACAGCTTTGAGAAAGTAACATTTTAGTAAGAGTTGATATGGAAGCAGTAGCTGAGCTTTTCACCAAATCAGCAAACAAAGGCCTCAAGTTATCAGTTATGTCACAAACGCAAACTATTCCAGCAGCATTGCCCGTCGAGAGTCGGCTGCCGATGTCTAGCGTGGCTGAGTCTATTTTGATTCCTTGGGCTATTTGGTTCGTGGTAGCCGGCGTAAGTACCATCCTGCTCGGTTTAATCTGGGATACCTCCTGGCATATGTCGGTTGGCCGGGACATGCTTTGGACGCCACCCCACATCCTGATGCAGTTGTCGGCCATTCTGATTGGAATCGCCTGTACCCATGCAGTCCTGGCTACGACCTTTGCCGTCGATTCTCCGGCTCGGGATGCCACCGTGCGGGTACTGGGTTTTCATGCGCCGGGAGGTGCGTTCATCGCCGGCTGGAGTTGTGTCGCGATGCTTGCCACCACGCCGTTTGATAACTGGTGGCACAACGCCTACGGGCTGGATGCGAAAATTCTCACCCCACCCCACGTGTTAGCGGTACTCGCTTCATTTATTTGCAAGACTGGCGCCATGGCTTGGATGGCCAGTATTATCAATCGCTCTCAGGAAGTATTGCGGGGCCGGTTGGCGTGGTTGCTTTTGATTGTGGGCTCGGTAGGTGTGGTAGAGATCTCAGAGATGATTACCGAACCCACGTGGTTTACGAACATGCACACTGCCGGTTGCTATCTTGCCGTCGCTGTGTTTATTCCTGCCATGATGATTGCTCCAGGCTGGGGTTCAGCCCAAAAGTGGGGCTGCACAATCCTGGCCGCTCTTTATACCGCCATCGGGTTGGGATCAGAATGGCTGCTGCCACTTATTCCCGCCCAGCCGAAGCTGGGACCTGTGTATCACAACATCACCCATCTGGTTCCTCTAAGGTTTCCGCTCTTGCTGATTGTTCCGGCCTTTGTTGCAGACCTGTTGCTGCAAAAGCTGAAGCAGAGATCATCATGGACCAAGGCCATTTGGCTTGGACCGGCATTTCTGATCAGCTTCCTTGCCGTGCAGTGGCCTTTTGCCAGTTTCTTAATATCGCCGGGTGCGCGGAACTGGATTTTTGGGACTGCCTATTTTGCTTATATTGACCCTGCGGGGATTCTGTACGATCCATATAAATTTAACGTCACGGAAAAAACACCCGGAATATTCCTACTTACCATGGTGATGGCCCTGGTGGTCTCCATCGTGATGGTCCGTCTCGGTTTGGCATGGGGCGATTGGATGAGACGGATCCGCAGATAGGCGGCCTATCCGTCGTGTACTTTCATTTCTAAGGAAAGAACCTGCATGCAAAAGCTATTGAAGATTCTTTTCATTTTTCTTGCGAGCACCCTCGTTCATGCCCATGTTGGCAGTCCGGACGTCTACTATGAGGGCAATGCTGGACCTTACCATCTTTTCGTGACGGTGCGTCTGCCGCAGGTGATCCCCGGCGTTGCCGAGATCCAGGCACGCAGCGCTTCGCCGGACGTGGAAACGATTCAGATCGTGCCTCTCCGACTGACTGGGCCAGGTTCGAACCTGCCATCTGTTCCTGACATTGCGCAGCGGTCGAAGGATGATCCGCAGTTTTTCGTTGGCAAATTGTGGCTCATGGAATATGGTGCTCTGCAAGTACGCATCGAAGCAGATGGCCCCAAAGGCAAAGCGGAGTTTTCTGTTCCTGTTGCGTCTTTTGCAAGGCAATCGCTGCCTCTGGGCGGGATGCTGCGTGGAGTTCTCGTCTTTCTTCTTGTCTCTCTGACGCTCAGTGCGGTGCTGATCGCCGGTGCTGTTGTCCGCGAGATCACCGTTCCACCGGGCGAAGCTCCGCAGGTTTCCAACAGGCGACGCGCACGGACGGTCATGGCGATTGCACTGGTCCTGTCTGTCGTTATCCTCTACCTGAATCGAGAGTGGTGGACTGCGGAGGCGGCCACATACGCGCACAACGTCGAACTCCTTAGGCCACCACGGGCTGAAACAACACTCCTGGAAGGAAACCGCCTGGTGATCCGGCCCGGCGACCCACTCATGGTCCCCGTGGCTGGCCAGGGGAGGTTGGCGCATGAGGTCAAAATGGAGGAAGTGATTCCCGATCACGGTCACGTTATGCACCTGTTCCTGATTGGCTTCCCTGGCATGGAAAAGATGTGGCATCTCCATCCCGATCTTGCTGGCGGTGGCGCATTTTCTGAAAGACTACCGGCGATGCCTGCGGGCCAATATAAGGTCTTTGCTGACATTGTAGATAAGAACGGCTTTCCCTGGACGCTAGTGGGGAATCTGGAGTTACCCCAGATCATCGGCAAGGCGGCCTCGGGGGACGACTCTGGCTGGGGCGGCGCTCCATTGTCTACTCCCTTTTCCGAAACCACGATAGCGCAGCTTCGCGATGGCGGCCACGTCGTGTGGAAACGGGATAATGGCCCTCTGAAAGCTAATGTGCCGATCAGCTTCAAATTCCGAGTCGAAGATAGAGACGGGGCGCCAGCCCACGATTTGCAGCCTTATATGGGCATGGCGGCGCATGCGGAAGTAGTGTGCTCTGATTTGAGCGTCTTTGCTCACATTCATCCGAACGGTTCAGTGTCGATGGCGGCCCTTGATCTGGCACAAGCTGGGCTTGTGCCTCAATCTTCAGCCATGGCTTCCGGTATGACGATGGAGATGGCTGGTTCCTCCGGCAACCTCCCGCCGGAATTTAGTTTTCCTTACGGGTTTCCTCACCCAGGGGACTATCGCGTCTTTGTACAGATCAAGCGGGCCGGACAAGTTCAGACCGCGGCTTTTGACGCTCACGTTCAATAGCTCAATCGGACGGTTCTTATAAGCCCATGTCGATCCCATCGCATGGATACTGGCTCTCCGCTACTCCTGTATCCCTTCTTTGAGCCGCCTTCTGCCTCTCCATTTTTTATTCGTCCGTGAGCGATATTGAACAGACACACCTTCAAGCACAGGCGATATTGCCATAGGTAGCTCGACTCCTGTCCTCAGTTTGGAACATTAAGATGCCAAGGGAACGGCAAGGGCTGGGAGGGAAGGGGGCGAAGCCTACCCTAATTTTTTCTGTCCGTCCGACCTGTGACTCTCACCGATAGCCAAACGACGGCACTTGGGCCGGTGATCGGAGAGAAAGCCTGCATGGCTTCGGCGCAACTTTGAGCAAAAGCAATTAGTCCTCCAATCAGAGCGATCACCTGATCCATCGGCCTTTGCTAGGGATTAACTACTAACTATTTTTCCGAAGGGAACCCAATCAATGTTCAAGAAATTCCTGCTGTTTATTTTGCCAGCTTTGAGCATTCCCGCCATTCACGCGCAAACCGTTGCTTACGTTGCGAACAACCAAAGCAACAACGTTTCCGTGATCGATACAGCCACTAAAACCGTAGCCACTACCATCCCAGTGGGCACACATCCGAGCGGTGTGGTGTTTTCGCCCGATGGTGGCCGGGTTTATGTCTTGAATTCTGGTGACGGCACCATTTCCGTGATCGATACAGCCACCAACACCGTCACAGCAACGATTCCTGTGGGAGGAGCGGGTGTTGATGGGCCAGAGCTGCTAGCTATTACACCCGATGGAAAGAGCGTGTACGCGGCCAACGAGCTAGGCAGCGTATTCGTGGTCGACACGGACACAAGCAGCCTGGTTGCGACCGTTCCTGTCCCCGGAGCCGATGCTATCTTCATCACCCCAGATGGTTCTCACGCCTACGTCCAGACTGTTTTCACTGACGGGACGTCGGTTATTGATACCGCCAGCAACACGGTGATCGCTTCGATACCGTCATCGAGCGGCTTCTCGACTGGTATTGCGGGCACGCCTGACGGCGTCAATATCTATGCAACTGGCGGGTTCCTTGTTCCGAGCATCTCAGTGATTGCGACCAGCAGCAACACCGTGGTTGGGTCGATACCTTGTGCGGGCGGTCCACAAGGTATTGCCTTTACCCCGGATGGGAGCAAAGCATATGTCACCAATGAACTCACAAACGCTGTAGACGTGCTCGACGCCAACACGAACACCGTGGAACCCGCGACGATCGCCGTCGGCAACGACCCAGTATTGGTGGCGTTGACACCGGACGGCGCGTTTGCCTACGTCTCAAACTTTGGTTTTGGCACGGGTAGCACAGTCTCCGTGATCGACACCTCCACCAATACCGTGGTTACCACGTTGAATGTAGGCAGTGCTCCCGAAGCCATCGCCATTGCCCACTTGGCCGCGCCGTTTGCCGCTTTCACGGTGGAAGATCTGGATACTAACGAGCATAAAGTGAGCCTGGAAGGTGATTTCACTCTAGGCGCACATAGTGGTGGCATCGATCTGGCCCACCAGCCCCTCACCCTCGCGATTGGGAGTTTCTCGCTGACCATTCCCGCTGGCTCATTCCGGCAGGAAGGAGGACGGCATCACTTTGAGTTTCACGGAACTATCAATGGCTTGAGGGTTGATTTTGACCTGAATACGGAACACCACAACAGTATTGCCTTTGATTACCAGGCGAAGATTAAAGGTGTGGATCTGGTAACGCCCGATCGAGTGACGGTAGGGCTGAAGATCGGGCACAACGTCGGAACGACGCATGTGGACGTTCGGGAGCTTCATCGCGAAAGACGGTAACCCTTCGCGGCACCGACGTAAGGCGAAGGGCCCAAATATTTGCCATTGAGACTCTTAGTTTTGATTATCAATTTTGGAGGAAGTAATGGAAACTGAAAATGCGACGGTTAAACGCAAAACACCGGTCAAGAAGACTTTAAAGATCCTATGGTTGGTGGGCTTATCCATTCTGACGCTATTTTTTGCGGCCCATTTGATATGGAGGTTTTCCGGCTCTAATCAATGGAAATTCGTTCAGGAAAGAAACGGTGTGAAAGTCTATTCGCTAAAAACACCCGGTTCGGATTTGCAAAAATGGAAGGGTGTTATACGAGTTCACTCGACGCTGGCCAGCCTGGTAAAGCTGTTCCAGGACCCCTACATTTGCCTGGAAGTTGGCTGCTCTGCTCCGAAGATGATAGAGCGAGTCGACGATCAGCAACAATATTATTATTTTCAAAACAAACTTCCTTTCCCTTTTCATGCGAGAGACTTCGTAATGAGGGTGCAGTTTTATCAAAACCCGCAAACCAAAGAAGTTTTGGTGGGGGTTGCAGCAGCTCCCGATAAGATTTCTCCAGATAACTGCTGCTTTCGCGTGACAGACATGAACAACACCTGGAAATTTACTCCGCTGGCAGATGGCCAGGTCGAAATCGAATGGGTCCTCAACATGAATGAAGGAGGATTCCTGCCGGATGCATTGCTCAACATGATGCACCCCGAAGTCATGTATTCCTTCCTTCCAACAATGCAGGGTTTTGTGGATAGAGAGAAATACCAAAACGCAAAATTTGATTTCATCAAAGAAAAGGACCAACCCGACGCCACATATCTCAAGTCCTCGGCTATGCAAATAGAGGACCGCGTTAGGCAACCACGGTAGTCAATATCGGGTGCGGAACATCTCCGCAATTCTTTAGTTGTTGTGGATCCGATTCTTAAAAACAAGCAGGAGGCACGGGAAGCCAAATTCGTCACGGCCGGCTCCCCGTGCCGGTGTCATTGTTCGTAGTATTACTGCTCATTTCGACAATTCCGCATAATTTATCAAAACAGTATTGTTTGCATGCAAGGCGCAGACAGAGGTTACGAATCGAAACAGATTCAATCATTACTTAATTATTTATGATGAGCCCTTCCGTAAACACGTTCTCAGGTTCTTTGGTCGATAAGGTCACGGCACATCTCAGGAAGTTGCTTTCGTCAGTAACCAACTTGCCGGTGTACAGTATTGACGCAAATACGCCAATCGAGGCCTTCGGAGTTCGGGCCATCTTACAGGTGACGAACGAACTGGAGAAGTCACTTGGCTGGTTGTCGAAAACGCTTTATTTCGAATATTCAACTCTTGCAGATCTGGCACGGTACTTTGCCGGGTCCTATCCTGACAAGCTTTCGTCTCTTCTCGGAGTTAATGCACCCAAAGAGAAACTGACTGCAGTTTGTCAGAACCCGAAAGATAGCGGCACGGCCCCCGATGCTTTGAAGCAAGGCGTTCGCCAACACGACAAGGGAGAGAACATTGCCATCATTGGTCTTTCCTGCCGTTTTCCTCATGCTCGCAATATGCATGAGTTCTGGGACAACCTCCGCAACGGGCGGGATTGTATTGAAGAGATTCCCGGGAACCGCTGGGACTATCGTGTGTATTTCGATGAAGAGCGCAACAAATTGGGAAAGACCTATGGCAAGTGGGGCGGATTTATAGAAGGATTTGATCAATTTGATCCATCCTTTTTCAATATTTCACCTCGAGAAGCCGAGATGATGGACCCACAGGAACGAGTCTTTTTGGAGTGTTCCTATGCGGCCATGGAAGATGCTGGGTATACCGTAGGCACCCTAAATCGGAGCGGGACCACAGGAGTGGAACAGTCAGTTGGAGTTTATGTTGGACTTATGTTTGAGGAGTACAACCTCTTTCGAGGCGATATCCTCGGCAGTCCGGCCTCGATTGCTAACCGAATTTCTTATTTCTGCAACTTCCGCGGGCCCAGCTTAACAGTAGATACGATGTGTTCATCTTCTCTGACCGCCATACATCTGGCTTGCCAAAGCTTGAATAGGCAAGAATGCAGTTCTGCCATAGCTGGTGGGGTAAACCTGACCCTTCATCCGAATAAATATTTGATGCTGGCTCGCCTGAAAATGGCATCGCCCAAGGGGCGATGCAAAGCATTCGGAGAGGACAGTGACGGATATGTACCTGGAGAGGGAGCCGGGGCCATCGTCTTGAAGACTTTGTCGAACGCTCTGGCCGATGGGGACCATATTTACGGGGTGATTCAGGCGACAGCAATCAATCAGTCCGGAAAAGCCAGAAGCTACTTTGCTCCGAATCCAAATGCGCAGGCGGACGTCGTACAGCAGGCGCTCAAAACAGCGGGAATCAGCCCGCGGATTGTTACTTATATTGAAGCACATGGGACGGGGACATCGCTGGGAGATCCGATAGAAATAGCGGGTCTGACAAAAGCCTTCAGGAGCTACACGGGGGAGAAGCAATATTGTGCGATCGGCTCAGTGAAATCCAACATTGGACATTGCGAGTCGGCCGCGGGGATTGCGGGACTGACGAAAGTGTTGTTGCAGATGAAGCACGGGCAGCTGGCACCGTCGCTGCATTCGGAGCGACTGAATCCCAACATCAAGTTTGAAGAGACGCCGTTTGTGGTGCCGCAGAAGCTAGAAGAATGGAAGCGCCCCCAGGTGGAGATGGATGGAAGTTTACGGGAATATCCGAGGATTGCAGGGATTTCTTCGTTTGGAGCTGGCGGAGCGAACGCGCATGTTGTGGTGGAGGAATACGTAGGAGAGGGAAAAGAAAGACAGAGGGTCGCGAGAAGGGAAGGAAGAGTGGCGGTGGTGTTATCGGCGAAGAACGAGGAGCGGTTGCGGGAGCAGGCAAGACAATTGCTGGAAGCGATCGAGCAGGAGAGATTGGGGGATGAAGATCTCTGGGACATGGCATACACGCTGCAAGTAGGGCGTGAAGGGATGGAGCACCGGCTGGGAATGATCGCAGGCAACATCGGAGAAGTGACAGAGAAACTGAAGAAGTGTGTGGAGGGAGTAGAGAAGGTTGAGGAGCTTTATCGTGGAGAAGTGAAGCAGCACCGCGATATGGCGGCGGCATTCGCCGAGGATGAAGACCTGCACAAGGCCTTAGCGAGCTGGTTGAAAAAAGGTAAATGGGCAAAGCTGCTGGAAGTTTGGACGAAGGGCGTGGAGATTGATTGGCGACAGATGTATTTGGAGGGGGAGAAACCCCGCCGCATCAGTTTGCCGACGTATCCGTTTGCAAGAGAACGGTACTGGGTGGAAGGCGGCGAAGAATGGAAAGAGAAAAGAGAAGAGAGAAAAGAACACAAGGACCGAGGAAAAAGAGATCTGCATCCGCTGGTGCAGAGGAACAGTTCGAGGTTGGGGGAGCATCGCTACACTTCACAGTTTACCGGGGAGGAGTTCTTTTTCGCCGAGCATAGAGTGAAGGGGAAACGGATGATGCCCGGGGTAGCGTATCTGGAGATGGTGCGCGCAGCGATCGAGCAAACATGGCCGGGACGGCCCGATTCGACGGTATTGGAGTTGCACAATACCGTCTGGGCACAACCGATCGTGGTCAATGAGAATAAACAAATCAACATCGCGTTGTTGGCGAATGACAATAACAACGACCAGATCGACTACGAGATTTACAGCCAGGATGCAGACCAGGAGATAGTTCATTGCCACGGTCGCGCGGTCTGGAGCCGTGACCCGGCGCCGGCCAAACTTGATCTTGAGCAACTCATGCGGCAGGTGGGGCAGGGCAAGCTGGAGCCGAACAGCGTGTATGCGACGTTTGCCCAGAAGGGGCTTATCCATGGACCTGCCTTTCAAGCAATAACCGCTATTCATCAAGGGAACGAGCAAGCATTGGCATACTTACGGCTGCCGAAGGTCGTAGAAAACCAGCGGGGCGGCTACGTCCTCCATCCGAGTATGATGGACGGCGCGCTGCAAGCTTGTGCAGGATTGATCGACGGGTCGTCGGAAAACTCCAACCAGACGCGACTGCCCTTTGCTCTGGACTCGTTGAGAATCATATCGCCGTGTACTTCAGAGATGATTGCCTGGGTGCGTTACTCGCCGGGCAAACAAACGCGCGACCAGGGCGTCAAACTGGACATCTATTTGTGCTGCGAGCGTGGGAATGTTTGCGTAGAGATGCATGGGTTTTCCTTTCGAATTCTGAAAAGTGAGGAAGAAACACCGTCCCATCTCTCACAGGAAGTCCAGTCGGGCCTGCAATCGTTTATTCCGGTGTGGAATCCAGTCCGCCTTGAGACTCGCAAGAAGAATGTCTTTCCGGGATCGAAAAGAATTCTGCTGTTGGGAGCCGATCAAACTCACTTGGACTGGGTACAACAATCCTATCCAAACGCATACCAATTGCCGTTGCCCTCCAATTCAACCATCGACATCATTGAAGCAACACTAAAAGACTGCTCCTTCAGCCATCTAGTCTGGATTGCGCCAGATGTCAGCCGACCGGATGGTCAATCTGAGGAACAAGAAAATGATGATCGGGTAGTCCAACAACAAGAACTTGGAGTGCTGGCTGTTTTTCGGATTACCAAAGCCCTGTTGCGCTTGGGGTATGGAGACAAGGACCTGCGATGGACCGTCATTACCGGCAAAACACAGCAAGTGAAAAAAAACGAGTGGGTTCAGCCAACGCATGCTGGAACCTTCGGACTGCTGGGCAGCATGGCGAAGGAATATCCGCATTGGAACCTAAGCTTGTTGGATGTGGAATCGCTCGAATCAGTTACTGCCAAGGAATGTTTGTCCATGTCCCCGGATAAACGTGGCAACGGCTTGGCTTGTCGTAATGGCGAATGGTTTTGTCAGCAGTTCGCACACATACCAACCCTGCCCCAGTCGCCGGCTATCCACTACCGGCAAAACGGAGTTTACGTCGTTATTGGGGGTGCAGGTGGTCTGGGTGAGGTATGGACCCGATTCATGATGGAAAACTACCAGGCCAATGTGGTCTGGATTGGCCGGCGTAAATATGACGCTACCATTGAAGAGAAGATCAATTTGTTGACACGGCAAGGGCGTGCTCCTCAGTATATTTCGTCTGATGCAACGAACGTGGATGCATTGGAGCAAGCATGTAAAAAGGTCCTGGAAACGCACCCCGTGATTCATGGAGTCGTGCACTCAGCCATCGTGCTTCAGGACCAGAGCATTGCCCGCATGGAAGAACCGGGATTCAGAGCCAGCTTATCCGCCAAAGTCGATATAAGCGTGAATATGGATAGAGTTTTCGGCAAGCAAGAGCTGGATTTTATGCTGTTCTTCTCTTCCATCATGTCTTTTGTTAAATCGTCCGGGCAGTCTAACTATGCCGCTGGTTGTACCTTCAAAGACAGCTTTGCGCAAAGACTGCAGCAACAGCGTGTTTATCCCGTAAAAATCATGAACTGGGGGTACTGGGGCAAAGTCGGCATTGTAGCCGACGAACACTACAACAAAACCATGGAACGCATGGGTGTAGGCTCCATCGATCCAAACGAGGGTATGACTTTTTTGCAGACATTTATGGGCTCTGAGTTGAGTCAGGCGGCTTTAGTCAAGGCTGCGAATGCTCAGACTATTGAAGCCATCAGCTTCTCTGAGAGCCTGACCTATTATCCCAAAGTCGCGGTGACCGAGTTCCCGCAAGTAAAACGAAACTTGCTGAAACAAGCTTCCACCAAACGACTTGAAGTTGTAAGGGGAGGATTACGTTAAATGGATGAGTTGTTGGCAGAAATCCTCGCATCCAGTCTGATGTCTATTGGGCTCTTCAGACCAGGAATCCATCGAATTGCAGAACTGTCGCTGGACAAGCAACCCGCGCCGTTTTACGAGCGCTGGCTCAGTAGCAGCATCCGCTACCTGCAACAGCGACAGTTGCTTGGGCAGGATTTGATGGTCAGCCGCAAAGTCCGCGATCTTGCCGATCTGTGGCTTGAGTGGGAGGAGAAGAAATTCGTATGGGCGATTAAGACCGACTTGCAAGCACAGATTGTCTTGTTGGAAGCCTGTTTGAAAGGATTGCCCGGAATTTTGAGCGGCAAACAGCTTGCAACAGACGTGATATTTCCGCGTTCGTCGATGCATCTGGTTGAAGGCATTTATCGTGGTCATGCTGTAGCGGACTATTTCAATGAGGTACTCGGGGACACATTGTCTGCATGGGGCGAGCATAAGCTGCAGTCGGACAAAGAGCACAAATTTCGTATTTTGGAAATCGGCGCCGGGACCGGCGCTACCACCGCCAAATTGCTGCCGCTGCTGCAACGATTTCCTGTCGATGAGTATTGTTATACAGACGTTTCCAGGGTATTTTTGATGCATGCCGACGAACAGTATCATCCGCGATTGGCGGCGTTGGTCACCAAGATTTTTGACGTTTCCAAACCACTGACATCGCAAGCGATCGCGGCGAATCGTTACGACGTGGTAGTTGCCACCAACGTATTACATGCTACGCCGAATATCAGGGAAACGTTGCGCAATGTCAAAGCCGCACTGAAGAACCAGGGAATTATTCTGCTTAATGAAATCAGCACTTGGTCCTTGTTTACCCACTTGACCTTTGGCCTGCTGGAAGGATGGTGGTTGCATGAGGACACCGCGCTGCGTCTGCCCGGAAGTCCGGGATTGGCCCCTGAGAAATGGCAGGAAGTTCTTGCCGAAGAGGGCTTTGAATCGATTTTTTTCCCTGCCGAGGAAGCGCATAAGTTTGGACAGCAGATTATCGTTGCTACCAGCGATGGATGGGTGCGGCAACAACTCAACAAGCAAGCGGTAACGGTCCCAGAGCATAAAGCTTATGCGTCGGCTATCACAATGCCAGCACCGATGATGGAGAAATCTGCCGGCCCTGAAGACTCCCTGCGCGAAAAAAGTATTTTCTATTTTCAGAAATTAGTCGCGTCGACTCTAAAGATGAGGTCTGATCAGGTCGAACCACGCCAGCCATTCGCAGAATATGGCTTGGATTCCATTCTGGTCGGCCATCTCACTTATCAGTTACGCAGGGCATTTTCGGATGTCTCGGCCACGTTGTTTTTTGAAGTCCACAGCATCGATGGGCTAGTGGATTACTTTTTAGAAAATAAGAAGCAAGAACTGGTTACGGTGCTGTCAACGGCGCAGCCGTTGTCCATGGTCCCGGTTCTGCAGCAGGCAACTTCGACCCGAGACATGAGAAGGCAAAGAAGGGGCGCTCAGCCTTTAGCCGGAGTTATTGCTCAAGAGCAAGAAACATCGGCACAGGCAAGTCTGCAACCAACGTTCCCAGCAGCGCCTAGGTCTGCTGTTCTGCCTTCGTCTATCTTTGATGTTGCGATTATCGGCCTAAGCGGCCGATATCCACGATCAAATAATTTGAAGGAATTTTGGGCAAATTTGTCCAAGGGCGTCAATTGCATCACGGAGATACCCAAGGACCGTTGGGATTGGGAAAAGTATTATGACGCGGAAAGAGGCAAGCCAGGGAAAATATACACCAAATGGGGCGGTTTTATAGAAGGCATCGATCAATTCGATCCTTTGTTTTTCAAGATTTCACCGAAGGAAGCCAAACGCATGGATCCGCAGGAGCGGGTATTTCTGGAATCTTGTTACCATGCAATAGAAGATGCTGGTTATACCCCAGAGAATCTGGGAAAACCAGAAAAAGTCGGCGTATTCGTCGGCGTGATGAATTCCAGATACACGCCCCAGCCCGCTCATTCTTCTATCGCCAACCGGGTTTCGTATCTTTTTAATTTTCAAGGTCCTTCCATGGCTGTCGATACAGCTTGCTCGTCATCTTTGACGGCCATTCATGTTGCTTTGGAAAGCATCTACAGCGGTTTGAGCACGTGCGCCATCGCGGGCGGAGTCAATCTGATTATTGATCCAGGGCATTACTTGCTGCTGACTGAGATGACGATGTTGTCCAGCAGTAATCAGTGCAAATCTTTTGGACAGCAGGCCGATGGACTGGTCGACGCCGAAGGTGTGGGTGCTGTAGTTTTGAAACCTTTGCAACAGGCGCAACAGGATGGAGACCATATTTATGCTGTCATCAAAGGCAGCGCCATTAATGCCGGTGGGAGGACGAATGGTTACACCGTCCCCAATCCGCAAGCTCAAGCAAGGCTGGTATCGCAGGCTTTGGAACGCGCGAATCTCACCGCGGAGCACCTGAGTTATGTTGAGGCCCACGGGACCGGGACCGCCCTGGGCGATCCGATTGAGATCGCCGGTCTGACGCGCGCATTTAAAGAGACGAGCGATAAAAAGCAATTTTGTGCGATTGGATCGTTGAAATCGAATATCGGCCACTGTGAATCCGCCGCTGGAATTGCCGGATTGACCAAGGTGTTACTGCAGTTGAAGTACGAACAACTTGTGCCTTCTCTTCACTCTGATGTTCCCAACCCGGAAATCGATTTCAGCCAGACCCCCTTCAAAATCCAAAAAACTCTGGAAAAATGGCAGCGTCCATCGCGGGAAGCAGATGGCTTGACGCGGGAGATGCCGCGTATCGCGGGCGTGTCGTCGTTCGGGGCCGGAGGATCGAATGCGCATGTTGTCGTGCAGGAGTACCAGGAGCCGGTGCGCCAGTCTATGCCGTTTACGCAGGTCGCGATTCTGCTGTCGGCGAGGACAGCGGAGCAGTTGAAGCAGAAGGCCCGCGATCTATTGGAATTTATCCGCGAAGAAGGTCAATCAGCAAGGTCAGCGGATAACCCCGTTGATCTGGCGACGATGGCATATACGCTGCAGGTGGGTCGGGAGCTGATGGAGGAACGGCTAGGCCTGATGGTGAGTTCTCTGGAGCAACTGGAAGAAAAACTTGCAGCCTATGTGAAGGGTGACCAAGGGATTGAAGACGCGTATCAGGGGCAGGTGAAGCGCGACAGAGAAGCTCTGTCGCTGTTCAACACCGATGCCGATCTGCAACAGACAGTGGATAAATGGATCGCCGCAAGGAAACTGTCGAAGCTGTTGGAGTTGTGGGTGAAGGGGCTCGATCTGGATTGGAGCAAGCTGTATGGTGAAGCCAAACCACAGCGCATCAGCCTGCCGACCTACCCATTTGCCAAGGAGCGGTACTGGATCGATACGGGAGCAGCGAGCGAGTGGGCAGTCACCCAAGGCGCGACCACGGCAATCACAACCGTGGTGCTGCATCCCTTGCTGCACAGCAACACTTCCGATCTGAGCGAACAGCGGTACAGTTCGATATTTACGGGAGAAGAGTTCTTTTTGGCTGATCATCAGGTGGCGGTGAACGGGCATGGGAACCAGAAGGTACTGCCTAGTGTGGCGTATCTGGAGATGGCGCGTGCGGCGATCGAGCAGGCGTGGCCTGCGCGGCCGGAATCGGCAGTGCTGGAACTACACAACACGGTGTGGGCGCAGCCGGTCGTTGTTTCCGAGAGCAAGTCTGCCGAGAACAAGGTGACGCAAAGCAAGCAGGTCAACATCGCATTGCTGACAAATGACAGGAATAACGGCGAGATCGACTATGAGATTTACAGTCTGGATGCGGAGCAGGAGATCGTGCATTGCCAAGGTCGAGCAGTGTTAAGCGATCAACCAGTACCAGCCAGACTCGATCTGGAGCAACTCAAAGGACAGATGGGGCAGGGCAAACTGGAACCGGGCAGCGTGTACGCAGCTTGCGCCCGGATGGGGCTGGTTTATGGACCGGCTTTTCAGGCAATCTCTGCGATCCATCGTGGGAACGGACAAGTACTGGCACAGCTACGGCTGCCGGGCCCTGTAGCGGACCAAACAAGAGACTACGTTCTGCATCCGAGTTTGATGGACGGAGCGCTGCAGGTTGCGGTGGGATTAATCGACGGTGGCCCTGAACCCAGGCAGACGCGATTGCCGTTTGCTCTGGAAACGTTGCGGATCGTATCGCCGTGTACGCGGGAGATGTTTGCCTGGGTGCGTTACGCTGCAGGCAGCCAGACTACGGACAACGTCCTCAAACTGGATATCGATCTGTGCGATGAACGCGGGAACGTTGCAGCGCAGATGCGAGGCATAAGTTGGCAGCAGGCGACACTCGACATGGCCGAACCGGTCATGGGTCAGGCGGCAGCTCCGGCAGTTGCTGTCGCTAAGGCAACCGCTCTTGTCCCAGCAGTGCGCAAAGAAATCATATTTAAAGCGTGTGAACATGCAAAGCCTACGCTAGTTGAGAAGAAAAAGCCGGCGGCTATTTCTTTGGTTGCGCCAAGTACAGTTATTGCAGCAAAGATGTCTCCCGAAAGTTCGATGCGGCCTTCGTCAGCAAAGACGCCGATTGTTCTTTTATCTGCGGCATTTGGCATGCCCCGGAGCAATAGTGCGCCCGGCGTTTCATCTGTCAGGTTGTACGACGACGGCAACGGCATATGCTCCATCCAAATCGCCGCACCTGTAAACGGTGTGCCGGCAAAGGACCTGATAGCCGACGTGGTGCTGGCTCTGGATCGGGCACAACAGGAAGCGTCGGTCAAGGTGCTGATGCTCCGCGGCATCGAGCACTGTTTCCGGCGCGGAAGAGAGGACTACAACGAAGCAGTCGCGCAAGGTTTCTATCAGCAGCTGGTGTCTTTTCCCTGTCCTGTGATTGCCGTGATGCCGGGCGATGAGACCCGCGGGGGTTTGTTGGCCGCAGCGCTGTGCGACTTCATGGTATGCAACGAAGATGCGACGTATGGATACACAGACACGCTACGCCATTTTTATCCCACGACTGCCGAGGCGGCCTTGTTCAGCGAGCGTTTCGGGGCGGTGCAGGCAGCAGACCTGTTGTATGTATCGACGGCTTTAACGGGCCAGCAACTGCGGCGGAGAGGCTGGACGTGTCCCATCGTGCCTGGGATGCAAGTTGAGGCATGCGCGGAGCAGTTGGCGTCATCGTTGGTGACGAAATCGCAAAACGCGTTGCAATTGTTGAAACAGCACTTGGCGCGCGGTCTGGTTGGTTTGGTCAAAGAGCTGATGCGCGTAGAGCCTGTAACCCCAGCGACGGAGGGCCTGTCGGACAGGGTTGCGAAAGAGATAGTTGCGCCGACAGAGCATATTCATCTTGATACTTGCCGAGAAAACGTTGTAGTCATCCGGCTCGGGATTGCCAATAAGAAGGTGGGAGCAAGAGAGCTGGTTGCGGAGCTTGGCGCAATACTGGCCCAGGCTCGCCAGTCTGCCTGCTATAAAGCCATCGTGCTGGTCAGCGATCACCCAGGTTTTCTGCCGGAAACAGAGCCAGCCGGGGCTGAGGATGTGGCACTGGATTTCCAACGGCTGTTGGTGGAGTCGGAGATTCCGGTGGTGGCTGCCTTGGAGAGAGATGCGAAGGGGCATGCATGGCTCATCAGCCAGTGGTGCGATGTCTGTGTGTACTGCGAAACGGGTATGTACTCTTTCGTAGACGTCGGGCCGAGTCAGGCATTAACACAAAGGGCTGCGGCGCTCTTTGCGCATCGACTGGGCAACGGTGCGGGCAAGGAGATCCTGCTGACTGGAGCCAAGTATTCGGGCGTTGAACTACAGCAACGCGTTGGGTCGTTGCTGGTAGTGAAACAAGATCAGGTTCTGCCGACGGCATTGAGAGTGGCCGAGTCCTTGACCAAACTGCCGACAACAATCCTGGCTGCATGGAAGAAGCAGACCACAACGATTGTGGAGAAGAAGATAGGCAAGCTTCCGGTTGCGATTGCATCTGGGCGGGAAGAAACCAACGAAATACCTGAACCGCTGGCCACTGTGCCGATTGCCATTCGGCTGAAATCGAAAGTGGTCACGGCCACCGCGCACCCGGAGGGCATAGTGGTGGTGAAGATGGAAGACCGGGAAGCCAGGAACATGTTTTCCGATGCGTTTATGGAGGGGGTGAGGGAGGCTTTTGCCCATATCGAGCAGACGCCGACGTATAAGGTGGTAGTCCTCACCGGCTATGACAGTTATTTTTCTTCCGGTGGAACCAAAGAAGGGTTATTGGCCGTTCAGGCAGGCAAGGCGAAGTTTACCGACAACAAGATCTTTCAGGTGGCGCTGGAGTGCAGGCTGCCGGTGATTGCGGCGATGCAGGGACACGGGATTGGCGCCGGTTGGTCACTGGGGATGTTGGCCGACGTAGTGTTGCTGAGCGAGGAAAGCCGGTATGTGAGTCCGTATATGAACTACGGATTCACGCCGGGAGCAGGCGCAACGTACATTTTTGCGGATAAGGTGGGGCATGATCTGGCGCGAGAAAGCCTGCTGACGGGGCAACAGTATAGCGGCAGAGAGTTGAAAGACAGGGGGCTGAGGATAGCGGTATTTCCGCGCGCAGAGGTGAATGGGGCCGCAATGGCAATGGCGCGGCAGATAGCGCGAGGTTCACGCGATGGTTTGATGGGGCTCAAACAGCAGTTGATCGGGAATGTTCGACAAGTGCTCGAAGATACGTATCGACTGGAGCTGGCGATGCATGAGAAGACCTTCGTGGGGCAGTCAGACACGTTGGCGCAGATTCAAAGGAACTTTTATCAGGAGATGGAAGTTTCCACAGTTCCGGCGCAACCGGCCCATGTCAAACAGATCGAAGCCTCCACCACCAGCGCGCAGCAGAGCGATGCCGAAACGGTGAGATCATCGGTGGACAGCGATGTTCTGGCTGCTGTGACCGCAGCGCTGAAGACTCTCTTGGCGAATGAATTGCAGATGCGGGAGAGCGATATTGATGAGAATGCCCAGTTCATCGATCTGGGGCTCGATTCAATCAGCGGAGTGACCTGGGTACGCAAGATCAACGAGAAGTTTCACACTTCGATCGAAGTGACCAAAGTCTACAGCAACCCGACTTTGAAGCAGCTTAGTCGGTACGTCAGGGAAGAAGCGGAAAAGCACGGTACCCTGTCGAGCCCGGGCGTGCCTACTGCGGTGGAAATGCCGATAGCAACGGACAAGACGAACACCTCGTCGCAGAGCAAGATCGCTGCGAAAGCCGCAACGAAGCTGGCGATGGAGAAGCTCACGTCCCGTCGCAGTCGAACCACTTCGCGATTCACTTCCAGCGTCTCGGCTTCGGTCCCTCACTCCTCACGATCGATTGCGGTGATTGGCATGGCCGGACAGTTCCCGCAGGCCAAAAACCCGGAGGAGTTTTGGCAGAACATTGCGCAAGGCAGGAACTGCATCACGCAGGTGCCATCTGATCGCTGGGATGTGAATACCTACTATCAGCCCGGCGAGCCTGCGGCCGGCAAGACCAACAGCCAATGGGTCGGGGCGCTGGAAGGATATGACCGGTTCGATCCGTTGTTTTTCAACATCTCGCCAACCGAAGCCGAGAGCATGGACCCGCAGCAACGCTTGTTTCTGCAAGCGTGCTGGCACAGTATCGAAAATGCCGGGTACGATGCGCGAGTGTTGTCGGGAAGCAAGTGTGGAGTCTTTGTTGGCTGTGCCGCCGGGGATTATCACTTGCTGTCAAGGGAGCAACAATTAAGCGCGCAAGGTTTCACGGGCGATGCCACGTCGATATTAGCGGCGCGCATTTCCTATTTTCTGAACCTGCAGGGACCTTGCATATCCATCGACACGGCCTGTTCGTCGTCCTTGGTGGCGCTCGCCTATGCCTGTGACAGTCTGGCTTCTGGCGGCAGCGATATGGCCCTGGCCGGGGGCGTGTATGTGATGGCTGGTCCAGAATTGCATATCAAGACGTCGCAAGCCGGAATGCTGTCGCCGGCAGGGAAGTGCTACACCTTTGACCAGCGGGCTGACGGTTTTGTTCCGGGAGAGGCGTAGGCGTGGTGGTGTTGAAACGGCTGGCCGACGCGGAAAGAGATCAGGACATTATTCATGGAGTCATACAGGGATGGGGAGTGAACCAGGACGGTAAGACGAATGGAATTACCGCCCCCAATCCGGAATCGCAAACGCGGCTGGAGCAGGAGGTATATGACAAGTTCCGGATCGATCCGGCGAGTATTCAGCTGGTTGAGGCGCACGGTACGGGGACGAAGTTAGGGGACCCGATCGAAGTGGAAGGGCTGAAGAAGGCGTTTCAGAAGTATACGGAGAACAAAGAGTACTGCGCGTTGGGATCGGTGAAGAGCAATATCGGACATTGCGCGACGGCGGCGGGGATAGCGGGAGTGATCAAGCTGGTGCAGGCGCTGAAGCA